>Ga0137409_10000409_pt1 | contig 46408 bp, 47 predicted proteins | sample CZODoug1_16funga_FD_122059 | JGI IMG/M metagenome (GOLD analysis project Ga0137409, IMG submission 122059) | Vadose zone soil fungal communities from Angelo Coast Range Reserve, California, USA - CZODoug1_16fungal (Hybrid Assembly) | ecosystem: Environmental > Terrestrial > Soil > Vadose zone...
ATGCAGGGCGCGTGCTTCTTCGCCTGCTCGAACATGTCGCGCACGCGCGAGGCGCCGACGCCGACGAACATCTCGACAAAGTCGGAGCCGGAGATGGTGAAGAAAGGCACCTTGGCCTCACCGGCAATGGCGCGTGCCAGCAGCGTCTTGCCGGTTCCCGGCGAGCCCACCATCAGCACGCCCTTGGGAATCTTGCCGCCGAGCTTCTGGAACTTGCCCGGGTCCTTGAGGAAGTCGACGATCTCGCCGACTTCCTGCTTCGCCTCCTCGACCCCCGCGACGTCCGCGAAGGTCACGTTCACCTGATCCTCGCCCAGCAGGCGCGCGCGGCTCTTGCCGAAGGACATGGCTCCGCGGCCGCCGGATGCGCCCTGCATCTGCCGCAGCATGTACAGGAATACCAATATCAAAAGCAGCGCCGGCGCCATCTGCAGCAGCAGCTGCCCGATGAAGTTCGGCTGCTTGGGCTCACGCGAATCGATGACGACGCCTGCCTTCAGCAGCGTGCCGAGGAGCGCGGTGTAGTCGGTCTCGGGATTGCGGGTCTTGAAGGTCGACTTGTCCTTGTGCACCCCGTAGATCATCTCGCCCTGCATGACCACCGACTCGACGCGATTGATCTTCACATCCTCGACAAAGGCGGAGTACGGGATGTCCTGGGGCTGCCCGCTGGTCGGCATGTAGCGGCTGAACACCAGCAGCAGCACGATCACGATGACGACCCAGAGCAGGATGTTCTTTGTCAAATCGTTCAAAGGCTTCCGTCCTTTTGCGCGCGCGGCCTTCGCGCTCAAAAACAACCTACACCAAGCGAAACTGCATGGCCAGCAAATACATCTCGGGGCTGCGGGACCGGGATGCCACGGGTTTCACCACCCTCACACGGGCGAACCTGCCGCGTGCGGACTGCACCAGCTCGCGGAAGCCCGTCCCCTGGAACACCTTGATCAGGGCGCCACCGCCCGGCTTCAAGATGCGCGCGGACATCTCGAGCGCCAGCTCCGCCAGGTATGCGGATCGCGGCTGATCGATGACGTCGACCCCGCTCAGGTTTGGCGCCATGTCCGAAAGAACGATGTCGACCTGCCGTCCCGGCAGGAGCCTGAGGAGCTCATTGAGAACCTCCTCCTCGCCGAGGTCGCCCTGCACAAACTCGACCCCGGGAAGCTGAGGGATGGCGAGTATGTCCGTGGCGACCACCCGGCCGTTGCGCCCCACCCGCCCGCGGGCGTACTGACTCCACGCTCCCGGGGCGGCTCCCAGATCAAGGCAGGTCTGTCCGGGCCTCAGCAGCCGCTCGCGGCGGTCGATTTCCTCGAGCTTGAACACCGCGCGCGAGCGCCAGCCCTCGCTCTGGGCCCGTTGCACGAACGGATCGGAGAAGTGCTCCTTCAGCCACCTGTCGCTGCTCTTGGAACGCCGGCTCATCGATTTAGTTGGCCCGTGCGCGGCATAAGTTCCTCCTACACAATGCGCCGATGGAAAAGTCCGCGCACGCCATCGGCGCTGCGGCCGCTCCCGAGCTCTCCGAGCGCCAGCGCAGACATCTGCGCGCTCTGGCGCATGCCCTGAGCCCGGTGATCCGTCTCGGCAGTGCCGGAGTCACGGCGGCGGTCGCACGCGAGACCAAGCGCGCCCTGCGCGACCACGAACTCATCAAGGTGAAGGCTCCCGGCGGTGACCGCGCAGCGCGGGATGAGGTGTTCATCGCCCTCGCGCACCACACCGGCAGCACTCTCGTACAGCGCATCGGCAACGTCGCGGTACTTTACCGCCCGCGGCCGGAACTGCCCGGCATACTCATCCCGGACGCCTGAGCGCACCTAAGTGGGCTGGCGGCGTGCAGGTGCGCGCTATTCGAAGCGTACCGCGACGATCTCGTAGGAACGGGTACCCCCGGGGGCGGCCACGTCCACGACCTCGCCCTGGCGCTTGCCCACCAGTGCGCGCGCGATGGGCGAGGTCACCGAGATGCGCCCGGCGCGGATATCCGCCTCATCCTCGCCGACCACCTGGTACGCCACCCGCGTGCCGTCCGCCTGGTCTTCCAGCTCCACCAGCGCACCGAAGACCACCTTGCCGGTGTTGGGGAGCTTGCCGGGTTCGATAACCTCGGCGTTGCCCAGCTTGTGCTCGATATCCTTGATGCGGCCCTCGATGAATCCCTGCTGCTCGCGCGCGGCGTGATACTCGGCGTTCTCGGACAGGTCCCCGTGCCCGCGGGCCTCGGCGATCGCCTTGATGACGCTCGGCCGGCTTTCCGACTTCAGCCGCTTGAGCTCGGCGCGCAGCGCCGCGGCGCCGCGCAGCGTCATGGGAGTACGCTTCATGCCCGCACCGCCTCCTTGTGCAGATCCTGCAAGCGGTTCACTTCGACCTCGTCGAGGTGATCGAGCGCCTCGCAGGTCGCGAGCCCCGCGGCCAGTGTCGTGTAATAGGTGACGCGGCGGTGCACGGCCTCACGGCGAATCGAGTTCGATTCGCGGATCGCCTGCTTGCCTTCGGTCGTGTTGACGATGAGATCGATTTCGTCGTTCTTGATCATGTCGACGATGTGCGGTCGCCCTTCGCGCACCTTGTTCACGCGGCGGCAGGCGACGCCGGCCTCGCTGAGCGCGCGCGCGGTGCCCTCGGTCGCCAGCAGCTCGAAACCGCGCTCGATGAGCTTGCGGGCCAGCATCACCGCGGGCAGCTTGTCACGGTCGCGCACGCTGATGAAGCACACACCGTGGCGCGGCAGGACCACCCCCGAGGCGGTCTGTGCCTTGGCATAAGCCTCACCGAAAGTGCGCCCGGTGCCCATGACTTCACCGGTCGACTTCATTTCCGGACCCAGGATCGGGTCGGCTTCGGGGAACTTGGTGAACGGGAACACCGCCTCCTTTACCGAGAAATACGCGGGCACGCGCTCCACGGCTCCCACCAGCTGCCTGAGCTTGCGCCCGGTCATCACCCGCGCCGCGATCTTGGCGAGCGGCAGCCCGGTCGCCTTGGAGACGAATGGCACGGTGCGCGAGGCGCGCGGGTTGACCTCGAGGACGTAGATCACGCCGCTCTGGATCGCAAACTGCACGTTCATGAGCCCGACCACGTTCAGCGCGCGCGCCAGCTTGCGGGTCTGATCGCGCAGGTCGGACTGCATCTGGCGCGTGAGGCTGTTGGGCGGCAGCGAGCAGCCGGAATCACCCGAGTGCACGCCGGCCTGCTCGATGTGCTCCATGATGCCGCCGATCAGCACGTCCTCACCATCGCACACCGCGTCCACGTCCACTTCGATGGCGACGTCGAGGAAGCGATCGAGCAGCACCGGGCTGTCGTTCGAGACCCGCATGGCGTGTGTCATGTAGGCACGCAGGTCGTCCTCGTTGAACACCACCTCCATGGCGCGTCCCCCGAGCACGTACGACGGACGCACCACCAGCGGAAAGCCGACCTCGCGCGCCAGCCGCACCGCCTGGTCCTCGGTGCGCGCCGTGGCGTTCGCCGGCTGCTTGAGCCCGAGATTGCGCACCAGTATCTGGAAGCGCTCGCGGTCCTCGGCGATGTCGATGGAGTCGGGCGAAGTGCCGATAATCGGCGCGCCGGCCGCCTCGAGCGCCCGCGACAGCTTGAGCGGCGTCTGGCCGCCGAACTGCACGATGACCCCTTCGGGCTGCTCCTTGGCGAGGATCTCGAGCACGTCCTCGAGGGTGAGGGGCTCGAAGTACAGGCGGTCGGAGGTGTCGTAGTCGGTGGAGACGGTCTCGGGGTTGCAGTTGACCATGATGGTCTCGAAGCCGTCCTCGCGCAGCTGCAGCGCGGCGTGCACGCAGCAATAGTCGAATTCGATGCCCTGGCCGATGCGGTTCGGTCCGCCCCCCAGGATCATGATCTTGCGCCTGGGCGTAGGGTTCGCCTCGCACTCCTCCTCGTAGGTCGAGTAGAGGTAGGCGGTGGAGGTGGCGAACTCCGCCGCGCAGGTGTCGACACGCTTGTACACGGGCCTGATGCCGAGCGCGTGACGCTTGTCGCGGATCGCCTTCTCCGGCATGTCCACCAGTCGCGCCAGGCGGCTGTCGGAGAAGCCCTTGCGCTTGAGTACCCGCAGGCGCTCGGCGCTGAGCGCCCCGAGACCCTGTTCGCGCACCTGGGCTTCCTGCCTCACCAGCTCCTCGATCTGCGCCAGGAACCACGGATCGATGTGGGTGAGCTCGGCCACGCGCGCCACCGGCCAGCCGGCGCGAAACGCATCCGCCACGTACAGCAGACGATCGGCCCCCGGCGCGCGCAGCTCGTGCGCGAGCCGGTCATGGCTCTCGTCGGTGAGCGGCATCGACAGCTGCGGAGTCAGTCCGTCCAGGCCGGTCTCCAGCCCGCGCAGCGCCTTCTGCAGCGATTCCTGGAACGTGCGGCCGATGGCCATGACCTCGCCCACCGACTTCATCTGGGTCGTGAGCCGGTCATTGGCGGCCGGAAACTTCTCGAACGTGAAGCGCGGAATCTTGGTGACGACGTAGTCGATCGAGGGCTCGAAGGACGCCGGCGTTGCGCCCGCGGTGATGTCGTTTTTCAGCTCATCGAGCGTGTAACCCACCGCGAGCTTGGCGGCGATCTTGGCGATCGGAAAGCCGGTCGCCTTGGAGGCGAGCGCCGAGGAACGCGACACGCGCGGATTCATCTCAATCACCAGCAGCCGCCCGTCGGACGGATTCACCGCGAACTGCACGTTCGAGCCGCCGGTATCGACGCCGATCTTGCGCAGCACCGCCACCGAGGCGTCGCGCATGCGCTGATATTCCTTGTCGGTAAGGGTCAGTGCGGGTGCGATGGTGATCGAGTCGCCGGTGTGCACTCCCATCGGATCGAGGTTCTCGATCGAGCAGACGATGATGCAGTTGTCGCGGTGATCGCGCACCACTTCCATCTCGAATTCCTTCCAGCCGATCACCGACTCCTCGAGCAGCACCTCGCCGGTCGGGGAGGCGTCCAGCCCGCGCGCCACGATCTCCTCGAGCTCCTCGCGGTTGTAGGCGATGCCGCTGCCGCTTCCCCCTAAGGTGAAGGACGGGCGCACCACCACCGGGTAGCCAATTTCGCCGGCGATTGCCAGCGCCTCATCGAGACTGCGCGCGATCTGCGACTGCGGCGTCTCGAGTCCGATTTCGCGCATGGCGTTGCGGAACAGCTCGCGATCCTCCGCCATGTCGATCGCGGCGCGCGAAGCGGCGATCAGCTCGACCCGGTATTTCTCGAGCACGCCCTCGCGCGCCAGATCCAGCGCGGTGTTGAGCGCCGTCTGCCCCCCCATGGTCGGCAGCAGCGCGTCGGGGCGCTCCTTCTCGATGATGCGCGCCAGCGTCCGGGCGTTGATCGGCTCGATATAGATGGCATCCGCCATCTCCGGATCGGTCATGATGGTCGCGGGGTTGGAATTGACGAGAATGACGCGATAGCCCTCTTCGCGCAGCGCCTTGCAGGCCTGGGCGCCGGAATAATCGAACTCACACGCCTGACCGATGACGATCGGTCCCGCTCCGATGATCAGGATGCTCTCGATGTCGGTGCGCTTGGGCACGCTTAGCGGCTGCCACCGGCCAGCTGGCGGCGCAGGCCGTCCTCCGCCAGTCGCAGCTGCGCCTGCAAGCGCCGCAGCATCAGGTGGTTGAACCGCTCGAACAGGGGCTTCAGGTCGTGTGGTCCGGGGCTCGCCTCCGGATGGCCCTGGAAGCCAAAGACCGGCCGCTCGCGGAAGGCGATGCCCTGCAGCGAACCGTCGAACAGCGAGCGGTGTGTCGGCCGAACTTCCGCAGGAAGCGAACTCTCGTCCACCGAAAAGCCGTGGTTCTGGCTGGTGATGAACACGCGGCCGGACTCCAGGTCCTGCACCGGGTGATTGGCACCGTGGTGGCCGAACTTCATTTTGACGGTGCGCGCGCCCGCGGCGAGGCCGAGGATCTGGTGCCCGAGACAGATGCCGAACACCGGCAGATCGGTCGCGAGGATTTTCTTCGTGGCGTTGATCGCGTATTCGCACGGCTCCGGGTCACCGGGGCCATTCGACAGAAACACGCCGTCGGGCTCCAGCGCCAGGGCGTCCTCGGCACTGGTCTGCGCCGGCACCACCGTCATGCGACAGCCGCCGTCCGCGAGCAGCCGCAGGATGTTGCGCTTGATGCCGAAGTCGTACGCCACCACGTGCAGGCGCTGTTGTGAGCGGATCGGCGCGCGAGCGCTGTCCGGCCACAGGCTCCCCTCGTTCCACTGGAAGCTGCGCTTGGTCGTGACGACCTTCGCCAGGTCCATGCCCTTGAGTCCGGGAAACTTGCGCGCCGCCTTCACAGCGGCGGCCTGGTCAACCTGCTCGCCGGTCATGATGCAGCCGGACTGTGCACCCTTCTCGCGCAGGATGCGCGTGAGCTTGCGGGTATCGATGTCGGCGATCGCGACCACGCGGCCGCGCTCGAGAAACTCCGGCAGCGACTCGTTGGCGCGCCAGCTGCTCGCCACCGCGGCCAACTCGCGGATGATGAGGCCCGCCGGATAGACCTGTGACGATTCCAGGTCCTCGGGCGTCGTGCCCGTGTTGCCGATGTGCGGGCAGGTGAGCGTGACGAGCTGACGGGCGTAAGAGGGGTCGGTGAGAATTTCCTGGTAACCGGTGAGGGCGGTATTGAAAACGACTTCGCCTGTGCTGTTGCCCTTGGCTCCGATCGACTGGCCGCGAAAGATCGTTCCATCGGCCAGCGCGAGCACCGCAGGTACGCTCACGTGATCAATTCTCCCCGGCGCAGATACACAAAGCGGGAGGAGTTCTCAGCGAACATCCTCCCGCCTTGCTTGGACTAACCCATACACGGATTACGCAGAAAGTTTACGGGCTATACGGGCGATGTGTCCACGGAAAAATCCCTGCGCACGGCGGCTGCGCGGGACCTCAGAGTCTCCTTAGAAAAGAGAGCTAAGTTACTGTTTTTGGCCGAGCAGGTCACGCATCGTGTACCGCCCCGGCGGCTGTGACTGCAGCCAGAGCGCGGCAGCCAGTGCCCCGCGGGCGAAGATCCCCCGATCCGTGGCCCGGTGGGTCATGGACAGAGCTTCGCCCGGGCCCGCGAAGAGCACCGTGTGCTCCCCCACGATGTCTCCGGCGCGCACGGAGGCAAAGCCTACGTCGCCCTCGCGATGCGCTCCGTCCCTGGCCGCCTGCCGCGCCTCGCGTGCCGCTGCCCCGAGCGCCAGGGCGGTTCCCGAGGGGGCGTCCTGCTTCGAGCGATGGTGCGTATCCAGAATATTGATGTCGAAGGCGGGCGGCAGCGCCCGCGCCGCGATGCGCACCAGCTCAAGCAGCAGCGTCACGCCGAGGCTGGTGTTCGCGGCGACCAGTAGCGGAATGTCACGGGCGGCGGCCGCAAACGCTCCGTCAAGCTCCGCGGCAAATCCGGTGGTGCCGATCAGCAGCGGCTTGCGCGCCGCGCGGCACGCCGCGAGGTTGGCGCGCGTAGCGGTGGCGCTGCTGAAGTCGATGGCCACGTCGGCCTCAGCGAGCGCCCGCGCCAGATCGCTGATGATCGGCACGTGCAGGCAACCGACGCCGGCCACCTCCCCGGCATCACGACCCAGGCTGAGGCTCCCCGGGGAGGCTACCGCGGCGGTGACGCTGAGGCGCGGGACTGCGGGTGCGGCGCGCAGCAGCGCCTCGCCCATGCGGCCGGTGACGCCGATGAGGGCGGCGCGCACCGGGGTCGGGGTGGGGGCGAGCGCTGCCATGTGACGCTAAGCCCGGCCCGGGTCACCGGCAAAGAAGCGCTTCACGCCCTCGAGAAAGCCGGTCTCGCGTGGCGCGTGCTTGCCCCCGTGCGCCTTCAGCGACTCCTCCAGCCGCCGGATCAGCTCGCGCTGCTCGGCCGACAGATGCACCGGTGTCTCGATGACCACGCGGCAGAACAGGTCGCCGCGCGCGCCCCCGCGCACCGGTTTCACGCCCTTGTCACGCAGCCGAAACACGCGCCCGGACTGGGTCTCGGCGGGGACCTTCAGCTGCACGTCACCATCGAGCGTCGGCACCGCAACGCTGCCGCCGAGCGCCGCGGTGGCGAAGCTCACCGGCACTTCGCAACTCAGGTGCTCGCCGTCGCGCTCGAAGATGGCGTGTTCGCGCACGTGCACTTCGACGTACAGGTCCCCGGGCGGACCGCCGTTGCGTCCGGCTTCGCCCTCGCCCGCCAGGCGCACGCGATCGCCATTGTCGACTCCGGCGGGCACTTTGACCGAGAGCTTGCGGGTGCGGCGCACCCGGCCCTGCCCCAGGCAGGAGTCGCAGGGATTGCGGACGATGGTGCCCGTCCCGCGGCAACGCGGACAGGTCTGCTGCAGCTGGAAGAAGCCCTGAGAAATGCGCACCTGCCCGGCGCCACCGCAGGTGTCGCAGGTAGCGGGAGTGCTGCCCTTCGCGGCGCCGCTCCCGTGGCATACCTCGCATTCCGCGAGCCTCGGTATTTCAATCTCGACCTGGTGACCGAACACGGCCTGGGGCAGTTCCAGTTGCAGCTCGTAGCGCAGATCGGCGCCGCGGAACACCTGTGAACGGCCACCGCGGCGTGCCCCGCCGAAGATGTCGCCGAACACATCCCCGAAGATGTCGCTGAAGGTGTCGGCGCCAAATCCGCCGCCGCGCGCGCCGCCGCCGCGCGCGCTGGCCTCGACGCCGGCGTGACCGTACTGGTCGTAGGCCGCCCGCTTGTGCGGGTCGGTCAGCACCTCGCAGGCTTCCTTCGCCTCCTTGAAGGACTCCTCGGCCTCCCGGTCGTCGGGGTTGCGGTCCGGGTGATACTTCATCGCGAGCCGCCGGTAGGCCTTCTTGATCTCGGCCTCAGTCGCTGTCTTCGGTACGTCCAGTACCTTGTAGAAATCGCGCTTCGGCATCTGCGCTGCTTACGAGGCCTTGCGTCCCTTATCCTTTACCTCTTCGAACTCCGCATCCACCACATCCTCGCGGCCCGCGCCGCCGCTGCCGCTGCCGCCGTCCTGTGCGCCCGCCGTTCCGCCCGAGCCCGTCTCCGCTGCGGCCGCGCCGCCCCCCTCGGCGGCATAGGCGCGCTGCGCGATGCCGGCCGAGGCCTGCGCGAGCGCCTCGCTCTTCTTCTCGATGACGTTGCGGTCATCGCCCTTGAGCGCGGTGCGCAGATCCGACACGGCTGATTCCACCTTGGCGCGCTCGGTCGCATCCACCTTGTCGCCGAGGCTCTGCAGCGATTTCTCCACCGCATGGATCAGGCCATCCGCCTTGTTGCGCGTCTCGACCAGCTCGCGGAAGCGTTTGTCTTCCTCGGCGTGCGCCTCGGCGTCGCGCACCATGCGCTTGATCTCATCCTCGGTGAGTCCGCTCGAAGCCTTGATGACGATCTTCTGCTCCTTGCCGGTGGCCTTGTCCCGGGCCGAGACATTGAGGATGCCGTTGGCGTCGATGTCGAAAGACACCTCGACCTGCGGCATGCCGCGCGGCGCCGGCGGAATGTCCGACAGATCGAACTTACCGAGCGACTTGTTGTCCGCGGCCCGGTCGCGCTCGCCCTGCAGCACGTGAATGGTCACGGCGGTCTGGTTGTCGTCGGCGGTCGAGAAGGTGTTCGCCGCCTTGGTCGGGATGGTGGTGTTCTTCTCGATGAGCTTGGTCATGACGCCACCGAGCGTCTCGATGCCGAGCGACAGCGGGGTGACATCCAGCAGCAGCACATCCTTCACTTCACCCGACAGCACGCCCGCCTGGATCGCCGCGCCGACCGCAACCGCCTCGTCGGGGTTGACGTCCTTGCGCGGCTCCTTGCCGAAGAAGTCCTTCACGTACTTCTGCACCAGCGGCATACGCGTCTGGCCGCCCACCAGGATCACTTCGGCCACGTCGGCTGTGGCCAGACCCGCGTCCTTCATGGCGGTGCGGCACGGACCCACGGTCTTCTGCACCAGGTCCTCCACCAGGGATTCGAGCTTGGCGCGCGTCAGCTTGATGTTGAGATGCTTCGGTCCCGAGGCATCGGCGGTGATGTACGGCAGGTTGATGTCGGTCTGCTGGGTCGAGGACAGCTCGATCTTCGCCTTCTCGGCGGCCTCCTTCAGGCGCTGCATGGCGAGCGGGTCCTGGCGCACATCGACGCCGGATTCCTTCTGGAACTGCTCGGCCAGAAAATTGATGATGCGCAGATCGAAGTCCTCGCCGCCGAGGAAGGTATCTCCGTTGGTCGACAGCACTTCGAACTGCCGCTCGCCGTCGACTTCCGCGATCTCGATGATGGAGATATCGAAGGTGCCGCCACCCAGATCGTAGACGGCGATCTTGCGATCGCTCCCCTGCTTGTCGAGCCCGTAGGCGAGTGCCGCAGCGGTCGGCTCGTTGATGATGCGCTTGACCGACAGGCCCGCGATGCGGCCGGCGTCCTTGGTCGCCTGGCGCTGCGAATCGTTGAAGTAGGCCGGCACGGTGATGACCGCTTCGGTCACCGGCTCACCGAGATAGTCCTCGGCGGTCTTCTTCATTTTCATGAGCACGCGCGCCGAGATCTCCGGCGGCGCCATTTTCTTGCCCTGCACCTCGACCCAGGCGTCCCCGTTGTCCGCGCGGGTGATCTTGTAGGGGACCATCTTGATGTCCCGCCGTACCACCTCGTCCTCGAACTTGCGGCCGATGAGGCGCTTGATGGCGAACAGGGTGTTCTGGGGATTGGTCACCGCCTGGCGCTTGGCGGGCTGGCCCACCAGCACCTCGCCGTCCTTGGTAAAGGCGACGATCGAGGGGGTGGTGCGATCGCCCTCGCTGTTCTCGATCACCCGGGGCTTGCCGCCCTCCATGATGGCCACGCACGAGTTGGTCGTGCCGAGGTCGATACCGATTACCTTTGCCATGCGTTTACTCCCGCCGGAAAATCTTCTGTCAAAAGAGGGATGCTAGGGCCACTTCTTCGGGGTGGTCGGGGGCGCTTTCAAGCCCGGGCCGGCTCCTTGGAGACGATTACCCGCGCCGGCCGCAGCAGCCGGCCATTGAGCTCGTAGCCCGGCTGCACCACCTGCAGGACCGAGTTCGGCTCGGCGGTGCCGGACTCCTTGGCCATCATGGCTTCGTGCCGCTCCGGGTCGAAGGGCTCCCCCAGCGGGTCGATCAGGGTAACCCCCAGTTTTTCCAGCGCCCGGGACAGCAGCTGCAGCGTCGCCTCCTGCCCCTGCCTGAGGCTGTCCGCGTCCGCCCGCCCGGCGTTCTGCACCGCCAGTTCCAGGCTGTCCTTCACCGGCAGGAGCTCGGAGGCGAACTTCTCGAGCCCGTAGCGGTTGGCTGCCTCGATGTCGCGCTGCGCGCGCTTGCGCACGTTGTCGAGGTCGGCGACGGCGCGCAGGTACTGCTCCCAGTGGCTCTTGGCGCGCTCTTCGGCGTCGGCCAGCGCCTGCTGCAGTCGCTCGACCTCCACCAGCTGCGCTGCAGCCTCCGGCAGCACCGTGGCGGGCTCCGCCGCAGCGCTCTGCCGGTCGCGTCCGGACTCGTTGGCAGTCATCTAAACCTCCAGAAATCCCCAAAACAGCCCCGCCGGCGCTTACCGGGCGCGGGCGAGACCCCCGGGGGTGGGGGATCAGCGCCGCGAATTCAAGGCGGCGCCGAGCAGTTTAGCGGTCAGCTCGACGATCGGGATGACCCGTTCATAGGCCATGCGCGTGGGCCCGATGACCCCGAGCACCCCGACCACTAACTCGCCGTCGGCGTAGGGCGCGGTGACCACGCTGCAATCGTCGAGGATCTGGTAGCCGGATTCATGACCGATGAAGATCTGCACCCCTTCCGCCTTCAGGCTCTGGTCGAGCAGGTGCAGAAAGTCGCGCTTTTCGTTGAACGCCTCGAACAGCCGCCGCAGCTTCTCCATGCCGGTGAGCTCGGCCATGCCCATGAGGTTGGTCTCGCCCTTGATGACGTACTCGAGCCGGCCCTCGGCGCCGCCGCTCTCGAACACCTGCTGGGCCACGGCGATCGCGTCCAGCATGATCTGGTTCATATGCGCGTGCGCCTCGGAGAGCTGGCGCAGGATCTCCTGGCGCACCTCGCGCAGCGAGCGCCCGCGGAACTGCTCGCTCAGAAAGTTTGAGGCGCGCTTGAGCTCATCGGGCGAGTAGTGGCGCTCGAGCTGGATGATGCGGTTCTGCACCTCGCGGTCGTTGAACACCAGTACCACCAGCACCCGGTTCTCCGACAGCGCGACGAACTCCATCTGGGTGATGGAAGCCTGCCGGGTGCGCGGCAGTGTCACTACTCCGGCGAGCTGGGTCGCGCTCGACAGCAGCTGCGAAACGGTAGCGATCAGGTCCGTGGAGTTGTCGCGGCCCGCCTCGAACTGGCGGCGGATCTCCGCACTCGCCGCCTCATCGAGCGGCCGCTGCTGCAGCAGCGTGTCGACAAAAAAGCGGTAGCCCTTGTCGGTGGGTACGCGGCCGGCGGAGGTGTGGGGTGAGGCGACGAAACCCAGCTCTTCGAGATCCGCCATGACGTTGCGGACGGTGGCAGAGCTCAACTGCAGCCCGGATTCGCGTGACAGCGCCCGCGAGCCCACCGGTTGACCGTCCCGGATGTAACTCTCGATGAGTATCCGCAGCAGGTGCTGAGCCCGCTCGCCTAGTGCCTCGTCCCGATCGTGCGCCATAAAGCCGATCATGCACAGCCGCACACGGAAAGCCAGCTTTCGCCTGCACCGACCGTCAAGCAAGCCCGCGCACGTATCTGCCGAAGGTGTGAATGGCGACATTGGCTGAAAGGCGCGCCAGCGTGTTACAAAGGCCGGCCCCCCGCGATGCTGGCGGGTTACGTCAGGGGCTGCCAATGGCCTTTCCGGTGCGCTGCTGCGCGTTAGTCGGCAGATTCGAGGATCCGCGCATCGCGGAGAGCGTGAGCGCGCTGCTGCCGCACCTCGCGAGCCGGGGCGTGCGGGTGCTGGTGAGTGAGGACGCCGCGCTCGCCGCGGGCGTCGCCGGGGTTGTGCGCGTCGCGGAACGCGAGCTCGGCGAGCGTGCCGACCTGATCATCGCCATCGGCGGTGACGGCACGCTGCTGTACGCCGCGCGCCTCGCCGCGCGCCACGCCGTGCCGCTGCTCGGCGTCAACCGCGGGCGCCTCGGGTTCCTCACCGACGTCATGCCCCAGGACATGCTGCCAGCGGTGGACGCGGCCCTCGCCGGGGAGCTGCAGGCGGACGAGCGGCCGCTGCTGACGGCGCAGCTGCACAGCGCCACCGGGCAGCCCGCGCAGGGGTTCGCGCTCAACGACGTGGTCATGCAGAAGCGCGAGACCGGCCGCACGCTCGACTTCGAAACCCGCCTCAACGGCGATTATGTCAACACGCACACCGGCGACGGCATCATCGTGGCGAGCGCCACCGGCTCGACCGCCTACGCGCTCTCGTGCGGCGGCCCGATCATCGAACCGCACCTGGAAGCGCTGGTGATCGCCCCGATCTGCGCCCACACCCTCTCGGATCGCCCGATCGTCGTATCGGCACGCTCGCTCATCGAGGTGTCGCTGCTCGAGCGCCCCGACACCCAGGCGCAGGTCACCTGCGACGGCGCGGTGCTCGGCGCCCTCAAGCCCGGCGGTCGCCTGGAGGTGCGCACCGCGCTCGAGCGCATCACGCTCCTGCACCCCCCCGGCCACGACTACTACAAGCTGCTGCGCTCGAAGCTCCACTGGGGCCGCGGCAGTTTTGAGCGCTGAAGCCGCATGCTCACCCACCTGCAGATCCGCGACTTCGCCATCATCGATTCGGTGGAGCTCGAGTTGCGTCGCGGCTTGACGGTGCTCACCGGCGAGACCGGCGCGGGCAAATCAATCCTGGTGGACGCGCTGCAGCTGCTCGCCGGAGGCCGCGCCGGCGGCGAAGTGGTGCGCCACGGCGCCGAGCGCGCGGAAGTCTCCGGCACCTTCGAGCTGAGCCAGGCACCCCGCGAGCTGAAGGCTTGGCTCGAGGACCAGTCCGTCGGCGGCCCCGGCGAACTGATCGTTCGGCGGGTCGTGGGAGCGGACGGGCGCTCGCGCGCCTACCTGAACGGGCAAGCGGTACCGGTGCAGCTGCTGCGCGAGGCCGGCGACATCCTCATCGATATCCACGGCCAGCATGAATTCCAGTCACTGACGCGCAATGCCGCGCAACGGGTGTTGCTCGATGGCTATGGCTCCCTCACGGGGCTCACCGTCCAGGTCGGTATCGCCCATCGGGTGTGGCTCGAGCTCCTCAACCGCACTCTGGAGCTGGAAAGCAAGGCGCGCGACCGCGACACCCGCCTCGAGCTGCTGCGCTACCAGGCGCAGGAGCTGCAGGCCTTGCAGCTGAAGGCCGGCGAGATCGACGCGCTCAGCGAGGAGCGCGCGCGGCTCGCCAACCGCGGGCGGCTCGCGCAGGGGGCGCAGACGGCCCTCGCGGAGCTCTACGAGAACGAGGCCGCGAGCGCGCACGCCGGCGTGAGCCGCGCGCTGCAGGCGCTGCGCGGACTCGCGGCGCTGGATGGCAAGCTCGCGGTCGTGCTGCCGCTGCTGGAGGAAGCCTCGATTCAGGTGCGCGAGGCGGCGCGCGAGCTCGAACGCTACGGCGAGACCCTCGACGTCGACGCGGCGCGCCAGGACGAGGTCGAACGGCGCCTGGCGGCCATCGAGGAGCTGGCGCGCAAGCACCGGGTTGCCGCGCCGGAGCTGCCCGAGCGCGCCCGGCAGCTCGGTGTCGAGCTGGAAGCGCTCGAGCGGTCGGAGCTGGACCTCGCGGTGTTGCGCAAGGAGCTCGCCGGCGCGCTGCAGAGCTATCGCGCGCAGGCCCAGGAATTGTCCGGCAAGCGCGTACTGGCGGCGCGCACTCTGGCTCGTGATATCACCGCCCGCATGCAGACGCTCGGCATGACCGGTGGGCGCTTCGAGGCGGACGTTACCCAGCACGGCAACGCCGATCCGACCGAGCATGGCATCGATCAGATCGAGTTCCGCGTCACCGCCAACCCCGGACAACCACCGCGGGCGCTGGCGAAGGTCGCCTCGGGGGGCGAGCTCGCGCGCCTGTCGCTCGCGGTGCAGGTGTCGTGCGCGGCGGAAGCGACACGCTGCATGGTATTCGACGAAGTCGACGCCGGCATCGGCGGCGCGGTTGCGGAGATCGTCGGCCGCGAGTTGCGCGCGCTCGGCGGACGCGGCCAGGTGCTGTGCGTGACGCACCTGCCGCAGGTCGCCTGCCAGGCGCATCACCACCTGCGGGTCACGAAGCTCACCGACGGCCGTACGACGCGCACCACTCTCACCGAGCTGACGGCGAACGATCGTGTCGAGGAGCTCGCGCGCATGCTGGGCGGAATCGAAGTCACCGCCAAGGCGCGCGAGCATGCCCGCGACATGCTGGCGGCCGCCACGCAGGCGCCCGCAAAGGCATCGCCAGCGGCCGGCGCAAGTGCGGCGCGCGCGCCGCGGCCGCCCGCCGCCAGGCGCCGCTAGCTGCTCTTGCCGCGGTTGCGGAAGGCGCAGTTCGGGCGCTTGCAGCGCCCATAAAGAATCAGCGAGTGATCGCGGATCGTGAAGCCGAGCTTGGTCGCCACCGCGGTCTGGCGCTCCTCGATGCTCGAGTCCATGAACTCCTCCACGCGGCCGCAGTCCTGGCACACGATGTGGTCGTGATGGGTCCCCTGGTTGAGCTCGAACACCGCCATGCCGTCTTCGAAATGATGGCGCGTGACCAGCCCTGCGGCCTCGAACTGAGTGAGCACGCGGTACACGGTGGCCAGGCCAATGTCCTCATTGGATTCCAGCAGCGTACGGTAGATGTCCTCGGCCGACATGTGCCGCGTGGCGCTGCCCTCGAGGATCTCCAGGATCTTCAGGCGAGGCAGCGTCACCTTCAAACCGGCTTTGCGCAGGTCCTTGCCTTCCACGCGAACTCTCCGGCGGTCCGCGGCAGCTGAAACTGCGGGCGATCCGCGATCAGGTATGATTGCCGGGATGATTATCCTCCATCGGGCGCAGCTGCGCCTACCCTTGGCCGCATTCGCGGCCCTGGCGCTGCTCGCGACGACGCTCACCGGCTGCGTCTATCGCATGAACATCCAGCAGGGCAACTACCTGGAAGGCAAGACCGTCGATCAGTTGCAGGTCGGCATGACCCGCAGCCAGGTGCGCTACCTCCTCGGCACCCCGATGGTGCCCGCGGTGTTCGATAAAGATCGCTGGGACTACGTGTACTACTTCAAGCACGGGCGCCTGCGCAGACCCGAGGAGCGCCACCTGATCGTGTTCTTCACCCAGGACAAGGTGACACGCTTCGACCGCGACAACGTGCCGAATACGCCACCACAGGCGCCGGACCAGGGACCGCCGGTATCGAAGTTCCCGAGGATCTGAGGCGCGCGCCTCAACTCTTGCCGCTGCGGCGCTCACGCTGCACGCGCTCGCGGCGCTGCTCGCGCGGATCGCGACGCAGCGGCCGGTACAGCTCGATGCGATCGCCGTCCGCGCAACTGTCGGTGCGCGCGCGCGGCTCGCCGAAAATGCCCACCGGCGCGGAATCCCAGGGGATCGCTGCGGCCGGATCGGCGGCGGCGCGCGCCGCCGCCAGCGCATCGGCGACGGTCGCGTGCAGCGGCAGCTCGACGCTCCACAGGTATTGACGCGTGCGCGTCGCGTAGGCGACGAGGCAGCGTTTGCAGGGCGCCGCCGGACTCACGGCCGCGACCGGGCGCGCGCCACGAAGGCATCCACCAGCGAGCCGATCGTGGCCGCGAACTGTGCCTCGAACAGCAGCGCGCTCAGCGGGTTCCTGAACGCAAAGCGCATGGCGAGCTCCACGCGGCAACCGTTGGTCTCGATTGGCGTCAGCCGCCACTCGCCCTGCAGGGTGCGAAACGGCCCGTTCAGCAGCTGCATGCGGATGCTGCGGTCGGGCTCGAGCGTGTTGCGCGTAGTGAACTCACCGTGCAACGCTCCCTGCCTGACGCCAAGGGTCGCGACGATCTCCTGCTGCGAGCGCGACTGCACCCGGGCATGGGTGCACCACGGCAGGAATTGCGGATAGCTCTCAATATCATTGATGAGCGCGAACAGCTCGGAGGGCGGCTTGCTGACGAGCGCCGAGCGCTTGACCTCTCGCATGCGGCATTGTCCCATTACGTCCCGCTCATGACCAAAGACGCGCAATCGCCCCGACTGATCGCCGAAAACCGCAAGGCGCGCTTCGACTATTTCATCGAGGAGCGCTACGAGGCGGGGCTGGCGCTGCAGGGCTGGGAGGTCAAGGCCATGCGCGCCGGGCGCGCGCAGCTGCAGGAGGCCTACGTCTACCTGCGCGGCGGCGAGGCGTTCCTCATCGGCGCGCACCTCTCACCCCTTCCCACGGCCTCCACGCACGTGACGCCTGACCCGGTGCGCACCCGCAAGCTGCTGCTCAGGCGCAGCGAGTTGCAGGGACTGATCGGCGCGGTGGAACGGCGCGGCTACACCCTGGTGCCGCTGGAGCTGTACTGGAAGAACGGCCGCGCCAAAGTGCAGGTCGGGCTCGCCAAGGGCAAGAAGCAGCACGACAAGCGCGCGGTGGAAAAGGAGCGCGACTGGCAGCGCGACAAGGCGCGCCTGTTGCGACGCGGCTGAGAAGACGCGCGCCGAGGCCCCCAGGTGGTATGCTGCGGATGTGAAGTCCGAAGGGGGCGACCGGTTTCGACGCGGGTTGCGAACCTTCAGGGGCGTACCGAGGTGCAGTGCCCTCGTTAATCCTGCTGCAAATCATAGTTGCCAACGACGACAACTACGCTCTAGCTGCCTAACCGCAGCTGACCTCTGACCGGCTCGTGCCTGTGCGACCGAATCAGGGGACGCGTTCACAGGATCGCGCTCCGGCGTGCGACAGGCCGGTGCGTTAAGAGTCACTGTCCGCTGGCGTTGCGTCTTCCCTGCTCCTCGGGTAGCGCCGCGCGAGAAACAATGAGAGAGCTACGTACGTAGATCCTGAAGTCTAGGACTTGCGGACGGGGGTTCGATCGAGGGTCGCGCCAGATCGCGAGGTTTGGCTGACAACGGAGCTCACATCGGTGAAACCTGACGGCGCCTCTCACCAGGGGCGGCATGGCAACGCCGAGGGGTAGGAAGAGGGCCAACCTCAGGCCTGCCCTGTAGAGACTCATAGACCCGCCGACGGCACATCGCCCGGGCGGGCACTAGGATCCAGCTGGCCATGACAGCCGGATAACACGCTCCGCGTCCACGCGCCGCCCTGCAGTGCGCGGACGAAGGCATAGTCCAGCCCGCGGCGAAAGCCACGGATGTGCTGTCCCCCCGCCTCCACCAACCGGCGGTTCCCGGCCTCCACGGCCGGGAACCGATGCCCGGCGCCGAACGTCCAGCGCCCTCGAGCTGCGCGTCAGGCGTCGCCGTGCAGCGTGACGAGCGCGCCGTACAGGTCCGGCCGCCGGTCGCGGAACACGAACCAGTTGTCGCGCAGCTGCGCAATGCTCTGCAGGTCGAAGCCGTGGATCAGGACCGCATCGCCCTCCTCGGGCGCCTCGGCGACCTTCGCGCCCATGGGGTCCGCGATGAACGATGAGCCGTAGAAACGGATGTACAGCCCCTGCGGGTCCTGCAGCGAGCGCTCGAGTCCGTAGCGGTTGGCGGCGATGAGCGGGGTGAGATTGGCCGCCGCGTGTCCCTGCTGGGTGCGCTGCCAGTGCTCGCGCGAGTTCACCGGCAGTGCCGGGGGCGGCTCGGTGCCGATTGCGGTCGGGAACAGGAACAGCTCCGCCCCCATGAGCGCCATGACGCGCGCGGTCTCGGGAAACCACTGGTCCCAGCAAATGCCGACGCCGAGGCGCGCAAAACGCGTGTTCCAGACTCTGAATCCCGTGTCACCCGGGGAGAAGTAGTTCTTTTCCTGGTAGCCCGGCCCATTGGGGATATGCGACTTGCGGTAGACGCCGAGGTTCGTGCCGTCGGCATCCAGGATGGCGATGGAATTGAAGTAGGCGGGACCGGCACGCTCGAAGAAGCTGATCGGCAGCACCACCCCGAGCTCGCGCGCTAGCGGGCCGAAGTGACCCACGGCGCGATTCTCCGCGGCCGTGCGCGCGAGACCCAGGTGGCGCGCGTCCTGCTCTATGCAGAAATAAGGCGTCTCGAACAGCTCGGGCAGGAGGATGACTTGCGCGCCCCGCGCGGCGGCCTGGCGTACCAGCTGCTCGGCCCTGGCGATGTTGTCCTCGGTGTCCCAGCCGCACGCCATCTGGATGGCGGCCACCGTCACCGGTCGCGGCGTGCGCCGGAAGTGCTCAGGATCCCTGGACATCGATGGCGATTCTACCGGCTTGCCGGGCTCATCGCGCGGCGCTCGGCGAGCGACCGGTTCACCTGTTCGATGATGCGCATGGCCGTCTCCAGCGCCATGAGTCCGGCCTCGCCCGGAACCACCGGCGCGCGGCCGCTGCGAATGCACTCGAGGAACGAGTCGATCTCCGCCTTGAGCGCATCTCCGGGCTCCAGACTCTGCTCCTCGATCGTCACCGGCAGCGGGCCCGGAGGATCTGCCGGCGCGCGCTTGCGGATGAGTGTCAGGATCTTCTGCTGCAGATCAAGTGACAGATAGGCGTCGTCCTCGAATATGCGCATTTTGCGCTCGGTCTTGACGCTGACCCGCGAGGCGGTGGCATTGGCGACACAGCCATCGGCGAAGCGGATGCGCGCGTTGGCAATGTCGATTTCCTCGGAAAACACCGGCGTGCCGACGGCGTCGATGGACGTGATCGGCGCGCCGACGATGGTCTGCACGATGTCGATGTCGTGGATCATCAGATCGAGCACCACGTTCACGTCGGTGCCGCGCTCGCGGTACGGCGCGAGGCGATGACATTCGACGAAGCGCGGTGAACGCAGATACGGCTCGGCCGCCAGTATCGCTGCGTTGAAGCGCTCCAGGTGCCCGACCTGCAGAATGCGCTTCACGCGCGCGGCGAGCGCAATCAGCTCGCGCGCCTGCGCCGCAGTATCGGTGATCGGCTTCTCGACCAGCACGTGCGCACCGGCTTCGAGGAAGTCACGCGCGATGGCAAAGTGCGCCGGGGTCGGTGTGACCACGCTCACCGCGTCAACGCTGCCGAGCAGCGCCCGATAGTCGCTCACGGCACGCGTTTTGAGCTCGGCGGCGAGAGCCTCACGCGCCTCGGGCCGGGAATCCGCGACCGCGACCAGCTCGCACCCCGCCGCCTGCGCGTATTTCTGTGCGTGAAACCGGCCGAGGTAGCCCACGCCGATGACGGCGGCTCTGATTTTCTGCATGAGAAGGCTATTATGCCCGCCCGCGCGGCGACGCCCGAAGGGTAAGTGTTAAGGAACGGCTGCCAGCGAATGTCCACACCGCCCCCGACCGAAGGAACGGCACCCCTGCAGCGCCTGGCGCACCTGCGCGATACGTACGGCGCCCTGCCGCGCCCGCGGCGGGAACTCGTCATTTTCGGCCTGGCGCTGCTGTGCGGGCTCATCGTGATGCCGTTTCTCATCTGGTTCGCCGGCAGCCGCGTGCTCGGGCCCTATACCCACGGTCAGAATGCACACGCCGGCCCCTTCGCTCTGGTTGCGGATTTTTTCTCGGGGCTGGTGCACGGCTCGGGGGTGTTCTGGGCCGTGGCGCTCGGGCCGGCGGTGCTGCTGCTGCTGATTCGCCTGTTCGTTGCCCTGGTGCGGGCGCTGCCCGCTCCCGGCGACGACTGAGGCCACGGCCGGCTCGCCAAGGGCTGACGGCGGCGCCAAACGGGTCGCGCCTCACTTGGGCCAGTACATCCACACCGCCACGGCCAGCATCCCTAAGGTCGCCCCATGGGCACCCAGGCGCCAGGGGCGCTGGCGCAACTCACCGTAGAAGCTCCCGGCCGAGGCCGCGGAGAACAGGGTAAAAACCGCTATCGCGCGCAGCAATGGGGCGTGCTCGGGCGCAAACCGCGCCTCGTCGGCCGGCAGCAACAGGATGACAATCCAGGTCATCAGCAGCCCCGTGGCCAGGGCGACGGCCGACCCCATGACGATTCCCAGGAGCGCTGTCAGAGGTCTCATGATGTGAGGGCCGTACTTGCTAAAGACGAACCGCACGCTCTAGCCTAGACCAAGAGTCTACCGAACCTGCGAGCCCTCATGATGACCCTACCTTTGCGCCGATCCTCCGGGTGGATAACCGCCGCGGTCCTGCTGGTACTGGCCCTGGCGCTCGCCGGGTCCGTCCAGGCCCCGGCAGGCACCTCGGTATTGCCTGCGGGGACGGTGGCGCCCACCGACACGCAGCGGTCGACGGCGCGCAGGATCGGCCGCATCCTCGAGGAGGCGCACTACAGCCGCGCGGCGCTCGACGAAAAGATGTCGGATGTGGTCTACCACCGCTATCTGGAATTCCTCGACGGGCAACGCAGCTACTTCCTCGCCAACGACATTGACGAGTTCAGCGCTTACCGCCTGCGGTTCGGCGACATGATCCGCACCGGCGACATCGACCCTGCATACCTGATCTTCGCGCGCTTCCAGCAGCGCAACCGCGAGCGCATACAGCATGCGATCGAGCTGCTGAAGAGCGAGCCTGACTGGGCGGCGAACGAGTCATTCGAGTTCGACCGCGCGCACGCCGTGTGGCCGGTCGATCAGGCCACCATGGAGGAGTTGTGGCGCAAGCGCGTCAAGAACGATGCGCTGTCGCTGATGCTCACCGGCAAGGCTTGGCCGGATGCGGCCGAGATCCTGCGCAAGCGCTACGAGCGCGTGCTCAAGCGCGTCGACCAGGTGACCAACGAGGACGTGTTCGAAGGTCTGATGAACGCCTACGCGCGCGCCTTCGATCCGCATTCGAGTTACTTCTCGCCGCGCAGCTCCGAGGAGTACCGCATCCAGATGAGCCTCAACTACGAGGGCATCGGCGCTTCGCTCCAGGTGGTGGACGACTACGTCACCATCATGAACGTGCTCGAAGGCGGACCGGCGGCAGTAGCCGGCACGCTCAGCACCAACGACCGCATCATCGGCGTCGGCCAGGGACATGAGGGACCGTTCACCGACGTCATCGGCTGGCGGCTGGATGACGTGGTGCAGCTGATCCGCGGCAAGGCCGGCACATCGGTGCGCCTGCAGGTGCTGCCGGCCGGCGCGGCCCCCGGCAGCGCGGAAAAGGTCACGGAGTTCGTGCGCAACAAGGTCACGCTGGAGGCGCAGGCGGCGCATAAAGAAGTGAAGTCCGTGGCGCGCAACGGCCGCACGCTCAAGATCGGCGTGATCACCGTGCCCGGGTTCTACCAGGATATAGCCGCGCAAAACGCCGGCGATCAGAATTACCGCAGCACCACGCACGACGTGCTGAAACTGCTGCGCGAGCTCAAGAGCGAGAACGTCGAGGGCCTGGTCCTCGACCTGCGCGGTGACGGCGGCGGTTACCTCCCCGAGGCCACCGCGCTCACGGGGCTGTTCATCAATCACGGCCCAGTGGTGCAGCTGCGCGATACCGCCGGACGGCTCGAGGTGCTGGACGATCCCCAGCCCGCGCCGGCCTACGACGGTCCGCTCGCGGTGCTGGTCGACCGCCTGAGCGCGTCGGCTTCGGAAATCTTCGCCGGTGCGATCCAGGACTATCACCGCGGCGTGATCCTGGGGCAGACCACGTTCGGCAAGGGCACGGTGCAGAACCTGGTGCCCCTCGATCGCTGGTCGCCGAAACCGGTGAACGGACAGCTGACCGTGACCATCGGCAAGTTCTACCGGGTGACGGGCGAGAGCACCCAGCACCGCGGCGTCGAACCTGACGTGCCGCTCGTCTCGCCCCTCGACACCAAGGAGATCGGCGAGAGCGCGCTGGAGTCCGCCCTGCCCTGGGATCGCATCGCGGGCGTCCCCTTCAGGATGAGTGCCGGTACCTCCGCGGTCCCGCCGGTGGCGGCACTGGCGACGGAAGAGGGTGCGCGCGCGCAGCACGATCCGGACTACCGCTGGCTGGTGTCGGACATCGCCGCCATCGACTCGGTGCGCGGGCAGCACAGTGTGTCGCTCAACCTCAAGTCGCGGCGCGAAGAGCGTACCCGGATCGAGAGCGAGCGGCTGGCGCGGGAGAACAGCCGGCGGGCGGCGAAAAACATGCCGGCGCTGAAGAGCGTCGAGGAACTCGACAAGTCCAAGGATGAGGCCGCCGACGTGGTGCTCGAGCAGGCGACCCAGGTCATGGCCGACATGGTGACCGGCGCGCGCCAGCCACCGCAAAAGACCGCGCGCGCCAGTTAGCCGCGCGCGAGCCCGCTCGAGCGGACTTTCAACGCAGCAGGATCCGGAACAGGTCCCAGGTGTCCTCGGCGAGCACGTTCGGCAGCCGCGCGGCATTGGCCCCGAGCGCCGCCACCAGCAGCACGTCGCCTTCGGAAAACGCGAGTGAGTTCGGTATCGGCGATGTGTCGGTCGCGCCGCGGTAGCGCGCCACGCGCTGCAGCCTCTCGCTGCGGACCTTGATTTCCTCGGCAACACCGGCGCCAGTACCGAGCAGGCGGTGTGCGCGCGCGATCTCCCCCATCAGCAGCACGCATTCCCTCGGGGAGCCGTAGTCGTCGGGGGTCTCACGGCGGGCGGTCGCCTCGCGCGCCAGCGTGAGCATCGGGGTCTTGAGTTGCGCCAGGCGCAACCACAGCGCTTCCGCATAGGCGATCGCGGCGATATTGATCGCACGCCGGGCCGGCAGCGACAGTCCCGGAAACTCGGGCGTGGCCTCGCGGGCAATTTCCTCGAGGCCGAGCTGCGCCTGGCCGAGGGCGACCCCGGCGCTGACCACCGCCGCCGCGGCGCCGGCGACGCGCCGCTCCAGTGCGCGGCGCTTGAAGTAGTGCCAGAAACGGGTGAGCTGCGCCCGCTGCGCTTCCACGGCCGCAAGCTCCGCCGTGGCCTGCGTATGCAGCGCCTGGGCCGCGCGCAACTGGTCTTCGGCGGCCTGGCGCCGGGCGAACTGGCGGCGGTTGTACTGGGCCAGGTGCTCGCGCCGCTCGCGCTCTTCCTGTTGCCGCGCCAGGTCGGCGACCAATTGGGTGATGAGCTCACGGCCCGACTGCCACAAGCGGCGCAGCTGATAAAACACCAGCGCCGGGTAAGCGCTCTCGGCGGCGCCCAGGCGCCCCTCGAGCGTGTTGAGCATCTCCTGGACGCGCTGGGTGGCCGCCTCCTGCTGCTTGACGAGGTCCTTGAGGCGGAAGGTTTCGTCCTGCAGCCCGGCGTAAGCCTTCTTGAGCTCGGCGCGGTTGCGAAACAGCGCCAGCACCCGGTGGTCATCATCGGGTGAGCCATCCGGGCGGAGGCTGAGCTTTGGGAAGCCGAGTTGACGCAGCGCTTTCATGAGAAATGCGGCGGCCGACCGCCCCCTCTCATGCGCCGGCTTCGGGCTCCGTGCGGGATGAGAAGCGATGACCTCGCTCCACGCAGTATTCCAGCCACTTATTTAACATCATGTTCCGCGCCCAACGCTGATCCAGTTCACGCTCCGCGTGGCTGCGCAGGGCCTTGAGCAGCGGCCGACTGTGAACAGCCGCCCATTGCTGCGCCTCGACCAGGTGCGCGTCATGGTAGATGCGCACCTGCATGTCGGGGTACGGCAGGCAGCCGTGCGCCTGGGGCAGCAGATAGGTCAGGTTCACGGTGCTGGTGTAAGGCGAGCGCCCGGTCACAGTGAGAACGAGGTCACAATCGCCGCGAACGGCGGACCGATACTGGCCGACGAGCGCCGGCAGCTTTCCGGCCAGCCAGCCGAGCCGTATGAAGTTGCTCTCATACAGTCCCATGAGCGCGACGAAGCTGCGCGGCCGCGCGCGCCACGAAACCAGGGTGTGTGTGTCAGTGAGCAGCACGCAGCGACTATAACGCACAAGGCTCGCTCTGCAAGCCGATCGCCGCGCGAATTTGTCGCTGTCTGCGCCCCGCTCACCGCTTGCAATTTTCGTGCGACCTGACGCGCGCGCGCGAGTCGTGCAACAATATACAGCTCACCGGCGCCACTGCTACGGGCGCAGACGCCGCTCGATGCCGCTGGTGTTCAGAATCCGGCTGGCGATCTCCTCGATGGAGCACTCGGTGGTATCGAGCCACGGCAGCGCGTAGCGCGCGAACAGCGCCTCCGCGGTGCGCAGTTCGTACTGCACCTGCTGCTGCGAAGCGTAGCGGCTCTCCGGGCGGCGCTCGGTGCGGATCTGCTGCAGCCGCTCTGCTTTGATGGTCAGCGCAAAGAGCTTGGAGCGGAACGGCTCCAGTCGCCCCGGCAGCCTGCCGGCTTCCAGATCTTCCTCGGTGAGCGGATAGTTGGCGGCGAACACTCCGTATTGCAACGCCAGGTATACGCAGGTCGGAGTCTTGCCGACTCGCGATACCCCGATCAGCACCACATCGGCGAGCGCGTAGTCCCCGCCGCTGCCGTCGTCGTTGGCGAGCGCGAAGTTGGTGGCGTTGATGCGCGTGCTGTAAAGGGCGAGATCGGTCATGCCGTGCGCACGGCCGGCGCGGTGCGTCGAGCGCGTGTCGAGTTCGCGCTCCAGCGGACCAACAAACGTCGAGAACAGATCAAGGAACAAGGCATTCGCCGACACCACGACCTCGCGCAGGTCATCCTGCACCAGCGTGCTGAACACGATCGGCCGCAGGCCCTCCTCCTCGGCCGCACGGTTGATGCGCCGGACGACTTCCTGCGCCTTGTCAAGGCTCGACACAAATGGCAAAGTTATCGGCCGAAATTCCAGTCCCTCGAACTGCGTCATGAGACTGTGGCCCAGCGTTTCCGCAGTCACACCCGTCTGGTCCGAAACGAAAAATACCGTTCGACGGCTCACGGCGCGGGTGTACCTTCGCGGCTGGTGCGATGAGTCCGCAGTGTTTCACCCGGCGCGCGCGCTAGCAAGCAGCAAGCCGTTGCCCTGAGCTTCAGGAGCGTCCTTGAAAGCCTACGTCATCCCGTTCGAGCAGTTGGCGATGCGCGACGTCGAGACGGTCGGCGGCAAGAACGCCTCGCTCGGGGAAATGATCGGCTCGCTCGCCGCACTCGGCGTGCAGGTGCCCGGCGGCTTCGCCACCACCGCGCACGCCTATCGTGAGTTCCTCGAACAGGGTGGGCTGGCTGGGCGTATTCGCAGCGAGCTTGCCGCGCTCGACGTCGATGACGTGGCGCGGCTCGCCGCGACCGGAGCGCGCATCCGTCAGTGGATTCTCGCGACAGCCTTTCCGCCCGCCTTGACCGCGGCGGTGAGCGCACAGCTGCAGCGCCTGAGCGCGGACGGCGAGCTCGCCGTGGCAGTACGCTCCTCGGCGACCGCCGAGGATCTGCCCGAGGCCTCGTTCGCCGGCCAGCAGGAGAGCTTTCTCAACGTGCGCGGCGAGGCGGCCGTGCTCAAGGCGATGCACGAGGTGTTTGCCTCGCTGTTCAATGACCGGGCGATCTCCTATCGCGTGCACCAGGGCTTCGACCACGGCGCGGTGGCGTTGTCGGCCGGCGTGCAGCACATGGTGCGCAGCGATCTGGGTGCGAGCGGCGTCATGTTCACGCTCGACCCCGACTCGGGCTTTCCCGACGTGGTATTCATCACCGCCTCGTGGGGTCTCGGCGAGACCGTAGTCCAGGGCGCCGTCAACCCCGATGAGTTCTACGTCTACAAGCCCGCGCTGCGCGCCGGCAAGCTCGCGATCCTGCGCCGCAACCTCGGCGGCAAGGCGGTGAAGATGGTGTACGCGCCGGGAGCTTCCACCGAGCGCGTGCAGACGGTCGCGGTGCCGGCAGCGGACCGGCGCCGCTTCTGCCTGAGTGATGCCGATATCGTCACGCTGGCGCGCCAGGCGCTGATCATCGAAGAGCACTACGGCCGGCCGATGGACATCGAGTGGGCGCGCGACGGCGCCTCGGGCGCGATCTTCATCCTGCAGGCGCGGCCTGAGACGGTGCAGAGCCGCAGCGGCCGCACCATTCAGCGTTACGCCCTCAAGGACCGCTCGCGGGTGCTGGCCACCGGCCGCAGCATCGGCCAGCGCATCGGCGCCGGAGCGGCGCGCGTCATCCGCGAGGCGAGCGAAATGGCGCGCGTGCAGAACGGCGACGTGCTGGTCGCCGACATGACCGATCCGGACTGGGAACCGGTCATGAAGCGCGCCGCCGCGATCGTCACCAACCGCGGCGGCCGCACCTGTCACGCGGCCATCATCGCGCGCGAGCTGGGGGTCCCGGCGGTGGTCGGCTGCGGCGATGCCACGCAGCGCATCCGCGAGGGACAGGAAGTGACCGTGTCGTGCGCCGAGGGCGACACCGGCTACGTGTACGAGGGGCTGTTGCAGTTCGAACGCAAGCAGATCGAGCTCGGTGCGCTGCCGAAGATCCCGGTCAAGATCATGATGAACGTCGGCAACCCCGAGCGCGCCTTCGATTTCGCCAACATCCCGCACCACGGCGTGGGGCTCGCGCGGCTCGAGTTCATCATCAACCGCATGATCGGCGTGCATCCGCGGGCGCTGCTCGAGTTCGAGCGCCTGGACGGGGAGCTGCAGGAGCAGATCCGCGCGCAGATGGCCGGTTATGCGAGCCCGGTCGGCTTCTACGTGGAGAAGCTCGCCGAGGGGATCGCGCAGATCGCCGCGGCGTTCGCCCCCGAGCCGGTCATCGTGCGGCTCTCCGACTTCAAGTCCAACGAGTATGCCAACCTCATCGGCGGCAGTCGCTACGAACCGCAGGAGGAGAACCCGATGCTGGGGTTCCGCGGCGCCGCGCGCTATGTCGATGAGACCTTCCGCCCCTGCTTCGAGCTCGAGTGCCAGGCGCTGAAGCGGGTACGCGAGAGCATGGGCCTCACCAACGTGCAGGTCATGGTGCCGTTCGTGCGCAGCGTGGCGGAAGCGCGCCAGGTCACGGCACTGCTCGCGCAGAACGGCCTGCAACGCGGCGAGCACGGGCTCAAGGTGATCATGATGTGCGAGCTGCCGACCAACGCGCTGCTCGCGGAACAGTACCTCGAGCACTTCGACGGCATGTCCATCGGCTCGAACGACATGACGCAGCTCACCCTCGGGCTGGACCGCGACTCGGCCATCATGGCGCGCCACTTCGACGAGCGCGACGAAGCGGTGCGCAAGCTCCTGTCGATGGCGATCAGCGCCTGCCGCAAACACGGCAAGTACGTCGGCATCTGCGGCCAGGGACCGTCGGATCACCCCGACCTGGCGCGCTGGCTGCTCGATCAGGGCATCGAGAGCATGTCGCTCAACCCCGATACAGTGGTGGAGACCTGGCTGTTCCTCGCGCAGCGCCCTGAAGGCGGCCTGGGCTCCTGAGGTTCAGGGCACGCCGGCGTATGCCGGCGCGAACAGGCGCGCGCGGTAGTGCCGCAGCTCACGGATCGATTCGTGAATGTCCGCGTGCGCGAGGTGCGTCCCCTGCTTGACGAAACTCTCGGCCACCGCCGGCGCCCAGCGGCGCGCCAGCTCTTTCAGCGTGCTGACGTCGAGATTGCGGTAATGAAAGAAGCACTCGAGGTCGGGCATGCAGCGCGCGAGAAAACGGCGGTCCTGGCAGATGCTGTTGCCGCACATCGGCGAGCTGCCGCCGTTGACCAGGGCCGCGAGGAACTCCAGCGTGCGCTGCTGCGCTTCAGCGACGCTGGTGCGGCTCGCGCGCACCCGCGCCAGCAGGCCCGAGGAGCTGTGCTGGCGCTGATTCCAGTCGTCCATGCGCGCGAGCACTTCATCGGGCTGATGGATGGCGAGCACCGGGCCATCGGCGATGAGATTCAACTCCCGGTCGGTCACCACGGTGGCGATCTCGATGATCGAATCGGTGTCGGGCTTCAGACCCGTCATCTCCAGATCGATCCAGACCAGATAGTCGCCGCTCGGCATGTGCGGGTGGGTAGTGGTAGCGTGTCTTGACCGCGCAACAGACAATCCCAGTGTAGCAGACGACCGCTCACCCGCCGCATGAAGCAGACTCTGGTTGGACGCGTGATCGCCACTTTTGGCCGGCACCTGCTGGTGCGCGAGGCCGGCGGCCGGGAACTGCGGGCGCGTCCGTTCGGGCGCGCCCTCATCGTGGTGTGCGGCGACGACGTGCGCTGCAGCGTCGATTCACGCCACGATGAGGTGCACGTCGTGGAAGTGCTGGCGCGGCGCACGGCGCTGTATCGCGCCAACCAGCGCGGCGGCGCGGAACCGGTGGTGGCCAACCTCACCCGGCTGCTGGTGGTGCTCGCCCCGCTCCCGGCACCGGATCTGTTCGTCGTGGACCGCTACCTGGCGGCGGCCACCGCCGCCGGACTCCCCGCCACGCTGGTCGTGAACAAGAGTGACCTCGGCGTCGACGACGCGCTTACCGCCGAGCTCGCGGTGTACCGCGCCGCCGGTTACGACATCATCACCTGCTCGGCCGATACCGGCCTGGGTCTTGAGGAGCTGCGTGCCGCGCTGACGCCCGGTGTCGTGGCCGCCCTGGTCGGACAATCCGGAGTCGGCAAGTCCTCGCTCGTGCTGCGCCTCGTGCCGCAGGCGCAGATCGCGATCGGCGAACTGGTGCGCGCGGAGGAAGGACGTCACACGACCACCGCCTCGCGCCTGTTCGATCTGCCAAACGCCGCCGCTCTGATCGACTCGCCCGGCGTGCGCGACTTTGCGCCCGCCGCCGCGGCGCTCGATGAACGCACCCTCGGCTTCCTCGAAGTGGAGCGTCTGGCTCCCGGGTGCCGTTTCGCCGATTGCCGCCACCTGCGCGAGCCCGGATGCGCGGTGCGCGCGGCCGCCGAGAGCGGTGCCCTGCATGCGCGCCGCTACGAGAGCTACCGGCGGCTGCGCCGGCTGCGCGAGGATTTGAGCGCGGCGCGCAGGCCGCAGCGCCGGCGCTAACTGACCGACTGGCGCCCGGCGAGCGCGTGCGCCAGCGTTCCGCCGTCGACGTACTCGAGCTCGCCCCCCACCGGCACGCCGTGGGCGATGCGGCTGGCGCGGATGCCGCGCCGCACGGCGAGCTCGCTCAGGAAATGGGCCGTCGCCTCGCCCTCGACGGTGGAGTTGGTGGCCAGGATCAGCTCACGCACGCCGCCCTGCTCCAGAATCGCCTCGAGTTCGCGCACGCCGAGCTGCTCGGGCCCAATGCCATCGAGCGGCGACAGGTGCCCCATGAGCACGAAGTAGCGGCCGCGGTAGCTGCCCGAGGACTCGATCGCGACCACGTCGGCGGGCGACTCGACCGCGCACAGGAGCGCCGCGTCGCGCTGCGGAGCAGCGCAGATCGCGCACAACTCCCCCTCGGTGAGCATGCGGCAGCGCCGGCAGCGGGCCACGGATTGCAGCGCCGCATCGAGCGCCTCCGCGAGCGTGCGCGCTCCCGGCCGGCCCTCCTGCAGCAGGTGAAACGCCATGCGCTGCGCGGTCTTGGGGCCGACTCCCGGCAAGGCGCGCAACGCGTCTATCAGACGGGCGAGATGCGGCGAATGCTTCATCGCGCCCGCTTCAAAACGGTAACTTCATTCCCGGCGGCAGCTGCAATCCCGCGGTCAGGCTCGCCATTTTCTCCTGCACGCGCGCCTCGACCTTGTGCACGGCGTCGTTGGCCGCGGCCGCGATCAGATCCTCGAGCATCTCGCGGTCCTCGCCGCTGACCGCCGGCTCGATCTGCACGCGCTTGACTTCGTGACGGCCGCTCATCGTGACCTTCACCATGCCGCCGCCGGCTTCGCCGACCACCTCGATGTTGCCGATCTCGGCCTGGGCCTTCTGCATGTTCGCCTGCATCGCCTCGGCCTGCTTCATCAGGTCGTTGAAGTTGCCTCGCATGAGAGCCCTCACCTGTCAGGCGCTGCGCGCCGGGATGGGAAAGGAATCATTTTACCGGACGCACGCTGTCGGGCAGCACGGTCGCGCCGAAGCGCTCGCGCAGGCCCTGCACGCCCGGGTCGGCCTCGAATGCACGCCGCGCGGCAGCCAGCTCCTGCTCGGAGACGCGCCGTGCGAGAAGCGCCGGAGTCTCGGCGAGCGCACCCCCGACCTGAAACTCGAGCCGCACCGGCTCGCCGTAGTAGCGCGACAGCGCCTGTGCGAGCTTCTCTTCCTGCGCCGGCGTACGCACCGGCTGGTTGCGCGCATCGAGCGCCAGACGCACGACTGCGCCCTGGCGGCCGACGAACACGCAGTGGCTGGCGAGCTGGCGCGCCGCGCCCGAGAGCTCCAGCGCGCTCACGATGGTTGCCCACGGACCGGAGTCGGCGGCGCTTACGGCATCCGCAGGGCTGGCGCCGGCGGGGCTGTGGGCGCCGGGAGCGCTGCCGCCAGCAGCAGTGCTCGCAGCCGCGCGCCCCCCGGGCGGCGCAGCCGGCGCGCGCGCCGCGCTGGACTCCCCCGCCGGGCGGAACGCGATCATCCGCAGCAACGTCATCTCGAAACCAACGCGCGGCTCGGGAGCGAGCCCGAGATCGCGGCGGCCGATGATCGCCGTCTGGTAGAACAGCTGCACGTCCTCGGGACTGAGGGCGCGCGCCAGCCGCTCGAGCAACTCGGGCGCGTACAGCTCATCGCCCTCGTAGTCGCTCACGGCCTGCTTGAATCCGATGCGCACCAGCAGCGCGGCGAGCTCATCGAGTACCTGCGCGTAATCCGGGGCGAACTCCTCGAGCGACTGCGCGCAGCGCAGCAGCGCGGCGGTATCGGCGGCCGCCAGGAGTTCCGCGATGCGCACCACGTGATCGCGGGAGATCGTGCCCAGCATGGCGCGCGCCTGCGCCTCGCCCGCCTGACCGCCGCCGAAAGCGATCAGCTGATCGAGCAGCGAGAGTGCGTCGCGCACGCTGCCGTCGGCCGCCTGCGCCACGAGCCTGAGGCCGGCGGCGTCGAACCCCACCCCCTCCTGCTCGAGAATCCGGCGCATGTGCGCCGCGATGTCCGCGGCCGGCAGCCGTTTCAGATTGAACTGCAGGCAGCGCGACAACACGGTCACCGGCAGCTTCTGCGGATCAGTGGTCGCGAGCAGGAACTTCACGTGCGGCGGCGGCTCCTCGAGCGTCTTCAACAGCGCATTGAACGAGTGCGCCGAGAGCATGTGCACCTCGTCGATGAGATACACCTTGTAGCGGCCGCGGGACGGAGCGTACTGCACGTTATCGAGCAGATCGCGAGTGTCGTCCACCTTGGTGCGCGAGGCCGCATCGACCTCGATGAGATCCGGGAAGCGGCCGGCGTCGATCTCGCGGCAGCTCGCGCATTCGCCGCACGGCTCGGCCCTGACACCGGTCTCGCAGTTGAGGCACTTGGCGAGGATCCGTGCAATGGTGGTCTTGCCCACGCCGCGCGTGCCGGTGAACAGGAACGCGTGATGCACGCGTCCGCTCTCGAGCGCGTTCACGAGCGCACGCCGCACGTGCTCCTGGCCGATGAGCTCGGAGAATTTCTTCGGGCGCCATGTGCGCGCCAGCGCGGTGTAGCTCATGAACGGTCCCAAAGTGCGCGCGCATTGGAGGCGGCCCGCACCAGCTTAAGCTCCGGCACCCGACATCGCCGCTGCCGCTGCTGCCTTCCGGCCCTGACGGGATTCACGACTGGTCGTCGCGGAGAAACCGATGCGGGCCACCATAGTCACGCCACTCCGCGCCGTCAGGTGGCGGAGAGGGTGGGATTCGAACCCACGAACACCCGTTGAGATGTTACTGGAATTCCAGTCCAGCGCCTTAGACCGCTCGGCCACCTCTCCAATCAATGACTTACGAGAGTTTGCTCGAAAGAATCCCGGACGAGTCCGAGAGCCTTTCAAAAAAGGCGGCGCATGATAAGACATCCGGTCGCGGCCTGCATCAGGCCTGCGGTGGCGCCGCGGCTTGCCGGACCTTGAACGAGGGCGGCTCATCGAGACACGGGTCCTTGCCCTTGCGCGCCGGTGGCGCCGGCTCGCTGAGCGCCGGTATGCGCAGCGCGCTGTTGGTCTCGGGGGCATCGAGTCCGGCGGGAATCTTCAGCGGCGCAACGCTGTGCGCGCCCAGGTACGCCTGCGGCCGGTGACAGGAGTTCATCCCGAACACGTGGCAGGCGCTCAGCGCCGGCAGCAGCGCTGCGAGCAGAATTCCCCTAACAGACTTCATTCATACCTCCCTCGATCCTTCAGTGCGGCGGCGCGCCCCTTCAGGGCAACGCGCCGGCCGCGCGCGCGGCCGCCCGCACGCTTGCCTGATACTGCGCCGACAATGGCGTGAGCGGTAATCTAATCCCGGCCGCGATGAGACCCATCTGCGCCAGGGCCCACTTCGCCGGGATCGGATTCGCCTCCACAAACAGCTCGCGGTGCAACGCACTCAGGCGGGCATCCAGCTGCTGCGCCCCGCTGTGGTCCCCGGCCAGCGCCGCGGCCACCATCTCAGACATCGCACGTGGAGCCACGTTCGCGGTGACGGAAATTACCCCGCGCGCGCCCGCGGCAATGCTGTCGCGCGCGCTGGCGTCATCGCCGCTCAGAACCACGAAGTCCTTCACGCAGCTGCCGATGAGCTCGCGCACGCGCGACGCCTCCGGCACCGCCTCCTTGACCCCGACAATTCCGGCAACCTTCGACAGGCGCGCCACCGTCGCCGGTTTCATATCCACCGCCGTGCGCGCCGGTACGTTGTACAACAGTAGCGGCTTGCGCGCGGCCGCGGCCGCCGCGCTGAAGTGCAGGTACAGTCCCTCCTGCGTCGGGCGGTTGTAGGCGGGGGTCACGAGCAGCAGCCCGTCGATGGGCAGCTCCGAGAGCCAGCCGACCCGCTCCACAGTGCCCGCCGTGCTGCTGGTGCCGGCCCCCGCGATCACCGCCGCACGTCCGCGCACCTGCGCGCAGGCGCGCTGCGTAAGCTCGCGCAGCTCCGCGTCGCGCAGCGTCGCCGACTCCCCGGTCGTGCCGCCGACGACGATGCCGTTGCTGCCGTTCTCCAGGTGGAAGTCGAGCAGGCGCGCCCAGGCTTCGAAGTCGACCGCGCCATCGGGCCGCATGGGAGTGATGATGGCAACCAGGCTGCCTGAAAACATGAGACCTGCAAGCGTCTGCGGGGAAGCGTGGGATGTTACGAGTGACGCTTGCGTCTAAGCAAGCCTCAAGCGCGCGCCTGCTGGCCAAGGTCGCAACCCGCCCCCGCTCCCGGTACACTGCCCCAGGCGAATCGCCAGCAAAACTCACCCGTCACCCACAGATGAAGCAGCACCTGGCCGTTTCGGCGATCGGCAGCGACCGCACGGGGATGGTTCATGAGCTGACCCGCGTTATCAGCGAGTCCGGCGGCAACATCAGCGAAAGCCGCATGGCGAACCTCGGCACGGAATTCGCGATGCTGTTGCTGGTGTCGGGTAACTGGCACGCCCTGGCGAAGCTCGAAACCGAGCTGAAACGTCTCGCCGAGACCAGCAACCTCAGCATTCACCTCAAGCGCACCGAGCCGCGTACGGCGCGCACCGACATGCTGCCGTATTCGATCGACGTGGTGTGCCTTGATCAGAGCGGCATCGTCTCGGGTCTCTCGGGTTTCTTCGCCACGCGCGGGATCGACATCGCCGAAGTCTCGACCCGCAGCTACCCGGCCGCGCATACCGGCGCCCCCATGTTCGCGGTGCAGATGATCGTCAACGTGCCGAGCCGCATCCACGTGGCGCACCTGCGGGAAGAATTCATGGAATTCTGCGATTCGCTCAACCTCGACGCCATCCTCGAACCGGTCAAGTCCTGAAAAGAGATGGCCACGATCGAACCCGGGACCAGGGTGCCTGACTTTTCTCTGCCCATGACGGGCGGCGGCACCTGGAGCCTGAAGCAAGCGGCGCGCCAGCGCCTGGTGATCTACTTCTACCCGCGGGACATGACCTCCGGGTGCACTCGCGAAGCCGGGGATTTCCGCGATCTGCAGGCTGCGTACGCCAAGGCGGGGGTGCAGGTGGTCGGCATCTCGCGCGACAGCGTCGCCTCGCACGACAAGTTCGCGGCCCGGGAATCGCTGCCCTTCCCGCTGCTCTCGGATGCGGATGAGACCGTCTGCAGACTCTTCGATGTCATCAAACCGAAAAGCCTGTACGGCAGAAAGTATCTCGGGGTGGAGCGCAGCACTTTCCTGCTGGACGGCAGCGGCCGCCTGCGGCAGGCGTGGCGCAAGGTTAAAGTGCCGGGTCATGCGGAGGAAGTCCTTGAAGCAGCGCGGCGTTTATGAACCCGGTCCCACGGCCGCTTCGGGCGAGTCGCGGGAAATGAAGCCCGGCTCGCGCACCGGGCGGCGGCTGTTCGTACTCGACACCAACGTGCTGATGCACGATCCGACGGCGATCTTCCGCTTCGAAGAGCACGACGTGTATGTGCCGATGGTGGTGCTCGAGGAGCTCGATGCGCACAAGAAGGGCCTGTCGGAGGCCTCGCGCAACGTGCGCCAGGTGAGCCGCTTCCTGGACGACATGATGCGCGGTGTCACCAAGGAGCAGATCGACCGTGGCCTGCAGCTGCCGAGCGGCTACTCGGGCAACCACGGCAAGAAACCCTCCACCGGGCGGCTGTTTTTCCAGACGCGCCAGCTGGCGAGCGTGCTGCCGGAGGGCCTGCCCGGGCAAGGCGGCGACAATGCCATCCTGGCGCAGACGCTGGCACTGCAGAACGAGCACAAGGATGCCCGCGTCATTCTCGTTTCCAAGGACATCAACCTGCGCATCAAGGCGGCGGTGCTCGGTGTGCACGCCGAGGACTACTACAGCGACAAGACCCTCGAGGATGCCGACGTCCTCTACAGCGGCATGACGGCGCTGCCGACGGACTTCTGGGAGCGGCACGGCAAGGACATGCGCTCGTGGAAGGAAGCCGACCGCACCTTCTACGAAATCACCGGCCCGGCGGTGCGCGACTGGCAGCCGAACCTGGGGGTGTTCGAGGATATCCCGGAAGGCATCGAGGGCATCGTGCGCAAGATCAGCGCCGATACCGCCACCATCGAGCTGACGCGCGACCATCGCAACGAGCGCCACAACGTCTGGGGCATCACGGCGCGCAACCGCGAACAGAACTTCGCGCTGAACCTGCTGATGGATCCGGAAATCGACTTCGTCACGGTGCTGGGACCGGCCGGCACCGGCAAGACCCTGCTGGCGCTCGCCGCCGGCCTCATGCAGACGCTGGAAACCAACCGCTTCGTGGAAATCATCATGACACGCGTGACGATTCCACTCGGCGAAGACATCGGGTTCCTGCCCGGCACCGAAGAGGAGAAGATGGAGCCCTGGATGGGCGCGCTCATGGACAATCTCGAGGTGCTCACCGGGTCGCAGGAGGGGGGCAACTGGGGCCGTGCCGCCACCAACGACCTGTTGCGCAACCGGATCAAGATCCGCTCGCTCAACTTCATGCGCGGGCGCACCTTCCTCAACCGCTTCCTGATCCTGGATGAGGCCCAGAACCTCACCCCCAAGCAGATGAAGGCGCTGACCACCCGCGCAGGTCCGGGCACCAAGCTCGCCTGCCTCGGCAACATCGCCCAGATTGATACCCCCTACCTTACGGAAATGACCTCGGGTGTCACCTATGCCGTGAATCGCTTCCGCGGCTGGGCGCATTCCGGACATATCACGCTGGTGCGCGGGGAGCGCTCGCGGCTCGCCGACTTCGCCTCGGACATCCTCTAGGTGTACGCTTGAATGCGTCCCGCAGGCCGCCCTTGTAAGCGTCTGTAACCGTGGGGAAACTCATGACCGCCCTCGGCGGTCAAACTCCGATCATGCGCCGTCTCCTGCCGGCCCTCGCGGCCGCCCTGGTCACCGTTGCCGCCCTGGCGTTCGCGGACGAGCCGCCGTCGACGCCGCTGAGCCTGAGCGCCCCGGCGGCGGGCTCGGACCTGCCCGACATGGGCAGTCCCGCGGCTGCGGTGCTGTCGCACACCGATGAATACCGCCTGGGGGCCATGGTGGCCCACCAACTGCGCGACCAGAACGCGCTGCTCGAGGATCCGGAAATCAGCGAGTATCTGCAGTCGGTCGGCCTGCGGCTCGCTTCGCAGAGTGCCGACGGTGGCCGGGACTTTCAGTTCTTCGTGATCAAGGACCCGAGCATCAACGCTTTTGCCGTACCCGGCGGCTTCGTGTTCGTGCACGATGGGCTGGTGCTCGCCACCTCGACCGAATCGGAGCTGGCGAGCGTCATGGCGCACGAAATCGCGCACGTCACGCAGCACCACATCGCGCGCATGATTCGCGCGCAGAGCCAGCAGAGCATCGCCTCCGCGGCCGCCTTGCTGGCGGCGATCCTGCTCGGCGCCATCGGCGGCGGGCAGGCGATGGAGGGCGGCATCGCCGCCGCCGAGGGGCTCGCCGCCCAGCAGCAGATCAACTTCACGCGCGACAACGAAAAGGAAGCCGACCGCGTCGGCATCGGCTACCTGGCCGGCGCGGGCTTTGACACCAACTCGATGGGCAGCTTCTTCGAGACCATGAGCCGTCACGAGGGACTCGCGGCCACCTACATTCCCGCGATGCTGGTCGATCACCCCGTGACCTCCGACCGCATCGCCGAGGCGCGGGCGCGGGCGGCGCAGTTTGCGCCCCGCAAGGGCAAGGACTCACAAGGCTATGAGCTCATCCGCGAGCGGGTGCGCGTGCTCACCGCGACCGGCGATGTGGACCTCGCGCAGGCTTACGCCCAGAAACTCGCGCACGGCCACGCCACGCTCGGCAACCGCTACGGCGAGGCGCTGGCGCTGATGAACGGTAATCGCGCGGATGAGGCGACCCGGATCCTCATGCCACTCGTGCAGCAGCACGAGGCGCTCACCCTGCTGCACGTCGCCCTTGGCCAGGCGCAGGCCAAGGCCGGACACCTCCACGAGGCACTGGCGACCTTCCAGCACGGCGCGGAACTCTTTCCGCGCAACGTGCCGCTGACGGTGCGCTACGCGGAGACACTCATGGCTGCGGGCCGGCCCGCGGACGCGCACAACATGCTGCTCGACCTGTTCAATATCGTGCCGCCCACGCCGGACCAGATCCGGCTCACGGCCCTCGCCGCCAGCGCCGCGGGTGATGCCGGCGACGCCTATTTCTACATGGGCGAATACCAGCTCGCGGGCGGGGACCTCGCCCTGGCGGCGCAGCAACTGCAGCTGGCGCTCGCTTCTCCCAACATCAGCCCGATACAGCGCCAGCGCTTCCAGGCCCGCCTCGATGAGGTGCGCGACTACCTCGCGAGCACCCGCAAACGCCGACTGACCGACAACGGCGACGGTCAGGGCCAGCAGACCGGCCAGCGGCGCGGCGGCGGGCGCTGACGCGCGCCGCTGAGGATTCCTACACGATTCACGGCACCGGATCCGCGGCGCGCGGCTGTTACAATGCGCCCTTCATTTGCCTGTGCGACCCTGCTATGCCACCGACAACCCGGATGTCACTGTTAGCGCTCTGCCTGCTGCTGCTGGTGGGCTGCGCCGCGCTGCCTCCCGGTAAGCGCAGCCCGCGCGACCCGTGGGAGCGCATGAACCGCGCCACCTATCGCTTCAACGACACGTTCGACAAGGCGATCGCCCGACCGGTGGCGCGCGGCTACCGCAGGGTGACGCCGCATTTGGTGCAGACCGGCGTGAGCAACTTCTTCGATAACCTCGAATACCCGATTGTCATGGTCAATGACCTGCTGCAGGGCCAATTCATGCCCTTCCTCTCGGACACCGGACGCCTGCTGCTCAACACCACCGTCGGTATCGGCGGCCTGATGGATCCGGCGACGGCAGCGGGCCTCGAGAAAAACGACCGCGATTTCGGCCAGACGCTTGGCAAGTGGGGCGCCCGCACCGGACCGTATCTGGTGATTCCGTTTCTTGGCCCTTCTGACCTCCGCGACGCGGTCGGCCGCGTTGGCGATGAGTACTGCAATCCGCGCCATTACATCCGCAACAGCTATGTCGATTACGGGCTGTGGCTGGTGCGGGCGATCGACACGCGCGCACGCCTGCTGGACGCCCAGAGTGCGCTCGACAGCGCCTACGACCCGTACGCCTTCCTGCGCAACGTCTACCTGCAGCACCGCGACTTCAAGGTCAACGGCGGGCAGTCACTGGACGAAGAGCAGCAGGAGCAGAAACTCCTGGAGGAATCGGGGGAGGACCCGCAGATGCCCGAAGGTGCCTCCCCGCCCCCCCAGGCCCCGCCGCCGCATTGACCTAAGGCGCCGCCCGCCGCGGGCGCGCGGGTCACCTACACGCCGCGCTCGAGCAGCTCCTCGACTTCACTGATCCGGGCCAGCGCCACCAGGCCCGCCGGCAGGTGCGTGTAGCGCAGCGCGCGGCCGGCGCGCTTCATGGCGCCCAGCCAGTCCAGCAGCACCGCAAGACCTGCACTGTCGGAGGCGGTGATGCCGTCGCAATCGACCTCGAGCTCACGCCCGGGGGCGCCGGCGAGGGATCGCAGGCCCTGCTCCTGCGCCTGGCGCGCGGTTGCAAACGTCAGCGGCCCCCGGGCCGCGAACCGCCCATTCCCCGACGCCACCACCTCGAACTTCCCGCTGGTGTCGTTGCGAACGCTCGCCTCGGGCGCCGCTGTGTTCATCCGCTCTTGCCGCCGGTCTGCTTGCCGATCGCTCCCGGCTTCTCGCCCCCCTCGAGACGCTTGATGACCGACTCGATCCCCTGTGCCTCGATCTGCTCGCCAAAGTCCGTGCGGTAGCTGTTGACGTAGCTGATGCCGTCGATCACCACGTCCCACGCCTTCCAGCCTTGCGGGGTCTTGTGCAGGTAATAGTTGACGGCGACGCGATCGCCGTTGGCGCGCTTGACCTCGGTGCGCACCGTGGCCCGTGTCGCGTCGGGATCGACCTTGGTGGGGAAGATCTTGAGCCGGTCGGCGGTGAAGTCGACCAGCGCGCTGCCATAGTTCGTGAGCAGCGAGTGATAGAAGGCGTCGACGAAGTGCTTGCGCTGCTCGGGAGTCGCCGTGCGCCAGTGCGCACCGAGCACCAGGCGCGCCGAACCCTCGGTGTCAAAGTGCGGCAGCAGGTACTTGTCGACCAGCTGCCCGACCTTGGTCGGGTCGCGACGGTACGCATCGCGATCCTTGTCCAGGTCCCCGAGCATGCCCTGGGCGGCGTGCTGCACGACTTCCGTAGGTCCCTCGCCGGACGCTGCGTTGGCCGCGGGCGCGCTCTGGCCCTGCGCCGCCGGCGGGGTCTGCGCCTGCGATGCATCTGCGAGGGAGCACACCAGCCACAAGCTCGTCAATACCACTGTCGTGTGTCTCATTTCTTCGACTCCGCCTTGCCCTGGTTGTCCGCGGCCTTGCCCTGACTGTCGCCGCCACCCTTGCTCGAGTAGTTCGCGAAGAACTTGTTGATCAGATTCTCGAGCACGATGGCGGACTGAGTCTGGTCAATACGGCCGCCGTCCTTGAGGTAGCTGTCGAGCCCTCCGGGGCTGATGCCGACGTACTTGCCCCCGAGCAGCCCCTGTGTCTCGATGCTGGCGAAGCTGTCCTCGGGAATCTGGTTGTACTGGGGGTCGATGCGCAGGCTGACCACGGCCTTGTAGTCCCTGGAATCAAAGCGGATGCCCGACACCTCGCCCACGCGCACCCCCGCCATGGTCGCCGGGGCGCCCACCTTGAGGTCGCCGATGTTGTCGAACTCCGCGGTCACGTGATAGCCGGCCTTCGGAGCGCCGAACTTCAGACCGTTGGCCGGCAGCTGCGAGGTGAGAAACAGCAGCGTGGCGAAACCCAGCAGCACGAACAGGCCGGTTCCGATCTCGAGAGTGCGATTGGGACGCATGGATGCAAGTCTCCTGTTACAGGAACGCCGCGGTCAACATATAGTCCAGCAGCAGCGTCATCACCGAGGAGGCGACCACGGTGCGCGTGGTCGCGAGCGCCACGCCTTCGGCGGTGGGTGCAGCGTGATACCCCTCATGCACGGCGATCAGGCTGCAGGCGACGCCGAACACCACGCTCTTCACCACGCCCTCGGTGACGTTGTGCAGCCCGACCGAGCCCTGCATCTGCGACCAGAACACGCCCTTGTCGACCCCCATGAGCTGTACGCCGATGAGCTGCGCGCCGTAGAGCCCGACGACGCTGAAGATCGCCGCCAGCAGCGGCATGGCGAGCAGGCCGCCCAGAAATCGCGGCGCCGCGACATGGCGCAGCGGGTCGACCGCCATGATTTCCATGGCCGTGAGCTGATCGGTGGCGCGCATCAGGCCGATTTCCGAGGTCAGCGCCGTGCCGGCGCGGCCGGCGAACAGCAGCGCCGTGACGACCGGCGCCAGTTCCTTCAGAAGACCGAGCGCCGCGGCCGTGCCGAGTGCCTCCACGGAACCAAACCGCTGCAGCAGCTCGTAGCCCTGCAGGCCGAGCACCATGCCGACAAACAGCCCCGACAGCATGATGATGATGAGCGAGCGAGCACCGGCGTTGTAGATCTGGTGCACGATCAGGCGCGGCCGGCGCAGCGCCGGCACGCACTCCCCGAGGAGCCGAACGAGGAAGATCGCGACCGATCCGAGCTGGCGCACGCCCTCGAGGATGAAGCCGTTGCCGACGGCGGCGATCATGACTCGTCCGCCGCGAACAGCTGGGTGGCGTAGTCGGGCGCCGGGTAGTGGAACGCCACCGGACCGTCTTCGCTGCCGGTCATGAATTGCCGCACCGCCGGCGAATCGCTGGCGCGCAACTGCTCCGGAGCGCCCGCGGCCGCGACCCGCCCGCCCGACAACAGATAGCTGTCGTGGGCGATGGTCGCGAGCTCGCGCACGTCGTGGGAGACGACGATGCTGGTGATCCCGAGCGCTTCGTTCATGTGCTTGATGAGGCGCATAATGACACCGAGCGAGATCGGATCGAGCCCGACGAACGGCTCGTCGTAAATCAGCATCTCCGGGTCCATGACAACGGCGCGCGCCAGCGCCACGCGCCGCGCCATCCCGCCCGACAGCTCCGCCGGCATGAGCTCGGCAGCGCCCCGCAGACCCACGGCCTGCAGCTTGGTGAGCACCAGCTTGCGGATCAGCGCTTCCGGCAGATTGGTGTGCTCGCGCACCGGGAAGGCGACGTTCTCGAACACGTCCATGTCGGTGAGCAGCGCGCCATTCTGGAACAACATGCCCATGCGCTTGCGCAGGGCGTAGATCTCGCTGCGGCTCAAAGCCGCGAGATCCTCACCGCGCACCCGCACCTCGCCACGATCGGCGGCGATCTGCGCCGTGATGAGCTTGAGCAGCGTCGTCTTGCCGGTACCGCTCGGCCCCATGATGGCCGTGATGCGTCCGCGCCGGACCTGGACGTCGAGCCCCGCGAAAATCGGCCGCCCGCCCACGGCGTAGTGCACGCCGCGCACGTCGACCACCACGTCAGCCGCCGCTGCGCCTGACGCGGGTTGCGAGGATGCCGGGCTTGTCACGCGATCGCGGCGGCCGCCTTGAGGCTCAGGCGGCCTGGCTCTCCATGTCAGCCGCGTAGCGGCCGGTGGTCGCCAGGCCATTGAGCTTGGCGCGCTTGGCTAGCTCCTTCTGCCCGGCGGCGAAATTCGACGCGACTCCACCCCAGGCCTTGAGCGCGGTGTCCTGCAGTGCGCGGCCGTAGCTGAAGGTCAGTGACCAGGGCAGCGGCCCGAGCTTGTTCATGAGCGACAGGTGCAGCGTGGCCTCGGTCGGGGACTGCCCGCCGGACAGGAACGCGATGCCCGGCACCGCCGGCGGGACATGGCGCCGCAGCACGCGCACCGTGGCCTCGGCCACGGCCTGCGGCGGCGCCCGAGTCGCGGCTTTCTTGCCCGAGATCACCATGTTGGGCTTCAACACCATGCCCTCCAGCATCACACGGTGCTCGAACAGCTCCTGGAACACGCGGGCGAGCACGGCCTCGGTCACCTGCTCACAGCGCTCGATCGAGTGTGCGCCGTCCATGAGCACCTCCGGCTCGACGATCGGCACGATGTCATTCTCCTGGCACAGCGCCGCATAACGCGCCAGTGCATGCGCGTTCGCCTTGACCGCGAACGCGCCGGGGATGCCGTCGGCAATATCGATGACTGCGCGCCATTTGGCGAAGCGCGCGCCGAGCCCGCGGTACTCGCTGAGGCGCTCGCGCAAGCCGTCGAGTCCCTCGGTGATGGTCTCGCCGCTGAACCCCGCGAGAGGTTTCGCGCCCAGGTCCACCTTGATACCCGGGAGGATCCCCTGCTTGGTCAGGTACTGCGGAAACGGCGTGCCGTCGCGGGTCTTCTGGCGGATGGTCTCGTCGTAGAGGATGACGCCGCTCACCGACTCGGCGGCGCCGGGCGCCGTGAACAACATTTCGCGATAGCTGCGGCGATGCTCCTCGGTCGACTCCAGCTTGATGCTGTCGAAGCGTTTCTTGATGGTGCCGCCGCTTTCGTCCGCGGCCAGGATACCCTTGCCTCTGGCAACCATTGCGCTGGCAACACGCATCAGCTCACTCGGGTTCATCGTCGAATCCTCCGGCATCGACGCCGTGCGCCTGACAAGCGCGCGAAGCGCGCGGCGCGCAGCCGTCCTGATTACTACCCCTGGAATTGGGGGCGCCAAGGATAGCAAATCAGCCCACCGGCGGGCCGCACTCCCGGCGCGCGCTGCCACGCGGGTGCGCCGGCTTGGCTCCACCGTCAATTAGTACTAAACTAGTCCTAGTTAAAGAGGGCACTCTCATGCTGCGTATGAGCCGGCTTACCGACTACGCCACCGTGCTGCTCGCGGCGCTCGCCGGCGAGCCCGGGCGCGTGCAGACCGCGGCTTCGCTCGCCGAGCAGACGCGCCTCGCCGCCCCTACGGTATGCAAGCTTCTCAAGCAGCTGCAGCGCGCGGCGCTGGTGAGCTCGACCCGCGGCCCACGCGGCGGCTACCAGCTGGCACGTCCGGCGGCGCAGATCAGCGCGGCGGCGATACTCGACGCCCTCGAGGGACCGCTCGCGCTCACCGACTGCTCCGCGGGACACGGCAACTGCGAGATCGAGGATACCTGCCGCGTCGGGCGGGTGTGGCAGCGCCTGAACCTTGCCATCCGCCGCTCGCTCTATGAGGTGAGTCTTGCGCAACTCGCGGGACTGGACGCCGCTCCCGCACGACTGCCGGCGCTCGAGCGTGAGATGAAGGCGGCGGCCGCGCGCGCGCCGGTGCGATCGTGAGTGAGCCCATGAGTGAAAATGCGCGACAACTCGAGACCCTCATCGGGCGAGGCTACCAGCACGGCTTCGTGACCGAGATCGATTCCGACACGGTGGCGCCCGGCCTGGATGAGGATGTGGTGCGCCTGATCTCGCGCAAGAAGCAGGAACCGGCCTTCCTCACCGAGTGGCGGCTCAAGGCGCTGCGCCACTGGCTGACCATGCGCGAGCCGCACTGGGCGCACGTGAAGTTCGCGCCGCTCGACTACCAGAGCATTTCCTACTACTCCGCGCCCAAGTCCAGGAAGGACGGACCGAAGAGTCTCGACGAGGTCGATCCGAAGCTGCTCGAGACGTACGAGAAGCTCGGCGTACCGCTGCACGAGCGTGCGCGGCTCGCCGGTGTCGCGGTGGATGCGGTGTTCGACAGCGTTTCCGTAGCCACGACGTTCAGGGAGCGGCTCGCGGCCGCGGGGGTGGTGTTCTGTCCGTTCTCGGAAGCGGTGCGCACGCATCCCGAGCTGATCGAGCAGTACCTGGGCAGCGTCGTGCCCTACACCGACAACTTCTTCGCGACGCTCAACTCCGCGGTGTTCTCGGACGGCTCGTTCGTGTACGTGCCGCAAGGCGTACGTTGCCCGATGGAGCTGTCGACGTACTTCCGCATCAACGCGCTGAACACCGGGCAGTTCGAGCGCACTCTCATCATCGCGGATGCCGGCAGTTACGTCTCATATCTTGAAGGCTGCAGTGCGCCGCAGCGCGACGAGAACCAGCTGCACGCGGCCGTGGTCGAGCTCATTGCGCTCGATGACGCGTACATCAAGTACTCGACCGTGCAGAACTGGTATCCGGGCGATGCCAATGGCCGCGGCGGAATTTATAACTTCGTGACCAAGCGCGGCGAGTGCCGCGGACGCCACGCGCATATTTCCTGGACCCAGGTGGAGACCGGCTCGGCGATCACCTGGAAGTACCCGAGCTGCGTATTGCGCGGTGAGGGCTCGATCGGCGAGTTCTACTCGGTCGCGACCGTGAACCATCACCAGCAGGCAGACACCGGCACCAAGATGATCCACATCGGGCCCAATACCCGCAGCACCATCATCTCCAAGGGCATCTCCGCCGGCCACGGCCAGAACACCTACCGCGGACTCGTCAAGATCCTGCCGAGCGCGCACGCCGCCCGCAATTTCACCCAGTGCGACTCGCTGCTGATGAGCGCTCAATGCGGGGCGCACACCTTCCCGTACGTGGAGGTGAAGAACCCCTCGGCCACGGTCGAACACGAGGCCAGCACCTCCAAGATCAGCGAGGACCAGCTGTTCTACTGCCTGGCGCGCGGCATCGCCCAGGAGGACGCGGTCAACATGATCGTGAGCGGCTTCTGCAAGTCCGTGTTCAAGGAGCTGCCGATGGAATTCGCGGTCGAAGCGCAAAACCTGCTGGCCGTGAGCCTGGAAGGCGCGGTGGGCTGACATGACTTCCCGGACCCCGCTCCTCGCCATCAACGATCTGCACGTCACCGTCGAGGGCAAGCAGATCCTGAACGGGCTCACGCTGCAGGTGGGGGCGGGCGAAGTGCACGCCATCATGGGACCGAACGGCTCGGGCAAGAGCACACTTGCGCACGTGCTGGCGGGCCGTCCCGGCTACCAGATCACCGCCGGCACCGTGAGCTATGAGGGGCGCGATCTGCTGGCGCTCGCCCCGGAGGAGCGTGCCCGTCAGGGGGTGTTTCTCGGCTTTCAGTACCCGGTCGAGATCCCCGGAGTCAACAACGTCTATCTGCTGAAGGCCGCCGTCAACGCCGTGCGCAAGCAGCGTGGCCTGCCCGAAGTCGACGCCTTCGAATTCCTGGGGCTGGTGCGCGAGAAGATGCGGCTCATGCATATAGAGGACAGCTTCCTCTCCCGCGGCGTGAACGAGGGTTTCTCGGGCGGCGAGAAGAAGCGCAACGAAGTGCTGCAAATGCTGGTGCTCGAGCCGCGGCTGGCGATTCTCGACGAGACCGACTCCGGTCTCGACATCGACGCCCTCAAGGTGGTCGCGGCGGGCGTGAATTCCCTGCGCGCGCCCGAGCGCGCGTGCGTGCTGGTCACACACTATCAGCGTCTGCTCGAATACGTCGTGCCCGACATCGTGCACGTGCTGGTGCGCGGGCGCATTGCCAAACGCGGCGATCGCACCCTGGCACTGGAACTGGAGCGGCGCGGCTACGACTGGGTCACAGGCGAAGCGGCCTGAGGTTGCCATGGGCACGCCACTCACCGCCCGCATCATCGAGGAACACGCGAATGCCTTCGGTGCGCTGCCGCCCGCCG
>Ga0137409_10000410_pt1 | contig 46401 bp, 30 predicted proteins | sample CZODoug1_16funga_FD_122059 | JGI IMG/M metagenome (GOLD analysis project Ga0137409, IMG submission 122059) | Vadose zone soil fungal communities from Angelo Coast Range Reserve, California, USA - CZODoug1_16fungal (Hybrid Assembly) | ecosystem: Environmental > Terrestrial > Soil > Vadose zone...
TTCCCGAGACCCTCGCCGCACAGGGATGTGCGGCGCGGAGCCCCAGGGATGGTCTTCCGGCGTGTCTCGGGAAGCCCCCTCGAGGTGCGGCCGCCGCCCGCGACACCCAACCGGCCAAAGTGAGACGCGAACCTGGCACCCTCTTCGTCGCGATCGCGTGCATGTCAGCGTCCTCGCAGCTCGCCGAACGACGAGGTGTTGTGGCAGGTGGCGCAGGTCGTGCCGAAGCGGCCGGCGTGCGGGTCGTCTTGGCGGTGGCAGGCGGCGCAGTTGCCGCCGGCGGCGGCTGCGGCGAGCTCTGCGGTCGGCCGGCGGTGACAGGCCGCGCACTGCACCTTGGCGTGCGTGCCGGTGAGCGCGAACGCGGTTTGCTTGGCGTGATCGAAGGTCCACGCGCTCCAGGCCGTCGGGTTGTGACAGGTCGCGCACTCGGCGCCGAAACGGCCGGCGTGCGGATCCAAAGCGCCGTGGCAATCGGCGCACTCGGCGCCGGCGTCGTGAAACGCCGCGCTCGCATGACACGCCTTGCACTCGAGCGCCGCGTGCTTGCCGAGCAGCGGGAACGCGATCAGCCCGTGGTCGAAGCGGATTTGCGACGGCCATGCGCTCTGCCCGTGGCAGCTATCGCAGCGCGGGCCGAGCTGCCCGCGGTGCGGATCGTCGGCATGGCAGCTCGCGCACTCGCGCCCGAGCGGCGCGTCGACGCCGTTCGCGTGACAGGTCTGGCATGCGAGCGTGGCGTGCTTGCCGACGAGCGGAAATTTCGCAACCGTCGCGTGATCGAAACCCGTGTCGCGCCATGCGCTCGAGGAGTGACAGTCGCCGCAGCTCGTTCCGAGCCGCCCGGCGTGCGGGTCGGTTTTCTGATGGCAGCCGACGCAGGTCTTCGGCAGCGCCGCCTCGAGGTTCTTCACATGGCACGACTGGCACGCGAGCCGTTCGTGCGCGCCGCGCAGCGCGAAACCGGTCTTGCCCACGTGATCGAAGCGCTGCACCGGCCACGCGCTCGGCGTATGGCAGCCTGCGCATTGCGCGCCGTTGCGCCCCTTGTGGACGTCGTCCGTGCGATGGCACGCGGCGCAGTCGGTGGGCGTCCCCGCGAAACGTTGCTCGGCGTGACACGCGCCGCAAGCGGCGCCGCCGTGCATGCCGAGCAGCGGGAAGCGCGTCTTCGAGTGGTCGAACGTCGTTTGCTTCCACGCGGCCGCCGCGTGGCAGGTGCCGCAGGCCGCGCCGAGCGCGCCGGCGTGCGGGTCGTCGCGCGAGTGGCAGCCGCTACAGAGCTGCGGCGTCTCTCGATATGCCTTACCCGCGACGTGACACGTCGTGCACGAAGTGTCCCGGTGCGCACCCGTCAACGGAAAGTCCGTGTGCGAATGCTCGAATGCCTTCGGATCGAGCTTGACGATCTTCGCGTCGCGCCCTTCGTGCTCCGCATGGCAGTTGTAGCACTGCTTGCCCTTTACCTCGGAATCGCGCCCGTGAAACCCGCTCGACGCGGCGACGTCGTCGCGCACGGCGGTGTGGCACGAAAAGCAGAGCTGCGCTTGATTCTGCTTGTCGTTCGACTCGTGGCAGCTCTCGCACTTGTCCTCGATCGACGCGTGCGCCGCGATCACACGCCCCGGCATCACGAGGCTCTTGAGCGTGAACGCCGCGCACGGCGAAGCGAATGCGACGCCGAGCACGACGGCGGCGAGCAGCGTTCCCGCTCGGGTTACCTCCCTGTACCCCGGCATCGAGCTTAGAAGTAGTGCACGGCAAACACGTGAACGCCCACCGATAGCAATAGGATCACGAAAAACGGCCGATGCACGACGTGCCACAGCGCGAACAGGCGCTGGTACGCCGTGAACTCGGCAACGCGTCGAACCTCGCGCAGATGCCGCGCGACGTAGTCGCGCGTGAGCTCCTCGAGCCGCCGCGCATTCTCCTTCACGCGCGGCGAGCACATCGATTCCACGAATAACCGCCGGCGCGCGAAGCGCATGAGCTTCCAATATTGGAGGCGCGTAACGAGCGCGAGCCTGAACGGCAACACGAAGCTCGCGAGCAACCCTGCGGGCGCCGTGAGCACCGTCTTGTCGAACTCCATGAGCCGTTGGCTGAGCTCCGGCACGAATTGCGCGGCCCGCGACGCCACTGGTGCTGCGAGCTCCACACGCGCGAGCAACTCCTTGAGCGTCGCGCGCCGGCCATACAGCCCCACGTGGATCTTCGAATAGATATAGCGCCCCACGAAGCCGCTGCCCGCGACGCTGAGCGCGGAGAACAGTGCCACGCGGCTGTTCACGGAGCCCGGCGAGAAATTGCAGTGGTAGAGCGCGCAGAGCGGGCCGAGAGTGCCGAGCATCATGTGCGTGCGGAACCAGTTCTTGGTGGGCCCGAGAAACGCGAGAAACTTGAGGCGCTTGCGCAGCGGATACATGAGCAGCGCGAGCATGCAGCCGATCGCTAAGTAGCCCAGGACGTAGCCCAACCCCGACTTCGCGGTGAGCAGGTGTGCGCCGCGGCTCGCCCAGCCGATCGCAACAAGCAGCGCCGCACCGCCAAATCCGAGGTGCGCCCCGAAGCGCTCGTAGAACGCGAGCCATGCGGAGCGTTCCCGCTCCGGTTCGCGACCGGTCGTGTGTCGCGCCGAGCGCAGCTCGGCCGGAATTGCCGCCATAGCGTAGTCGAGTCGCGTGTTTGGAGTGCGACGATGACTCGCCGCCTCCCATTCCCCAAAACGCAATTGCGCGACGCGTTTTTCGTTAGGTGACACCGTACGGTTTTGCAGGCTCCCACACCGTCGGCGAAAAAATGATCAACGCATCGTCACGCGTAACTTACGCACGCGACGCGAAGCGAACAAGTTGTCGCCGTAAGGTGACACGAAAAACGATTTTTTGAGTTATGTCGCAAGTCGCTTGTGCAGGTATTGCTCGCACCTAGACTCGATCCCGCACTCAGGATTTTTTCGGCGGCTAACTTTTAACGCACTCACGCAGAGATCAAGCCCGCCGGAGTTGATGGGACGGAGTTTACGGCGACGGTCGACGAGCCCTCGGGTTCGTTCCTCCTCGCCGTCGACCGGGGGACAATCGAGGTGCCGTTGCGCGACGAAAGCGCGCACGCGCTTTCGTTAGCAACCTCGCGCCTCGAGGTCTCCCGATACAACAGGGCCGGGCGGCGGTATTTCGATGCCGCTGCACCGGGCTTACGAGTCACTTGGGATACAGGAGGTGCCCAATGCGCCGACACACGCCAATGCTCGGAAGAGCGAGCGCGGCCACCATCGTCAATTGTGTGGCCGTCATTTCTCTCGCGACCACGCAGCTCACGTACGCCGGACCGCGCGAGCAAGCCAAACGGATTCACGACCGCCTCGCCGGCAGCCCGCCGTCGGCCGCGGTGCTCGACTCGATGACCACGAAGGTCCAGAGCGGCAACGCGCTCGGCGCGGCGATGGACGCGATCGCGAATCCTTCCTTCTACAACACCACGGTCCGCGAGCTCGCGACACCGTGGACCAACCGCGATCGGTCCGTGTACGCCGATCTCAACGATTCGACGGCGACCGTGATCGGAATGGTGCGTGACGACGTGCCGTTCGACCAAGTCCTGTCGGGCGACATCGTCTACGTCGGCTCGACCGCCGCGACCGCCGTGACGTACTCGCAGACCAACAACGATCACTACCTCGCGCTGCAGAACAACCGCGTCGACTTGAGCAACGCGGCGAACCTCGTGCGGCAGACGCAGTCGAGCCTGCCCGGAGAGCCCTTTACCGCGGCGGAGACCGCCGGAATCATGACCACGCGCGGCTTCGCGAGCGCGTTCCTGGTCGCGGGCACCAACCGTGCGGCCGTGCGCTTCGCGTCGCTGAACCTCATGTGCATGGACATGGAGGACTTCCGCGACGTCACGGCCTGGCCCGACCGGATCCGCCAGGACGTGAGCCGCTCGCCGGGCGGCGACAGCAACCTGTTCTTGAACGACTGTCTCGGCTGCCACGCCGGTCTCGACGGGCTCGCCGGCGCGTTCGCGTTCTACGACTACGACGCGACCGCGGGCAAGCTCAACTACACGGGCACTGCGGTGCAGCCGAAGTTCCTGAAGGACGCGAGCACGTTCCCGTTCGGCCACATCACGACCGGCGACTCGTGGATCAACTACTGGCGCACGGGTCCGAACACGTTCGTTGGCTGGCACGGCCCGGGCTCCGGTTCCGGCGCGAAGAGCTTGGGGCTGGAGCTCGCCCAGACACGGCAATTCTCCGAATGCCAGGTGAAGAACGTGTTCAAGAAAGTGTGCTACCGCGCGCCGAACGGCGCCGCGGATCTACAGGCGGTGCAGACCATCGCGAACAGCTTCGAGGCCAACAACCGAAGCTTGAAGCGCGCGTTCGCCGAAACCGCCGTCTACTGCATGGGCGAGTGACGCAAGCGTCGCACGCCACCACGGGAGGATACCCATGAACAGCCTCTTCAATTCTCGACGGAGCCCGACGGCGCGCTCGCGCCTCGCCCGCCTCGTCGTCCAAGGTGTCGCGGCGCTGCTCGTCGCGGTGACTTTGAGCGCCTGCGTGCGCGACGAGTCCGACCCCGCGGCGAACGCCGGCGCCTCGCCGACGCCGCCGGCCACCACGCCACCGACGACGACGCCGCCCACCACGCCGCCGCCGACCACCACGCCGCCAACGTCGGCCCCACCGCCGGACACGACGCCGCCGCCGGTGGACCCGAACCCGCCGAGCACACCGCCGCCGATGAGCGACGTGCAGCGCTTTCAGGCGACGCTCTACCCGAAGCTCCGCGATCCGGCGAACTTCTGCGTGGGCTGCCACGGCGTCGCGCAGATCCCGACGTTCGCCGTCGACGACGTGATGACCGCTTACAGCGTGATCACGACGCAGCAGAAGGTGAACCTCGTGAATCCCGAGCTGTCGCGCGTGTATCTGCGGCCCGCCGTCGACCGGCACAACTGCGGAGCGAACGCGAGCTGCGACCGCGTGGCCGCCGACTTCTTGGCAGCGATCCAGGCGTGGGCCAACCAGCAGCCGGCGCCCACGCCTCCTCCGCCGAGCGGCCCGCAGATCCTCAAGAGCTCGGTCACGAGCCTGTCGTCCGGCGCGGGCGCCACGGCGCGCGCCGACGCCAACGTCGTCGCGCTCTTCAAGTTCGACGAGGGCACGGGCACTACGACCGTCGACTCGAGCGGCGTCGGCACGCCGATCACGCTCGACATCACGAACATGGAATGGGCCGACAGCGGTCTCAAGAACGTCACCGGCAAGGCGCAGGCGAATGCGACCGACAGCCGCAAGCTGTTCGACATGATCGGGCCCGCCGGCCAGTTCAGCGTCGAAGCCTGGATCGTTCCGGCGAACGTCACGCAGGACGGCCCCGCGCGCATCGTGAGCTACTCGAGCGGCACGGCCACGCGCAATTTCATGATGGGCCAGGCCGTGGCCGACTATCGGTTCCGCAACAAGAGCGCGGCGGCGAACGCCAACGGCGATCCCGCGCTCGACGGGGCGAACCCCGACGTCGCGGCGCAGCTCCAGCACGTGGTGATGACGTTCGATCCGGCCGTCGGCCGCAAGATCTACGTCAACGGCCAGGTCACGGCCACGGAGACCGCGCCGACGACGCTCGCGTGGACCAACGATCAAACGTTCGTGATCGGCAACGAAACGACGAGCGACCGGCCGTGGCAGGGCACGTTCGAGCTCGTCGCAATCCACAAGAAGGCGCTCACGGCCGCCGAGGTGCAGCAGAACTTCAACGCGGGCACGGGCTCGCTCGTGACGCTCAGCTTCGACGTGTCGAGCATCTTGGGCGCACCCGGCCGCGTGGAGATGCTCGCGGGTCAAGTCGACGCCGCAAGCTACCTGTTCGCGAAACCGAAGCTCGTAACCGACGTGACCGGCGTGAAGGTCAAGAACATCCGGGTCGCCGTCAACGACGGCGTGCCGGTCGCCGCGCAGGCCTTCCGCCGCGTGGACACGACCGTCGCGCAGTCGGGCACGGAGCTATCGCGGCTCGGCGCCGTGATCCCCGTCGCGCTCGGCGCGGACAAGGACCAGTTCCACCTCGAGTTCGAGGCGCTCGGCAACAAGATGGGCCTCGCCGAGTCGGTGGCGCCGTCCGCGCCGCCCGTGCCGGCGGCCGACGTGCCGGAGCCCGCGCTAGGCGTGCGCAGCTTCTCCAAAATGAACGACACGATGTCGACGTTGACGGGGGTCAGCCGCGGCACCGCGGCGGTCGCCACGCTGTACACCGATCTGCGCGACTCGCTGCCCGCGACGGACGACATCCTCGCGTTCGGCTCCGCGCAGCAGGCTGCGATCCAGCGGCTCGCAACGGCGTACTGCGGCGCGATCGTGACCAACACGACGGCGTGCACCGACTTCTTCGGCGCGTGCACCATCGCCGCAGGCACGAGGGGCACGATCGCGGACCGGATCTACGACCGGCTGCTCGGGGTCAATCTCGCGAACCAGCCCGACAAGGCCGCGGTGAACGCGGAGCTCGTGGACGAGATGAACGACTTGGGCTGCACCGCCGGCTGCACCGGCGCTACCGCCACGACGGCGCTCCAAGCCACCTGTTCCGCCGCGCTCTCGAGCGCCGCGGTGACCATCAACTGATCGGGAGCCATTCCAATGAGCAAGCACAACGACGAACGCAGGCAGGCGGCGCAACAGCGCCGCCGCTTCGAGCAACGCATCGAAGACGAGTGCCGCGTCAGCGGCCACGGCCGGCCGACGAGCCGCCGCGAGTTCCTGGGACGCGGCCTGATCGGGGGCGTGGCCACGGTGTTCCTGCCGAGCCTCGCGACCCTGATCGCGCGCGAGGTGCAGGCGCAGACGGGCTGCGTGATCGACACGAGCCCGTCGCTCGGCGCCGGCAAGATCCCGTTCCTCGCGTTCGACCAGGGTGGCGGCGCGAACATCGCGGGCTCCAACGTCATGGTCGGCAAGGTCGGCGGGCAAGAGGCATTTCTCGACGCCGCGGGCTACGCGAAGCTCGGGCTGCCGCCGGCGCTGTTGCCGAATACCGTGGGCGTGGACCGCACCTTCGGCCTCGCGATGCATCCGCGCAGCGCCCTCTTGCGCGGCATGCTGAGCAAGACGAGCGCCGCGACCCGCGCCAACGTCAACGGCGTGGTGATCCCCGCGCGCTCGGAGAACGACACGTCGAACAATCCGCACAACCCCGTGTACGGCATCGCCCGCGCGGGCGCGAACGGCGAGTTCGTCGCGACGATCGGCACGGACAACTCCGCTTCCGGCGGCAACTCGGTCGCGCCGGCCTCGATGATCGTCGCAACGCTGCGGCCGACGAAGGTGAGCTCGCGCACCGAAGCGATGGGCCTCATCGGCGGCGGCGCCGCCGGCTTCCCCGACAAGCGCGTGTCCGAGGCGGCGGGCGTGATCAGCGCGCTCAAGCTCGGCAAGATCACCGAGACGCAGGCGACCAAGGACCTCGTGAAGTGCGGCTTCGACAAGACGACGGCGGCGTTCAACACGGTGGTGACGCCGGCCGACCTCGACCCGAACGTCGACCCGATACTGCAAACGATCTTCCCGGGCACCGAGCTCACGCAGAACGCCGACTTCCGCAAGGCGGCGGCCGCGATGAAGGTGGTGGTCAACGGCTACGCGGGCGCCGGCACGATCGAGTACGGCGGTCGCGACTACCATCAGAACCCGCGCAACTCGACCGACGGCAAGGACTTCGTCGTGGGCCAGTCGATCGGCGCGGCGCTCGAGTACGCCGCGCAGAAGGGCAAGCCGCTGATGATCTATTGCTTCAGCGACGGCTCGGTGTCGGCGAGCACGGCCACGCTCGAGGACGACGGCAACGGCACGCCGAAGTATCGGTGGCAGTCCGACGACTCGCAGACGGCCGCGAGCTTCATCCTCGTCTACAGCCCCACGGCACGGCCCGCGCTGCGTAACGGCGCGGCGTCGCAGCAGCTCGGCACGTTCAAGCCGAACGGCAGCGTCGACACCGCGTCGAGCCCGTTTGCGAACAGCGTGACGACGCTCGCGGAGCTCGTGGTGCTGAACTACCTCGCGCTGCACGGCGAGGAGGCGAACTTGGGCACGGTGCTGACGAACCCTGGGCTCGGCACGGGCGCGGCGGTGGCGCCCTACATCGCGTTCAACAAGATCGTCTGACCGCGGGAGTGGGCGACACGAAGCAAGTCGAGCGGTCGACCGCCATGGATGGCGGGAGTGCCGCAAACGCAGGACGCAAATCGCGGCCGACCGCCATGGATGGCGGGAGTGCCGCAAACGCAGGACGCAGTTCGCGGCCGGGCGGGCACGACCCGCTCGCCGCGCTTGGTGCCTTGCTCGCGTGCCCGGCCTGCGGCGACGCCGCCGGCCTCGCGCGCCGCACCGATCACTTCGCCTGCGGCGCCTGCAAGGCGCGCTTCCCCGTGTACAAGAGCGGCGCCGCGCAAGTGCCTTGGCTGTTCCGCGACCCAGAGGCCGCGCGGCTCGAATGGCGGGCGCGCTTCAACGGTTTCCTGCACGCGAACGCCGTGGAGTGCTCCCGGCTCGAAGCGGCGCTACGCGACCGGCGGCTGAGCAAGCGCGCGGCCGAGCGAATCCGCCGCGTGCTCGACGCGCGCGTCGCGCAGAAGCGCCAGGTGCTCGAGCTGCTCGCGCCGCTCTCGCTCGGCGCGCCCCGCGCCGGCCCGCTCTCGGACAGGAGCGGCGCGCTGCACGCCGCGCTGCCGCGGCAACAGGGCCTCACGAGCTACTACAGCAACGTGTTCCGCGACTGGAGCTGGGGGAATGGGGAAAACGAGGCGCTGCTCCAGTGCGTCGAGCGCGTGGCGAGCCGAGTGCCGCAGTTCAAGGCCGGCAAGCTGTTGACCCTCGGCGCGGGCGCGGGGCGCCTGTCGTACGACGTGCATCGGGCCTATCGGCCCGAGCTGTCGGTCGCGCTCGATCTCAACCCGCTGCTCGTGCTGCTCGCAAGCCGCGTGGTGTGCGGCGAGAAGCTCGCGTTTCACGAGTTGCCGATCGCCCCGCTCGACCAAGCGTCGTTCGCGGTCGCGCGCAGCTTGAGCTGCCCCGAGCCGCTCTCGGCAGGCGACAACTTCGTGCTCGTGCTCGGGGACGCGCTGCACGCGCCGTTCAGGCCGGCGAGCTTCGACACAGTGCTCACGCCATGGCTCGTCGACATCGTGCCGCAGAGCTTCGCGGAATGCGCGGCCGCGGTGAGTCGTTTGCTCGCGCCGGGCGGCATCTGGGTGAACACCGGTTCCCTCGCATTCTTCCACCGCAACGAAGCCTGGTGCCATAGCGAGGAGGAGGCGCTCGAGCTCGTCGCCGCGCACGGCTTCGAGATCCTCGCCTCCGAGCGCGTGACGGTGCCGTATCTGCAGTCGCCCGCGAGCGCGCACGGCCGCGTCGAGCGCGTGCTGAGCTTCAGCGCGCGGAAGATCGCGTCGTGCCCCCGGAGCGCCGAGACCCCGTACCTGCCGCCGTGGCTGCTCGAATCGGAGCGGCCGATCCCGGACTTGGACGAGCTCGTGGTCGCGTCGGCGACCCACTTGCTGAAGGCGACCGTGCTCGCCGCGATCGACGGCCGGCGCTCGATCGACGACATCGCATCGCTCATCGCGAAGCGCTACGGGCTCCAGAAAAGCGAGGCGAAGGGCGCGGTGGAGCGGATTCTCATCGAGATCCACGACGCGGCCGCGCTCGTGAGCCGCGACCGGCTGCCCGAGCTCGAGTAGCCCAGCGTCAGAACATCATGACCCGCTGCGAAGCGCGCGCGGCGCACAAGCCGGGAAGTCCGTCGACCGGTGCGTGGCACTCCGGGGAGTCCGGCCGCTCGAAGTCGCCCTCGAGCTCGAGGACCGCCGAGGCGAGCTTCACCGCAACGGGTTTCGGGGCGGCGAGCTCGAGCTCCAAGCTCCTCGCCGCGAGCGGCGCGGGCTCAGCCGCCTGCGCCATCCGCAGACAGGGCGGCGCGACCTCCGGGCAAGTGCCGTCGGTGACGCTGTAGGGCCGCTGCTTCAGGAGCTCGGCAGCGGTGCACCGCTTGAACGGCGTCGTGGTCGTCGCCGGGCGCCCGGCGCAGCCCGCAGCGGCGAGCTTCGCGATGTCGAGCGGCGCGTCGCCGGCCGAACGCTGAGCGAACTCGCGGGCCTCGAGCATGGGCAGCGGGTCGACGGCGCCTTGGCCCCAACGATAGATGCCGAAGTGCAGGTGCGGACCGACCTCCGCAGCGTTCCCGCTGTCGCCGACGTAGCCGAGCACGTCGCCGGTGCGAACGCGTTGGCTGCTGCCGACGGCGACGCGCTCGAGATGCGCGTAGTAATACGAGACGCCCGTCGCGGTCGCGAGCCACACGGTGTGGCCGCCGAGCCGGTTCTCGCGATAGGTTGCCTGCCCGTCCGCAACCGCGAGCACCGGAGTGCGTCGCGGCGCGTAGAGGTCGATGCCTTCGTGGTGGCGCCTGCCCTGATCGCGCGGCGCGCCGAAGAAGCTCTTCACCTCGTAGCCGCGCACCGGGAACGGCAATGCGGCGCCGAGCTCGAGCTGCAGGAAGTAGATTGCGTCGGTCAGGGGCGCGGGCTTGAGGCGCACGACGTAGGTCGCTTCCAGCGGGAGCCGAAAGCGTAACGACGAGTCGCCTACCGGCAACTGCGCGAGCCGCACGTCGCGTGCGTTGCCGCCTTCCCCGGCCCCGCGTGTGTCCACCAGAAACAGCTCGACGTCGATCGCGCCGGAGGAGCGGTTCCTCTCGGCACGCGCGAGATTGATCTCGAGAATCTGGCCCGCATCGGCAGTGAACGCGATGCCGCGGGCGTTCGGCTCCTGACCCAGGAATCCGCCCCACTCTGCGTGCGGGAGCTCCACCGGCGTCGGCCGCTCGAGCGCGATGTCCGCGGCCTCGAGCCAGGCGCGTTGGCGCGCCGCCGGAACGCCGGGCGCATCGCCGGGGCTACGCTCCGCCGTGGGATCGATGCTCGGCAACGGTTCGCTGTGCCCGCGGTCGGCGCCGCGACAGGCGGCGAGCGCCAAGAAAGCGCCGAGGAAGCAGAGCAACGCGCCGACCGCCGGCAGACTCACCCCGAGATCGACGCGCCGTTGCGACATGTGCCCACTCCCTTGCTTCGGAGGCCGCGCGCGGCGCCTCCACCATGATCACGAGACGCCCTACTGCTTCGCTCCTCCGCCGCAGTTGCAGCTCGTGTGCGAGCAGCCCTCGCCGGCCGCGCAACTACTGCTGCAGTACGTCTTGCCGTCCTTGGCGAAGGCTTTCGGGCCTTCGACTTCGCAATCGCACCCCGCATGCGCGCAAGTCGTGTGCTTGGCCATCGCTAGATGCTCGAGCTCGGACCGCGTCCGCGAATGAAGAACACGAGCGCGAGCACGAGGCCGACGACGAACAAGATCCACGCGATGTTCGCTGCCGTGCCGGCGAGACCGGTGAAGCCGAATACTCCGGCAATCAGCGCGATTACGAGAAACACCACTGCGTAGTACAGCATCGAAATTTCTCCTGGCGTGACGCTTGAACCTGAGCTGCAAGCTCTATGCCACGGATTCCGACGCGCTCCGGCGGCGCCGCCGCACGACCGCGACTGGCGCGCGCTCCCACCGGCGAATAGTGCACCGTCGGCGCGGTCCTCGCCCTGCGACCTATGTCCAATGCGCTCGACGTCTTCCGGGGGTTCCCGCCCTTGCAACGGGATTCACGATTCGGGAAATCGGCGGCATTCCTCGGGCCGTGCCTGCTGCCTTCCGGCAGTGGCACGATGCTTGCTGCTTTTACGGCCTGGTCAATCCCGCAAAGCCATGGAACGAGGCGCCAAATGACAATCCAAGTGCACGTCGCCTGCGACGACGAAAATTACCGGTCGGTGATCGCCGACTTTCTCGATCATCAGACCGACATGGAGGTCGTCGCCGCGAGCTCGAGCGGCGGCGTCGGCACCGCGGCGGTGCAGGTGGCCGAGCCCGACGTGGTCGTGCTCGGCCTTCCGCCGAGCGCTCACGTCGCGGAGCTCGCACCGAGGTATCGCGAGCTCCTGGCCGACGGCTCCGCGGTCGTCGCGTTCTGCATGACGCACGAGCAGGCGGCGGAGTACCAAGAGCTCGGCATCGAGCGCGTGATCTTCAGCGACGAGCCCGCCCGCAAGCTCACTGCGGCGATCCGCGCGGCGTATCAAGCCGGCGCCGGGCTCGCCAGAATCGCGCCGCGCGCGGCGTCCACGCCGCGCACCGCGACTCACTGACCGGCGACCGCGTTCTCTCGGCACCGCGCCGACCGCGGCGCGGCGAGCGCGCCCACGACGAGCCCGCGAGCGCCGCCGGAAAAGAGCGGAAACGCCGCGCTGGCACGAATCGTGAACGTATTATCGTAAAAATACTCGGCTCGAAATTTTCAGCGCAGGGATGCGGACTCATGGCGACACGATTCGACGATCGGGGCGGCGCACGACGCTCCGCCGCGAAATTTCTCCCCGAGGAACATTCTCTCGACGCGGCGCGGCAGGCCGCCGCACGCTGCAGGGGCTGCGCCCTCTACCTCGCCGCCACTCAGACGGTGTTCGGTGCCGGGCCCGTCGGCGCACCCCTGATGCTCGTCGGCGAGACGCCGGGCGATCAAGAAGACCTTTCGGGCCGGCCGTTCGTGGGACCGGCGGGCCGGCTGCTCGACCAGGCGCTCTCCGCCGCGGGCCTGAGGCGCTCCGAGACCTACGTGACGAACGTGGTGAAGCACTTCAAGTGGGAGCCGCGCGGCAAGCGCCGGCTGCACCGCCGGCCCGACGCCGCCGAGATCAGTGCATGCATGCCGTGGCTCGAGCTCGAGCTCGAGCTCGTGCGGCCTCGCGTGGTCGTGTGCCTCGGCGCCACCGCCGGGCGCGCCCTGCTCGGCCGCGACTTCCTCGTCACTCGCGACCGCGGCCGCATCGTGCCGTCGCCGTTCGCACCGCGCGTGCTCGCGACGATCCACCCGTCCGCGCTGCTGCGGCTGCCCGATTCGCTCGAGCGCACGGCGGGCACGGAAGCGTTCATCGAGGACCTACGCATCGCGGCTCGCGCGCTCGCGTCGGCCGAGGCCGAGGCCGAGGCCGGGCCGGCCTAACCCCGCGCGGCGTGCTCGAGCTCGGGGCCGGCTTCGAGCCCGGCGAGCACCTCGGACAACACCTGGTACGGAACGGGCTTCACGAGGTAGTCGCGGAACCCCGCGCTCGCGGCGCGCGCACGGTCGGCGTCGCTGCCGAAGCCGGTGAGCGCGATCAGCGGCACGTCGCGGAGACGTTCGTCCGCGCGCAACTGGCGCGCCACCTCGTAGCCGTCGATGTCCGGCAGGCCGATGTCTAGCAACACGACCTCCGGCTCGAACACCTGGGCGAGCTCCAGGCCGGCGCGCCCGGTCTGGGCAAGCCGCACGACATGCCCGCCCGTCTCGCGCAGATGCACGGCGAGACCCACGGCCGTGTCCACGTTGTCGTCGATGATCAGCAGCTTGCGCGGCGCGAGCTCGGCGAACGCCGCCCCGCCGTTGCCGTTCGATGCTCGCGGCCGCTCGCCCGCGAGCACCGGCAGGCGCACGATGAACTCGCTGCCGCGGCCGAGGCCGTCGCTGACGGCGCGGACGGTGCCGCCATGCAGCTCCACGAGCCCGCGTACGAGCGACAGGCCGATGCCAAGCCCGCTGTGCGTGCGCGCCGCCGTGGGATTCGCCTGCGCGAACAGCTCGAATACCCGCTCGAGCATGTCGGGCGCAATGCCGGCGCCGCTATCGCGCACCCGAACCACGGCCCACGCGGGCTGCGCAATGTCCGCCTCGAGAGTCACGTCGATGGAGCCGCCGTCGGGCGTGTACTTCGCGGCATTGGTCAACAGGTTGATGAAGACCTGCGTGAGACGCACCGGGTCCGCCTCCACGTGCAGCGCCTCGCCCACAGCGCGCATTCGCAGCGCGTGGCGGCGCGCGTCGATCAGCGAGCGCACGGCCTCGACCGACTGCTCGAGCACGCTCTCGAGGTCGAGCGGCTCGCGCTGCAGCTGCACGCTGCCGGTCGTGATCCGGCGGACGTCGAGCAGGTCGTCGATGAGCCTCGTGAGATGCTTGACCTGGCGCGACAGGAGCTCGCGCACCCAGTTCACGCGCTCCGCCGAGACCTGGTCGGCGTGCAACAGCTGCACGCCGTTGTGGATCGCGGAGAGCGGGTTGCGCAGCTCGTGCGCCAGGATCGCGAGGAACTCGTCCTTGCGCCGCGCGGCGTCCTGCAACTGCACCTCAACGCGGTTGCGCTCGGCGATCTCGGCCGTGAGCTGCTCGTTGGCCTGCTCGAGCGTGCGGTTCAGCGCCTGGAGCTCGCGCGTGTTCTCCGCCTTGAGCGCGTGGTGTGCTTCCGCGAGCTCCGCGTTGGCGGCAATGAGCGCGTCGTTCAACCGCGACAGCTCGCGCCGCTGCAGGTACAGCTGCACCAGCACATGCACCTTGCCGCGCAGGATCTCCGGGATCACGGGCACCGACACGTAGTCCACGGCGCCCATCTCGTAACCGCGCAGCCGGTCGACCTCGGTGAGGTGCACGCCCGTGACGAAAATGATCGGGGTCTGCGCCGAGCGCGGATGACCCCGAATCAACGCCGCGGTTTCGAAGCCGTCCAAACCTGGCATGCTCACGTCGAGCAAAATTGTTGCGACCTCCGACTCGAGCAGTCGCACGAGCGCCTCGTCGCCGGAACGCGCGCGAATGAGATTGTGTCCCAGGCTGCCCAGGATCGCCTCGTAGGTGAGCAGCCGCGCGGGCGTGTCGTCGACGAGGAGGATGTTGGCTCTGTCGTTCATGGCGTCAACGCCGCAGCCAGACGCGCAGCAGCGACAGCAGGTGCTCGCTGTCCACGGGCTTTGCGATATAGTCGGACGCGCCGGCCTCGAGGCACATCTCGCGGTCGCGCTTCATCGCTTTCGCGGTGAGCGTGATGATCGGCAGCAGCTGGAACTGCGGTTGCTTCCGGATCTGCCGCAGCGTCTCGTAGCCGTCCATCTCGGGCATCATGATGTCGAGCAGCACGAGCGCGACGTCGGGCGTCTCGCCGAGCAGGCGAATCGCGTCACGCCCCGTGTGCGCAGCCACCACCGGCATGCCGTAACGCTCGAGCACGCTCGACAGAGCGAAGATGTTGCGCACGTCGTCGTCGACCACGAGGATCTTCTTGTTCTCGAGCACCCTGTTACCCTGCTGCAGGGACAGCAGCATGCGGAGCTTCGCCTCCGGCAGCTTCGTGATGTCGCGGTGGAGAAACAGCGACGCCTCGTCGAGCAAGCGCTCCGGCGACGACGCAAACGTGACGACGCTCGCCTTGGCCAGGCTACCCAGCCGACGCTGGCTCGCGGCGTCGAGCTCGCCGTTGGCGTGGATCACGAACGGCGGGTTCTCGCGCTTCAAGCTGCGGCGCGAACGCTCGACGAGGTCGAACGCCGCCATGTCCGGCAGCGGGTGCTCGACCACGATGCAATCGAACGCCCGTTCGCGCAGCAGGGGCAACGCGGCGGCGCCGCTCGCCGCCGTCACGAGCTCGAGGTCGTCGTGGTCCACGAGCGCCGCGAGGCCTTGCGGGTCGCCGGGGTCGGGCTCGACGACGAGCAGGCTGCGCCGCGGCGCGGCGAGGAAGCTCGCCACCCGGTCGAACGCGTCGCTCAAGACCTCGGCGGTCACGGGCTTCGTGAGATAGGCGAAGGCGCCCCGCGCGAGCGCCGGCACCGGCTCTTGATCACCGGTGAGCACTTGGACCGGGACGTGGCGCGTCACCGGGTCCTGCTTCAGCTGACCGAGCACCGCCCAGCCGAGCATGTCGGGCAGCCCGATGTCGAGGCACACGGCGCTCGGCCGCTGCTTGCGCGCCAGCGCGAGCGCCTCGTCGCCGCGCGTCGCGACGATCCCCTTGAACCCGCGCGCGCGCGCGGCGCTCAGCAGGATCTTGGCGTAGTCGAGATCGTCCTCGACGATCAGCATCGTGCGGTCGTTTGGGCTCAAATCGGCGCGATCGTCGGGAATTGCCGGGCCGCGCGCCGGCGCCGCCGTCCCGGCCGTGAGCGTGGCGGCGCGCGGTTGCACCGGCAGGTCGCCGCGGTGCTCCATTTCCGGCAGCACCATCGAGCCGGCGTAAGTCCCGGGGAGATACAGCGTGAACGTGCTGCCCTGGCCCGGAACGCTGTCGAGCCTGATCTCGCCGCCGAGCAGATGCGCGAGATCGCGGCTAATCGACAAGCCCAGGCCCGTGCCGCCGTGCTTGCGGGCGGTGCCGGCATCGGCCTGCTGGAAAGATTCGAACACGATCTTCTGCTTGTCGAGCGGGATGCCGATGCCGGTGTCGCTCACGGCGAATGCGACCACGGCCGCGGTGTTGTCGAGCACCGCCTGGCCGGGCGTCCAACCGCCGTGCACCACCGTCACGCGCAACGACACGCGGCCGCGGTCCGTGAACTTGAACGCGTTCGACAGTAGGTTCTTCAGCACCTGCAGCAGGCGCTTCGCGTCGGTGTGAATCGTCGGCGGCAGCGCCCCGTCGAACTGCAGCTCGAACGCGACCTCGCCCCCTTCGGTCTCGTGACGGAACGTGCGCTGGATCGCGTCCCGCAGGTCCAAGAACGACAGGTCCTCGCACTGCAGGGTAACCGTGCCCGACTCGACCTTGGCGTGGTCGAGGATGTCGTTGATCAAAGTCAGGAGGTCGGTGCCCGCGCCGTGGATCGTGGTCGCGAACTCGACTTGCCGCCCGCTCAAATTACCGTCGACGTTGTCGGCGAGCTGTTGGCCGAGCACGAGGATGCTGTTGAGCGGTGTTCTGAGCTCGTGCGACATGTTCGCGAGGAACTCGGACTTGTAGCGCGACGTGAGCGCGAGCTCCGCGGCCTTCTCCTCGACGGCTCGGCGCGCCTGCTCGATCTCGGTGTTCTTGCGCTCGACCTCGGCGTTCTGCGCCGCGAGCAGCCGCGCCTTCTGCGCGAGCTCCTCGTTGGTCTTCTGGAGCTCGCGGCCTTGCGTCTGCTGCTCCACCGCGAGCTGCTGCGTCTGCTCGAGCAGCAGCTCGGTGCGCATCGTGACCTCGATGTTGTTGAGCACCACTCCGACGATGTCGGCGAGCTGCTCGATGAACGCGATGTGCGGCGCCGTGAACTCGTGCACGCTCGCGAGCTCGACGACCGCCTTGACCTGCCCCTCGAACAGCACCGGCAACACGACTACCGCGCGCGGCTCGAGATCGAGCAGGCTCGACGCGATCCGCAAGCTCCGCGGCGGCAGGCCGTCGAGCACCAGCAAGCGGCGCTCGTAGGCGCACTGGCCGATCAGCCCTTCGTTGAACGCGAACTCGCGCGGCTCGTCGGGGCGCGCGCTGTCGGCGTACGCGGCGAGCTGGCGCAGACGCCGGCCGTGGCCCGTCTCAGCGACGACGTACATCGCGCCCTGCTGCGCCTCGACGAGCGGCGCGAGCTCCGAGAGCAATCCCTGCGCGACCGTCGTCAAGTCGCGCTGGCCCTGGAGCATCCGGCTGAACTTCGCGAGGTTGGTCTTGAGCCAATCCTGCTGGGTGTTGCGCTCGGTGGTCTCGCGCAAGTTGCCGATCATCGCGTTGACGTAGTTCTTGAGCACCGCGACCTCGCCCTTCGCGTCGACCTGGATCGAGCGCGTGAGGTCGCCCTTAGTGACCGCCGTGGCGACCTCCGCGATCGCCCGGACCTGCGTGGTGAGATTCGCGGCAAGCAGGTTCACGTTCGCGGTCAGGTGCTTCCACGTGCCCGCGGCGCCGGGCACGTTCGCCTGTCCGCCGAGCCGGCCTTCGACGCCGACCTCCCGGGCCACGGTCGTGACCTGATCGGCGAACGTGCGCAGCGTGTCGGTCATGCCGTTGATCGTGTCCGCGAGTGCCGCGACCTCGCCCTTCGCGTCGAACGTGAGCTTCTGCGAGAGGTCGCCGTCGGCGACGGCCGTAACGACCTTCACGATCGCGCGGACCTGGCTCGTGAGGTTCGCCGCCATGACGTTGACGTTGTCGGTGAGGTCCTTCCAGGTGCCCGACACGCCCTCGACCTCGGCTTGGCCGCCGAGCCTGCCCTCGGTGCCGACCTCGCGCGCCACGCGCGTGACCTCCGACGCGAACGAGTTGAGCTGGTCGACGACCGTGTTGATCGTGTTCTTGAGCTCGAGGATCTCGCCCTTCACGTCCACCGTGATCTTGCGCGACAGATCCCCGCGCGCGATCGCGGTGGTGACCTCGGCGATGTTGCGCACCTGGCTCGTGAGGTTCGCGGCCATGACGTTGACGTTGTCGGTCAAGTCCTTCCAGGTGCCCGCGACGCCCGGCACCGCGGCCTGGCCGCCGAGCTCGCCCTCGGTGCCGACCTCGCGCGCCACGCGCGTGACCTCCGACGCGAACGAGTTGAGCTGGTCGACCATCACGTTGATGGTGTTCTTGAGCTCGAGGATCTCGCCCTTCACGTCCACCGTGATCTTGCGCGACAGATCCCCGCGCGCCACGGCGGTGCCGACCTCGGCGATGTTGCGGACCTGGGCCGTCAAGTTGCCGGCCATCGAGTTGACGTTGTCGGTGAGGTTCTTCCAGGTGCCGGCGACGCCGGGTACGATCGCCTGGCCGCCGAGCTTGCCCTCGGTGCCGACCTCGCGCGCCACGCGCGTGACCTCCGACGCGAACGAGTTGAGCTGGTCGACCATCGTGTTGATGGTGTTCTTGACTTCGAGGACCTCGCCCTTGACGTCGACGGTGATCTTGCGCGACAGGTCGCCGCGCGCGATGGCCGTCGCCACTTCGGCGATGCCGCGGACCTGGCTCGTCAGGTTCCCGGCCATGACGTTGACGTTGTCGGTGAGGTCCTTCCACGTGCCGGCGACGCCGGGCACGATCGCCTGGCCGCCGAGCTTGCCCTCGGTGCCGACCTCGCGCGCCACGCGCGTGACTTCCGACGCGAACGAACGCAGCTGGTCGACCATCGTGTTGATGGCCTCCTTGAGCTGCAGGATCTCGCCGCGGACGTCCACCGTGATCTTGCGCGACAGGTCGCCATCGGCGACGGCGATGGTCACGGCCGCGATGCTGCGAACTTGCGCCGTGAGGTTGCCGGCCATCGAGTTCACGCTGTCGGTGAGCGTGCGCCAGACGCCCGACACGTCCTCCACGACCGCCTGGCCGCCGAGCATGCCTTCGGAGCCGACCTCGCGCGCGACGCGCGTGACCTCCGACGTAAATACGCTCATCTGCTCGATCATGCGGTTCACGATGATCGCGGATCGCAGGAATTCGCCCTCGAGCCGCCGCCCTTCGATCTCGAGGGGCACGGTCTGCGTCAAGTCGCCTTTGGCGACCGCGGCGATGCTGCGCGTGACCTCGATCGTCGGGCGCAGCAGGTCGTCGATGAGCTCGTTGACCGACGTCTCCATCGCCCCCCAGGCGCCCGCACGACGGTCGCACTGCACGCGTTGGCGGGTGAGGCCGCGCTTGCCCACGGCGTCACCGACGCGTTCGAGCTCCCTCGCGAGCCGTTCCTTGGCCGCAACGATGTCGTTGAACGTGTCCGCGATCTTGCCGGCGATCCCCACGCAGTCGGCGCCCAGGCGCGCCGAGAAGTCGCCGTTGCGCACGGCCATCAGCGCCGCCAGCAGATCTTTGGAGTCGATCTCGGTCTCGCGCGAGCCGAACGGCGTTCCCACCACGGTGTGGCTCAGGGGTTCCATGCAGTCACGTCTCCTCGCAAGGACGTTGTTCTCGGCCGCGAGCGGCCGCCCGTCGCCCCGCGGGATGTTTTTTCGAGGCCGCTCGGGCGAAGCGGCCGGCCACTACCACGGCCCACGGGGGGTCGGACGCGGCTCGCCGTTGAAATTCCTGAACTCGGCTTTCCAAGATTTGGAATAAACCCCTACCCCGGCTCGGACCCGCGCGGCATCTCCGTCGCAGGCCGTCCCGCCAAGCCCCCGGCCCGCCTCACGTCGGCCGGCGCCCGCGCATCCGCGGTCGCCACCCTATTTGATGCCGGCCCTGCCAGGAGGAATGCAACGCGCGTGCCACGCGCGCGCGGCCGACGGCCCGCTATTTGCATCGTGACCGGATGACGGCGCCAAGCGCCGGACAAGGGAGCGTTCAGGGGTGGAGATCTCGAAAGTCGCGCGGCGGGACTCCCTGTGTAAGCCCGACGCGATCTGCCTGCGCTGCTTCAACAGCCAGCAACAGCTGCGGTTCCCGTTTCTCGTCTACTGCGAGCACCGCAACACGCTCGCGTTGATCCGCTCCGCGCGCGACTCGACGACGTTCCCTTGCGCGCCCGCCCAGCTCCACGGCTTGCTGGCACGACTCGACAGTGCCGCCGTCCGAACGCCGAGGGCCGCGGTTCCGTCCGCCGACCAAGCCGCCGTCCGCTGACGACCGTAGCGGGCCTGCGCGTGCCTTCCACACCTTTAATATAGTCAGTGCGCTCCCACACCCCTCGCGGACCGGATTCAGCGGGACATACCCCGCACGTAAATTGCTCTGGAGCCGATCCATGAGTGGGAACGGCGACGACACGCCGGCCGTAACTCTTAGGGACATCCTCCGCGCAGGCGGCGTCGGCTCGACCGCGTCCGAGCACGATTGGGCGGTGCTCGTGCGTTGCGTGGCGGCCAGCGATCCGCGTGCACTGGACGCCCTGTACCAGCGCGTGTGCGCGCCGGTGTTCACGTTGATCTTGCGCACCGTGAAAGATCGGGTCACGGCGGAGGAGCTGACTCTCGACGTGTTTCGCTACGTTTGGCTGCGAGCCTCGAGCTACGACGCCCAAAACGGATCGGTCATCGCTTGGATCATGAATGCCGCCCGTTCCCGAGCGAGCGAGCGAGCGTGGCTCGAGAGGAGCGAGCGACACGCCGATCCACGTGCGGAAGATGAACGACCGGCGGCGCACGGCAAGGCACGCGAGGCCGGCGACGACGCACAGCGAGAACGCGTTTTGCGCACCGCTCTCTCGGTGCTAACGGCAGACGAGCGGCTGACGATCGAAACCGCGTTCTTGTCGGGGATCGCCTACGCCGAGACGGCGGCCGTCGACGAGCCGCACGGGGCGGTGAAGCTGCGGATCCGCTCTGCTCTCGGCAAGCTCAAGCTGATCCTCCAAAAAAGCGCCCGGCGAGTCGCGACGCCGAAGGCTCGCTGCGAGCGCGCCGAAGCGCTGCCCGAGTACGTCTTGCGAGCCATGCCGGCGAGCGAAGCGGCGTCCCTCGAACGGCACTTGGCCGGGTGCACGCAATGCCGTTGCGAGCTCGAAGAGTTGCAGCACGTCGTCGACGCGTTGGCGTCCTGGGGAACGGATGTCTTGCGTCCGCCGCGGTCCGTTCGGCGGCGGCTCGCACGCCGAAGCGCCGCGGAGACCGGCGACGAACGCATCTTGGCGTCCGCGGTGGCGCAACCCGATCCTCCTTGGAACCAGATCGCACCCGGGATCCAAGTGAAGATGTTGTCCGCCGATTCGCAAGCGGATCGCGTGAGCATGCTGGTTCGGCTCGCGCCGGGCTTTGCGTATCCCTCGCACCGTCACGCGGGCGTCGAGGAGCTTCACCTGCTCGACGGTGAATTGTGGATCGACGGGCGACAGCTCGGGCCGGGGGACTACAGCCGCGCCGAGCCCGGCTCCGACGATCACATCGTCTGGAGCGGAACCGGCTGCACGTGCCTGCTGATCACTTCGGTCGAAGACGCGCTCCACTGACGTCGCGTCCGAGCTCGCGCTCACTTTGACCGTTGAGGTTGGCATAGCGTTTGCACCCTCCTCCATTAGTGCGCTACCACATCCTCGCCACGGACTACGACGGCACGCTGGCGCACGGCGGCGCGGTGTCGCAGCGAACGCTCGACGCGCTGAAGCGGCTGCTCGGCTCCGGGCGCAAGCTCGTGATGGTCACCGGCCGCGAGCTGCCGGACTTGCAGCGCGTCTTCCCGCACCTCGACCTGTTCGAGCTCGTGGTCGCCGAGAACGGCGCGCTGCTCTATCGCCCCGCCACGAAGACGACGCAGCAGCTCGCGCCTCCGCCGCCGCCCGAGTTCGTCGCCGAGCTTCGCGAGCGCGGCGTCGGGCCGATGTCGGTGGGCGAAGTGGTCGTCGCGACTTGGGAGCCGCACTCGCAGACGATGCTCGACGCGATCCGCGATCTCGGCCTCGACCTCCAGGTGATCTTCAACAAGGGCGCCGTGATGGCGCTGCCCACCGGCGTGAACAAGGCTAGCGGCCTGGCCGCGGCGCTGCGCGAGCTCAAGATGTCCGCCCACAACGCAGTGGGGATCGGCGACGCCGAGAACGACCACTCGTTCATGAAGCTCTGCGAGGTTTCGGTCGCCGTCGCCAACGCGCTCCCGTCCGTGAAGAGCACGGCGGACGTGGTCACCGAGGGCGATCACGGCGACGGCGCGACCGAGCTCGTGGACCACCTGCTGCGCGACGACCTTGCGAGCGTCGCGGCGCAGCTCGCCCGGAGGAGACTCACGTTCGGCGACGACGCGCACGGCGAGGTGAAGCTCGAGCCGTACGGCGGCTGCACGCTGATCTGCGGCGCGTCCGCGAGCGGCAAGTCCACGGTGGCCAAGCGCCTCGTCGAGTCGTTGCGCGAGCAGGCGTACCAGTTCTGCCTCGTGGATCCCGAGGGCGACTACGAGAGTCTCGGCGGCGCCGTCGTCGTGGGCAAGCCGAGCGCGGCGCCCTCGCTCGACGATGCGCTGCAGCTGCTCGAGGACGTTGGCGTCAACGGCGTCGTGTGTCTCACCGGCGTGCCGATCTCCGACCGGCCCAAGTACTTCGTCGACCTGTTCGCCGGGCTGCTGAAGATGCGTGTGCGCTACGGCCGGCCGCATTGGCTCGTGCTCGACGAAGCGCATCACCTGATGCCGGCGGCGTGGCAGCCGCCGAACGGCCTGCTACCGGAGCACCTGCGCAACGTGGTCCTCGTGACTGTGCACCCCGAGCTGCTGTCTCTCGAGGTGCTGCAGCGCGTCACCGACGTGATCGCGGCCGGCCCCACGGCGCCCGATATCCTCGCGCGGCTGGCAGAGGTCCGCCACGTCGAGATCCCGGCCGCGCCGGCGCCGCGGGCCCCGGGCGAAGTGCTGCTTTGGTCGGAGCGCGACGGCGGCTGCCGGCTCGTGCGCGTCCGGCCGCCGACGGAGGAGCACCGCCGCCACACGCGCAAGTACGCCGAGGGGCGCCTATCGGCCGAGCGCAGCTTCTATTTCCGCGGTCGCGACAAGAAGCTCAACTTGAGGGCGCAGAATCTCATTCAGTTTCTCGAGCTCGCCGAAGGTGTCGACGCCGAGACCTGGGAGTTCCATCTGCACAAGGGCGACTACTCGAAGTGGTTCCGCGAGCACATCAAAGACGAGGAGCTCGCGAACGAAGCCGCGGAGCTCGAGGGACGGGATCTCGGCGAGAGGGACAAGAGCCTCGCCAAGCTCCGCGACGCGATCGGCCGCCGCTACACGTTGCCCGCGTCGCCGGACGTACCCGTGCGGGGCGCCGAGTAGGTCAGGCGCGCCGCGCGGCCCTCGCGAGCGGCCGGAACTGCAGGCCATACAGCAAGTCGAGGTAACGGCGCGTCTCGTCGCGCTCGAGGTTGGTCGTGAACTTCCAGAACGCATAAATGCGCGACAGCGTCATGAGCCGCTCGGCGTAAAGCTCCCAGGTGTAGCGCGCGCGGATCCGCTCGACCGCGCCGGCGGAGAGCCGCTCCCAGTAGCCCGGCTCCTCGCGGCAGCGCTGCAGGAACGCGCCCAACTTGGCCGCGGTCTCGGCGCCGTGGTTCGGGTCGATGTGGAATCCGGAGACACCATCCTCGATGATCTCGAGCGGTCCGCCGTAGCGCGTCGCGAAGGTCGGCAAGCCGCAGATCATCGCTTCGACGACCGTGAGCCCGAACGCCTCGAACACCGCGGGCTGCACGAACACGCCGCGCCGGTCGGCGATCCAGCGATAGAGCTCGCCGGCGAGTGCTTTGTCGAGGCGAGCGCCCACCCAGCGGACTTGACCGTCGAGCCCGTGCGCGTCCATGAGCGCGTGCATCTTCTCGATCTCCGCTCGCTCCTCCGCATCTGCGGACTTTGCCGCGTCGACGTGTCCCGCTACGACCAGCACGTTCGCGACCGAGCGCAGCGCGGAGTCGTTCGCGTACCACTCGACGAACCCCGCGATGTTCTTGATCCGGTCGAGCCGCGCCATCGTGAACAGCAGCGGCTTGTGCGTGTCCTTGAGCTGCCCGCGCGCCTCCGGAAATTCCGCCGAGTAGACGATCCGCCGAATCTCCTCGTGGCGATCCGCGAGCCGCCGCGCCGTGTCGGTATAGGGGAAGTAGGTCTCCGCCTCGGCGCCCGGCGACACGATGTTGAATTTCGGGTCGAAGAGGTCTATGCCCTTCGCCACGCGGTAAAGGCCCGGCATCGTGAACGCGGAGTAACTCTCGTATTGACCCACCGTGTCGCGCCTGCCCGCGATCTCCTGGTAGGTGCTGGCGATGATGAAGTCCGCCGCGTTCATCGCAATCAAGTCGGCGGTGAACTGGCACGCGAAGTGGTACTGCTCGTCGCTGTTCTTCCAATAGAGATCGGAGTAGAGATACTTGGTCTTCTCGAGCGCGTGCGCGATGTTGCACTGCGTGACCTTGAGACGCTCGGCGAGCAGCGTCGCGACGAGGTTGCCGTCGGAATAGTTGCCGATGATGAGGTCCGGCCGCGCGTCCAGCTCGGCCTTGATCTCGATCTCGGCGTCCGCGGCAAAGCGTTCGAGATACGGCCACACGTCGAAACGCGAGATCCAGTGCGGCACCACGGCTCCCGCGTCGTCGCGGAACGGCACGCGTAGGATCCGCGCGCTGCTCGTGCCATCGATCGACTCGAGCCGTTGAGCGCAGGTCGTCGCTCCGGCGTCGGGAATGAGCCGCGTCACTACCAGGATCTTCGGCTCGATGTCGAGACCCTGCTCGGAGAGCCGCCGGCGCATCTCCTTCTCGAGGGCGCGCACCTGGTCGAGGATGTAGACGACTTGCCCGCCCGTATCCGGCAGGCCGAGCACGTTCGCCTGCCCGAAGTAGCCGTGCGGCGACAGGATCACGATCGAGAAGATCATCGGCACGCGGCCCAAGAACCGCTCGAGCGTCGCGGGCTCCGGCGCCTCGAGGATGTCGGAGAGCTGCGTGAGCGTCGCGCGCATCCGCGCGACGTCGCGACCCCAGCCTACCTCGAAGCCGCGCCGCTTCATGCCGGCGGCGACGTCGTCCCAGGTCTCGTCGGCTTTGCGGTCGCCGAGATACTCCTGCGCGTCGCGGAGCGCGCTGCGCAGATCCTCGACCGTCGCGATGCGCTCGTTCAACATGAGCTGGAGGTCGCGATACTGGTGAATGCGCAGGAAGTCGAGTAAGTAGCGGTCGCCCTTGCCGAGCTCCTGGAACAGCTGGCTCGACAAGCGGCGGTTCAAGAACTCGACGCCGCGGCCGATCGAGCGCTCCTCCTGCATGCGCGGGAACTCGCGATTGAAGGGACCGAAATCGACCTCGAGCAGCCACGCACCGTCGTGAGCGCGGCCGTTCACGAGCCGCTCCTTGCAGCGCAGGAAGTCGGTGCCTGCGATGTGCTCGTGTCGGTGGCGGTCCATGTCGAAGCGCAGATAACGCCAGCGCGCGACCGACGGCCGCACGGCCACGTAGAACCAATGGTCGTCGAGCACGGCCTCCACGCAGACGCGCACGCCGCGGCCGAGCGGCGAGCTCGAGAGCCCCTCACGCCCGTCGTGCTCGCAGAAGCGCAAGAACTCGTCCCAGAGGTCCGATTGGAGGAACAGCTTCTTACCGAGGCGGCGGTAGTGCTCGAGCAGCTCGTAGAGTCTTTCGCTGCTCTCGCTCAGGAACTCGTCCCACCCGCGCGCGGCGTCCGGCGTCGTCACTGGCGCCACCCCTCGCGGTGCTCGCCGGCCGGCGCGCCCGGCGGAAAGCACTCGTCGTCGTGTGTGTCGATGTCACCGAGGAAATCGAAGTACTCGAGCCCCTCGATCACGCCCCAAGCATAGGACTTGTCGGCGAAGTGCAGCCGCCCGTGGTCGCGGAGGCGATCGAGCTCCGCGCTGTGGTTCGCGACCACGACACCGAGCATGTCGCCCCGCAACATCTCCTCGTCGTTCCCGGAATCGCCCGCGATCAGCATGCGCTCGGGCGGCAGCTTCCACTTGATCGAGAGATACCGGATGGCCGTGCCCTTCGACGCGCGCAGCGGCAAGAGATCCAGGTACTTGCCGTGCGAGAACACCACGTTCGCGTGGAGGTCGTGCTGGCGCAAGTGCTGTCGGATCTCGCGAACCATCGGCGCTTTCGTGAGATCGACGTTGAACGAGATCTTGTGGCGGCGCTGCTCCGTCTGCGCCTGCGGCACGAGCCCCGGCAGCTCCTTAACCGCGAGCAGCAGATTGTCGCGGTCCCAGCGGTAGTCGATGTGCCGCTGCCAGCTTTCGTCGGGCACCGCCTCCGGGCCGTAGTAGATCTCCGTGCCGACGGCCGTGACCAGCACGTCGGGCGGCGGCACGCGCCATTCCTTCAACACCCTGCGCGCGCTCTCGATCCGGCGCCCGGTCGCGACCGCGAAGCCGACGTGCCCGGGGGCCGAGCGGAGCCGCCTCGCGAGCTCCTCCACGCCGCCGCGGTCGCCGAGCAGCGTGTTGTCGATGTCGCAGACCAGCAGGCGGTCGACCCGCGGGAGCCGGCTGCGCTTGGGCGCGGTATCGGCACGTTGCCAGCGTTCGAGCACGCGCTCGACGGCGCTCAAGTACTGGTCGACGTGACGCGGCCACGAGTACACGCGGCGCGTGCCGCGGACGCCGTTGCGCGACCACGCGCGCCAGCGCTTGCGATCGGACAAGGCGCGCAGGATCGCCGTCCCCATCGCCTCGCCGTCGAGCGCGTCGACGAGCACGCCGTTGCGGCAGTTGGCGAGGATGTCGCGCGGACCTCCGTCGGCGGTCGCGACCACGGGCAAGCCGCTCGCGGCCGCCTCGATCAGCGTGAGCCCGAACGGCTCCGTCAGTGCCGGGTTAACGAACACGCCGTGGGTGCGCGCGGCCGCGCGATACACCTCGGGCACGTCCTCGGGCCGATGATGCTTCGGATACGCGACCTTGCCGTACAGGTCGTAGCGGTCGATGTCGAGCAGCAGCTCGGTGAGCACTTGCCGCGGCCCGTGCTCCATCTCGGCCACGTCGTCGCGGTTGCCGGCGATGACGACGAGATTGGCGACCTCGGACAGCTCGCGACGCTCCGCGTATGCGCGCACGAGCGTCCGCAAATTCTTGCGCTCGTCGGGTCGCGAAAGCGCCACGATCATCGGCTTCGCCGGCTCCTTGAGAAAGCGCTCGAGCTCCTCGACGATCGGCAGACGCACGGCCGGGCCGTCGGGCGGGTGAAAACGATCGAGCTCGACGCCCGGCGGGATCACGCGGATTCGCCGCGGCTGGTGGTTGTCGTACAGCGCGTATTGCTCGTCGCGCTCCTGCTGCGTGCTCGCGATCACGAGCGCGGCAGCATCGAGCGTGAGCTCCTCCGCTTCCACGCGCTGGATCATGTTGTAGTCCTGCTCGATCTGCGCGTCGGCCTTACCGCTTCCGAGCAAGCGCTCGCGCTTCACGCGGCCAAGCGAGTGGCCCGTGTGAATCAGGGGCACGCCCAGGATCGCGGCCACGCGGGCGCCCACGTAGCCGGCGTCGGCGTAATGGCTGTGGATCACGTCCGGCGGCCGGCGCGCCGCCGCGACGTGCTGAATGATCTGGTCCGCGAGCCCGTCGAGGTGCGGCCACAGGGTCTCCTTGCGCAGGTAGCGGCGCGGGCCGCACGGCAGGCGAACGATCTGCACGCCCGGCGCGAGCGGCTCCACCGCGCGCATGTAGCTCGCGTCGATACGCTTGTCCTCGATGCGCCGCGTGATCAAGTCCACCCGGTCGACGCGCGGATCGGCGCCGAGCGCGCGCGCGAGCTCGACCACGTATTTCACCTGGCCGCCCGTATCGGCGTCGCGGCCGAGCTCGATGTTCTCGCCGCGCACGAGACCATGCACGCTGAGCAGCAGGAGATACTTGCCGCCGGGCGGGCGCGAGGCGCTGCCGTTCAGGTCCGCCATTGCCTCAGGAAGCGCTGATAGATCGCCTCGTCTTCGGGCAGCGCGCCGCGAATGCCGCAGACCGCCGCGGCGAACGACGTGGCGCGATGCAGGCCGAGCTGCAACGGCCAGCCACGCGCGATCCCGACCATCAGCACGGCGCTGAACGCGTCGCCCGCACCCACGGAGTCCACGAAGCTCGGCACGCGTTCCGGCTGCGCCGTGATCGAGAGATCCGCGGTCACCGCGAGCGCCCCCTGGTCCCCGTAAGTGACCACCACGAGATCGAGGCCGAACTGCGAGCGCAGCGTCTCGGCCCGCTGCAACTGCGTGCGGATCGGCCCGTTGACGAGCTCCGCGAGCTCCGTGCCGTTCAACTTGAGCCAGCGCGCGCCGCGCACCAGGCTCTCGACCGCCGCGCGGTCCCACCACGGCGACCGCAGGTTGACGTCGACGAACGTCGACAGGCCGGTGTCCTTCAAGAAACGCAGCGCGGCGGCGCTCGTGGCTTTTCGCGCCGCGAGCGAGCCGTGGTAGAGAAACGCGAGCTTCTGTTGCGAGAGGTTCGGAAACTCGGCCTTGTCGATGTAATCGTAGGCCTGATTGCCGGGGATGGTGAAGCGTGGCTCGTCCTCGCTCGTGGCGACCACCACGCGTCCCGTCGCGCGCAGCGGGTCGACTTGAATACCGCGAGTATCCAGGCCCGCGCCCGTGAGGCGCTCGAGCAGCAACCCGCCGAGGTCGTCGCGCCCTACGCGGGAAAGGAGCAGCGGGTCGAGGCCGAAGCCGTGCAGATGCCAGGCGACATTCAGCGGGGCTCCGCCGGGCTGATGCAGGTCGTCGTCGAACTCGTCGAACACGATCTCGCCGAATACCACCGGTCTGCCGGAGATACCGCGAGAGAGATCGCGCTGCTCATCATTTGACGCCGCCATGACTCACGTTCGGTGACCTGCTTGAACAGGGCGATGCAAGTTGCGCGCCATGGACTCGACCGTCCGTACATGTGTTTTCCTCGCGATTCCTCAATACGCATGCTTGTCGCGGAACACCAGAACGAAGGTCCGAATCATGATTTTGATGTCGAGCAGCCAGCACCAATGCCGCAGGTATTCCAAGTCGTAGTCGACGCGTCGGCGCATGTCCTCGAGCGAATGCGTCTCGCCGCGGCAACCGTTGACTTGCGCGAGCCCGGTGATGCCCGGAGTGACCTTGTGGCGCACCATGTATCCGCGGATCAGCTTGCGGTACTCCTCATTGTGGGCAACCGCATGCGGCCGCGGACCGACGAGACTCATGCGGCCCTGCAACACGTTGATGAGCTGCGGCAGCTCGTCCAGCGACGTGCGCCGCAGGAACCGGCCGACGCGTGTCACGCGCGCGTCGTTGCGAGTGGCCTGAACGATGTGATCGCCGTTGTCGCAACAGGTCATCGAGCGGAACTTGTAGACGGTAATGCGCTCGCCGTCGAGCCCGTAGCGGTCCTGCTTGAACAGCGCTCGGCCGGGCGACGTCAGCTTGATCGCGATCGCCACGCCGATCATCAGCGGCGACGCGAGCAGCAACAGCAGCGCCGCGAACACGATGTCGGTGGCGCGCTTCATCACGTACCGCACGCCGTGCAGCGGCGACTCGCAGAGCGCGACGACGGGGATGCCCTGGATGTCGGCGCTCTGCGCCTGGATCAGGTCGAACAACGAGACGTCGGGGATCAGGTACACCGACGAGGTCGTGTCGCGCAGTTCCTCGAGCATCGCCCGCATGTTGGGCGAGCCGGTCGGCAGCGCGATGAACACCACGGGGATGTGGTGCACGTTCACGTAGTCGCGGACGGCGGCCAGCTCTTCGCAAGTTTCGACGCCCATGTTGTCGCGCAGGAACGCGAGCTCGTGCGCAGCGAGCGGCGAATCATCCGCGCCTCCGGCCGAATACAGGCGGCGGAGCTTGAGGCCGAGCTCCGGGCGGTCGTGAATGATCCGGGCGAGCTCGAGGCTCATCTTGCTCGCGCCGACGATCACCGCGCCGCGCGCGTTGCGCGCCGACAGCATCGCCATCCGCATGCACTGCCGCAGGCAGAGCGACGCGCCGACCAGCACCGCCGGAGTCGCCACGAGCCACAGGAACAAGGCGCGCCGCGAGAAGATTTCCGAGCTCTTCGTGGCGTAGCCGATCAAGAGCAGCGCGCCCACCACTCCGAGCCAACCGATGCCGATCTGACCGGCGAACGTGAGGCCGTTCGCCTGCACCGCCGTACTTTGCGACTCGTCCTGGCCCATGAAGATCCAGGTGAGGAGCGCCGTGATGATCGCGAGCGCGACGTAGGCGCGGGTGAAACGGACGTCGAGGAACGACGTGCAGGCGATCAGCATCGCGATCGTCACCGCCGGCACCAACAGCATTCTCAATGCCGTCAGGAGCGTCACTTGTAAACTGATCTTCGTCATCGGCACAGTGTCTCAACACCTCGCTTCCTGCGTATGCCGGCGGTCAACCAGCTTCCGTTCCGGCGGTGTTCGCGATGCAAGGCGTGTGCCATTGATGCGACGCGCGGCCCCGCAGTCGCCGCGCGACACGCGGGAAGGGGGGGCCGGTGTTGCGCGTACACGTCGCGCCACACCGCCCCGGATTACCCGCAAACTTTGGAATGCCATTACAAATTAGCAACCGCAAAATGCGGCGCGGGAGCGCGGCGCAACTGCGTCGCAGTTGCGTCTCGCGTGCGGCGCGAGCGCGACGTTGCGCGTCGCCGATAAGCGATGGGTTGCGCTTCCGCCCGGCGCGTCGGGGGAGCAGCGTCACCGCAAGGAAGTCGACTGAAACGTGTCGCTGCCCGACGACATGCGCCGCGGGCTCGTCGTCGCCGGCGCCAATCACCGACGAGCAGCTCGGCACGTCGAAATCGTGCCGCGCGGCTGCTCACCGACTGCCGACTGCATCGTCATCTGCGCGTCGTTCGTCGACCGGCGTGCTGTTGAAGCTCGGCAACCCGTCGAACGACGTACGATGTTGCGACGGATCGTCGCGTCCGGCGATGCGTCGGTGCAGACGGCGCACAGCGCCGGTCGATGCGTCCCAAAAAGAGGAAGCAGATTTTGCAGGGAAGCAGCACCGACACGGTGCTGCGGCGTCCACCGGCCGCGCAACTCGGTCGAAACGTCGTCCCCCTGCGACAAGAACGAGTGCCGGCGCGGGCACGCCGGTTTGCGGCATGGGACTTGCAGTGAAGGCCCGGGTTCACGATCGCTCGGGTACGAACAACAATGGCAAGCTCGATTGTCGATGCGCCGCCGCGGCCGCTAGCCGGGATTCGCGGCCACGCGCGACCGCACGCGCATCGGGAGCCGGCAGCCTGGCAGGGACCGGCGATCACGTCGTGGATAGCGCCGTGCACGATCGGAACGACCCATGGTGTTTGACGCCGCCCCCGAGTCCGCCGGAAGCACCGAGGGCGCACGCCCTGCACCCTGCGCGCCGCTCGACATCCTGTTCGTGACGTCGGATCAATTCCCGCCGTTTCGTCCCGCCGCAAAGGCGATCTTCGCCGACGGCCTCGCGGAGCGCGGCTATCGCATCGACTGGATCATGCCCGCCGCCGACGCGACGAGCCCCGTCGGCGCGCATCCGTTCAAGGGCGGCACGGCGTACATCGCGCCCACGGACACGGGCGGGACCCGGCTCGCGCGGCTCCGCAAGCACTGGGCGCAGCTCAGGAACGACCTTCGAGTCTTCGAGCTCGTGCGCACGCGCCGCTACGCGCTCGTGCAGGTCAAGGACAAGTACCTGGGAGCGTTGTTCGCAATCGCGGCCGCGAAGATCCGCCGCGTCCCCGTGTTCTATTGGCTCGCCTACCCGCACGGCGAGGCGTCGCTCTACGCCGCGCGCAGCGGCGTCGCCCGCTACGGTTTCTGGTACTCGCTGCGCGGAGCGCTGCAGCGCTTCCTGCTCTACAACGTGATCATGCCCGCATGCGAGCACGTGTTCGTGCAGAGCGAGCAGATGCGAATCGACGTCGCGCACGAAGGCATCCCGCCCGAGAAGATGACCGCAGTGCCGAGCTCCATCAAGCTCGAGGACATAGACGCGGCTGCGGCTGCGGCCGCGGCCGCGGGGCCCGAGGCCGGCGCGGACGACAAGACGATCGTCTATCTCGGCACGCTGCTGCGCGAGCGCCGCCTCGACTTTCTCGTGCGCGCGCTCGCGCGCGTGCTGGAGGCGGTTCCCGCCGCGAAGCTCGTGTTCGTCGGCCGCGGCGAGATGCCGGCAGACGAGCAGCTGCTGCGCCGGGAGGCGGAGCGCCTGGGCGTGGCGCATGCGATGCGGATCACGGGCTGGCTGCCGATGCCCCTCGCGTGGCAGCACGCGCGCCGCGCCGCGGTCTGCGTGTCGCCGTACTTTCCGGTGCCGATCCTCCGCTCGACCTCGCCGACCAAGCTCGTCGAGTACATGGCTCTCGGCAAGGCCGTCGTCGCGAACGACCACCCCGAGCAGTCGGAGGTCATCGAGCAGAGCGGCGCGGGGGTCGTGTGCGGCTGGGACGAGGAGGAGTTCGCCGACGCGATCGTCGAGCTGCTCGAGAATCCCGAGCGCGCGGCCGCCATGGGGCGCGCGGGCCGGGAGTTCGTCGCGGCGCGGCGCACGCATTGGGCCATGGTGGACCTGGTCGCCGAGCGCTATCAGGAGGTACTCGCCGATCGCACACGACGGGGCGCGCCGCCGGCGGAGGGCGATCGCCTCGACCTGGCGCGCGACTGATTCGCGCGGTCGATCGAACGTTCATACGGAGGCGCTGCAATGACCCCAAGACTCTGCGTGCTCGTTCCCGCCCACTGGGAAGCGCTCATGGGCGGCTCCGAGTACCAAGCCAAGGTGATGATCGAGTTCCTGCTCGCGAATCACGACGTCGAGCTCGTGTATCTCACGGCGTACGACAAACCCGGCTTCACGCCCGACGGCTACCGCATCGTGCGATTCTCGGACCGCCGCGGCTTGCGCCGCTACGGATCTTTCTTCGACGCGCTTCGGCTCTATCGTGCGCTGCGGCGGCTCGAGCCCCACGCCATCGTGCAGTTCGTGGGATGCGCGCACACGGGCATCGCGGCCTTCTATGCGCGGCGCAACCGCTGCCGAATGATCTGGCGCGTCACTCACGACCGCAGCCTCGTGCCCGAGCGCGCGCCCTGGTGGCACGTGCATCGTCACCTCGAGCGCCTGTTCCTGAACTACGGCATCCGCAACGCGCACGCGATCGTCGCGCAGACCGAGAACCAGCGGCGCCTGCTCATCGACGGCTTCGGCCGCGACGACGCGATCGTCGTGGCGAACTTCCATCCCGCACCGCCCGAGCTCGTGCAAGCCCCCCGCGGCGAGCAACGCGTCGTATGGATCGCCAACCTCAATCGCACGAAGAATCCTGCCGCGTTCGTGCGGCTCGCGGCCAAATTCGCCGCGTTGTCCGACGTCAAGTTCACGATTGCGGGCGCGTCCTACGACGACCCCTGGACGCAGGCGCAGCTCGCGCTGATTCGCTCGGCGCCGAACGTGGAATATCTCGGCAGGCTCACGCAGGACGAGGTCAACGCTCTGCTCGAGCGTGCCACGGTGCTCGTGAACACGAGCGAGTACGAGGGCTTCGCGAACACGTTCATCCAAGCGTGGCTCCGCCAAGTGCCGGTCGCGAGCCTGCACGTGGACCCGGACGGGCTGCTCTCCCGCGCGGGCTTGGGCACGGTCGCGGGGTCCGAGGAGCAACTCGCCCGCGACGTCGCGCGTTGGCTCGAAACTCCGCCCGCGGAACGCGCGACGCTCGGCGCTCGCTGCCGCGCGTACGCCGTGGCGAATCACAGCGAGTCGAATATCGCCACGATCGCGCGCCTGCTCGACGTGCCCGCGGCGCGATCGGCGCCCGGCGGCCGGGTCGCCGCCTAGCCGCAATGGTCCACCTCCTCGTCATGGCCCTGCTCGCCGCGATCCTGGTACTCGAGTATCTCGTGCGCGACCGCGGCCTGCTGAGCTCGTATTTCCTGCTCGTGCCGGAGCTCCTGTCCGGAATCGCGATGCTGATCGTGTTCGCGCGCATCGTCGCGGGCGCTCGCATCTTGCTCGACTGGCGCTACGGTGCGTTCTTCGCGCTGCTGCTCGCGACGATCGTGTTCGGCTACGCCGTGCAGGACGTACCGACCGGGGCGATGGTCGCCGGCGCCCGTAGCTATCTGAAATTCATTCCCTTCTTTCTGCTTCCGGCCGTCTGGAATTTCACGCCGCGGCAGCTTCGCGCCCAGCTCGGGCTCGTGCTCGCCCTCCTCGTCGTCCAAACGCCGCTCGCGTTCTACCAGCGCTTCGTCGAGTTCGCGAACAAAATGAACGACGGCGATCCGATCAAGGGCACGACCACCTCGTCGAGCTCCTTGAGCATGTTCATGGTCGTGGCGATCGCCGGGATCGTGGTGGCGTACCTGCGCGGCAAGCTCCGCCTGCTCGCGGTGCTGTTGCTGATCGGCTGGCTGTTCGTGCCCACGACTATCAACGAAACCAAGGCCACGATCATATTGTTGCCCTTCGCGCTGCTCGTGCCCGCGTTCATGATGCCGGCAGGGTCGAAGGCCGCGCGCAAGCTCGTGCCGATCGCCGCGATCGGTGCGGTCGCGGGCATTGGTTTCGTGGGCGCCTACGACTACCTGATCCAGTACCGGCAATACAGCCATCCGCTCGGCGACGCCTTCAGCACGAAGGGCCTCACCTACTACTTCTACACGGGCGCTGCCGAGCACGACGCCGAGTACATCGGCCGTTTCGACAGTCTCGAATTCGCCGTCGAGCACACGGTGCGCGACCCGATCACGTTCGCGTTCGGCCTCGGCGCCGCAAACGTGGCGGAGTCGTTCGTGCCGCAGTTCGCGGGCAAGTATTGGTCGTACTACATGCGCTTCGGCGTGGGCCAGACGCAGGTCACGACCTTCCTCTGGGAAATCGGCGTCGTCGGCCTGCTCGCCTATCTCGCGTTGTTCGCCTTTCTCGCGAGCGACTCGATGGTGCTCGCCAAGTCCGACGACTACGCCGCCGAGCTCGGACAAATATGGACCGTGGCGATGATCGTCATGGCGTTCGGCCTGCTCTACAAGAGTGTTTTCTCGATGAACGACGTCGGCTATCTGTTCTGGTATTTCTCGGGACTCGTGGCCTCGCGCGCTTATGCCGTACGGCACGCACACGTGAGCCGCGCCACACGGCGCGTGCCCGCAGCGTGGCGCACGGCGGCGGAGCCGTCCGCGCGCGACGCGGCGCTCGGTGCGTGACGCGCATGGCCGCCACCCTCTTGAGCGTCAACAACTACTACTACGCGCGCGGCGGCGCGGAGGTCGCGTTCTTCCGCCACAACGCGATGCTGCGCGGCGAAGGCTGGTCGATCGTGCCGTTCGCGATGAATCACGAGCGCAACGTCGGCGGCGTCAACGCCACGTTCGTCGACGAGATCGAGCTCGGCCGAGACGACGGTACGCTCACGAAGGCGCGCAAGGCGCTCAAGGCGGTGTATTCCTTCGAGTCGCGGCGCAAGGTCGCGCGGCTCATCGACAGCGCGTTACCCGACGTCTGCCACGCGCACAACGTCTATCACCACATCTCACCCTCGGTCTTGAGCCTGATCCGGCGGCGCGGGATCCCGCTGGTGATGACCCTGCACGACCTCAAGATCGCGTGCCCCGCTTACTCGATGCTCACGCACGACGGCATCTGCGAGCGGTGCCGGGATGGCCGCTTGTTCCAGGTCGTCACGAACCGCTGCATGAAAGGCAGCCTAGTCTTGAGCACCCTGATCATGGTCGAGAGCTATCTGCACCGCTACCTCGGCAGCTACGTGGCGAACGTCGACCGATTCCTCGTTCCGAGCAGGTTCTACTTGAGCAAGCTCCTCGAGTGGGGCTTCGATCCGGCACGCTTTACGTACGTGCCGAACTTCGTCGACGCGTCGGCGGTGAAGCCGCGATTCGCACCCGGCACGCGGTTCCTCTACTTCGGACGGCTCTCGGCGGAAAAAGGCCTCGCGACGCTGCTGTATGCGGCCGCGCGGGCGCGCGTCGGCGTCGACCTGGTCGGTGCCGGCCCGCAAGCCACAGAGCTAGAGAAGCTCGCCGCCAGCGCGGGAACCGACGTGCGATTCCTGGGCTTTCTCTCCGGCGTCCCGCTCGACGCCGCGATCGGCGCCGCACGCGCCGTGGTCGTGCCGTCGGAGTGGTACGAGAACGCGCCGCTGTCGGTGCTCGAGGCGGCGGCGCTCGGCAAGCCGCTGATCGTCGCCCGCATCGGCGGGCTGCCGGAGCTCGTCGTCGACGGCGAGACCGGTTGGATCTTCGAGTCGCGATCCGTGGACGCGCTCGCCGAGCGATTGCGCCGCGTCGCGGATCTGCCGGACTCCGCGGTCGAGGCCACGGGCCGCGCGGCGCGCGACCGCGTGGCCGCGGAGTTCTCGCCGAGCCGCTATCGCGACGACATTCGCGGGGTCTATTCCCGTTTGGGGGTGGTATGGCCGTAAGCATCGACGAGATCGCCGTGGCGGCGGATCGCCCGCGGCCGCTCCGGATCATGGTCTTGGGCCTCCGCGGGATCGCGGTCCAAGGCGGCATCGAGTCGCACGCCCGTATGCTCTACCCGTTGCTCGCCCGGCTCGGCTGCGAGATCGAGGTCGTGCAGCGCGGCCCGTACTTCCCGCGCGGCGGGCGTCGCCGGTATTGGCGCGGGATCAAGCTCACGTATCTCTGGAGCCCCACCAAGCCGGTGCTCGAGACCGCAGTGCATACCTTGCTCGGCGTGCTGTACGCCGCCGTGCGCCGCCCCGACGTGCTGCATCTGCACGCCGTCGGCCCCGGCCTGCTCGCGCCGCTCGCGCGCCTCTTCGGGCTGCGCGTCGTGCTCACGCATCACGGCCCGGACTACGAGCGCGAGAAATGGGGCGCCTCCGCCAAGGTATTGCTGCGCGCCGGCGAGCGGCTCGGCGTGCGCTTCGCGCATCGCCCGATCGTCGTGTCGCCGACGCTGAGGGACGAGGTCGCGCGCCGCTACGGCGTGGGCGCGGAGCTCATTCCGAACGGCGCGCCGAAGGTGCTGCCCGCGGTCACGCGCCGCAGTCTCGAGCGTTTTGGCCTCGCGTCCGGCCGCTACGTGCTGTGCGTCGGGCGCCTCGATCCGGGCAAGCGCCAAGGGGACTTGATCGAAGCGTTTCGCGCGGCGCAGCTCTTAGGTTGGAAGCTCGTGATCGTGGGCGGCTTGAGCATCGGCGACCGCTACTGCGAGCGGATTCGCGCCTGTGCGGCGCTCGACCCGAACGTCGTGCTCACCGACTTCCAGGCCGGCGCGACCTTGCGCGAGCTCTACTCGCACGCCGGCCTGTTCGTGCTGCCGTCGGCGGTCGAGGGTCATCCGATCGTGCTGCTCGAGGCGGCGACCTACGGCGTGCCGATCCTCGCGAGCGCAATCGAAGCCAATCTGGCGCTGCCGCTGCCGCGCGACCGCTACTTCCGCGTCGGCGACACGCGCGGGCTCGCGACGCTGCTCAGGGCCGCGGTGTCCGAGCCGGGGGCCGAGCGCGAGCGCTGCGACAAGCTGCGCTCGCTGGTGCGCACGCGCTATTCGTGGCGACGCGCCGCGCAGCTCACTCGCGCCGTGTACGGAGACGCCGTCGGCGAGGCGCTCCCGCGTGGCTAGGGCGATCCTGGTCGTGCGGCGCCGAGCCGATGCAAGCGGCCGGCTCGAGGCGTACCTCGATGCGTTGAACCGCAACCTCGCGCCGGACAACATCGTGCCGCACGCACCCGCGTTCGTGCGAGCATCCGGCGTCGAGGCGGCGATCTTCAACCCGAACGGCGCCACGCGGCTCGAAGGCACGAGCGTCTGCATCGGCGCGCTGCTCGAGGAGGCCCCGCTCTGGCACGCCCCGGGCGCCCGCCTTCCCGACGGGACTTATGCGCTGTTGCGCGCGGACGCAAACCGGGTCGAGCTCGCGGCCGACGCGGCGGCGTCGCGGACCATCTGGTACGTGCTCACCGACGAAGAGCTCATCGCCTCCACGTCGCAACGCGCGATCGTCACGCTGCTCGGCTCCTTCGAGATGAATCGCGAGGCGCTTCCTTGGCTGCTTTCGTCCGGCACCCTCGGCCCGGCGGCGGGCTGGGACGCGAGGCTCGAGCAGGTCCGGCCCGGCGAGCGCGTGACGCTCGATCGCGGCCGCTGGCGGCTGTCGCGCAGCGGGCAACCACCCGAGTTCCGCGCGGCAGCCGACCGCGACGAGGCCGCGCACCGCGCGCGGCTCGCGGAGATCGTCGAGGCCGTCTGCAAGCGCTTGACCTTCGACTCCACGAAATGGACGCTGCCGCTCTCGGGCGGCGTCGACAGCCGCGCGCTCCTGTTCCACCTGCACAAGCGGCGCGGTCTCGAGACCATCACCTGGGGCATGACGGGCACGCGCGAACAGGACGGCAACGACGCGCAGATCGCACGTACGCTCGCCGACGTGTTCGGCATCGGCAATCGGTTCTTCCCCACGGACCTCTCGAGCGAGCCGCGCGAGCGGCTGATCCAGCGTTTCCTCACGGCGGGCGAAGGCCGGGTCGCACGAATCTCGGGGTATCTCGACGGATTCCTGGTCTGGAAGACGTTGTTCGACGAGGGCGCCGACGGCATCATCCGCGGCGACGAGGCGTTCGGCTCTGTCCTCGTGCGCAACGCCCGCGGCGTGCGCCACACGGCAAGCCTCACGCTGCTGTCCGATTTCTTCTCGCCGCACGAGCTGGCGGCGTTCGACCTGCCGGAGCAGCACGTGCCGCTGGAGCTCGAGCGCAAGCGCGAGGAGAGCCTCTCGACCTGGCGCGACCGGCTCTATCAGCAGTTCCGGGTCCCAGCCGTGCTCGCAGGGCTTACCGACCTGAAGGCCGCCTACGTCGAAGTCGCGAACCCGCTGCTCGCCCGCGCAGTGCTCGACTGCGTGCGCGAGCTGCCGGACGGCCTGCGCACCGAGAAACGCCTGTGGCGCGACCTCGTGCGCTCATGGCTGCCGGACGTGCCCTTCGCGAGCCGGATCGCCGTGCCGTCGCTCGAGGAGGTGCTGACTGACCGCGCATTGCTGTCGCTGATGCTCGACGAGATGCGCGGTAGCGGCGCGAGCGACTTGTTCTCGCCGGCGCTACGCAACAAAGTCTGTGCGACGATCAATGCGGCGCTGCTCGCCAGCCGGGCGCCGCGGCGCCCGTCCACGCTCAAGCTCAGGCTGGCGCGGGCGATACCTCCGCGCCTCCGCGCGGCGGCGCGGACCTGGCTCAGCGTGAAGCCGTCACTCGACCCGCTCGCGTTCGCGTTTCGCTCGTTCCTTGCATCACGGATGAACGCCTTGCTCAAGCTCGACGCGGCCACGCCGCCGGCGGATATGCAGCGCGCGGTGAATCTTTAGGACGCCGCTCTAGGAGACACCCTGAAAGAGCAAACGGACATGCTCCGCCATGGGCGCGGTCTTCTCACCGTGAACGCGCTCGTGCTCGGCGCGCTCGCGATCGGGTTCTTGAACAACGTCATCATCGCGGCGATCTTCGGCCTCACGCGCCGCGTCGACGCCTTCTTCGCGGCCTCGATGCTGCCGAGCCTGTTCATGGCGCTGTGTGTCGACTACTTGGGCAAGAATTTCCTGCCGGTGCTCGCTGCGGCGAAGCACGAGAGCGACGAGAGCGCCTCGACGCTCACGTCTAGCGTCGTGACGATCGTCGGCCTCCTGGCCGCAGGAACGGCAGTGCTGCTCCCGCTCTTCGGCAGCCGGTTGTTCGACCTGCTGCTGCCGGGCTTCGACACGAGCGAGACGAAGCTCGTGAGCCGCTATTTCGCGATCATGGCGCCGGCGATCGTGTTCATGGCCGTCAACACGTTCCACGAGTACGTCTGGCAGTACGAGGGGCGCTTCGTCTACGTCTCGGCGAGCCGGCTCGCGCTGCCCGCGGCGAACCTTGCGGGCATGCTGGTGCTCGCGCCGTTCGTCGGGGAGTACTGCTTGCCGCTCGGCTTCCTCGTGGGGCATGTCGTGGTCTTCTTCATGTTGATCAGGCGGGCGCCGTACCGCTACCGGCTGAGCATCGCGATGCGGCCGGGCCTCGAGCGGCGGGTCTTCGCGAACTCCGCGATCGTGATGAGCACCGGCCTCGTCGCGCGAACGAAGTCGATCATCATGAATTATCTCGGCTCGACGCTCGGCGGCGGCGCGATCGCGGCGCTGGCGCTCGCCACCAAGCTCACGGAGCCGCTCGAGCGCAGCGCGTTCTCCGGGCTGCGCATGGTGATGTTCAACCACACCGCGCGCCTGTTCGTGGAGCGCAACGAGCGCGCGCTCGGCCAGGTCTACGCGCTGGGGTTGAGCGTGAGCTTCCTGCTGCTCGCGCCGCTGCTCTGGTGGGTCGCGCTGAACGGCGACGAGATCGTGCGGGCGTTTTTCCTGCGTGGCGAGTTCACGCCGCAGATGGCGGGTCTGGTGGCGGGCGCACTCGTGGCCCTGATCCCCTCGGTGCTGTTGCTCGGCTTGAATCAGCTCCTGTCGAACGCGTTCTATGCGATGAACCAGGTGAAGGTTCCGGCGATCGTGATGCCGTTCGGCACTGTGGTGTACGTCGGCGCAGCGGTGCCGCTCGGCGCGCTGCTCGGCACGCAGGGGCTGGCGCTCGCCACGACCGTGACCGCGGCCCTCACCTTCGTCGCGATGTTCGTGTGCCTCGCGCGCGTGCTGCACGAGCTGCACCCCGTGCAGACGGCGCTGCGCCTGCTTTGGTACACGCTGCTCGGCGGCGCCGTGATGATCGTCGCCACCGAGTTCGTGAGGGCGCTCGGCGGGCCGCGGTTCGTCGTCGCCGCGGCGAGCCTGCCGCTCGGTGCGGCGCTCTACTCGGCCGTGCTCGCGCTACTCGGCGACAAGACCTTCCGGCTGTTGTTCCGGTTCGCGCGCGGCGTCCTGCGCGAGACGGCCTCGAACGGGGCGGCTCGCGCGGCGCCGCGTCAGTAGCCGAGGCGGCGCCGCGGCGAGCAGGGATGGCGGAAGTGCCGATGAGAGGTCAGCGAGTGCCGTAGTAATACGGCGCCACTTCTACAGACGACCGGTTGAGCACGGCGCCGACGACGTTGACGTTCTGCAGGAGCTCGCGGATCGCCACCAGGTCCGTGCGCTTCGTGGTGCCCTGCGCGAGCACGATGAGCAAGGCGTCGAGCATCGGGGAGAACGCGAGCACGTCGTCGCCCGCGAACACCGGCGGCAAGTCGAACACCGCGATCCGCCCTTCGCCCTGTTTCACCTCGTCGACGAGCTCGGCGACTTGCGGCGACGACAGGATCTCCGACGAGTTCGAGAAGGACCGCTCGTTCACGATCACGCCGAGGCGGTCGAGCCCCGGACGCACGGCGACCTTCTCGAGCGGTACTCCTCCCCGGAGGTGGTCGCCGATGCCGTGCTTCGGCGCGATACCGAGGTGGCGGTGGATCGAGGGCTTGCGCAGGTCCATGTCGACGAGCACGACGGAGGTGCCCGACTGCCGCGCCAGATTGATGCTCAGGTTGATCGCGGTCAGCGACTTGCCCTCGTCGGGACAAGTGCCCGTGACGCCGAGCGTCTTCCAGCCGTTGCGCCGCATCCGCTGTAGAACTCGCGTGCGCAGCACCTTGTAAGCCGCGCTGGCGCCGGAGTTATCGTCGACCACGATGCGGTTCCATTCGAGCACCGTCGGATCGAGCTTGACGCTCGGCAAGCGCTGCACGTCGAGCCACGGAGGCGCCGCCTGCGGACGGTCGATGACCACCGCCTCGCCGCCCGCGACCACGCCTGCGACGCCGTCCGCGCCACCCGCGACCACGCCGGCCAGCACGTCGGCCGCCGCGGCGGAATCCACGGAGCGCAAGGACGCCGCTCCGGCGCGCGCTCGCGCGAGTCCCTTCTCGATATTCGACATCTCGCAACTCCTATGCGGGTGTGATGATCAGCGCCAGGACGGAGCACGCCCATAGGCACACGGCGAGCGCCGCGAACGCGCGGCGGCGCGCGCGGCGCCGCATGTCGAGCGGGTTCGCTACGTAGGGGATTGCCACGAGCGGCGGGATCTCGAGGAACGCGGTAACGTCGCTCGGGCTGCGCACGGTCACGTCGGACCGCTCGGCGAGCGCCACACCGCCGGCGCCGAGCCCCATCGCGATCGCGAGCGTGAGCAGGAGCACCGCGATGCGGTTCGGCTTCGCCGGCGTCGACGCCACCGCGGGCTGCTCGAGCACCGTGAAGCGCTCGCCCTTGCTGTCCTCCTCGAGGTTGAGTGCCATCTCGGCCTCGTGCAGCTTGGTCTGCGTCTCGTTGTACTGGGTGACGAGCTGGTCGTAGCCGCGCTGCAGGGCCGTGTACTCGCGCTCTACCTCGGGCGACGTCGTCAGGCGGTTCTGGAGGTCGGCGACGCGCGCGCGCACCTGCTCGCGCCGCTGGAGCGCCGCGGCGAGGTCCGATTGCACGCCCTTGAGCTGCGAGTCGCGCTGGATGTAAGCCGGGTTGTCGGGCTCGAACGTGGCACGCCGGGTGATGCGCGGCGTCGAGGCCAGCGCATCCTTCAATCCCGCGACGGTTTTTTCGAGCCGGCGCACGTCGGGATGGTCCTCGGAATAGCGGTCGCGCGCCGCCGTGAGCTCGTCCTCGCGCGCCGCGAGCTCCGACTGCAGCGTCGCGCGATCGAAGGCCGGCAAGCCCGTGCTCTGGGCGAGCTGCTCGAGCTCGCGCCGCACTTTGAGCACGTCGGGGTGGTCGGGACTGTAGCTCGCCGACAGCTGCATGTACTGGCGCTGCAGTGCCTTCATGCGATCGGTCGGGCTCAGGATCGGGGAGCCCTGGTCGCTCAAGACGGTGGCTTGCGGGCTCAGCAACGCGAGCTCCGAGGTATAGAGCTGCTGACGCTCGCGCAAGCCGCGAATCTCCTGCTCCACGGCGTCGAGGTCGCGCTCCGCGCGGTCCACCATCTGCAGGTTGCTGTTCGCGAGCTCCGGCAAGTTGCCGGCGTTGTCGCTCTTGAACTGCGCGAGTCGCATCTCGCGCTCCGCGATCTCACCCTCGAGCCGCTGCACCTCGGCGGCGAGGAACTGCGCGGTCTCGGCCGCTTGCTCGCGCCGCGCCTCCTGATTCTCGTGCAGGTACAGCTCCACTAGATCGTCCGCGACGTCGCGCGCCACTACGGGGGACGGATCGCGGAACGACACCGAGAACGCCAGAGCGCCGGCGGGCTTCGAGGTGCCCATGATGCTCTCGAGTATCTCCGGATCCTCCGCGCTGAGATGGAGATGATCGGGGCTGCGGAAGGCCTGGCGCGCCTCCACCGGCGTCGCCGCGAGCTCGGGATAGAGGTGATTGTCGTCGATGATCTTCTGGACGTTTTCCTTGGTGAGCACGCGCTGCGTGATGATCCGCACGCGCTCCTCGGGGAAGTTCGGCACCGTCGAGCGCACGACCTTGTCCGAGACGTCGGGCACCTCCGCGAGCATCACGCCCCTCGATTCGTATTGCGGCGGCAGCCGATAGGCGATCGCGACGCCGACCAGCACGACGACCGCGACGACGCCGAAGAACAAGTTGCCGCGCCGCTTCAAGACTCCCAGATAGTCGGTGACCGCGGGATCGGCGGCCCCCCGGGCCGGGGCGGATTGATCTGTCATAACTCTGTCGTTCTCCTCGATTCTCGAAACTGCTGCGGCACCTTACGGAACGACGACCACGTCGCCGCTACGCAAGAGGATGTTCTGATCGAGCTGCTTGCCGCGCGTCACGTCGGAGAAGTTGAACGGCAGGCGGCGCTGCGCGCCAGCCTCGCGCCGCAGCACGAAGATGTCGTTCGGCGACGCGAACGCCGTGGTGCCGCCCGCGAGCGACAGCGCCTGCATCACGTCGATGCGCGGATTCACGACGAACTCACCCGGGCGATTCACCTGGCCGATCACGTAGACCTTGTTGCCGCGGATCTCCTGCACCGCCACCGTCACGAACGCATCCGGGATGAGCTTGCCGAGGCGCTGAGTGAGCTCGAGCCGCAGCTCCTCGACCGTCTTGCCGATCGCGCTCACGTCGCCCGCCAGCGGAAACGAGAAGCCGCCGTCCGGGCGCACCAGCACCTGCTGGCTCAGGTCGGCCTCCTTCCAGACGGACACTTGCAGCACGTCGCCGGGTTGCACCTCGTAGCGCGCCGTCGTGTTGTCCGCGGCCGGCGCCCGCGGCGGATCCGCCGCTTGGGCTCGAAACGTCGCCGCGCAGAGCAGCGCGAAGCCGAATAAGGCCGCGCGAACTTGTGATCTCATGTGTCCTCCCATTCCTTTGCCGGGCCGGAATTGCCGGCTTTTTCATCTGCGACCCCCTGGCGATGGAAAGCAATATCCATGCCACGGGTCGCGCGTGTGTCGCGATAAGCCCACACCCCTCGAGGCCCGCACGCTTGCCGAGAATCAAGGCGTTGCTGTCAACGGATGAACTTTGCGTTGCAGCGTTTCTCACGGGGAATGCGTGGTATGGATATTGCACTTCCCACGACGCATGGCAGGGAGACGCGGTACGTCGCGGGAGGTTGCTTGGACATTCACCACGAACGGCTCGGCACGCTGATCGGCAACCGCTTCGTTCTCGAGGAGGCGCTCGATCAGGTGCCTTTCGGCTCCGCCTATCGCGCGATGGACACCCATCGGCCCGCGGGCGCGCTCGAACGACGCGTAATGCTCTGGCTGCTGCCGGCGCACACGGGCAACGGCGTGGGACCGGACGTGCTCCGCAACGCGTTCGCGCGCGTTCGCGCGTTGCACCATCCCGGCATCGCTCGACTCCATGAGCTCGGGCGCATCGACGACGCGTACTTCATCACGGGCGAGCTCCTCGACGGTGAAACGCTGCGCAACGTGCTCGATCACTTGCGGCCGGAGCGGCTCGGCCCCGACGAGGCCGCGGACATCGTGTGCGCGATCGGCGCTGCGCTCGCGCACGCGCATGACTGCGACATCGTGCACGGCGAGGTTCGCGCGGAAAATGTAGTCGTGACGATGAGTCACGAGGCGAAGCTCGCGAACTTCATGGCGAGCCGGCTGTTGCGGCTCGAGCCGACGGTCGCGCGCACCGGCGACGACCTGCGTGACCTCGCGGCGCTCACGCACGAGCTCTATACCGGCGAGCGGCTGGGCGCCCGGGACAAGGCGAGCAGCAAAGCGCCGAAGCGGCTCGCGCGGGCGATCGACGCCACGCTGCACGCCGGCCGCCACGGACTGACGGTGCGCGAATTCCTGGCCGCCGCCGGCCTCGAGCCGGACGCGCCGCCCGAGACCGCACCGGCGCAGCAGCCCGCTCCCGCGGCTCCGGCCTTCGACTTCGCGGTCGGCGAGATCGCGCCTCTCGAGCTCAGGCCGCGCCCCGGGCCGCCGCGGCGCTCGGTTTGGCGGTTTGCCGTGCCGTTCATGGCGCTCGCCGGGCTCGCGGTGGCGGTGCACGAGACGGGCGGCGTCGACGCGCTGGTCGCGGCCGGCCGGCAGCTGCAGAACGCCAGCGGCGCGCTGGGGCTGCGCAGCCCGGACGCCGCCGGCGCCGGCGACGAGTCTCCGCCCGAGAGGGCGCCTGTTCCGACCGAGCCGGCGAAAACCGCGGCGACCGCGCCCGAACGCGCGGCGACCGCGCCGAGCCTGCCTCCGCGACCGGAGCCGCCGGTCTTGTCGTTCGCGACCGCGAAGATCACGGCCCGCGAGAGCCAGTCGATGGTGGTCCTCGACATCGTGCGGACAAGCGGCGACGGGCCCGCGAGCGTGGTCTGGTGGACGACCGACGACACGGCTCACGCGCGCGACGACTATGCGAGCTTCGGCAAGCGCGTCGAGCAATTCAGGCCCGAAGATTACGGGCGCAGGATCATCATCCCGATCGTCTCGGACTCGTTGCGCGAGGCGACGGAGCACTTCCAAGTCCACATCGCGGCGCGCTCCGACGGCACCCGCATCGGCGCAATCGACACGGTCGACGTCACCCTCCTCGACGACGACGACTCCTGACCGGGCACCACTAAACCTCACCGGATCAACAGGTTAGCGGCCACTCGCGTCGTTCCCAAGAATTGCGCTGCTCACAAAAACTGCGACGCGCGTAGCGCAGCAAGCGTTCGGCGGCTGTGCCTCGGAGGGCGCTCCCGAGACACGCCGGAAGACCATCCCTGGGGCTCCGCGCGGCACATCCCTGTGCCGCGAGGGTCTCGGGAGCGCCCTCCGAGG
>Ga0137409_10000411_pt1 | contig 46396 bp, 36 predicted proteins | sample CZODoug1_16funga_FD_122059 | JGI IMG/M metagenome (GOLD analysis project Ga0137409, IMG submission 122059) | Vadose zone soil fungal communities from Angelo Coast Range Reserve, California, USA - CZODoug1_16fungal (Hybrid Assembly) | ecosystem: Environmental > Terrestrial > Soil > Vadose zone...
CGGCGCTAATCAGGAGGGCGGGGCGACGCATGACGGGTCCGAGTATAGCATTCGATTCCCGACTTTTACTTTCCTTTCTTATTTCTTAGCTTCTATTTTTGTGGAAAACAAAGTATAAGGAAGTCCTGGGTGTTCCGCCCGGCTCTCCTATGAGTAGCGCGAACTATGTGGACTACCTCGTTATCGCCCTCTATGCGCTCCTCATGGTGCGAGTCGGCTTTTACGTTCTGCGCTTCAACCGGGGAGCGGCGGAGTATTTTCGGGGAGGAAATCGGATTCCCTGGCTGGTCGCCGGGTTGAGTTGCTTCATGGCTGGCTTCAGCGCCTGGACTTTTACGGGAGCGGCGGGGGTGGCTTACCGGTCAGGCATCGCAGCGACCGGGCTGTATATCGGGAATGCCCTGAGCTTCCTGCTCGGCTATTTCATTTTTGCGAAGCGCTGGCGTCGCAGCCGGATTACTACCGTCATGGAGTATCTGTCCGGGCGTTTCAATCCCGCGACTCATCAGATTTTTTCCTGGACGACGATTTTGTTTCAATTGTTTACCAGCGCCAGCACGTTGTTTGGCCTTAGCCTGTTTGTTTCTTCCGCCTGTGGCTTTCCGGTGACATGGACCATCCTGGGCGCGGGGGCGTTGATTGTTTTTTATTGTGTGCTGGGCGGCCTTTGGGCTGTGGTGGTCACGGACTTCCTTCAGGCGGCGATTCTGATGCCGTTTTGCCTGGTACTGGTGGTTACGGCGCTCGCGCGCGTGGGCGGTGTGACGGGGCTAGTTCATTCTCTTCCGCCGGAGATGAAAACCATTCCCGTGACCGGGGAGTTTGGGTGGATCTACCTGCTCTCCTGGACCATTATGGTTTCCTTCGGCTATAACACCAGCGCCATGGCGCAACGCTACTTTAGTGTGGACGACGAGCGTTCGGCGCGCAAAGTGGCATTACTGTGTTGTGGTCTGTTTTTCGTGGGCGCTTTTTTGTGGTTCATTCCGCCGATGGCCATGCGTGTGGTCTACCCCGATCTGCATGCGGTCTGGCCGGCTCTGCCGAACGCGAGTGAAGCTGCTTACGCGGTTGCCAGTTTAACTTTGTTGCCACATGGCTTGATTGGGGTCATGCTGGCCGCGATGTTCAGCGCGACGATGGCCAATTTGTCAGCCCAGTTCAATCTTAAATCGGCCATTCTCACCAAGGATGTTTATCAGTCTTTGTTCCGTAAGTTTGCGGGAGAGCACGAGTTGTTGGTTGTGGGATGGATTACGACGTTTCTGATCGGCGGAGCGACCACTCTCATCGCGGTCGTCATGGCCGCCAGCGGCCAGAGCGTGTTCCAGATTATGCTGAAATTCAATACTCTGATTTCGCTGGCTTACGGCCCTCCCGCTCTTTTGGGGTTGGTGGTGCGGAAGACGCCGCCGTGGTCGGGATTGGCTTCGTTCTTGACCGGACTGGTTCTGGGAATGCTGGGCGCATTCGTATATCACTGGTCGCTGATTCAGCAGGTTGCCATCATTATTCCGGCATCTTTTGGGGTGTTTTTCTTGAGTATGCTGCTGGACCGCGGAGACACGCCGGCGCGGGCGCTCTTGTTCAAGAACTTAAACACTCCCATCGATGTGGCGAAGGAATTGAAGGATTCCGAAGATTTCACGGCCCCGGTATTCCGCTTTCTCAGCCGGACGATTTCGTTCATTGGCTTGTTGAGCCTGTTGCTGCTGTTTTCGACGCCGGCGAATCAGCGGACGACCGTTTTGTGGTTCGCTGGGCTTACGCTGGCCGTGGGCGGGTCGTTGTGGTTTGTTCGCGGTGGAACTGTGGCGCCGGCGAGACCGCCGCTCGACGATAGCGGGCTACCCATTGTCTTGGGCGCGGAAGGCAGTTCCTGAGTCCATGATTCGTCTGGGAGTGATCGGGTGCGGACAGCATTCGGAAAACGGTCACGCTATTCCGCTGGCCAGGTACAAAGCAGCGAATCCCGGACAAATTGAATTGGCGGCGGCATGCGACCTGCGGCTCGAACTAGCGCGAGAATTCTGCGGCAAGTATGGTTTTTCGGCGGCCTATGCCGATCCCGATGAAATGCTGGCGCGTGAAAAACTGGATGGCTGCATCGCCGTTGTGCCGCCGGAGAGAATCTCTGAACTGGGAATCAAACTCCTTCGCATAGGTATTCCCTGCGTAGTGGAAAAACCTCTTGGCGCCTCGCTTGATGAAGTGAGAGCTTTGCGGGATGCTGCCACGGCGACTCGGGTATTGAACATGGTTTCGGTGAACCGCCGCTTTATGCCGTTTCTCAATCGAGCCATCGAGTGGACGCGCGGGCAGGGGGCGCTTCGTTATGTGCGCTGTACTCTCGCGAGGCACGCGCGGAGCGAGCCCGAGTTTCTCTGGGCGACAGCGGTTCATGCGGTGGATACAATGCGATTCCTGGCAGGGCAGGTTGCTGCGTTCCAGATTCACTCCGTGCCGGCACCCGGGGGATCAGCGCCCTGGTACGCCGTTGATCTGCAATTCGAAACCGGAATCACGGGGCGTATCGATGTGTTGCCAACTGCGGGAATGGCGGAAGAAACCTACGACCTCTTCGGCGGTGGGTTCCGCGCGTCCGTGACTTGCCCGTTCGGTTCGCCGCTGGGTTGGCGCTGCTTCCGCGACGGCCATCTTGTGTTGGAGGAGCTTGCCGCTGCGGACATGACCGAGGACGTCTTGAATGGATGTTATGACGAGGCTACCGAGTTTATTCGGGCATTGCGGGGTATGGGCCGGCCGCATCCTTCGATCGAAGAAGTGTTTCCGTCGGTCGAACTCTGTTGGAAAATGGCTAGGAATATAAGCGTGGCGTCATCGAGTTGAGCTAAACGCCTTTCCGCCATCCGCGATCTTTTTCATCCTTCAGATCGATGGTGATTGAACCATCCGAGTTGACGGTTTGCTCACAGGCCCACGCGACTGGCCTCTTTACGCCGGGGCGAATTTCAAGCTGGGCGGATAGATGAACCTTGCCGTTGTAGCCCTTGGGTAGCACGAAAGACGCTTGCCGGACGCCGCCGCCGTGGGGATGTCCTGGATCGAGCGCACCGTGCATCACAAGTTTTCCGTCTGGACTCTCGAGCTGCAACCAGAGCACTCCCGGAACTCCGGCGACGCCGCGATTCGCAACGCAGACGATCAGCTCGAACGTGCCGTATCTTTTTCGTTGCCACACCCAGGCAGGTCGCAAACGATATCCGAGGTTCGCCCGCAGGCGGTCGAATCCGCGAGGATAGGTCTCGTTGTAATGCTTCAGATTGTCGGCTTCCGTCCACAGCGACCAGTAGTTGCCTTTCACGTCCAGGACATGCAGCATGTAATTCTCCATCACATTGATTCCGGCCGCGTCCTGTTGTAGTTTCGGCGCGTCGTACTGCCGGAAGTATCCATCTTCCAGAATCGCGGCGAGCCAAGGCGGGCGGTTGGCAATTTGATCGATCTGGATTGGTTCTTCCACAATGATGCTGTCCGAACGGAGCCATGCGCCGGCTCGGATTGCCATGTCGATAATGGTGCGGTTTCCGACGCTGCTGATGTCGGGCTGGGTGTTGACCGCGAGCGGAGTTTTCTTCCATGTATCGAGCTGGCGCGCGGTCATGCTCACAAATGTTTTCTCAGCAGTCACGTAGTCCGGGAAAGGGTTGGGATAGTCGCTGGTGTGGCCCTCGCCCCAGAATCCGTACTGCATCAAATCCATCCATTCGATGAGAGAGTTGCCTTCGAACTCCGCGGCTAACAAATCGTTCAGCTCGGCGAATGCTTTCTGAAATTCAGGGTGATCGTAGCGCGGCTCGCGATACTGGCCATCACCTTTGCCGGGTATGCGGCCAATGTTAACCAAGGGAATGTGGTCGCGCAGGAAAACAGGCAGCGCGACCTGTTCTGGCTGGAAAGAAGTATTCGAAAGCTGAATTCGGAACGCAACGCGAAGTCCTTTGCGCTTGGCGGCATCGAGAGTCAGGGCCCAAACCGGATCGAGATCCAGCCGTCCCGCACGAGACTGCACGTTGCGCCAATCGCAACGGATGTAGAGGACGTCCACGAAGGGCAGGCTGGAAATTTTCTCCACGTGCTGCTCAAGGGTCTCCCGGCCCGTCCGTGCGGCCAAGGACGGCCCACTCTCTTCCCATGCATAGCCAACCAGGCCCAGGCCCGGATTGCGCAATGGTTTTTCGGATGGCGTGGCGAAGAGTACCGTCTGCCATCCTTGGTCTTGATCGATGTCAAAGGGACCTTGATCCAGGCGCTCTCTCGGCGACCAGCCGGGACTGATTTCGGAATCATGTTCTGCTACAGGAAAAGCGTTCGCTTGGGCGAGAGCAGGTAAGAGTACTGCACTTTTCAGTAAATCTCTGCGGCGCATGTTTGAAATTTCTCCCGGGTGGAAGCCTACGGCAAAGAGTCGAACCCTACATGTTGAGGCGCAGAGTCAATCCCACGGTGTGATCGATCAGGGTCACATCGGCGCAACTGTTCAACACCCAGTCTGCGCCCGCATCACGAAGTTCCGCATCTTGAATAGTTGTGCGAAAAGCGATGACTCTCGATCCAGCCGCCTTGCCCGCGCGGATACCCGCCGGGACATCTTCTAATACGACGCACGCCGAAGCCGGGAAGCCCAGCTTCGCAGCGGCTTTCAGAAATGGCTCCGGGTTGGGTTTGCCGTGGGTTACGTCTGTGGAAGTTACAAGGCGCTCGGGAACGGGCAATCCTGCAGCTCGCAGACGAACCTCGGCCAGCGGCCTGGTGCAGGAAGTGGCAATCGTCCAGCGATCCGGAGGAAGGCTCTGGAGCAACTCTCTTGCCCCGGGAAGGAGCACGACACCTTCCACATCTTTTATTTCGCGCCGCTCCACTTCGCGGTTCTCGGCTTCGTGATCGGCTGTGGGCAGGTACTTTCGCACAGTTGCGAGGCTGGGACGGCCGTGCGCATGCGCCACTACCTCGGCGGGATCAAACCCGCGCTCTTCGGCCCAAGCGCTCCAGACCCGGCTAACGGCGGGGTTTGAGTCGATCAAAACGCCATCCAGGTCGAACAGGAGCGCACTGCAGGTTATGTCGATCATTAAGGTCTCGAGGGTCCCGCACGTTGAATTGGATTATTTGGACCGGGAAATTTCGTTTCGAAAAGCATTTGATCCTTCGTCGCCTTTCGTTTACTGTATCAGAGGTTTCTATTGCTTTCTTATCGAAACCTTAGTTTGTGAAGTGGATTTGTCCCTATGTTAGAGCAAGATTCACTGCAAAAGCTCGCCGGAATGCAGAATAGCGTTGGCGCGCTGCAGGCGAGGAGTGTAGAGGAACAGCAACGCCTAAGCTATTGGCATACGCTGCGCGAGATTTGTCAGCAACCTTCCACCTGGGTACGCACGGCGGAGGTCATGGTGCAATCGGCGCCCAAGCTGCTCCGAAGCGTGCAAGGAGTGTCGAGCATTGTCCTGACTGGCTCGGGCAGCTCGGAATACGCAGGCGACTGCGTGCGCATGGTTCTGCAGAAGGAGCTTGGGGTTAATGTACAAGCTGTGGCAGGGGGCGCGATTCTCACCCATGGCGGCAACGCTCTTCCCATAGGACGCCCGGCTTTGATGGTGTCACTGGCTCGGTCCGGCGACAGTCCAGAGAGTGTCGGCGCGCTGGCATTGATGCTGAAGATGGAGCCCGACCTGCGGCATCTGGTGCTAACGTGCAACAGTCAGGGAAGCCTCGCCAATACCTTCCGCGACGATCCCCGGGTCGCCGTGATCACCCTCGATGACCGTACCAACGACCGAAGCCTAGTGATGACCAGCAGCTTCACGAATCTGGTGCTGGCCGCCCGCTTTCTTGGCCTCATCCGCGATCCGCGCCGGTATCAAGCGATCTGCGTGGGGCTGGCCGGCTGCGCGACCGCACTTCTACAAACCCAGTCTGACGCGCTGGCGCACGCCGCGAACGCGCCCTTCCGCCGGGCTCTTTTCCTGGGCAGCGGAACTCGATTCGCGGCGGCCCGGGAAGCGGCGCTGAAGATGCTGGAAATGACTGCCGGCCGTGTAACCACCTCTTGCGAAACCTATCTCGGTTTGCGCCACGGCCCCATGAGCGCTGTTCACGACGACACGCTGGTGGTTTGTTTCCTCTCCTCGGAGGCCAGGCTTCGAGCGTATGAAGTTGATGTACTGCAGGAACTGGCGCAGAAGGGGCTCGGACTATTCCGGGTGATTGCGGGGGAAGCGATTCCGCAGGACCTGAGGGGTGAGAAGGACGTGGCGATTCCCTACGAGCGCGTGCGTGACTTGGGGGACGACAACCTGCCTGTCTTGGATGTGGTGGTGGGTCAGATTTTGGCGCTGTTCCGGTGCCTGGCGGAGGGGCTGCGGCCGGACTCGCCTTCCGCCACCGGCGTTATCCAACGGGTGGTCCAGAGCTTTCCTTTGCATTTGCCCAACGCCTGATAGTGCTGCGGGTGGCTTACGTTTTATCTCGTATTCTTTCCTTTATAGTATTTTTTGCTTGCCTTTGATTGCCCCTTGAGATACAAGGGCTAGGTCGATGTCCACCGCGCTGTCCAGGAGAATCTCTATGAACCCCGCGAAATATCTCGCGTGCTTGCTCGTGCTTGTCCTCGGTAATGGATGCGCCCAGACTTTGTTTGCCCAAGGCACGGATTTGGGCGCGATTCGCGGCTCGGTGACGGACTCCACTGGAGCGGTGATCCCCAACGCCAAAGTTGTTGTCGTCGACCTCGCAACCAATACTTCGCGGGAGACTGCGACCAATTCTCACGGGGACTATGAGGTTTCCGGGCTCAGGTCGGGGGGATACAAGGTCACGGTATCGGCTGCCAGCATGGGAACGGTTGACCTGACGGGGATTGTATTGAATGGCAGCGATGTGGCGAATGCCAACGCGGTGCTGAAAGTTGCCGGGAAGGCGGAGTCGCTCGAAGTAACGGCTGAGGTTCCGATCATCAACTCGGAAGATCAAACCATCAGCGACACCATCACCAGCCAGAGTGTCATCAACCTTCCTCGGGATAGCCGCAATATCTACTCTTTCCTTTATCTCAACCCCAACATTACGCAGGGGGGAACCGACGGGTCGTTCAAGTTTCTAGGCGCGCAAAGCTACGGTGCCAACTTTTCTCTGGATGGCCAGCGCTCCAATGGCGGTATCTTTGGCGAGCCAACCAGTAGTCAGCCTTCCCTTGAAGCAGTCGGAGACATCAACGTCCTCTCCAACGATTTCAGCGCGGAATATGCAGGAGTCGCGAATATTCGCGTAACCACGAAGCGTGGAGGCGCGGGCTATCACGGGTCGATTTTCTACAACAATAAGAATTCCGCGCTGGCCGCCTACACCTTGCAAGACAAGATTGGCAAGGAGGGCTTTAGCCCTTCGCCGTTGCAGCCCAAGTATCCCAACCCTTACTTCAACTTGACGGACATTGGCGGATCTCTAGGTGGACCGATTCCCGGTCTGAGTAAGACTTGGTTCTTCGTGGCATATGAGCGTAACTGGAATGTAGCGCCCGTGAACCTGCAATCAAGCAATCTGCCTCATCCCAGCTTGTACACGGGCGATTTTTCGTTGGTGGACGACACAAGCAAGCCGGTTGTTCCTGCGGACGCACTGCTACAGCTCACTCCGACCGAGATAGCAACCGACACAATCGATCTTGGGGATATGAAAGGGCCGCGGTTTATTACCATTCCGTCGCGCCTCCTTAACCCCACGGTACAGAGTCTGATTGCAAAATACTTTCCTCATATCGGTCTTTCCGCGCCGATCGATTCCGCCAGCGGCGTGGTTTCGGATGGCACCAACGGATATCAGACCACGTTACCCGGCAGATCGGTTCGCGATCTCGGCACGCTTCGGATCGACCACGACTTTAACGAGCGCAACCACATCTATGGGGTCTACAACGCGGCGGCGAACACGACGGCCAACACTCTGGTGCAAGCGCCATATACTGGCCTCGGTCTTACCCAAAACGACGGCAGGAATAACACACTCTCCCTTTCCTACGCGCGACTGTTTGGGGATCACGTGGTGAATGAATTGCGAGGCGGATTCAACAAGCAGAGACTGCGCCGGCACAGCAACACCACGCTTGAAGGCTTTCTCTCGAGTATCGGATTCGATCAGTCCGATATCACTGCGTATGGGGCGGTGGTTGGACCGTCGGAACTGAAAACCTTTGGCCATCCGGCCATTCAGTTCGGCCGAAACTTTTCAATTTTTCAGAACGGCGGGCGCAATACGGACCGGCCTCTGGATCAAAATCTGGCCACTTTCGGAGATACCTTGACTTGGGTGTTCGGCAAGCACAGCCTCAAGATGGGCGCCGATTTCGTGCGCAACCAGGCGCTGGATGGATTCGCTGTGAATCGAGGAAATGTAAGAGGTTTGATGTCCTACGGGCGCGCTCGAAGCATCGATCCTTTCGCAGCCTTTCTGTTAGGAGAGCCAGCCACTACGGTTACATACGTCAATCTTCCGCGCCCTCCGATGGACGTACACAACTGGGAACAAGGCTTTTTCTTCCAGGATGATTGGAAAGTGACGCCGCGCCTTACTCTGAACATGGGGCTGCGCTACGAACTGATTACGCCTTTTATTGAGAACAACGATCTGATGGCGAACTTCGATCCCAATCCCAACATCGTGAATCCTGCAACCGGCAAGCAAGGCCGGTTCATCATCCCGTCGGACCGCACGCTGCAGCATCTCGATCCGAAAATTGCGGGTCAGTTCGTGGTGGTGACGGCGGATAAATCGGGCCTAGGCGTTGGCCGCGGGTTGGTCCGTGAGGACAAGAACAATCTGGCACCAAGAGTTGGCGCCGCATTTCGCTTAACAGACAAATCGGTAATCCGGGGTGGCTACGGATTCTACTATCCCACATCGGCGGCTCAGGGTATCCGCGACCCCATTGCGACCAATCCGTTTAATCAAGGGCTTAGCAAGACAGATAAGGGAACGCCAATTCAGCCATGGCCGGGATTTCAACACGGTTTTAGTCCGCTGACAGGGGGCGACCTTACGACCGATTTTTCTGCGCTGCCCGCCATCAACGCCGTGCCGTTTGGGCTGCAGCAACCTCGCCTTCAGCAGTACAACGTTACTTATGAACGCGAGATTATCCGGGATACTTCCATTCGGCTCTCCTACTTGGGCAGTACATTGAGCGGACTAATCACAGGAAGGGATTTGAATGAACTCGCTCCCAGTGATACTCCGTTTGGCACGACCATAGCGAATCCTGACGGTGTTACCGACCAAGCATTCGGCGATGGAGTCGATCCTTGTGATCCCAACAATGGCGACTGCTTGCCCTCGAAGGCGGATGTGGCCCGGCAGCCTTTCCCTGGCCTGGGAGATTTTCTGCTCAGCTACGGCAACACCGGACATGGCCGTTCGAATGCCTTCCAGGCGCAGGTGGAACACCGCGCCTCGCATGGTCTCATGCTGAATGTTTCGTACACATACTTGAGCCAAAAGTCGACTGGCCTGGATACAGGGAACTCGAGTCTCGGCGGCGTAACTTACAATCCGTTCCAGCCCAATCAAGACTACGGACAAGAAGCGTTTGTTCCGCATCACCGCTTTGTGGCGTATGGAATTTATGACTTGCCGGTTGGAAAGGGCAGGCACTTTGGGTCTTCCATGAATGGCTGGACGGACGCTTTGATTGGCGGATGGCAGACAAGCTTCAACATGTTTGCGAAATCAGGCGCGGGCTTCACGCCGTATTGGGCCTGCGACAATTGCGGCCCCATTTCGCCGGGAAATGTTGGCATCAGTTCGATCGACGCGGTTGGTGACTTCAACTGCTGCATCAACGGTGTTACCTCATATCGTCCCACTGTAATCGGGAACTACAAACACAGTGTCGGCGGTCAGGTCTGGGATCCGAACGCTTTTGGTCTTCCGCCGTTGGGGGCAGATCTGTTCAGCAACTCACAAATCGCCACACGCAACCTCCTGATCGGACCGGGTGCGTGGGGCGTAAACCTCGGTGTGCACAAGGATTTCCACCTGGGAGAGCGCGTGACGGCCTCTCTGGGTGCCGATATCAACAACGTATTCAATCATCGACTGTTTGCTCCGGATAGCGATTACGGGGGGGGCGGCGGACCATTTGCCATGCTAGGGGACTTTAATATGGGCGTGGATCCGGTGACGTTGAAGCCTGTCATAGGTACAAACCAAGACACGGGGTTACCCGATGTAACGCCTAACGCGCTTTTCGGGCGTCTGGTGAACACCTTTACGCAGGAAGGCGTGGACAGCCGCCGTACTATTCGCTTGCGGTTGAGGATTACCTTCTAAGGAACGGGCTACCTCGACTGGAGCGAGGTCCTGGCGTCCAAGAGGCTGCCGAGACCATCGTTTCCAAAAAGGAACAATGAAATCTCCAATCTCCCGCGCCTTCCTGGTCTTCCTGTGCCTGGCTAGCGCCTGGCCTCAGCGGCCTGGGGATTTTCGCGTGATTGGGCCTGGCGGTGGTGGCGCGATGTTTAATCCGACCATTAGCCCCCACGACGTCAGCACCGTTCTCGTTTCCTGCGACATGACTGGCTCCTACATCACCCACGATGGCGGGCGGACCTGGCGGATGTTCAATCTGCGGGGAGTTGTCAATTTCTTTGTTTTCGATCCGCAGGATCCCAAAATGATGTACGCGCACGCCACTGGACTTTGGCGCAGCACCGACAGCGGGGCGAACTGGAATCTTGTTTATCCGCCCGCTGCCACGGTCCAGGGCGTGAAGATGAACTCCGATCATGCCGACGAAACCATTCTCGCGCAATCGGATCCGCTGGGCGTGATTCTGGCCATGGCGATCGATCCGGCGGACTCGCATGTCCTTTATGTTGCTGCGGGTCCAGCGCCACCGAGGCCCGCTGCTGGTCCTGCTCCCCGTCCCCAAGAAAAGCTGGGGTTGTTTGTTTCCCGCGACTCCGGGCAAAGCTGGCAGAGGCAAGCGGATTTACAGGGAGCGGTGCGGCGCATTTGGGTGGACCCGCACACGCCCGCGGGCGCAAGAGTTCTGTATGTGGGAGGCATGAAGTCTGTGGCAGTTGTGAAGGGAGCGAGCGTTCGCGATTTGCCGCTGCCCGCTCCTGCGACCGATATCTCGCTGGGGTTTGGATCTACGGAGAAGCCCGTCCTATATATAGCTTCCGAGAAGGGCGTCTTCGTTTCCGCTGACGGGGGTGCGGCGTGGAACAAGTCTTCGCTTCCTGGGAATGGGGGGCAAGTTCGCGCCATCGCTACCAGCTTGCGTCACCCGGAAACCGCTTACGCTTCCTACAGTCGTCTTGCGCTCGACGGCAAGACCTGGCTGGGTGTCGCTAAGACGGTAAACTCCGGGGCGGACTGGCAGTTGGTATGGAAGGAATCCACGGGTGCCGCCGAGAACGTCCGCGATAACTGGATCACCGAGCGTTTCGGTATTGGGTGGGGAGAAAATCCCTTGAATCTTACTGTTGCCGAGCAAGATCCGAATTTGAGCATCGGTACCGACCTGGGAAGGACGATGCGCACGATCGACGGCGGTGCAACGTGGGCTGGCCTCTATTCGCGCAAGGTCGATTCCGCGGGGTGGACAACTGTTGGCCTGGACGTGACCACAACTTACGGCGTCCACTTCGATCCTTTTGACTCGAAGCGCATGTTCATTACGTATACCGATATTGGCCTGTTCCGCAGCGAGGATGGGGGCGCGTCCTGGACCAGTTCCACCGCCGGGGTTCCCCGCGAGTGGTTGAACACGACTTACTGGCTCGTGTTCGACCCGAAAGTAAAGGGCCGTATGTGGAGCGTGAACAGCTATACCCACGACTTGCCGCGTCCGAAAATGTGGCGGCATACGGCTGTTTCGACCTTCAAGGGCGGTGTTTGCAGCAGCGACGACGGTGGAAAGACCTGGGCCAAGTCGAATGCCGGGATGGAGCCAACGGCCGCTACCGACATTCTTCTTGATCCCAGCAGTCCTGTGGATGCGCGCGTCCTTTATGTAAGCGGGTTTGGGCGCGGGATTTACAAAAGCATAGACAGCGGGCGCACCTGGAAGTTGAAGAACAACGGCATAGCTCAAAAGGAGCCCTTCGCGTGGCGGCTGGCGCGCAGTTCCAGCGGGACGCTGTATGTCGTGATTGCGCGCCGTTCCGAGGATGGAAGCATTGGGAACGAAGGAGATGGCGCACTCTATCGCTCTACGGATGGGGCGGAACACTGGCAGCGCGTCACCCTTCCGGACGGCGTGAACGGGCCGAACGGATTGGCCGTCGATCCTGATTCTTCGGATCACCTCTACCTCGCTGCCTGGGCGAAGGCCACGGGGCAACATGGCGATGGCGGCGGAGTTTATGTTTCCGAAGATGCGGGCAAAACTTGGCAAGTTGCCTTCGACAAAGACCGCCACATCTATGACGTAACCATCGATCCAGCCGACGCCAACGTGCTTTATGCCACGGGCTTTGAATCTTCCGCTTGGAGGTCGGCCGACCGTGGCCGCAATTGGTCCCGTATCGCTGGTTTTAACTTCAAGATGGCGCACCGCGTGATTCCCGATCCGCTGGATCGCAACCAGATCTACATTACGACTTTTGGCGGCAGCGTCTGGCACGGTTTCATCAATGGAAAAGAGCAGCCCGTGGATATTGTTACACCGGCGTTGGAGCAGGGGCAGTAAAGCATTCAGGAGAGAAGGTAGATGAATCGCCGTCAGTGGTTGTACGGAGCGGGGTTGATGGCGGGGGTGGGGCAGCTCGGCGTCGCTGCGGCGTCGGAGCAGAAAGAAGAGAGTGCGAGCCAGCCCAAACCTCTCGAGCTATCCCAGTATGAGCCGAAGAGCATGCTTCAGCTGCATGAGTCGCACGTGGAGCGCTCGAAGTTTCCTCTGATCGACTTTCACACGCATATTTCGGGTTCGACGAAGTCCGAGCGCGGCGTAGAACTCTCTCCCGACCGCGAATATCTGGGTACGGCGGAGGAGTTGCTCGCCGTCATGGACCGCAAGAACATTCGTGCCATGGTGAACCTCACTGGCGGATACGAGCACGGACTTGCGGAAGCTGTTGGTAAGTATGAACGCGCTCATCCCGGCCGGTTCTACACCTTTACAGAGCCGAGCTACTCGCGATTCAAGGAGCCGGACTACGCTCGCGTGCAGGCGCAGGCCATCGAGCAGGCGCATCGTGATGGTGCGCGCGGTTTGAAGATTCTCAAGACGCTCGGTTTGTATCTTCGCGAAAGCATTACATCGGGGACGCTGGTGAAGATTGACGATCCCAGATTCGATCCAATGTGGGATGCGTGCGGCCAGTTGAATCTTCCGGTGGCGATTCACGTCTCGGACCCGATCGCATTTTTTACTCCCACCGATCGCTTCAACGAGCGTTACGAGGAACTGAACAACCACCCTGACTGGTCCTTCTACGGCGGCGATTTCCCCAGCAACGCCGAACTGCTGGAAGCGCGGAACCGGGTGATGGCGCGGCACCCGAAAACTTCCTTCGTCGTTCTTCACGCAGGGAATTTCGCGGAGAATCTGGGGAACGTGGCGGACAATCTTGACCGCTTCCCCAACATGCACATCGATATCGCTGCGCGCATTGGTGAGCTGGGAAGGCAGCCCAGGACGAGCGGCAAGTTTTTCGACAAATATCAGGACCGTATCCTGTTCGCCACCGACGCGACGCCGCATGGCGACGAGTATCCGCAACAGGTGTTCAACGATAAGCTGTACGAAATCTATTTTCGGTTTTTGGAGACAGAAGACGAATACTTTGATTATGCTCCGGCGAAAATACCGCCGCAGGGGCGCTGGAGAATCTATGGAATCAATCTGCCAGATGCGATTCTGAGCAAGGTCTATTACGAGAATGCGGCGAGGCTGTTGCGGATCTGATGCGGAATGGACTCCATCTTCTGGCGCTTCTGGTGCTGGCAACTGCAGCGCCCGCGCAAGTGCGAGTGTGGCTGGGTACACTGGCGCTGCCCACTTACGAAGAAGGCCTGCCCGATCCGAACCCTCCGTTCGATCAATACACCAGCAACCGCTTTAACTATCCGTACACGTTGCGCGATAACCTGACGAACCGCCGCATCGATCACAACTGGCGGGCGATTTATTTGGAGAACGAGTACCTGAAGTGTTCCGTGCTGCCCGATATTGGCGGGCACCTCTATACCTGCATTGACAAGATTTCCGGCCAATCGATGTTTTACGCGAACCCTTCGATCAAGAAGGCGAACATTGGATACCGCGGCGCCTGGGCGGCCTTCGGCATCGAGTTCAATTTTCCTGTTTCGCACAATTGGGTCAGTATGTCGCCGGTCAGCTTCGCATTTCATCCCAACACGGACGGTAGCGCCTCGGCGATTGTGGGCAGCGTGGACCGCGTCTACGGCATGGAGTGGACTGTGGAGTTGGTGCTCCGCCCCAAGTCCACATTGCTCGAGGAACGCGTGACCCTGAGCAATAGGAGCGATTTTCGTCATCGGTTTTATTGGTGGAACAATGCTGGGGTGGCTGTCTCGGACGATTCGCGCATCATCTACCCAATGCGCTATGCCGCGAGTCATGGTTTTACCGAGGTGCAACCGTGGCCTGTGGACTCTGACGGGGTCGACCTGAGCGTGATTCGGAATCATACCCATGGTGCGGTGTCTCTGTTCGCCCATGGAAGCCGCGAAGATTTTATGGGAGTGTGGCATCCTGCTACGCGAACTGGCACCATGCATTTTGCCGAGTACGAGCAGGTTCCTGCCAAGAAAATCTGGTCGTGGGGTGTGGACGCGGAAGGCCTGGACTGGCGGAAGGCCCTTTCCGACGATAACAGCGCGTACATTGAAATTCAGGGAGGGCTGTTCCGCAATCAGGAAACGTATACGTTTCTTGAGCCGCGGCAGAGCATTCATTTCTCGGAATATTGGATGCCGGCAAGACAGATTGGCGGCATCGCGCGCGCCAATCTTGCGGGCGTCCTCGGTCTTACGCGCGAGGCCAATACTCTTGTTGCTGGATTCAATGCGAACCAGCCATTTCCTCACGCCAAAATTTCGATTCTGAACGGAAAGAAAAGCCTGTTCAATCAGACTGCAGATCTCACGCCTGAACATACTTGGACCCATGAATTTCCGCTGAGTGATCGAGATGTGAAATACACGTTCGAGATCCGCGACGCGGTCGGAGCACCGCTGATTCGGCAGACGGAAGGCGAATACAACTGGACTCCCGAATCTGAAATCCACATCGGCCCTCAGCATGCGTATCGCATACCGGATCCGGAGCAGAGAAGCTACGACGATTGGATGCAGCTCGGGAAAGACGAGGAGCTGAACGGGCGAGTTCTCCGGGCGCTTGATACATATAAGGAGGCGATCCGCAGATTTCCTGGCAGCTTTGGCGCCGCGAAATCAGCCGGCCGTCTGGCGGCGAGCCTATTGAGATTTGAGGAGGCGAAAGAACTTCTAGAGCCGGTACACGCGCGCGACACTTCGGATCCCGAAATCTCGTACTACCTCGGCATTGCTTACGATGCCTTAGGCGAGAACCGCCGAGCGCAGATGGCATACGAAGAAGCGCAGAGACTGGGCGCGCTCAGCCCCGCCGCGTCCCTGCGACTGGCGGAGCTATTGGCGAGGGAAGGGACGCTGGACGAATCGGAGCGCCATTTGACCGAAGCGCTCCGCGTCGCGCCGGACGACGCCCGCGCACTGGAAGAGTTGGTGGCGATCAAGACCGCGAACGGCAAGGCGCAGGAAGGCAAAACCCTCGCCCAACAAGGCATCCGACAGTTTCCTCTCAGCCACTTTCTTCAGGAACAGCTCGCGACCCCCAACCTGGCGCAGCTTGCCAATGATCCCATCCGCGTGTTGAACTTGGCGGCGCAGTACGTGCGGCTCGGACTCTATCAGCGAGCCTTGAGCGTGCTCTCTCGAGAATATCCGCAATCGCATCCGGATCAGAGTGAGCCGGGCATGCTGCCGCCCGGGCAATATCCGATCATTGCGTATTTCCGTGGTTATTGCCGGGAGAAGCTCGGCCAGTCCCCTGCTGCGGATTATGCCGCCGGATCCAAACTGCCGACGTCGTACGCCTTCCCCAGCAGCGCTGAAGAGCTTGCAGTCCTCTCGTCCGCAGTGCGCGCCAACCCCAACGACGCTTCGGCACACTATTTGTTGGGCACACTCTATTTTGCCCGCGGGCTGACGGATTCTGCGCTGACAGAGTGGACACAGGCTCGCAAATTGAATCCCGCCATTCCGGTCCTGGATGCGAGCGTGGGGTTGGCTCTGTTGCATGAAAAGAACGATCCTGAGCATGCTCTCGACGCTTTTCGCAACGGGCTCACGAGCGATCCTGCCAACATCGTGACGTACGTTGGCACAGACCAAGCGCTGAGTCTTCTGGGCAGATCCCCCGCCGATCGGGTTCAGACTCTCCAACGATATCCAAGCCTTACCGAGGCGCCGCCGGCATTGATCTTTGAACTCATCCTGAATTTGTCAGAAGCTGGGGACTACGAGCGCGCTAGCGGATTGTTCCGGAACCGTTTTTTCCCGCGCGAAGAAGGCGGGACCAATGTTCGTCAGGTTTGGGTCGAGGTCCAGTTGCAAAGCGCGCTTGCGTTGACGAAGGCGGGAAACTGCGTCGATGCCATAGCGAAGGCGCAGCACCTCGGGGATCCGGTGCCTGAGATTCCATTTACTCACGACGGCCTTGAACCCATCATCAAATCCGCGCGAACGAATTACCTTCTGGGGACTGTGTACGCGAGTTGCGGGAAGCCTGAGGAAGCCCTAGCGAAGTTTCAGCTCGCTGCCTCGGCATCCGCTCCTGATCAGGTTTGCTGGGCGTGGCTCGCGGCGCAGAAGCTGCTTGGTTTTGATGAAAAGCCATGGCAGGATCGCCTGCAGTCCGCACTTGTGCAGGCAGAGAGTCGCAGCGAAACGAGCGCCTACCCGAGTTGGTGGGATTACACCGCCGGGGCGCTTCAGGATGCGCTCGGGAAAAAACGAGAAGCGGAACAGAGTTTTCAAAAGGCGTTGCTGCTCCCCGACCGCATGCTGGCATACCACTTCACGCGTTTAGCCCGCTCACAGGCCGCGCGATGATCGGACAGAACGTACAGCAACAAGTGCGGTGTAAGAGAGAACGGAAAATCTAGGAAATGAACAGAAGGGTTGCTAGTGCAAATTAAGATTCTTGCCGACAAGCTTTCCATGGGTCACGCGGCCGCTGAGCACGCCGCGCGATCTCTTCGGCAGGTCCTCGCCGATGCAGGGGAAGCCCGCATCATCGCAGCGACGGGAGCTTCTCAATTTGAATTTCTCGAAGCGTTAACCAGCGCGCCGGGCATTGATTGGAGCCGCGTTGAGGTTTTTCACCTCGATGAATATGTGGACCTGCCAATTTCCCACCCGGCAAGTTTTCGCAAATATCTGTTCGAACGCCTGATTCACAAAGCTGGAATTACCAAATACCATCTGCTGGATGGAGACGCCGACCCGCAGGCGGTGGCCAGGAACGTTGGAAGAGAGCTCAGGTCCAAGCCTGTGGATCTGGCTTTCGCTGGCATCGGGGAGAATGGCCACCTCGCATTCAATGACCCGCCGGCGGATTTCCAGACCGACGAGCCGTATCTCGTCGTCGAGCTCGACGACGTTTGCCGTCAGCAGCAAGTGAACGAAGGGTGGTTCTCGAAGCTGGCCGACGTGCCGGAAAAGGCCATTTCCATGTCAGTGCGCCAGATTCTGCGAGCGAAAGAGATCATCGTGGTTGCGCCGGATGCCCGGAAGTCACAAGCCGTGAAGTCGTGCCTGGAAGGGGAGATTAGCCCCATGGCGCCCGCTTCCATTCTGCGCAATCATTCAAACGTCACGATTTATCTCGACACGGATTCGGCTTCCCTTTTGAATGGTGGAATGGCGTCGAAATCGTAAGCCGTTCACCCATGCCAGAGTCCGTTCAACCTGTTGCGCTGAATGCGCGTCCCATCCGCAACTTGCGCTGGTGGATTGGCGGGCTGCTGTTTGCTTCTACTGTTATCAACTACATCGACCGTCAGACCCTGTCAGTACTCTCCCCGTACCTTAAACAAATCTACAACTGGTCGAACACGGACTACGCCAATCTCCTGCTTGGATTCCGTATTGCGTATTCGGTGGGTCAGACCGTGTGCGGAAGGCTGATGGATCGCCTGGGGACTCGGCGGGGGCTGACGTTGTCCGTCCTTTGGTATTCGATCGTTTCCATGGCGACGTGTCTGGCAACTGGGTTTTATAGTTTCGCAACGTTCCGTTTTTTGCTCGGTGCAGGCGAGTCTGCCAACTGGCCTGGTGCTACCAAAGCTGTCTCCGAGTGGTTTCCGAAACGCGAACGAACCCTCGCCACCGCTTTGTTCGACAGCGGATCCTCCATCGGGGGCGCGGTCGCGCCTTTCCTGATACTCCCGATCTTTTTTCGATGGGGCTGGCGTCCCGTATTCATACTTCCCGGATTGCTCGGATTTGTCTGGCTCGTCGTGTGGCGGCGCATGTACTTTGTGCCCCGGGAACATCCGCGGGTCAGCGACGCAGAGCGCGACATGATCTCAGGGGACAGCGCTGGTCTCGATGGTCCTATCGGGGCGCCGCGTCCGCGCTGGTTGGATCTGCTGAAGCTGCCGCAGACCTGGGGGACAATTGTTGCCAGGACTTTTACCGATCCAGTGTGGTTTTTTATCACGGATTGGTTCCCCATCTATCTGGTAGCGAAGGGAATTTCGCTACAGAATGGGTTGATCGCGATATGGATTCCGTTCATTGCAGCCGATCTCGGCAACTTCTTTGGAGGGACGTCGTCCGGATATCTGGTCAAGAAAGGCTGGTCGTTGGGAGCGGCTCGTAAGGCTTTGGTTGTGTTCGGCGGGATTGGTGTGACTTTGCTTATTCCTACGATCTTTACCGTGAATCTCGGGCTGATCACTCTGCTTTTTGCCGTCGCTACATTTTCTTACGCTGCTTTCTCGACGATTGCGAATGTCCTTCCTTCTGACCTGTTCAAGAGCGATTCCGTCGCGTCGGTCAGCGGGATGGGTGGCACGGGATCGGGACTGGGGACGATCCTCGCTTTCAAGTTAATCGGGTATTTTTCCGACGCGAACCGGTCGCTGGCAACACACTCGTTCGATACCATCATCATTACGGCAGGGCTTGTGCCATTTGTAGGAATGATTCTTGTCTTGTTGCTGGTTCGCAATACTCGCGCGACGCAGGCTGGGCTGGTGCGTCCGTTGTGAATCGGGCGAGGCGGAATCACGTAAGAGTCCCAGTCGTAAATCGTATTCGCTTCGCAGATCTGACCTCAGGGGCTAAAGCCAGCAGGATGACTTGGAAGCTGCCCCTCCCGGATGGCCTCTAGGCGATAGCTTCCGAGTAACGGACAGCGGGGCGCTGTCAGTGGTAGCAGAAACGGAATGAGAGTGAGATGCTGGCAGGGACGTTCCCGGCAGTCAAGGCCGCGGCTTATATGGTGCGTCTGTGCCCGTTTCCGAGTATGGCTCCGGTTTCTGGCGATCAGTGAGTTGGTGGCAGTCGGCTGACTTTGGTCAGCGGGCTCGACCCCGTTGGAGAGATTCATAAACCGATTCGCAACCGGGCCGGGTCCGTCTGACTTCAGTTTGGAGGAATCTGTCTATGCCGAAAGACCCAAAGCAACGAAGCAAGCGAAGCGAGACCGCCAGGAACGTGGATGCGACCGAAGGACTTCCACCACTGAATGTGAATGCAGCAGGGATCGACGTCGGAAGTGCAGAACATTACGTAGCTGTGCCCACAGACCGCGACGCAGAACCGGTACAAAGTTTCGGCAGCTTTACAGCCGACCTTCATCGGATGGCTCGCTGGCTGAAGAACTGCCGAATCCAGACGGTAGTGATGCAAGCCACCGGCGTGTACTGGACGGCACTGTATGACGTGCTGGAAAGTTACGGCTTAGAGGTGAACGTGGCCCATGCACAACACACCAAGACTCTGCCGGGACGCAAAACGGATGTGCAGGAATGCCAATGGCTGCAGAAGCTGCACACCTTTGGGCTTTTGAACAAGGCATTCCGGCCAGCCGAAGAGATTCGCGTGCTGCGCAGCTATCTGCGGCAGCGAGAGAATCTGGTGGCGGCAGCGGCGATGTGTGTCCAACACATGCAGAAGGCGTTGACGGAGATGAATATCCAACTGGCCAACGTGATCAGCGATATCAGTGGTACGACGGGAATGGCCATCCTGCGAGACATCGTCCGGGGAGAACGTGATCCCGAGAAATTGGCGCGACACAAGCACGCGCGCATTCGTGCCAGTCACCAGGAGATCGCCCGCAGTCTGGAAGGAACGTGGCGCGAGGAGTTGCTATTCGTGGTGGGGCAGAGCCTGGAACTCTACGACACGTATCAAGAAAAAATACAGTTATGCGACCAGAGAATCGACGAACATCTGCACCGGATGGAGGCCAAAGTCGATCCGGCCAGCGAGCCGATACCGGAACCCACTCGTCGTGGGAAAGGTTCGCGACCGCGCCAGCCGCACTTTGATCTGCGCGGGCATTTGTACCGTATCACCGGCGTAGACCTGACTCAGATTGACAGCATCGACGTCCGGATTGCGCAGACGGTGATCTCGGAGGTGGGGCTCGACATGAGCCGGTGGAAGACAGAGAAGCACTTCGCTTCATGGCTCGGCTTGTGCCCGGACAATCGTACCAGTGGCGGCAAGGTGCTCAAGCGTGGGACCCGGCGCGTAGTGAATCGGGCGGCCACCGCTTTGCGACTGGCTGCCTGGAGCCTCATCCGAAGCAGGAGCGCACTGGGCGCAAAGTTTCGTCGCTTGCGATCCAGACTTGGCGCACCCAAAGCGATCACAGCAATGGCGCACACTCTAGCTCGACTGGTTTATCGCATGCTCAAGTTCGGTCACCACTACGTGGATCAGGGAATCGAGTATTACGAAGCCAAATACCGACAGCAGCAACTACGTTGGACAGCTAAGCAGGCGGCAGCCCTCAACATGCAACTCATTCCACTTCCAGAGGTCGGAGGTTGAGTTTCTGGAGAGTGGCCGACAATCCTTCCACCAAGAGGAGGGCGGTGCCCCCCGCGGGGCCAACGTGAACCAGAAGTGCTTGTCTTAACTTGCTTTGAGCCGAGGCAGCAGAGTCAGCGCATTGTTACGGCCGATGCGCTCAAGATCGTCTGCCGAAAAGCCGAGCTGCCTAATGCCTTCAGCCGTTTCGGCGAGGGGCACGAAGGGATTATCGCTGCCGAACAGAATCTGCGTGGTTGCGACCAGACTCGTGAGTGCCGCAATCGCTGGTCCATAGGCGGTACCGGCGATATCGTAATAGTGGCGTTTGAGTTCGTATTCGATTCCGTTGGGTGCCTTTTCGGCGATATTCTTGGGACCATATTGGTGCATGCGGCCCAGCAGCATCGGCACATTTCCGCCCGCATGGGTAAAGATGAACCGAATGTCCTTGAATCTAGCAAATGTTCCGGTAAACAAAAGATTCGTAACCGCTCGAGCGGTATCTTGTGGGATTTCAATGAGTATGGGAGAAACATCAGGCAGCAATGTTCGACAGCACAGCGGTGTTGTCGGGTGCACAAACACAACGGCCCTGCGTCGGTTGAGCTCCTCAAAGACCGGCTGGAAATCAGGGTGTCCCAACCACTTGTCGTCGTAGCTGGTCACCAATCCAATCCCGTCCGCCTTGAGTACGTTATACGCGTATTCGATTTCGCGCAGGCTGGCCTCCGTATCCGGAAGGGGGATGATGGCAAATTGGCCGAAGCGCCCTGGGTGACTTCGCACCAGATCGGCCGTGTATTCGTTCACTCGGCGTGCTGTGCGTGCCGCTGCCTGCGGGTCTCCAAACCAGTAAGCAGACGCCGAGAGAGATAAAACAGCGGTCTCTACACCGTGCTTGTCCATCGCTGCGAGCGATTGCTCCAGAGTCCAGCTCGAGTAAGCGGGATTAATCCGACCGCCACCCGCAGCGACGATTCGATCACGATTTTCTGCAAGGTAAAAAGGCGGGACGATATGATGATGCACATCGATGAAGCTCGGCTTCGTACTCGAAGCAGGTGTCTGAGCGATCAATCTCCCGACCGGTGCAACTGAGGTTAGACCGAACGCCGCAAGCGTTGTAAGAAACTCTCGTCTGGAACGACCAGATGTTTCGGATCGAGAGCTATTTGTCCGATGACCGCCCGTACCGGTGATAGGGCAATCGACATTTTGGTTTGCCATAGGGCTTCCTCCGCAGGATTCCAAACGGCCAAGTCTATCAGCGAAATTGCTTAAGCAGGTCGCTTCTACCGCTCCGCTGGACGCCACTGGACGTATTACGGGCAACCCTTCCATAATCGCGATGAGGTAAGGTTTACCGACCACTCGGGAGTCAGACGATTCGTCTGCCCTTCGCCGTTAGACGGTGCCAGTAGTCTTGTTCCACACCGTATCAGTCGCGAGCTTTGGTTGCCGCGAATCGCAGTCGTACATAGTCGGCTACCCAGGTTGCATCGGCATCGCGAAGTTGTGGTTCCAACGCAATCCGAACCTCCTCCAGATAGTCGCTGCGAGCTTCGTCAGAGAAGCCTTGAAAAAAATTGAGAGCAAAAGTTTCCAACCAACCAATGATGTCGCCCGGCAAGGGAGTTGGACGCGGGATCAGCGCAATGCTATCGACGCGAAACCCTGCGCGTTCCAGCCTGGTGGCGTAGTCGCCGGGTGTGGGGAAATACCAGGGGACCCGAGCCTCGCCATCCAGCCCACGGCGGTCCAATGCTTGAACCAGAGCAGTCCGGATCCTGTGAACGCACCCGTGGCCTCCGCATTCAGCAACAAATCGGCCGCCTGGTTTCAAAGAACGATACACTCCAGCCAGCATCACATCCGCTCGCTTGATCCAGTGCAGCACGGCATTACTAAACACGGCATCGAATTCCTCGTTGTACAGCAGGTCTTCGCCGCTGATCGTGAATGCGTTCAAGCCCAGCTTCCTCGCAGCTTCGATTTGCGCAACGCTCGAATCGACCGCAACCACATCACAACCCAAATCCACTAGCTTTTTCGTTAGGACGCCATCTCCGCAACCAAGATCGAGGATCCTTTCGCCCGGCTTCGGCGCAAGCAAATCCACGACGGGCGACCCTAAGTCGGATACGAATCTCGCGTTTCGCGCATAAGCCGCCGGATCCCAGGTTTGTGCTGTCGACATGATGGCCGCAATGATAGCAGTGCAAAGTTTGATCGAGCGAAACGTCCTCTATGGTCACACAGTACCAGGGCCTGGTTTTAGTGTCCGAATTTGTCATACAGTGTTCGGAAACGGACAGCACGGACTAACCTATCGCAGATTAAGTCGTTTACAATGTGGCGCTTAGTATTGGCAGGTGTGATGCTGATGCTCGTCTAGAGGCTAAGAATATGTCCTTCGTTCGCGATTTGAGAGTTGCAACTCACTCGTTAATTCGGACTCCAGGGCTGGCGATTGCCGTGGTTCTCACACTGGCGCTTGGCATCGGCGCGAACGCTGCCATTTTTACGCTGGTGCGCGGAGTTCTGCTCAAGCCTCTTGTCAACCGCGACGAGGACCGGCTGATCTATGTCCGACAAAGCGCCCCCGGCATCCGCACCGAAAACACTACCTTTTCCGTACCCGAGATACAAGATCTGCGCGCGAGCGTGAAAACCCTGAGCGCGTTTGGCGACTTCTCCGCCATGGACTTCACCATGATCGGCCTAGGTGAGCCTCGTTCCATTCAAGGTGGCGTCGTCAGCGGCACGTATTTCGACGTGATGGGCCTTCATCCCGTGCTCGGTCGCCTCATTGGACCTCAAGACGACGGTGCTAAAGCTGACGGCGTCGTGGTTCTCACGTACCGCTTCTGGGCGACCGCTCTACACAAGGATCCCTCCGTCCTCGGCAAAACCGTTCGCCTCGGTAGCACTGAGGATCGGTCTGCAACCATCATCGGTGTCCTCGAGCCTTGCGTCCCGTATCCGCAAGATACCGAAATCATCGCCAACGTCGTTACCAGCCCGCATCATCTTTCCGCAACCATGGTGACCGGCCGCATCCATCGCATGACCGAGCTTTTCGGCCGGCTTGCTCCCGGAGTCACTCTCGATCAGGCTGGCGCTGAGTTGCGCTCCGTCTACTCCGCGATGAAGAAGGACCACCCCGAAGCTTATTCGCAGGAAGGGGATTTCCAGATTGGGGCCAAGTTGCTGCGTGACCAGATCACGTCAGGCGCCAGGACCGTGCTGCTGGTGCTGCTTGCAGCGTCAGGACTGGTCTTCATCATCGCGTGTTCCAATGTCGCTAACCTGATTCTGGCGCGGACGGTTCGCCGCGAAGGTGAGCTGGCGGTCCGCGTGGCACTGGGCGCAAGCAAAGGCGCGTTGCGCCGCATGCTGTTAGCCGAAAGCCTTCTACTCTGCGGCGCTGGCGCCGCACTCGGTGTACTGAGCGCGCAGCCGATGGTGGCCATCCTGGCGCGCTACGCCGCGCGCTTCTCCGTCCGCGCACTCGATTTCAGAGTCGATTCGAGCTTGCTTTGGGCGGGAGCAGCGCTGGCTATCGTCGCCGCAGTGATACTCGCTTTCGTCCCGCGCCTGCCCTCTTCTTCCGGCACGTCCAGCACCTTTTCTGGCACCCAGAGTGGACTGAGTCTGTCCAGCGGAAGTGTGCGGATCACCGGCGCCACGAGCCGCCGCCAGCGGATCTTTGCGGTGACACAAATTGCCGCGTCCTTCGTGTTGCTGGCCGGCGCGAGTATGTTGATTACCACGTTGATGGCACTGCAAAGGACGCAGACAGGACTGGACACGCAGCACGTCCTCGCGATCGACGTTCCTGCTATGTCCTATGGGAGGACAGACCAGCAGGTCGTCGATTTCTACAAGGAAGCGATACTCCGTATCGATGCCCTGCCGGGCGTGAGCAAGACCGCCTACGGCAATGTCGTTCCCTGGCGCGATGGAGGCGGTCCCGCCGCTTCTGGTCTGCAATTTTCCGCCGACGGACACGTCCATGCCGCCGGGGTAGAGGATCCGCGGGCGCAGTGGCGTGTCATCTCCCCCGGATTTTTTGCGTCACTTGGCGTTCCCATCCTTGCTGGCCGCGATTTCAATGCGCTCGATCGTCAGAATAATGATGACCAGAATGCCGAGCCGGTCGCTATCGTCAGTCAGGCTCTGGCACAGCGCATGTTCCCCAATCAGGATGCGGTCAACCGGCATGTCTATTGGACCGATCCCGTGCTGCAATTCATGGACGGGACTGAAGCCCAAAAGGCGCGTTTTGTCGCGCCACGCCGCATCATCGGCGTCACCGCGGACGTTGACGACGCGCACGTCGTTCCGGAACCCACGCTCACCATTTACAGTTCTATGGACGAAGGTGCAATGTATGGCGGCCGTCTCTTCGTTCACACGGGGGCAAATCCCTATGCGCTGGCCCCGTCGGTCACGCGCATTATTCGCACTATGTCCGCCGATCAACCCGTTGAGCGCGCCGCCACTCTCGAAGACATTCGGGCAGAAGTGCTCACGCCGGATCGTTTAAACTCGCTGGTGTTTGGCGTGTTCGCGATGGTCGCGTTGGCGATTGCAGTGGTGGGCGTCGCGGGGGTGCTGGCGTTTTCGGTAAGCGCGCGGACGCGGGAATTCGGCATCCGGCTGGCCCTCGGATCGGAACCGCAGCGGCTTCTCAAAGGCGTGATCGCAGAGGGCACCGTGATGGCGGCGGCGGGCGTCCTCGCGGGCGCGGCATTCGGGTTCGTGCTGGCGCGTTTGGCGGGAAGATATTTCCTGGACGTCAAGATGCCAGGCGCATTGCCGGTGTTTGCCTCCGCGTTCGTGCTGATGGCGGTCGCGGTAATCGCGTCGGTGCTGCCGGCGGCACGCGCCGCACGCGTCGATGTTATGCAAGCGCTGCGCTCTGAGTGATCGTCGGACGCTTCGGTCTGGGTTACCGGCAACTTCGAGCCTTTGCTTTGGCTGCTTCTCCGACCTGGAACTTCCCCTCGCTCACCTGCGTAAACACCTTCAGAGCCCGGAGGTCCTGAATGCTCTGGTTCTACGAATCTTTCTTCCCCGTGGTCTGGATCGTCTTTGTTCTCTACTGGCAGATCAAAGCTGCGGATACCAAAGCCACCCACCGTCTCGAGCCCGCAGCCTCGCGCATCCTCCGCGTCCTCATCTTCCTGATCGCCATCGTTTTACTCTCCATACCTCACATCCCGCTGCCCTGGCTTTACGTCCAGCTCTGGCCGCCTGGTTATTGGCCATTCTGGCTGGGAGCCGCCGTCACCGTCGCCGGCCTTCTCTTCGCCGTCTGGGCGCGCGAGCACCTCGGCACCAACTGGAGCCGCTCCGTCACCATTAAGCAGGGCCACGAGTTGATCACCACCGGTCCCTATGCCGTGGTCCGTCACCCCATCTACACCGGCATTCTGACCGGGTTTCTTGGCATGGCGATTGCAATCTCCCAGGTGCGCGGGTTCATCGTTTTCGTCCTCATCTTCCTCGTGTTCTGGCTCAAGCTCCGCATGGAGGAGGAGTGGATGCGCTCACAGTTTGGGGAGACGTATGCCACCTATGCCCGAAAGACTGCCGCCCTGGTGCCCTATCTTCTCTGATCGACTGCGGCGGGTGGGCGGTCCGCTGCGGTAAGGTTTTGGATTCGTATCAGGGCATGCCTTCCGGCGCGAACCTGGGCTCCCGGCTTCAATCCGTAAATGCAAGACCCGCTATTTGTTGGCGGTCTGATTTGGCAGCTCCGCCCGTTTCGCTACTTTGTGCTGGATCTGGTGCGCGGAATGCTTTACGGCACTATGACTCCGACAACTTGGATAGCGAGCTTCGCCGATACGGAATTGGACTGATCGCCCCACACCGCATGAATCGAAAAAATACGACCCAGGACCTGCATCGCCTGCGACAGTATCGCCGACGTTGGAAGATTGAACAACTGTTTGCGTGGCTACAAAATTTCCGCAGGTTGGTTGTTCGTTATGACGTACTTGGATCACCCTATCGCGGCTACGGTATTCACCCTATTTACACATGCCTGGAGGGCACATAGCCTCCTCAACTGTTGCACTTGTTCGCTCTTGGGGGAACCGTTAAAAGTTGTTTCTTACCTCAAGACTTCAGAAGGAGGACGCCACTTTGTGTCGAACTAATTCAGCACGACTGCTTAATAGCCCTATCCGCTCGAACCCGGAGCTCAGGGTGATATTTCTTGTAGCCATGTTTTGCGCGCTTGTCTTGCCTACCTCCGCGTCAACTCCTTCTTCAGGCACCCTAAGCCCCGCCAAAGGTTCGTCGGCAACTTGGGCGGGCAACGGAATTGCCGGAGCTACCACCGATGAAACTACTTGCGTCGACGGAACCGATTGCGACATATTTACCGTCACCCTTACAGGCTCTCCTGGCAACTACAAGGGTCTTGTCCTGGCGATCAGCATCGCCCATTCCATCAGCCTCAATGACTACGATCTCTACGTTCATAAAGGCAGTCTGACTGGTCCGGTAGTCGCCAGTTCCACAAGCGGCATACCCGAAACTGGCGAAGCCGTGGTGATCGACCCCACGGTTTCGGGAACTGGCGTGTACATTGTGCATGTCGTCGATTCCGCCGTAGCTCCCGGCGACGCTTATAACGGCGCAGCTTCAATCACTACTCCGCCTACAGACTCGCAAGCGCGCGGCACGGCTCCGACTTATGCGAATTACCAATCACCGCCGGGCCTCGGAGACGGCTCCGGCGAGCCTTCGATTGGCGCCAACTTCAATTCCGGCCATATCATGACCCAGGCAGTATTTGATACCTTGCAGGTCGCTTTCAACACCAGCACTTCGCCTGCTACCGCAAGTTGGCTTCTGAAGGATGGTCCTAACACCAACATCACGACTTTGGACCCCATCCTCTTTACGGATTCTCAGACAGGCCGCACGGTTGTCTCCCAACTGTTTGGTACCACTAGTCTGTCCGCATTTACCGACAATGACGGTGCGACTTACACCGTAAGTCAAGGCGGAGGTATTGCCTCAGGAGTCGACCACCAGACTGTTGGCGGCGGACCGTTCCGTCTATGTACTGCGGACCAGTTGCTTGTCACTCCGGCGCCCTGCGCACAGTTAGCGGCGCGCGGCCCACTTACCCAATATCCGCACGCGGTCTACTACGCTTCTCAGGATATTGGCGACGCTGATATGGCACTGAGCCAGGACGGCGGTCTGACCTATGAGCTCGCACATCCCATGTATACGTTGGTGGATTGTGGCGGCTTACACGGCCACATCAAAGTCGCAAAAAGCGGCATCATTTACGTCCCCAATAAAAACTGCGGAGGCACGCAAGGACTGATCGTCTCCATGGATAACGGACTCACGTTTTCGGTGCAGCCCGTTACCGGCAGCACTCCAGGTACGAGCGATCCATCCCTGGGAGTTGGCTCCAAGGGACGCGTCTACTTTGGGTACGTTGGCGGCGACGGGCATCCCCATATTTCCGTTTCTGACGACCAAGGCCGTTCCTGGCATAACGATCTGGATGTCGGTGTGCCCTTCGGAATTCGCAATGCAGCCTTTCCAGAAGTCGCCGCTGGCGACAATGATCGTGCCTCTTTCTTCTTCCTCGGGACACCCTCCGCAGGGGATGCCACGGGCGCGGATACCGGTGCGACTCCGTTTGATGGCGTGTGGCATGGCTACCTGGCGACCTCGTACGACGGCGGTCGGAGTTGGTTCACTGTGGATGCCACGCCGACCGATCCTGCACAACTCGGCGTGATCTGTACACAAGGAACCACGTGCCCCAGCGGAACGCGAAACCTTCTGGACTTCAATGACATTACAGTGGACCAGGATGGCCGCGTCTTTGCTGCGTACACGGACGGCTGCATCACGGCCGCTTGCATCGTCAAGGGCAACAACTCCTCTGTACCTCACACACGTCTGGATAACGATCAAGCCACTAAGGCGACGATCATTCGCCAATCCACGGGCAAGGGGCTCTTTAAGGTCCATGATTCGATTCCGTTGCGACCCTAACGATTCCCCCTTCTGATGGCGGCGCATCTCCGGGGGAACTGCGCCGCCTTCATGAACACAAAGGACCTTCGTCCATAAGAGTCGATAAAAATTAAAGATGAGAAGAGCCGCATTTCTTGCATTTCTAATCCTCAGCCTGACCACCTTGGCTGTCGGCCAACAGCCTGCTCCCCAGATTCTCGGCCTCAGTCTCGGAATGTCGTATAACCAGGCTCACGCGCAGCTCAACAAAATTGGCCAATTCAGATCAGAAGACGAGGGCCAGCAGGTTTGGCAGCTTAGCTACGACAAGCATTATCAATACCTCATCATTGGATTCGATCGTGATCGCGCGGTGCGCTACATCACCGTTCTTGCCCGTCCTGGTGGACAGCCAGTCAACTACGCAGATGTAGGAAATCTCGCGGATGCAGCGCGCTCCGGCGCAGAGGGCAATCTACGCTACACCTGGAAAGCAAATGACAAGAAAGGCAATTTTGAATATCTGGCTATCGCGAAGGGGAAAGACCATCGCTACCTGAACCGCTATGCCATCAAACGGTTGGGAGTCGCCAACGAGAGCGACGATAGGGATTGATACAAGAACGGCCGCTGGCCCACACAAGCCTTCCTTTGGCTCGTCTGCGGCAGTTTTACATCATGGACGCTAGAAGTGGTCTGCTTAGTGTATTAACCACCTGACTCACCAGAGTTCATCGGCGCGGCATCGGCAGTTGAACCGAAATCCAAAACGTGGGTTGCATTCAAAGCCAGACTGCTGCGTGTAAAGCCAATACGCTCGTAAAGCCGAGCTGCCGCGGGATTATCGGTGCGAAGGTGCAGGGCGCTGAAGCTTGTTCGCCCATTCTCGACGAGCGTGTGAACAAGGGCTTGCCCGATGCCTTGGTTTCGCCAAGCTGGTCTAACATAAACTCGCCGGATGCGGCCGATGCCCCTTCGGCCATCAGATGGATCTTGGTTGAGCCCGCCAATTGCAACTAATACCGCTTGGTCCATACAGCCGAATAGTTTTTCTCCTGGCCCGGTGAAACGATTCTTGCCATTCTCCCATTCCTGACACAACCTTTCGATGAAGAGAATCCCTTCGTGGAGTGCCTCTGCTTGCAGTTGTTCCAAGCCGGGCACGGGCAGCTCAATCGGATGAATGGTGATCATGGGCGGGTGGCCAAGCCTTTCAAGGGTTTTGATCTCTCTTCTCAAACTAGAATCTCGGGTGCCCCGTCCTCGCGTTCTTTGCGAGGGCGGGAACGATGCTGCCGAGACCAACCGCAGGTCCAATCGCCTCACTCTGCCGCAGCCCCTGAGAGCAATTCCTGAAACCTATCACGAGTTCGCGGACCGAGGGTGGGGAGGGGTTGCGCTGCTAGACTGAGCGCCTAAACCGAGTGTCGTTGTTCCAGGCGGTGCGGCTCCCGCCCGTTGCTCCGCAAAGAACGGGGCACCCCTGGGTCGGTGGTGTCTTACCTTCGAGAAACTAAAGGCCAAGTCGAGTTTTCGCTTCTTGGATCACGACCTGCCCAAAGTCGGTCAGGACGTATGCCATCTTTTGCTTTACGTTGGTAAGCGCGGTCGCGCGCTGATCAGGGGGGTAAGTAGAGTAGGGAGGCATTGTTGGTCGAAGCAGTCCCATCTCAATCAGCCGGTGGAGAACGGGAACCCGAAGGGCAGATTGCCGAAAATCCCCTAGTGTGCGGATTACCGGCTGTTTGACTTGCCCTCGCGCGGCCATCACCAAGACCTCCAAGGCCTCCCCGTCAAGACGATCGACGGTCCGCTGCACGGTAAGACTGCGTCGAAGATCAAGTTCTCGTAGAGCATCTGAGATCGTATCTGACACCAACCGCTTAGCTTCCACTGGCTTCCCATCAGGATCATACGGGTTCACTCGAACGTTCGCGATGTCAAACGCCATCTCGTCCCGATCAGAGCGAAACAAGAGCACCTCTTCCGGCAGACGGACGGCGTGCGCGAGACCAACTTCGTAGAACACATTAGCGTTGCGCGCGACGCGTCCGTCCAGAATGTGAATCGTAGTCACGTCCGCAAGAATGAGCCGAGCGTTCGCGATAGCGGTAACAATCTCTGTCAAAATGGAGTCGCTGACGCGACGCGCGTCAACCCGAAAGGGAACTAGTGGTCGACCAGTCAGGCTCGTCGACCGAATAGCAGGCTCCAGAACGTTTTTCCATCGGCCATCGAACCGAGGATCAAAACTCATGGCGACGAAGACTCGGTCATCGCGAGGAAAAGCGGGGAAAAGCGACAAAAGTTGGCTAGGATACATAATTTTGGGTTTTAACTAGTGAGCTGCGTTACGCCGCCACAGGGTCACTTCGTCCTCCAGCTCTTTTGCAGGTACGCCGTGTAATTGGTCCCTGACGTAACTTAACGCCAACTCGACGACGAGACCACGATTTCGAAAATCTTTATAAAATTCACTTACGCCATCCGACCATTGACCAAAACGAAAGCCGCTGAAGTCATATGCCTTTACGGCTGGCGTCTCTCCGCAAGCGCTCACGATCTCTCCCACGGCCTTATCGTCCAAAGGAGGCTTGCCTTGGTGTTCCCGGGCCTTCTCCAGTAAACACTTTGAGCTGTTACCGTTTGAAACTGAAGCCAGAGCCTCTAGGTACCCAGTGACGAATCCCACCTGGAACATCTCGGTATTGGCAGTCCACCAGTATCCGTCATGGGCTACCTGTCTTGGCTGCTGTCCCTGCGCGGAAGTGACTCCGGAAGCTACAGTTAACAGAAACACGATAATCCTATGATCGGCCATTGGAGCCTCCGAAAGTTTCTGGAACGCATTATATGCGGAAAGATCCAAAACGTACTACGCCGTTGCTATCATGGAGGGATGATCAGCGAACGGGTTCAGAAAGAGATAGATAGCGCCAGAGAATTCGGCGAGCAACTAGAGGAAGTTGTAGTTAGCAAGAATCAGTTGCCGAATCGTGATCAACGAGACGTTCTACTAATCGGCTATTGGGGGACGATGTTCGATTTTCACAAGGGCATACTCCTTCTCTTACAATCGGAGTTCTCCGGCTCGGCGTTCGCCCTTGTGCGGCCAGCAGTCGAGGCCAACATCCGCGCACATATCACTATCATTGGGCGGCCAGACGACCTTGAGAAGCTCGCGAACGATGAGTACCGCACGAATTTCAAGAATGTCGGTAAACAAATAGACGACGCCTTTGCGTTGGAGGGTTTGATGGAAACTCTTCTAAACAACAGCAAAGAAGCCCTGCACGGTTACACCCACGTCGGCCTTCTCCAACTCGGAAGGCGCTTTAAGGGAGACGACGTAACGCCGAACTATTCGGACGACGAGATTGTCGAGATGATACAAGCCACTTCCAGCGCGATGTTCATGATTTCCAATCTGGTTACTAAACACTTCGGCTTCGAGGAAGATTGGAAGAAGGTCGGCGACTTGTTTGCGGTGTGGGGCAAGCATTAGACACACGCCGCCTCTCTATGCTGAGGACCCGCACCGTCGGTTCCACAGCCGGACAGAGCGTTCCTTCACATGTTGGAACCCGTCCCCAAAATTCCCGAATTAGTCGTTGACTTAAGAACCCATTGGCCACACCATATCTATTGAGGGGCTGTACCGGAAATGGATCACGCAGCCTTATCTCCTTTTGTTTTCAAGATTTTCCGTGTAAGTCCTTTCAACTCAAAGATTTTGCCCTGCTTCACCACGTATCTTATTGATTCCATTGGCCATGGGGTGGGGGCCCCTTCTCGAGGTTGAATCGGGCGGGTACAACGGAACGGGACGCGAAGCCAGGACGGAGGTGTTGCGATCCCCGCCGTTTTCTAGTTAATCGTGTTCCAGTGAATCGTCTTCTAGTGAATCGACGAGCGCGCCCAGGGGCCCGAGCCACGGTTCGTAGCGTCGCCAGCGGGCGACGGAGCTGCGATAAATCGGCTGCCGCGTCTGCCACTTGCTGGGAGTTTTCACAGCCCGCGGATTCGATTCGGGGCGCAGGCAGGCGTCGTGCCACGGCAGGCCGCAGGCCGCGATGATCCGCCGGATGACTGGATCGGGCTCGCGGGTTAGCTCCTCGTAATCGACCTCGAGGAAGTGGTCCGCCGGCAGCACGCTCCGCCAATGGTCAGTGAGTCGCTGGTAGCTGCGGAAATACGCGACCAGTTCGGCGCCTCCGGTCGGAAACGCCAGGCTCGGATGGAAATGAGTTTGATGGATCGATAGCGCCGTGTCGACGGCAGCGCGGCGGCAATGAATGATGGTCGCCCGCGGAAATGCCATGTGGATTAGCCCGGCCCAGAGGAAGTTGAAAGGCATCTTGTCGGTGACTCGCGCCGCCTTCGGCGCGATCGCGCGCAGCACGCGGAGATAGTCTGCGGCGGCTTTGGCAAGAAATGGCTTTTCGTTCTCGTTTCCACCGCCGGCCCCACCCAGGCGATGCCATTCCGCGCCGCGCTCGTTCCAGAAATTTAACTCGCCGCCGCCCTCGGCCTGCGGATGGCTGGAGACGATTTGCTCGACCAAGGTCGTGCCTGACCGAGGCATGCCGAGAATCAGCACCGGCGTCGCGTCTTCGGTGCCGAGTTCGGACGCCCGCGCCATCAATTCCGGCGTGCAGCGGGAAATCAGGCGGTCGACCTCGACAGAAAACTGCGCCGAGTCGAACGCCAAAGATTCCCGGCGCACGGCGTCTGCGGCGTCGAAATGCCGCATGGCCAGGGCATAGTCGCCAAGGTCGTCCGCCGCCTTGCCCATCGCGAGGTGAAGCCGCAGGCGTTGCGCCGCTTCGAGCCCCGGCGTGGCCAGCGCTGTTTCCATTTTCAGAACAAGACCGTCTTCGCCGCTCGCGTCTTCATTCGTAACGCGGCGGCAGCGCACCAAATCGTAGTAGCTTCCCGCCAGCAGCGGCGCGATCGCGATCGCGCGCTCGAAACATTCCCGCGCATCGTCGAAACGCCCGAACTCCGAGAGCAGATTGCCCAGCAGATCGTGCGCCATGGCGTTCTCCGGATCGCGCGCCAGCGTCTTGCGCAGAACCAGCTCGGCTTCCTCGTCGCGATCCTCAGTCAATAGCGCCCGCGCTTTGCCGAGACGGCCAAAGCTGGTGTTACCTCCAGTCGCCGACGCGCGGCGAAACCGGACGATCGCCTCGTCGCGATGTCCCAATGTGTGAACCAGCGCGCCACTTCGGAACCACGCCTCGGTCAGGGATGGAAGCAGCGCAGTCGCCCGGTCGTACGCAGTGATGGCCCCACGGATGTCGCCCAGTTTTTCCGAGGCGATTCCCAAGCGGAAATGGGCATCGGCGTAGCACGGGTCGCTGGCGACGGCCCGCTGCAATGCCGCAATGGCATCCGGTACGCGGCCGACCTCAAGGCAAGCGAGCCCGAGATCGTGCTGGATGATGGCATTGGACGGCTGCAACAGCGCGGCATCGCGCAACGGCACGATCGCATCGGCCGGCCGCCCAGCCTCGAGGAACTGAGTGGCCAACGCCAGCAGAGTTGCTACCTGCGGCGGCGCGGCTGGGTTTGCAGACTGGGACATTGCAGACTGGGACATTGGAGATTGGGGCATTGGAGATTGGGGCATGGCGCGAATCTGGCGTGGACGCTGTAGCGTGGCATCGGAAATCGCCAGCGCGAATTGTCACCCGTCGAATTGTCACCCGTCCATGATCTGTTAACCATGATCTGTTAACCCGGAGAATTTTGCCAGAGCCTCCGGGGGCCGCACGGGCGCCATTGGTTTTGATGTGAGCCCAACGAGGGGAAATGAACGTCGTGCTGCTTGGAGGGGAAGGAAAGGTTGGAAGAGCCTGTTCTCGTCGGGACGGCCGCCCCCGGCCGTCCGGGTTCCAATCCAGTGCTATCATTCTCCGCCGAACCTCTGCGGTTCCGAAACAGGTGCCATGTGGATTGGAAGAAGTGGGCTAAACGGGTCTTCGGAAGCTTTCTGCTGATCGCGGGCACCGTTTTCCTGGCTTTGCAGCTTCTGCATATCCCTGCCAAGCTTGCCGATTCCTTAAACTACCCAACCCTCGCACAGGCCCTTTGGGAGATCACAGGCCGAGCGCTCGTGTTCGCAGTTTCAACCTATCTCGTCATCACGGGCTTGCGAATGATCAATCCAGCAGTCATTCCACCTGCTCGATTTGGTTGGGGCAAAATCCTTTTTGGGATGCTCATGCTCCATAGCCAAATAGGGACTCACTTTCATTGGAATCCGGACGGCCCGATCCCTCTGATGAAAGCGAACAACGCCGGCGAAGCAGCCGGCATGCGTTTCGCCAGCGCTCTCTTCAATTGCCTGTGGATTTACCTGATTTATCGCGGCGTACGTGCTGGCTTCCGCCTGAACAAGGGGCAGATTGACGAGCCCGCCGGCGGTCTTTCCGAGGATCTTCATCATGTGTAGACACGCTCCTCTACTTTTCGCAATTCTATTTCAAATCTTGGGGAGGAAGGGATAGCGAGTAATCCACCTCTCTTTGCCTTAGGGCCTATTCCAATAGCGCAGGAACCAGCGGACAGACGGGACGTTCCACGGTTTCACCAATCCCCCTCTTCGCGTGCGAGAGGAAATCGGGGAAGTCGGAAGTGACCCCATTTTCCATTCCCACAGGTGGCTCTGCCTTGTACGGCCATCCGCGCCGTGACGTCGAATGACGACCACATGTGTGGTCGTAAGCCGCTACATACCGACTACTCGCTTCGATACAAATCCGTACTCACATACTTCAACCCAGAATCAATCATCAACGTAACCACGGTCGCCGCAGGGCCGAGTTTCTGCGCGATCCGGATGGCTGCGTGGACGTTTCCGCCGGAAGACGTCCCGGCGAAGACTCCTTCTTTTCCGGCCAATTGCCGGGCCATCTCTTTAGCCTCGGCGGTTTTCACCGATAGGATTTCCTCCACGATCGCCGGATCCCACAGGGGCGGCGGGTAGCCGATGCCGATGCCTTCAATATCGTGAGCGCTGGGGGCGCGGCCTGATAGGACCGACGACTCTTCGGGTTCGACGGCGATGATTTTGACCTTGGGGTTATAGCGTTTCAAAACAGCAGCCACGCCGCGGAGGGAAGCTGCGGTGCCGACGGATTGCACGAAGGCATCGACTTGGCCGTTGGTCTGCTCCCAGATTTCCTCTCCTAACGACGCGTACCCTGCGATGCTGTCGGTGTTGTTGAGCTGGTCGGTCCAGTAGGTGTGGGGCTGGGCGGTGAGTTTTCTGGCGGTTTCGATCATGTCGAGGAATAGCTTTTTGGTGAAGCCGCGTCCGTCGGGCGTTTCTTCCTGCGGAACCAGGGTAAGCTGGGCGCCGTAAGCGGCCATGTGATCCAGCTTTTCCTGGCTGAAGGCTTTGGAACTGACGAGATGAATGGGGTATCCCTTGGCAGCGCAGACCAGGGCGAGGGAGGCTCCGGTGCTACCTCCGGTATATTCGATGACAGTGTCGCCGGGACGGAGGCGGCCGTCGGCCTCGGCGCGGGAGATGACGGCGACGGCCATGCGGTCCTTCATGCTGCCGGTGGGGTTTTGCCATTCGAGCTTGGCGAAGATTTTGGCGTGACCGGGCGGGACGACCTTGTTGAGCAGGATCAGGGTCGTGTTGCCGATGGAGTCGAGGATGGTGGGGTTCATAGTCCCGGGCATGAGTTTCTAAGATGCTGGTGGCTTGTGGTGGCTGCAATGTTTTGTCGAGCTTCCCGAAAACATCTCGAAAAACGTCAAGGAACGGCAGGGCAGTCGAGTTTCGCTCAGATCTCTGCTGAGATCCCTGCTACAGGTCCGTTCCAATCCAAGATGACTAAGTCTTCTTGAGGGTCTTAGGGAAGTAGGGAAGGGGACGGCCGCGAACGATGGCTTCGGGGTTGTGGAGGACGAGGTTGCGGGCGATTTCGTCGCCGAAGAGTTCGGCGGCTACGGCGCGCGCGGTGGAGAGGACGGGGGGACGGCGCTCGGTGTCGTGGGCGTCGGTGGAGATGACGTGGACGGCTTGATGGCGGAGGAGGAGAAGCGCGGCCTGCTGGGGGCGCTCTCCCCAGCGTCCGGTGAGAGCGGAGGCGGTGATTTGAATGACGCAGCCGCGGTCGGCCCACCCAAGCACTCGGCCGAGATTTTCCTGCAGGATGGGATTGCGCTCGGGATGGGTGAGGACCGGAGTGAGATCGAGATCGCCTAGCTTGAGCATCGCTTCCTCGACCGGAGTCGGAATGCTGTAATTGCTAAGTTCCACAAGAATGTAGCGCTCCCCGCCGATCGAATACCGCCGCGGGTGCAGTTGCAAATCCTGCAAATTCTCGAACGACATGTGGAAGTCGCAGCCGAGGCTGAATTCCATGCCAGGGCCGAAGCGGGTGCGGAGTTCGGCCAGGCGGGTTTCGTGGGCGGGGCGGTCGTAGGGGTAGCGCTCGTTGGCGTGGGGAGTGGCGACCATGTGCTGGATGCCGTCGGCTTGGGCCATGCGGCACATTTCGAGAGCGATGTCCCAGGATTTCGCGCCGTCGTCGACTTCGGGAAGGATGTGGCTGTGGATATCGTACATCTGGCTTCATTCTAAATGGAGCGTGCCGTCGGGACGTTTTAGCGAAGGGCTCTACTTCCATTTGCTGAGGGTGGCGAATTTCTCGCGCCAGTTGATGCGGCCGGTCATTTGCATGACGGCGAACAGGGTGAGGATGGAGCCGATGGTGATGGCTAGGCCGGTGAAGCCTTTGAAGAAGAAGGCGTAGGAGAACAGGACTAGATAAAGGAGCTGGGCGCCTCCGGCTTCTACCGCGGCGAAGCGCAGGCCTACTACCAGGCGCAGGTAGCTGACGACTAGAAAAACGGAGACGATGGAGCAGATTACAAAGGCCATGTGGATGGAAATGTGGTCGACGAGGTAGGCCAGCAGTAAATGGAACGCGAAGAAGGCGGTGGCGAGGAAGAAGTAGTTCATGGGGTGGAGATCGATGTCGCGCAGGGTGGTGAGGATGAACATCAGAAAGAAAAAGAAGAAGAGGGAAACGGGAGCGAAGAAACTGATTTCTCCGGCGAGCGGGCCGGGTTGGAGATGTTCGGGCATGGTCATGCCGAGTTGCAGTCCGGAGAGAAGGTTTTTATAACTCCATGTCAGGTTCCAGCCGGAATCGGACTCGTGCTTTTCTGTGGGCGAGAGCGTGTTTTGGGGGAAGTCGATGGCTTTGAAGTTGGTGTGCATGTTGAGAACGAAATCTTTGACCTGGGAAACGCCGTTGTCGGAGCCTTCGCCGAACTTGTAGTTCCAGTTGTCGAGTCCCTGGGAGCGGTAGGCGAAGGTTACCGAGATAGGTTGTCCGGCGGGGACGTTGGCGGTCGTCGTAGCGCGTCCGGCGCCCGTGGTGAGCGTGGCAGGCTTGCCGTCGATGAGGACGGTGAGGTCGTCGTAGATGGCTTGGGCGGCGGGGAAGTCGAGGGTGAAGGTTACGTTTTGGGGCTGGTCGCTGGGGTTACGGTAGTTGTAGACGCCAGAGAAACTTACGGCGTAGGTGCTGAACCAGAGCAGGCCTTTCTGGCGGTAGTCGAGGTTGAGCGTGACGTCGATGCGGGAGCGTTCGAGCGGGAGCGGGTGAGCGACTTGTTCTGTGACTTGGCGGGAGATGGTTTTGCCGTCTTCGACGCGGGTGTCGGTTTTGCTTTGTTCCGTGAAGTAGGCGGCGGATGGGGGCACTTGCGTTTGGGACGTGCCCCAGTTGCTGGCGACGGTGCCAGAGAGGCTGCCGCTGCGCGGGGAATAGGTACGGGAGAAAATGGTGCCGCCGAGGATGCCCCAGGCGATGGCGGTGCAGATAAAGATGAAGGCGATGGCGGCAATACGTTTGAGCATGAGGGACTCCGTATGACAAGTACTTTATAAAACAAAGTATGTGCTCGTAGCAAGGGGATTGTTATGGACGATTGGGTAGGTTTGAAACCTTAACAGGGGCAAGTGCTGGCACTCGATAGGCCATGTCCATCAAACGAGCCTACATCGGGATGCCGACGCGTCGCAGCAGGTCGCCGAAGCGGGGATCGGAGCGAAGGGGGTCCCAGAGTGCCTCTACTTTGAGGTAAGCAAGACGAGTGAACCGCTCCTCGTAAGCCTTTTCTAGCCAAGTGAACGCCTGATCTTTATCTTCCAGCCCGGCGTAAACCAGCGCAACGAAAAGGGCGGATACAAAACTCTGCTTCGAAGCTGCCTTAAGCGCCTCGATCATCTGTAGCGACTCCTTTCGCTCGCCTAATCGAGCATGCGAGTATCCAAGAAGGGCGAGAGAAGCGGCGCCGCTTCGGCTTAGTGCGGAATATTCTTGCAGCGCGGATAGACCTTCTCGGTACATTCCTTTCGAGAGATACACCTCTCCTAGCACCGCGTATGAAATGGCAAAACTCGCATCCATCTCCAGCGTGTCATGGGCCTGTTCGATGGCCCGGTCAAATTTCCGTGCGAGGTAAAGTTGCACGGCCAAGCTATGGCTCACAGCGGGCGAGGCAGGATCAAGATCCAAGGCTCCTTTTGCCACCTCCAAGGCTTCCTCTGATCTTCCGCTTGAGCTGAGATAAAGAGTGTAGAAGGTGTGGCCCTTGGTGTAAGCCGGATTCAGGGTGAGGGCTTGCTCGAAGTGCTTTCCGGCGGCCGGCCAATTTCCATCATAGGTAAAGCTGATGTATCCCAGTGATACGTGCGCCTCCGCGAGGGCTTTGTCTATTTCCAGCCCCTTTACGGCGGCGGTCTTCGCTTTTGGCATGGCCTCACGCGGAGCAACCACATTGAAAAAAGACAAATAGGCGTAGGCGTCAGCCAAGCCTGCGTAAGCCAGCGAATAAGCTGGGTCTCTGTCGAGAGCCTGCTGGAAATATTCAACGGCTTTCTGCACGCCTTCTGGGCCCCGTTTGTTCCAGTGGTGGCGTCCCTTCAGATAGAGCCGATACGCTTCGGAGTCCTCGGTGTAGCGTTTCGTCAGCCGCTGCCTCTCTTCGCCGGTTAACTGGAGCCGCAGCTTCTCAGAAATTTCTCTGGAGAGATCCTCTTGGAGGGCAAAAACGTCCTCCGGCTTGCGGTTGTATTGGCCACCCCACAGCTGCCCGCCGGTTGCAACATTTATCAGTTCGGCTCGGACGATCAGCGTATTCCCGCGCTGCAGCAATCTCCCGGAGACCACGGCGCGAACGTGCAGATCGTTGCCAGCCTTTTGCGGGTCGATGTCCATTCCTTTGTAGCGGAACACGGTGCTGCGTGCCAGCACGCGCAAGTTGCAGATTTGCGAGAGATTGTTGATCAGGGTTTCGGTGATGCCGTCGCTCAAGTATTCTCCATCTGGATCGGCGCTGTCATTGGCGAAGGGCAGCACCGCGATCGATTCAATTGCCTCCTGGTGGCGCACCAGAGGCGCGGCGTCGACCGGAGCGATGAAACGGTATCCCTTGCCCGAAATTGTTTCAATGAATGCCGGCGACTCTCGCGAGTCCCGCAAAGCCTGCCGCACCTTACGGATCGCTGTATTGACTCCCATTTCGATGTCAACGAAGACACCCGGATCCCACAAACGCTTTGCGATATCGGCCCGCCAGACGAGCTGACGATGGCGTTCTACCAAAAGGATGAGCAGGTCCATAGGTTGGCGCTCAAGGTGGACTGGATGCCCGCCTCGGCGCAGCTCGTAGGCCGATACATTGAGCTCGAACTCACCAAATCGAAGGGTTGACTGTGAATCAGGTTGCGACATAGGCCTAGATGCCATCTCTCCTCACATGCTATGCGCCGCTTCAGAAAAACTCCAGATTAACTTCAGGCGCTCTCGATGGTCATCAATGCTGGCTAGTGTCACTATGACGCCGGTGATCGCCGCAGTGGCGGAACCACATCAGCGACATTCGAAATGAGAAAGAGGAATCACTTGACATCAAGAAATTTGAATCGCTTTGCAGCTTCCGGTCGAGCAGCAGTGTTGGTCTTGGCCGGCATGCTTTTGCTGGGGTCGGGAGTAACAGCTCGAGCTCAAACTGAGGGGCATAATTCGCAGCGAGGTCTTGAAGGCGCATGGCGCTTGCAGCTCACGGTCCGCGACTGTAACACTGCTCAGGTGCTAAGGACGTTCCCCGCCGTGTTCACGTTTGCCAAAGGGGGTACGGCAACCGTAATCACTGCGGGCCAGCTCCCCTCGCTAGCCACGACCGGTTTGGGTGCCTGGCGGCACGCCCAGGGCCACAATTACAGGGCGGTCACCGACGCCTTCATTTTTAGCTCTGCCGGGGTCTGGATACAGACACATAGACTCACCCGCGCCATCGAGGTCAGTATTGACGGGGACACGTTCACTGATACAGTTGCTCTTGAAATCTTCGACACCAACGGTAACGTGATTGTGACGGGCTGCGCAACGAGCGTCGCGAGTCGCCTCGAATGAGTAGGGGAAAGATTGGTGGGAGCTGAGGGCAATGAGAGCCAGTGAAGGGGCGAGGTGGTTCGCCCCTTTCCGGTTCCAGCAAGACGACCGCTTGAGGTAAAGTGTGCGGCAAAGTGGGAGTATTCGAGGACAATTTTCTCCGCTATTTTGGTCTCACCGCCAGATCGTTCATTGCCGGACAGTTCAAGCACTCTCCAGTAGTCGAACAGTCCCACGGCATCCCCTAGATAGGCCTCCAGTTCTTTCCCGATGGGCATGTGGCGAGATTGAATCACCTTCAACGAACGCGTCTGCGCAATTGAATAGCTTTTCGCGTACGGGCGCGAGGCCGGCTTCGCCACTTCCGTGCGCGGCCTTGGGCTGGCTGTCCAAACCCTCCTTATTACCTCTTTTGGAAGCAGACATGGCCTCGTCTTCCTCGAGGCTCTAAGTATGCGCAACATTCGCCGAAATTCTAAGACTCAATTCCGCCTGTGAAGGTGAGAGTAGGCGGTCAAAGCCCGCCGCTGGAGCGCCGGGTCCGGATGACGGGCAAAACCGGAATCAATTCACGACCGTAAGCCAGACCGGAAGAGGAGTCTGGATGGTTTGCGAAATCAGGCGATAGCAAACTCAGAACCCGATTGCCGCTGTAATCGTGATGTTTCACCAACTCAAATCGTGGCGAAGGAATAACAGTGCTTAAGTAAAGCGATACATTGGATGCGTATGTGGATGCCAGTGGCAGTTACTGCGATGATCTTCGCCGTTGGAAATATGATGTTCGGCCACTTCGTGGAAGGAACGCCGAAGTGGAAGCGCGTGACTAAAGTCGTTTGGGTAGTCGCGTTGGTGGCGGTGATCTCTGCGGAAGCCGGGGCTCCTGTATGGACTTGCACCGGTTGCGCTGATGCTCGTGGCGGCAGCCGTAGTTCACCTCTGGTGGCTTCCACGTCACGGCGTCAACGGCTTGACGGGGGAACCGAAAGATAAGTACTACGAGTTGATGGGATGGGCCCGCAAACGGTAGCGGCGAGGTAAGTCTAGTTTCGACCTAGTAACACTTGAACCAGGTTATTGGTGAAATGGCGGATAACGGCCAATTCGGTGAATATTGCTTGTTTCGCTCTTTCCTTGAGTCTCGGTGACAACTTCGCTTGCGAGAAACGAACAGAGGGCCAGTGCCACTGCCCGGGAGACGATAAGGGGAGGTAACACCGAGCAGACCGCGTCTCCCATACCATCGCATCCGCTAGGGTTGGGAATCTGGCGGTTGCGGGCCCAGTGGTTCGCAGCGGAAGACTTCTTCCAGAGGGACGCCGAAGACGTGGGCCATGCGGAAGGCTACGGCTAGCGACGGGGAATATTTTTCTCCCTCGATGGCGACTACGGTCTGGCGGGTAACGCCGATTTTGTCGGCGAGCTCCTGCTGTGTCATCTCCGAGGCGTGGAAGCGGAGCTTGCGGATGTTGTTCCGAATTGTGAAATCCTGCTTCACAGGCCCCTCCAGTAAAGGAACAACTGGGTCACGGACTTCACAATCTCGGCGGCTACTACGGATAAGAACATCAGGTTGACGGCCATGTAAGACCTCATCTGTTGGGCGACGATGGTCCACATGAGCCAGAAAGTGGCGCCGACGAGCAGCAGGTAGGCGTTGCGGTAGGCCTTGCTTTCGATGAGGATGTCGCGCTCGTCCTTGGGATCGACCTTGGAGGTTACGGCGAGCACGATCTCATAGGCCACTTCTATGGCGACCAGAACAACCACTGCCGCCACGACGCGGCTGATGCTGGCGGCGTCGAATTCGGCGGGATGGGTGCCGGTTAAGGCGCGGCCGAAGTAGTAGCCGTAGACGGCCATGGTGACAGCTAGCGTGCCCCAGAGGGATTTCTCGCGGTAGGAAAGGTTCATAGAAGCCTCCTTGAATGTATCTAAAGACAGACATAATGTAATATATATTATATATAATGTCAAATATAGTATATCTCATGTCTAAATCATTGATCTCATTGGGCCTGCACCGGCGGAGGTGGACGATGCGCCTCTTCTTTGCAGCGGTGAAGCACCACTCCAACCTAGGGCTTCTGGCGTCGGGATGACGAGGCTGAGCTGTGCAGAGAGAAAGGGTTCGAGTGTGCGGAGATTCCTTCAACAGGTTCAGGGCGAGTTATATACTTTCCCTCTTTTTCGCGGGCAGGAGTGCCCGCGGCCACACGAGCCTTCATGGGAGGAGTTCTATATCCAGGACATGGAAGGGGGTGGTTCCTGTGTTTTTCACGCGATGGGTGAAGGGGTGTTGGGAGTCGTTGTCGAAGTTGACTTCGCCGGGCTTCGAGGGGTGCGCGGGATCCCAGTCTTTGCCTCTGATTTGTGCCTGGGTCGCCGAGTCGCTGAGGTGAATGAATACGGTGTCGTGGGCGTGGGTGTGGTAGGCGGTGGTGTCTCCGGGGTCGATGCGTACGTCCATGACTTTGACGTACTGGTTCTTCAGGACGACGTGATGGTGGGGTTCGAGGTCGATTTGGAGCGGGTCGATGGACGTGCCGCTTACCGAGGCTGCGTTCGCTGGAGCATGGGCGTATTTCAGTTCGATTTCGATGGTTTCCGCGGGGGAGTCGTCGAGGTTTTCTACGGCGTGCTTCTCGGGCTCGCGCCACGTCACCGAGCCGGCGGGGCAGGTGCCTTCGGACGGGGTGCCATCCGGGGCAACTCTATGCATGTGAAAGTTGGTGAGGCAGACGGCGACTTTGGCGGGATGCTCGTGCATGGCCAATTTCTGGTGAGGACCGTAGTGGACGTGGAGGACGCGGATGCGGTCGTTCTCGAATTCGACTTTGGCGATGGTGGGGTCGACGGCAACGGGGTCCTGGGCGTGAGCGGCGGGGGTGGGGAGAAAAAGGACCAGAGCTAATAAAGCGGGATAGAGATGGCGCACGTGGATGTCCTCGATGGGCGAGTATAGCTGGCCAGGTTCGCTCCGAACAAGGAAAGGAGCGAGAGCCCATCCTTTGCGGATCGACTCGATGTACCCTCGAGGATGCTGTGTGCATCGCCAACGCACAACACGAATTTCAGTGCCTGGTCCCGCCACGAGGTGCCCTCCGTGCGGATTGCGTCAGCGGGCTGAAATGTTAGGTCCCCCAGGGAGCAGCAAGTCAAGTCCATGCGGAGGGCGGACTGGTCGTGGATTCGAATCAACATATACCGCCTTACCATGGAAGAACGGATCGAATACCATGCCCAAGAAATAGCCCACTCCACCTAGAATGCCGGCATCGAGCACCGCAAAGAGTTCATGGTTCACCAACGGCCCGTGGGTTGCAGCTGCGCCGATAACGGCCCCAGCTCCGGCTCCAATTCCAAATCCGATAGCTCGCGCGTTGTGAACCAAATACACTGCCTTGATGTTGTCGCGGGAGTATTGCGGATGGACGTCTTGCAGGAATCCCGCGAAGTCGCAAGTTAGCGCGTCGTCGGTTGCTCCCAGGAAATCGCAGTGGCCGAAGTTGCGCCCGTGCTTCAGTTTGATTTTGAGCTGGTTCCGGCGGGAAGGTGCTGGACAGCACGCCAGTCCCCATTCTGTGCCCGCGCTGCTGAAGTCAACAGAGGGACCACCAATAGGAACGAAAGCGTTCTTGTGCGAGTCACGAGCGGATGGTAGCAAGAGCAAGGAGCGGAGGGTCGACCGTTGTGACACTTTCTTGAGTGGCATGTCCTTGAGTGTCATGGACAAGACGGTTTATATGGAGATTTCACCCTGATGTCGTCTTCCGTTGCCAGACGGAGATGCTATGAATCGATCGTGAAATAGCAACGGCAATTGTGTAAAGAATTTCTAAAATTTTAGTTGCAATCTTTTGACATCCGAACCAGTCTACGAAATCGTTACGGACGCTAAGATGGAATTATGAACGAAGTATCGACGTACATTTGGAAATATCGCGCATGGTAACCGCGACCAGCTACCCGTCCGTTGCCACCTTCAACAAGAAACCTTCTCTCGTGCCTGTGCCAGCTCCAGGGCTCGGAAGGGAACGGCTGGTTTCCGTGGATGTCTTGCGTGGACTCGTCATGGTGCTCATGGTCCTGGATCACACTCGGGACTTCCTAACGTATCAGCGAGCTGCTCCTGAGGATCTGGCACACACGTCCGGGGCGCTCTTCTTTACGCGCTTGATCACTCACTTCTGCGCACCAGTATTCGCTTTCCTGGCTGGAACGGGCGCATTCCTTGCCACCAGCCGCGGCAAGTCTGTGCAACAAGTCTCCCGTTTCTTCCTCACGCGTGGTTTATGGCTCGTACTCCTCGAGTTGACGGTTATCGATTTCGCGTGGGGTTTTGTCCCTTGGGTGCATGGGTCAGTGATCTGGAGTTTAGGTTGGTGCATGGTTGTGATGGCACTGATCGTGCGTCTTCCCGTGCGCTGGATCGGAGCGCTGGGATTGGGCATGATCGCCACTCACAATCTGCTCGATCGCATCGATCCAGCTTCGTTCGGAAAGCTCTCCTGGTTGTGGATATTTCTCCACACGCCCGGCCGTATTCCTGTTACCGGGCATTTTCTGTTCTCGGTGAGGTACGTGCTGATTCCTTGGGTCGGCGTGATGGCTGCTGGTTTTGCTTTTGGAAGTCTGTTGCTGCGACCCGACCGCCGCAAATGGATTCTGACGCTGGGGATCGCCGCGACGGCTTTGTTCTTCGTGCTTCGTGGGTTCAATCTTTACGGAAACGGGATCGCTGGGCTGCCGTTTGGGTACCCGCGTTCCGCTGGCCCCTGGAGCGTTCAGCCGACGCTGTCGTTGACCGTGGTGTCATTCTTCAACACGCTCAAGTATCCGCCCTCTCTCCACTACCTGCTGATGACACTTGGGCCGTC
>Ga0137409_10000413_pt1 | contig 46321 bp, 26 predicted proteins | sample CZODoug1_16funga_FD_122059 | JGI IMG/M metagenome (GOLD analysis project Ga0137409, IMG submission 122059) | Vadose zone soil fungal communities from Angelo Coast Range Reserve, California, USA - CZODoug1_16fungal (Hybrid Assembly) | ecosystem: Environmental > Terrestrial > Soil > Vadose zone...
TTTTGCGCCAGCATGGCAGTTAGTTCCTCGATTGCCGCCAGAGTGTGGGTAGCGGCAACGCGGGCCTTTTCCATAAACGACGAATCGAGAATGAATGCGCAGCGGTCGACGAAGGGGTGGTGGGCGCCTTCGAAGGGTTTTCTTCCACGGCGGGACGAAGAGCTGCCGGAGAGCAGATCTTCGTAAATCTGGAGATCGCTCTGAAAGTCCAGTGCATCGCCGGCGTTCCAGTTGCGTTCCCGCGCGAGTGCAAGCAGGAATTTCTTTCGGAAGGCGGCCGCGTCTTTTCGGGTAAGCGGTATTTGCTTTTTTCCGTCGACAGGGCCTTCGGAGACGGCAGCGATCAAAGTGACCACTCCGGCGAGGAGCGCTTCGCGCTGCAGCAGGCCGAGCAGTTCACGATAAAGGGTCGCATGCACCTGCAAAGCGTCGCGACTGTGTTCCACGACATAGGAGTCAACAAAGCGCGGGACGATTCGCTCCTGTGAAAGCGCTTGCGTGAGGCGTTGCGCGAGTTCGGCGGCGTTGGGTGGTGCGGAAGCGAGCGCGCGTGGCATAACTACGGCTTATGTTACAGGAGAACCGGCAGCGTGCGTTGTGCAAGATTTTCGCGCGATCGGCGATTTTCTACTTTACGAACTGTGGCGATTGGCTCTTGGACCATGGGTCGTAGGTGAGGCAGAGGTTCACGCGGTGCGCGACCGGCGGGTGATCATAGAAGAGAATCACGTTGACGGGATTGGGATCAGGCTCGACGAAGACTTGTTCACCGAACATTTGATATGAAGCGGCGCAGGCCTGGCCGGGATCAAGGACGAGACCGTGAGTGACTTCGAGCGAGTAGATGTCCGCCTGGTTTTCCTGGTAGCGGCTGAAGTTGGTTCCGATCACGTTGGCGATAAATCCAAACAGGGTGACGACGAAGAGAAGCGCGGGGAGGGCGGCCCAATCGTCGAGGCCGCGGACGTTCCAGTTTGCGGCGTTGCGGGAAAGCAGGGGACCGATTGCGCGATACGTGGTGTAAAGCAAAACGAGGCTGAGAAAGGAGGCGAATGCGAGGCCCTTTGGAATATGGTTGAGCGCGTAATGGCCCATTTCGTGGCCGAACATGAGGAGGATGCCGTCGGTTGTTTCCTTGGCGATGCTGGTGTCCCAGACGACTACGCGCTTTGTTGCACCAAAGCCGTTGACGGAAGCGTTTGTATAGATGGTTTTGTCGCTGGCGAGCATCCAGAACATTCTTTCCGGCGGGATGGGCATACCGCCGCGAATGGTGATGCGTTCGAGTTGTGGGATGAGCTGCGGCGCTTTGGTGGAGAGCGGGGCGTATTGATTGAACATCGGGTCAATTACGAGCGGCTGGATGAAAAAGATGAAAAGGAAGATTACGTTCGAGATGATCCAAAAATGGAACCACCAACGCTTCGGACTCCAGCGGACTACAGCGAGGAGAATGCGGGCGAGGATGACGCCGATAATCAAGGTGAGGAGAAGGCTCTTGAGCCAGTCACCGGTCCAGGAGCCCCAGGGCTGAACTGAAATGCCGTAATGCTTGCGAAGGAATTCATCGAAAAGATCGAGGGGCAATTGGAGGATGCTGAAGGTGATGGCAAGCAGCGGCGCGAAGATAAGCGCTTGCAAAGTACGGTTATGAGTGGCGCGTTCGGCCCAATCTCGAAAATTTGCGGACCATTTGGCGCGCAGGATGAGCCAGAGTGCGAAAACGGAAAAGGCAAAACTGAAAATACGGAATGAGAAGCGGATGCGAGCGAGCGTTTTGGCTTTTTTGTAAAGTTCAGGTGACAGGGAATAGCCGGTGTATTTCTTCGCGGGAGGCGTCTGCAATTTTTCAACGGTAGGAATGGCTGCGGGGGCAGCGGTCTGGGATGGAGTGGCCGGCGAAGTCTGCGGAGATTTCGCGGCGCTCGTGGAAAACGCAAACAGACAGAAAAACGATAGAGCGAGCATGCGAGCGCGCATCAAGCCTCCGTTGAGCGAAAATGCAGAAGAGAATGGCGCGGAGTATAGCCGACAATTTGAAGGAATGGGTAGCGATGAGCCGCGGACAGCGGCTATGGCTAGAACCAGTCGGAGCGGTAGGCGATCCACCAGGCGGCCATGCCACAAGGGATTGTTGCAGCCACGGCCCACCAAAAAGGCAGAGCGACGTCGGCGATGAGGCCGAGGGCTGTGAAGGACAGCCAAAATGCTTTGCGCTGCATGAATTTAGTTTAGAGGAGTGGAGGCAAATCGGCGCGTGGGCGGAGGAGAGGTGTGCGTAGTCGGGTAGCGAACAAAAACGAAAAGGCCGGGGCGATATCCGGCCTTGTTCGAAATAGATAAGTTTCGATTGGTTTAGTGAATCGCGCGCGGAGAGTCTGGCCGCTTTTGCTTCGGCGCGGCTTGCGGGACGATCGGCGGGGCAACGCCCTCCTTTTCGAGAGCGTGCTCCAGCACTTCGTCCAGCGTGTGGACGTAGGTGATTTTCAGATCGCCGAGCAGTTCGGGCGGAAGATCCGCCGTTGCGTTTGGCTCGTTGTCCGCGGGAAGGAGAACTTCCTTCACGCCAGCGCGTTTTGCGCCCAACACCTTTTCCTTGATGCCGCCAACCGGAAGAACCACGCCAGAAAGCGTCATTTCGCCCGTCATGGCGAGGCGATTGCGAATCGGCCGACCGGTGAGCAAGCTGACCAGTGCGGTGACCATGGCTGCGCCGGCGGATGGGCCGTCTTTCGGAACCGCTCCCGACGGCACGTGAATGTGAATGTCGTGTTTACGGAAGAAGTCCGGATCGATTGCGTATTTTTCCGCGTTCGAGCGAACCCAGGTAAGGGCCGCAGTCATCGATTCTTGCATCACTTCGCCAAGATGGCCGGTGGTGGTGAACTGTTTTCCGCCACGCATGCGGCTGGCTTCGATGAAGACGATGTCGCCGCCGACGGGCGTCCAGACGAGGCCAACGGAAACGCCGGGTTGTTTGACGCGTTCGTCGATTTCGCGCTCGGTACGGAATTTTGGAACGCCGAGAAATTCGCGAACGATTTCCGGCGTGACGACCATCTTTTCCCTCTTACCTTCGGCCATACGCCGGGCCTGCTTGCGTGTGATGGTGCCGATTTCGCGTTCGAGATTGCGAACGCCGGCTTCGCGCGTGAAGCTGTGGATGATCTCCTGCAAGCTGGGATCGGTGAACTCAATGTTCTCGCCGACTTTTAGCCCGTGTTCGGTGGCTTGCTTGGGGATCAGGTATTTGTACGCGATGTGGAGTTTCTCTTCTCCCGTGTAGCCGGGGAGTTCGATGATCTCCATGCGGTCGCGCAGGGGTTCCGGGATGGGATCCATCCAGTTCGCGGTAGCGATGAAAGTGACCTTGGACAGGTCGAATGGCACGTCCAGATAGTGGTCGCGGAACGTGGCGTTCTGTTCTGGGTCGAGCACTTCCATCAATGCCGCCGACGGGTCTCCGCGGAAGTCGCGGCCGAGTTTGTCGACTTCGTCGAGCATCAGGACGGGGTCGTTCGTTTCCGCGCGTTTGATGCCCTGGATGATTTGTCCGGGCAATGCGCCGATATACGTGCGGCGATGGCCACGGATCTCCGCTTCATCGTGCATACCGCCGAGCGCGAGGCGGACGAACTTGCGTCCGAGCGCGCGAGCGATGGATTTGCCTAAGGAAGTCTTGCCTACGCCCGGAGGTCCGACAAAGCAAAGGATGGGGCCTTTCATTCCCGGTTGCAGCTTTTTCACGGCCAGGTAATCGAGAATGCGCTCTTTGACCTTTTCGAGGTCGTAGTGGTCCTCGTTCAGGATGGTCTGTGCTTTGGAAATATCGATTTCGGCGGAGCCGGAAGATTTACTCCAGGGCAGCGAAGTCATCCATTCCAGGTAAGTGCGCGTGACCATGTATTCGGCGGAGGCCGGGGTCATTTTCGAAAGGCGCTTCAGTTCGCGGTCGCACTCTTTCTTTGCTTCCGCGGTCATTTGCGCTTCTTCGACTTTTTTGCGCAGTTCGTCGATTTCTTGCTGGGAATCGTCGACTTCGCCCAGTTCCTTTTGAATGGCCTTCATCTGTTCGCGCAGAAGATACTCGCGCTGATTCTGGCTAACTTGCTCCTGAACCTGCTCGTGAATCTTGGAGCGGAGTTCGAGCACTTCCAGCTCTTTGGAGAGTTCGCGGATCAAGGTTTCCAAGCGCTTGCGCACGTTGGAAGTTTCGAGCAGTTCTTGACGCACGAGAGTGGAAAGCGACGGCAAGTTTCCGGAGACGAAGTCCGTCAAACGACCGGCGTCGTCGATGTTGGAAGCAGCCGTCTGCAGATCGTCGGAAAGTTGCGGCGAGCGGCTCACCACTTCGCGGAAGAGTTCATGCGCGTTGCGCTGAAGCGCTTCCAATTCGTTGTCCAGTTCGCCTTGAACGTCAGGAAGAGCTTGCACCTGCGCTTGCAGGAAGGGGCGCAAACCGATCAAGTCCACTACCTGGATGCGCTGAATGCCTTCGAGAAAGATGACGACGTTGCCATTCGGCATCTTTACGGTCTTATGAACTTTGGCGAACGTTCCAACCTTGTGCAGATCGGCAGCGGCAGGATCTTCGATGCGCGGATCCAGCTGCGCGACCACGCCAAGATATTTTTCGTCGTCCGAAAGCGAATTGACCAGAGCCAGCGAACTCTCCCGCCCGACCGTCAGGGGAAGAATAGCTCCCGGAAACAGGACAGTGTCCCGAACCGGAAGGATGGGCAAAGTCTCTGGCACAACACTCCGTTTGTCTGGCATAGGGTCCTCAGTACGGCCCGGAGTGAAAGAGAACCGGCGGGTCGTGAAACGTTAGATGCAGAGCGAACTAGAAGGGTACACAGCTACGCATCATGGTTGCAGAAAATCTTAGTTAATAACACTCATATTTTAACACAATTTGCCAAATTCTTCGAAAATCTAGACTAAGATTATATTTTTCAGCAACTTAACAGGCAATCTAGTCTGCAGGACCGCCTAACTTCTAATACCTCCTTGACGTTATCGGCATTTAACTCTCCAAGCTTCACTTTCGACTGGCCTCCTTAAGAGCTTTGGACGCGAGGTCCAAGGCTTCTTCGCGCGTGCGGATGGCGCCTTCAAGTTGCGCGTCTTCGATGTTTCGCAAAACCTCTTTGAATTCGGGCCCTGGCGAGAAGCCCAGGTAGATAAGATCGTCGCCGGTCAAAAGTTTGGCTGGCCGGACTTGCTCCGGGGGCGTCTGCGCCAGAAATTCGCGCACGAACTCGTAGGTGTCGAGATGGCGGTGGCTGGAAAGGCAATCAAGTTTGTGAAGCGCCAGATGCTCTTCGAATTTTGGCTGGCGCACAAAGCGCTTCAGAGTGGATGAGCGCATCTGGCCAGCGTCCTTGAATTTCATGTGATTTGCGATGAGGGCGAGGATCTGTTCCGTTTCATCGTTAGACATTTTCAGGCGGCGGCAAATTTCTTCGCCCATGCGAACGCCAACTTCGACATGACCATCGAAGCGGATACGGTCGCCAGTGTCCGCGGCGGAGCGGAACGTGGGCGGTTTGCCAACATCGTGCAGGAGCACGCCCCAGGCGAATGTCATGGTGCTGCCCGAGGGGATTCCGTCGAGCATCATGCAGGTGTGGACCCAAACGTCGCCTTCAGGGTGATATTGGGGCGGCTGCTCGACACCTTTCATCGCGGCAATCTCGGGCAGGACTTGTTGGAGAAGCCAGGCTTGGTCGAGTAAGCGGAATGCGTTTCCAGCGGCGCCTTCCGTCAGCATTTTCGTAAGCTCTTCGCGAATTCTTTCCGGCGAAACTTGCGTGATGCCTTTTGCATGTTTGCGGATCGCGCGAAACGTTTCTGCTTCGATTTCAAAACCGAATCGCGCGGCGAAGCGGACGGCGCGGAGCAAGCGAAGTTTGTCTTCTTCGAAGCGTTTGTCCGGATTGCCGATCGCGCGAATGATTCCGGCGTTCAGATCGGCACGTCCACCGACGAAATCGAGAATCTCCAGCGTATCGTGACGCATCAAGAGGCCGTTGATGGTGAAGTCGCGGCGCTGGACGTCCTCTTCGGCAGATTTAGCGTAGACCACGGTGTCGGGGCGGCGTCCATCCGAGTAGCTGCCATCGGAGCGGAATGTTGCAACTTCGACTTTGTGGCCGTCGCGCGGAATCAGAATCACGCCAAACTTCGCGCCAACGGCGACACTTTCTGGAAAGAGCGCCATCACTTTATCGGGCGAAGCGTCGGTGGCGACGTCGTAGTCGGCCGGCTCGCGGCCGAGGAGCAAGTCGCGAACGCAGCCTCCGGCGAGCAGGGCCTGGAAGCCAGAGCGAATGAGCTGATCGCAAATCGAATTGGCGAGTGCGCGCGGCGTCACAAGCCGATTATGCACCGGCGTCCGGGAAATTCGGGAGATTTCGGTTTGGGCGGTGCGACACTACTGGCAGCGGAGAACGAGGCAGGTGATGTCGTCGAATTGGTGGGTGGCGCCGACGAAAGAATCGACCTGCTGCATGAGAAATTGCATGGATTGCTGCGCGGTTTGACTTTGCAATGATTTCACGCAAGAGACCAGGCGCGGGTCGCCGAACTCTTCACCAGCATGATTGAACGCGTCGACCATCCCATCCGTAAACAGAAGCAACAAATCGCCGGACGCGAGGTCGATGGAGCCTACTTCAAATTTAGAGTCGAAATCGATGCCCAGTGGAACGCCGCCGGTTTCAAGACGGACGATGCTGCCATCGCTGCGGCGAAGAATCGGGTTGTTGTGGCCAGCGTTTATGAATTCCATGTGGCGCGTCGCCGGATCGTATTCGGCGAGAAGGGCCGTGGTAAAGCGGCGGCCATCGAGGCTGTGAGCGGTGGCATAGCGATTGAGCCGCGTAACAAGTTCGGCGAGCGAAACGCCTTCGCCGGTGATGGTGCGCAGGCTCGCCTGAAACGTGGCCATGAGCAGCGCGGCGGGGATACTTTTTCCCGCGACGTCGGCGATCACCAGAAAAAGTTTTTCGCTTCCATTGGGATTGCCTAGCGGGAAGAACGCGTCGTAATAATCACCCGCGACGGAATTTTGCGGACGTGTGGCGAAGGCGACGTCCGCGTTCGTTACGACCGGGGGCTGCGAGGGGACGAGCCACGATTGGATTTCGCGCGCGATTTCGAGGTCGCGCTTCATGATGACTTTGTCCGCGAGTTCCAGGGAAAGCAGGAAGAGGAAGATCAACGCGGCAAAGAGTTCAAATCGCACGTCGAGCGTGGACTTGCCGGCAAACTCAAACTTGAATCCCGAGGATACGAGCAGAACAAGAGCGATGATGAGAAGCACGCGACGTACGGCGCTCAATTTGTAGAGCATTGCCGTAAACATTGCGCGTGCGATGTGTAGCGGCCGGTGCCATCGCGGCAGTTTGGCGATTTCGTCCACATCCACGTCTTTTTTGTAGAACCCGTAGCTCGCTCGCGCATCGGCGGTAAATTGGGACCAGAGTTCGTCAATTCGGCGGCCTTCGCTCAGGCGACCCCAAAGACTTTGTTCCTGCGCGGGGCGGGGGGCAGATGCTGGATTTGAGGTCGATTCACGATAGGGCATGGCAAAAGTATAGGACATTCGAGAGGAAACGCGAGGGCGCGAAGGCGCGAAGGCGCGAAGGAGACTACTCTTCGCGTTTAAGCGAGCCGCCGAATTGAATTTTTCCGAAACCGAAGCGGTCGCGCAGCTTATCGGTGGCGGCGGTGAGCTTTTCGAGTTTGTCGCGGCGCGGCGCGTCCAGGAGATCGAGCTGTTCTCCGCCGTGGGTGAAATTACTCAGAGCCGTGCCGAGCAGTCGAATTTTTCTTTTTTTGTTGCGATGCTCGTCAAAGAGCGAGAGAAAGGCCCGCTGAATGTCTGTGTCGAGATGCACTGGCTCGGGCATGGTGCGCGAGCGAGTGTACGTATCGAATCCGGTGTAACGAATGGTGAGAGTAAGCGTGCGGGCGGCAAGGCCCGCTTCACGCAGGCGCTTGCAAGTTTTTTGCGAAAGATGGCTGAGCATGGAATTCAGCGTGGACAGGTCGTCGGTATCTTCGCCGAAGGTGTGATTGTGCGAAATCGATTTGGGTTCCGCGTCGACGACGAATTCATAAGAATCGCCGCCGCGGGCTTTACGATAGAGCGCCGTCCCCCATTGACCGAAAATCTTTTCCAGCTTTTCCGAGGAATGTCCGGCAAGTTGTGCGACGGTTTCAATGCCGAGTGCGCGGAGAGCGCGTTCGGTGACTTCGCCGATACCGGGAATTTTGCGGACGGAAAGAGGCGCGAGGAATTTTGCTTCCTGGCCGGGTGCGACCCAGACGAGGCCGCGCGGTTTGGCTTGATCGCTTGCCACTTTCGCGGTGAGGCGCGTCGTCGCGAGGCCGCCGGAGCAGGGAAGCCCGGTCTCGCGCGTGATGGTGCGAAGCAATTTGTCCGTGGCGGCGAGCGGAGGGCCGTGCATGCGTTCCGTGCCAGAAAAATCGAGATAGGCTTCGTCTACTGACACCATTTCAACGACGGGAGAGAAGCGCGCGAGGATGGAAGCGATGCGATCGCTCCACTCGGCGTATTTCGCGTGATGGCCGTCGAGGAAGACGGCATGAGGACACAGCTTTCCGGCGGTGCGGAGCGGCATGGCGGAATGAATTCCGTATTTGCGCGCTTCGTAACTAGCCGCGGAAACTACACCGCGCTGGTCGGGACGTCCGCCGACGACAACTGGTTTGCCGAGCAGATCGGGGCGGTCGAGAAGCTCGACGGAGACGAAGAACGCGTCCATGTCCACGTGGAGAATATTCGCGACCGATGGCGCGGAGAGATCTTCGGCGTTTGCGTGAAGAGCTCGAAATCGCGCCAGGTCCGGCATGAAGTTAGCCTACGCCGGGAAAGTTGCGCCGACAACCTAGGCGCGCTCAGCGGAGATGACGCGCGGGATACCGGCGAGATCGTTGGTGACGCCGACACTGGTCCAGAGGGGCGGTTCGAGTAGCGGCTGGACGGCAGGGAGGGAATCGTGGCCGAGTTCGAGGACGAGAAGGCCACCAGGTCTTAGACGCTCGGCGGATTGCGCAATGAGGCCAGCGTAAAACTCGTAGCCCTCTTCGCCACCGTAGAGAGCGAGAGACGGTTCGTGATCGCGGACCTCGCGAGCGAGAGCGGGTGCTTCGCGGCGGCCGATGTAGGGAGGGTTGGAAACGATGAGGTCGAAACGCGTCGGCTCTTCCGGAATGCGAAACAACGACGCCGGACCCTCGTTGGGTAAGACATATCGCGTCCCCGCGAGCGAAAGCCGGTCGAAGAGATTTGATTCGATGAAATGGACGCGCGCGCATACCGAATGTTTCTCGGCATTCCGTCGCGCGACCACCAGCGCTTCGGCGGAAATATCTGAAGCGAAAATCTGCGCTTGCGGCAACTCTTTCGCCAGCGCGATAGCGATGCAGCCTGAGCCGGTGCCGATGTCGGCTATGAGCAGGCCAGCGCCGTCGTTTTTGTTAGGGCGGCCAGCGCGAAGTTCGCGGAGAGCGAGGCGGTCGAGTGTGACTTCGATGAGATGCTCGGTTTCGGGGCGTGGAATCAGAACGCCGGGCGAGACCTCGAAGGAGAGACCCCAGAATTCCTGTTTCCCGGTGAGATGCTGGACTGGCACGCCGGAGATGCGGCGATCGAGCAGGGATTGATAACCGCGTTCTTCCTCGTTAGTCAATTCAGCTTCGGGGTGGGAATAAAGATAAGTGCGCTCGCGGTGCGCGGCATGAAGGAGCAAAAGCTCCGCCGCGAGCGTGTCGGACGCGATGTGCGCCGCGCGAAGTTGCGCGATGCCGTGTTTGAGTGCGGTGCGAAAGTCCATCAGCAAAGAATCTCGGCAGATAAATCAGCCGGCGGAAAGTTCCTGATTCAGGCGCTCGGATTCGTAGTGAGAAGTCAGGCCATCCACCATTGGAGCCAGCTTTCCTTCCATCACATCAGTCAGCTGATGCAACGTCAAGCCGATGCGGTGATCGGTCACGCGGTTTTGCGGGAAATTGTAGGTGCGGATTTTTTCGCTACGGTCGCCGGTCTTGATCTGGCCGCGGCGTTCCGCGCCTAACGCTGCCTGCTGCTTCTCCAGTTCCATTTCATAAAGACGCGCACGGAGAACGCGCATCGCCTTGGCGCGGTTCTTAATCTGCGATTTTTCGTCTTGCTGCGAGACCACGAGGCCGGAAGGCAAATGCGTGATGCGCACGGCCGAGTACGTCGTGTTGACGGACTGGCCCCCGGGCCCGGACGAGCAGAAAGTGTCGATGCGCAAATCTTTGGCTTCAATTTTGATGTCAATATCGTCAGCTTCGGGAAGCACGGCAACGGTCGCGGCGCTCGTGTGAATGCGCCCCTGCGTTTCCGTCGCAGGAACGCGCTGTACGCGATGCACACCGCTTTCGTATTTTAGTTTCGAGTAGACATTTTTTCCTTGAATGGCGGCGACGACTTCTTTCAGGCCGCCGAGCGAAGAAGGCGAACTTTCCAGGATTTCCACCTTCCAGTTTTGTGTTTCCGCGTAGCGCGAATACATGCGAAAAAGTTCGCCGGCGAAGAGCGCGGCTTCATCGCCGCCGGTTCCAGCGCGGATTTCCACGATGACGCTCTTGTCGTCGTTCGGATCTTTCGGCAGGAGCAGAAGTTTTAATTCGCGTTCGATCGTATCGCGGCGCTCGATCAGCTGCTTCTCCTCTTCCTGTGCCATGTGCCTCATGTCGGCGTCCTCGGATTCGACAACCATTTCGTGGGCGCCGGCGAGGTCTTTTTCGATTTGCTTGAACTGGCGGTGCTTGTTAACGATGTCCTCTAATTCGGAATGTTGCTTGGCGAGCTTTTGCAGGCGCGCGGAATCGTTCACGACTTCTGCGGACGAAAGCTGCTGCGTCATTTCTTCGTAGCGGGCGTCAAGCTGATCGAGTTTTTCGGTAAGCGACAGAACTGGCATTTCTGATTCCTTTCGTTAAGCACTCGCGGCGCATCGGCGGGGAGTGGCAGGACAACGTTGAGTTCGTGCGTCGAGAATGAGGAGCACGCCGGATAGGCGGGCAAAAGGAGGGAGCGCTAATAAAAAGCGGTGAACATTACCTGAATAGAATAGCGCCGAACGGAATATCAGGCAATTGTCTACCGGGCTTGGTTGCTGGAGCGGTACGCGGTGTACTACGATGCACGAACGATGAGTGAAACGGCGAGGATGGCGAGTTTGACGGACGGCGAGGCACAGCAGCACGCCGCAGCGGATGCGGGATTTTTGTGGGATTTCTGGTATCCGGCACTGCGAAGCGAAGAGATTCGCGGGACGAAATTAGCGACCGCGATGTTGCTGGAGGTGCCGCTTGTGCTGGGGCGCACAAGCGATGGCCGCGCGTTTGCGATGCGGGACGCTTGCCCTCACCGGGGAATTCCGCTTTCTTACGGGCGATTTGACGGCAAAGTCGTCGAGTGCAGCTATCACGGCTGGCGATTCGAGGCCTGCAGCGGTCAGTGCATGGAAATTCCGTCGTTGACGAGCCAGGACAAGTTAAGAGTCGATCGTGTTTTTGCCGGCCACTATCCATGTGAGGAGCGCGACGGCTACGTCTGGGTGTACATGACGGCGCCTAGCGGACGAGTGCCGGAAAAACTCGCCGGCGCGTCGGAGCTTGTTAAATTTGGCGCGAGCTACAAAAGCACACAACTCTTTTGCGATTTGCCGTCGCATGTGGACCACGGAATTATCGGACTGATGGACCCGGCGCACGGTCCGTTCGTACATCAATCGTGGTTTTGGCGCAGCCGCCGCAGCATTCACGAAAAAGAGAAGAAATTCGAGCCGATTCCTAACGGATTTCGCATGAGTCCCCATTCGCCGAGCACGAACAGCGCGCCCTATCAGTTGCTCAAAAAAATGACCGGCGCTCCCGTCACCACCACTATCGACTTTGTGTTGCCGAACATGCGCACCGAAATCATCCAGACTGGCAAACTCTGGTTTTCCAGCCGCGCCACCGTTACTCCCGTTCGGCGCGATCTTTGCCGCATCGATTTTGTCGCCGCGTGGAATGTGCCCCTTCCCGTATTCGTTTTCCGCAGATTCGCCAAAACATTTTTACGCCAGGATCAGGAAACGATGATCCGCCAGTCCGAGGGCCTGAAACACAATCCCCGCCTCATGCTTATCGACGACGCGGACCGCCCCGCAAAATGGTATTTCGCTCTCAAAGCGAATTTGCTGGAAGAGCGCCGCACGGCCCAGCCCAAGACCCATCCCATGGACGGCCCGGTTACGCTTCATTGGAAGTCGTAACCGCCCGCCGCGGCCCGGCCGACAGATTTCCGTTGACTTCAGACGATTCCTACTTTATAATATGTATTTATAAGTAAGCGGAGGGTAAGAATGGACCTCCGTGCGCACCTTTCATCAGCAATCCCGCCTCAATTCTCCTGTAAACCTTTCTGTTTCCAACAACTTGCCACAATTATGCTTAGCCGGATCGCGTAACTCTTTTCTTTTCATCGGATTGCGCACTCTTTGCGCAAACCGGCGTCTCTATTTTCACTGTAACTCTATTAATTTCTGTAGTTTGCGCACTCTTGTAAAAACAATGGCGGGGTGGCATCTCAACCACTCCCCTTCAACTCATCCTTTCGAGCGATTGCTCCAAATCCGCCTGCAGGTCCGCCAAATCCTCCAACCCGATATTCAACCGCACGATGCGGTGGCCGTAATCCGGGCGGCTGGGGCGCGAGCCGAAGTCGTATGCGACGGCAAGGCTTGTCACGCCAGCCCAGCTATAGCCGATCTTAAAAAGGGCGAGATTGTTCACAAACGCGTGCACCTGTTCCTTGGTGAAGCGGTCCTTGAACACGATGGAAAAGACGCCGGTCGATCCAGTGAAATCGCGCGTGAAGAATTCATGGCCCGGGCAGGAAGGCAGCGCGGGATGGAGCACAAGGTCAATTTCCCGTCGAGCCGCGAGCCATTGCGCGAGAGCCAGCGCGGATTTTTCAATCGCGGCAAGTCGCACCGCGAGAGTTTTCAGCCCGCGCAGCGCGAGCGTGCAATCGTCGGGCGAAGCGGCGCAGCCGAAGAGTTGGTGGGCCAAGCCAATCTTTTGGTAAGCCGCGTCGTCGCGCACGGTGATCGACCCGAGAAGAAAGTCGCTGTGGCCGCCAACGTATTTGGTGAGCGCTTGCATGGTGACGTCAACGCCGTGAGCGAGGGCGTCGAAATAAACTCCTGCTGCCCAAGTGTTGTCGAGAACGACGAGTGCGCCGTGTTTATGCGCAGCGGCAGCGACGGCCGGAACGTCCTGGACTTCCATGCTGATGGAGCCGGGGCTTTCGCACCAGACGAGCCGCGTATTCTCTTGCAGCAGCGAACTGATTTTCGCGCCGATCGTCGGCGGGTAGAAACCGACTTCGATACCGAACCGCTGCAAGACTTCGACAGAGAATTTGCGATTGGGGTAGTAAATGCTTTCGGGAACGAGAATGTGATCGCCGGATTTGAGAAACGCAAAATTAATCAGCGAAATCGCAGCCTGGCCGCCCGGCGTGATGAACGTTCGGTAGCCGTTCTCGAGTTCGCAGATCCGCGCGGCAAGTTCGAGGGTGGTAGGAGTGCCATAAAGACCGTAGGTGTAGCCGACGGCGTGCTGGTCCCAGGTGTCCTGAACAGCGGCGGCATTGGAGAAAAGAACAGTCGATCCGCGATGCGTCGCCGGTGCCAGCGATTTAAAGCCTTCGGGAGCGTGCGCGTCCGGATGGATGAGTTTTGTTTTCCAATTCTTTGCCATGCGGAAAGTGTAGCGCAGGAGCCTGGCAGAGGTAGAGACGACGGCGGAGCCACTAAAAGTCGTCGCCAGAAAATCCAAACCTGGATTAATATGCTTGCGACCTTTTGGAGGTATCAGGATGACAAGACAATGGATGTTAGCGTTTGCGATGATTTCCGCGGCGGTGCTTGGTGCGAGCAGGCGTGTTTCGGCGCAAGAGAAACCGCCGGTACGCGTCGCGATAGTGGCATTAGTGCACGGGCACGCGCACGGTTTGTTGCACATGATGCCGTCGATTACGAGCGCGAAGCTCGTTGCGATCTACGAGCCACAGAAGGAACTGGTGGACCAGTACGTCAAGCAATATCACCTGGAAGCGGTGCCGGCCTACAACGACCTGGAAAAAATGTTGTCGGAGCAGAAGCCGGACGCGGTGCTGATTTACAGTACGATTGCTGACCATCGCAAATTTATTGAAGCTGCGGCAAAGCATGGAATCAGCTCCATGGTTGAGAAGCCGTTGGCCACGACCGTCGAAGACGCTGTCGCGATTCGCAAAACCGCGCGCGAACATCACGTGCATGTGCTCGTCAACTACTTCACGACCTGGCAAGCGAGTTGGCGGCAGATGTACGACGAGGCGGCAAAAGGGAAATTGGGCGACCCGCGGCGAATCGTGGCGCACGCAGGTCACGAAGGCCCGAAGGAAATTGGCGTCGGTCCGGAGTGGTTGCCGTGGCTAACCGATCCTGTGCAAAACGGCGCAGGAGCGTTGTTTGACTTTGGCTGCTACGGCGCGGACTTTGCGACGGTGTTGATGCATGGCCAGGCGCCGATCAGTGTTAGCGCCATCGCGCAAACCGAAAAGCCGGACATTTATCCAAAAGTGGATGATGAGGCGACGGTGATGCTGCGATACCCGAAGGCCCAGGCAGTGTTGATGCCGTCCTGGAACTGGCCGTTTTCGCGAAATGATGTGGAACTCTACGGCGCGACAGGATATGCAGCCACGGTCGGAGCCGATAAATTGCGCGTGCGGTATCACGGAGAAAAAGCAGAGTCGGTCGTCGAAGCGCCTCCCGCTCCGAAAGCTGAATCGAATTCGCTGGACTATCTGGTCGCAGTCTTGCGCGGCGAAATCAAACCGGACGGAGATCCGTCCTCGCTGGAGACGAATGTCGTCGTGGTGCAAATCATGGATGCCGCGCGGCGGTCAGTGGCGACCGGCAAGACGATCGCCTTGGAGAAATTGCCCGACTGAGCGTTTGTTTACCGAAGCGCGGAAAGATCAAACGTTGACGTGACGTGTTGACCGTCGGGAGTGAAGATTTCCGCGATGGCTTCATCGGAAGAGACGTCGTGAGCGTCGTACGTGACCCATATGTACGCGCCAATCATTTGGCCGCCGTATTCCGAGTGAGAGTAGATCGGTTCGCCGTCACGCGAAAGTGGTTCGATCCACTGGTCGTTCTGAGAGAGACCAGTGTTGAACGCCTGCCAAAAATCCTCTGAACGCAACGAGATGCCCTTCTCCGCGGCCAGATCGGCGCGATCCCTGTCGGATTCGATGTAGCCGTACGATGGGGTAAATTCGATGTGGAAGCGGACAACGATCGTGTCGGCGTGGGAATGATAGTTGGCGGCGGCTTGTTGCGCGCTGTAGCCAGCGGCTTGTGCGTTGGAAGCTTCGACGACTTGCGCAAACGGAGTCATGACGCGAATTTCGGAGATATAGGGGCCTGATTTCGGCACCGGAAGATGGTGTTGATAAGGCTTCAGCGCCGATTGCGTGGACGCGTCGTGATGCTGGCCGAGGAAATAGGCTTCGCGCACTGTTTTGTCGGTAAGGGGGCTCTCATAGGCGAAAGCGGGAGGCAAAACAAGCAGCGCGGTCGTAACGGCGAGAAGGGAGCGTTGATGGAGCATCTCGAGTGTCCTACGGATTGGATGCTATCGAGGATATCGCGGTTTCGGGGGAGTTGCGAGCAGGGAGATTCCAATCGATCTCCCGGACTGGACCAACGACGAGTGCCCACGAGGCCATGCCGATGAGGATCACGATGCCAACGATGATCAGTGGCCACGTGAAGCCGCCAGTTTTTCCGACGAGAATGCCAGTCACGGCCGGACAGATAATCCCTGCAAAGTTCGCGAAACCGTTTTGCAGGCCGGCCCAACGTCCGGTGGCTTGGGGCCCAGCAAGTGTTTGGCAGAAGGCGAAGATGCCCATGCCGCCTACGCCGGAACCGAGGCCGAGGAGCAGCAACCAGGGGAGATAAGTGCGCTGGCTCGCGAAGAGCGAACCGACGAGCGCGATCGTGAGAATCGAGTAGCCGATGACCATGGCAGATTTGCGGACAAGCGTTACGGATTTTCCTGCTCGAATGAAACGGTCGCTAAACCATCCGCAGAGAATCGTACTGACTGCGTCACACATGTAATAGAGGGCGCCGATTTTCGGCATCTCTGCCAACGAAAGATGGCGTTCTTGTACGAGATAGATGGGAAGCCAGGTGAGCATGAAATAGATGTAGTAGTTCGCAGCGAAGTGACCAAGAGTGACGCCCCAAAAAGAACGCTGCGCAAAGATGTCGAACGTTGAGGGTTGCACGGACTGTGGTGCCGAGATGTGACCGAGGCCAGGCCCGCGGGGCATGAAGAGAAACCAGAGCGGTAGCCATAGCAGACTGACCAGTCCAATGCCAACGAAAACGGGACGCCAACCGTGTTTGGCCATGAGGAGACCGGCGCCGAGAGTTCCGATGGCGGGGCCAGTGCGCATACCGGCAATGATGATGCCGTTGGCGAAGCCGCGTGCGTGTTCGGGGACGTAATTGGAGAGCACTTTAGAAAAGGATGGGAACGCGACTGATTCGCCGACACCGAGCAGAAGGCGCATGGCAAACAAAAGTGCGAAGCCGCGAACGAGGCCGGTGGCGGCGGTGGCGGCGGACCAGAGAAGAAAGCCGAGACCAAGGACGTAGTTGACGCTGAAACGGTCGGTGAACCAACCGATGAAAAAAAGACAACCGGAATATGTGTAAAAAAAGGCGGAAAAAAGCATGCCGAGTTGAGCGGGCGAGAGACCGAGTTCGATTCGGATGGTTGGTGCGGCGACGGAGAGATTGGTGCGGTCAATGTAGTTGATGAGAATGGCGACGTGAAGGAGGATTACGGGAAAGAGCAGCGGCCCGAGGCCTTGCGAAGGAGCTTTCGATTCGCGCATGTGAGAGGTCGGCGAGAGTTTGCGGGAAGCCAACGTGGAAAGCAACGAGAATCAAATCCGGCGGATGACGTTGGGAAAGTCGAGCCAGACTTTGATACCGCAAAAGTGCGAGCCTTCGGTGCAGATGGGGGTGGTGATGCCGGCGCGGAGATGGCAGGGTGGGCCGACGTATTTGGAAAGTTCGGGGTGGACGCGGCGAAGCTCGGCGACTTCGTCCATGGAAGCGGCGTAGATTTCTTCCTGTGCGTTGAAACACGTACGCATGGTCCATTTGTGGAGAAGGTGGAGAAGGGAGCCGGTTTCAACGAGGCGAATGGATTTGGCGTTGGGGAGAAGGTAGAGAGCGATTTCGGGAGAGACACCACGGTCGAGAAGAACGTTTTTTGCGGACCAAGCCTCGCGCATAGCGCGTTCGTAGACTTCACGGGCGCGAGGATTTTCTTTGAGAAGTTGTGGAGTGATGAAGTCGGGTTCACGCGTGTCGGCGAGCGTGAGGAGCGGGCGCGAGCCGGGGACCATGCGATGGCGCTGGTCTTGTGAGTCGGCGGTGTGGGAGATTTTTTTTGCGAAAGTGTAGTTGGCGTGTTGAAGCGCGCGCATGATCGGTGCGTGGACGCCGACGTTGAGAGTTTCGAGGCGATAGAGATTTTTGGCGGGACTGAGAAGGCGATCGATCGCGTCGGCGTCGGAGCACTGAGATTCGGCTAAGCCGAGGACGGCGCGGAACGATTCGGCTATGACGCGAGCAGCGTTGGGAGAGTAGTCGACAAGTTTGGAGGTTTTTCCGGCGAGCTTGGAATCGAATTCGTGGGCAAATGCTTCGCCATTGGGCTGGAATTTTGTCGAAGCGGTGAATTCGGGTAGTTCTTCGAGCGGCGCCGTACCGAAACGATCGAAAAACTGCGGATCGATGTCCTTAACAAGTGAAACCATTGCACCGACGACGGCGCGCGTTTCGCTCGGCGTGTCGGACGCGGCGGCCATGCGCCAAAGGCGATGAAGGACGATGCCGGAGATGGTGTGGACCATCGTGGTGAAGGCGGCGACGGGAAGAACGTAGCGAGCGATTTCGATGGCGCGTTTTTCGGCGGAGCGTTCGATTTTTTGGACATGCTTGGGATTGGAATTTGGGCCGACGCGCCAAATATCTCCGAGAATGGCGCGAGTATCGGAGACGAGAAGTGCAGAAAGTTCGCGGTAGTAATTCCACGCGCGCGTGACGGCTTGTTCGTAAATTTCCCTGGCGGATTCGTTGAAATAGAGATCGACGGGGGGAACGTAAGCCTGGACGCGATCCATGCGGACGTAGCGCTGGCTTTGCTGCTCGGAGTTGTAGAAAGGGTGTGCGTGGAGAAACGACCAGACGAACTGGCGGCTGACGTTTTCGAGGCCGAATTCGAACGTGGCGTGCTGGAAGACGGTGTGGTGGCCGCTGTTGAAGGTGGCGGCGCCGATGTTGAGGCGCTGCTTGTCGGTGACCTCTTCCGGAGCGATGAGATGGTCGGCGTAACAAGTTCGAGCGGCGGCGATGGCGGAATCGAAAGGATGATTGAAGAAGTTGCGAAGGGTTACGCGAGGCGGGGCGGATTCAACGGATTCGGCGGGGCGAGCGCCATCGAACATGCGCGATTGTGTGGCCACGATGGAAGGGTATTCTACACGGTCGTCGAACAAAGACACAGGCGGGAGAAGCGACGATTGAAACGCTTCTCCCGACGTGAATCCTGACAAAACTGGAATTTACTTTTTTGCGGCGGCGGTCTTTGCGGCAGCGTCAGCGTATTTCTTTGTAAAGCGTTCGACGCGGCCGGCGGTGTCGAGCAGTTTCTGCTTGCCGGTGAAGAACGGGTGGCAGTTGGAGCAAATTTCGACGCGCAGCATGTCGCCCTTGACTGTGGAGCGGGTGGGAAACGTATGACCGCAAGCACAATGCACAGTGACGGCGTGGTAGTCGGGGTGAATTCCGGGTTTCATGATTCTCCATTCTGATGCGGCCGGTCTGCGCGGCTACCCGGGATGGGGTGCTACAGCCACGTCGCTAGGTCGCAAGGCAAACCGCAATTAAACGATAAGAGAGAAAAACGTCAAAACGGCCTGATTTGCGGACAGTGGTTCAGTTTGAATTTTCCCTTATTGTGTCACGATTAAGAAAATTCAAACTGAACCACTACCGATTTGCGCTGGGTCAGGAAATGAAACAGCAGCCGACGCGGAGCGTGCCTTCCGAGGAGGGGCGGGACCAAACTGGCTTCAAATTGACGCGGACCGGGGGAAGAATCGGCACGTGAAGAATGGCGAGGAAATTCTCGGGAAGCGATTGGCTGGTGTCGAGTTCGAGGGCCACACCTCCGAACCCGAGGTCGAGTACTTTGGCACGACGCGACGCCGCTTCGCCGAGCACGGCGTAGGCGTTCGTGCCGGTCATGGAAACGCGTTCTGCTTTGCGCTGTACAGCGTAATTTGGGCGGGACTCGATGGCCGGCGAAGCGACCGCGACGGCGGTGTGAACTCTGATTGAAGAAGCTGAAACGGCCGCAGCGAGGGAACTCTCGGTCGATTGAACTGGGTGAGGCATCTCTATTGGGGCGGTCGATGCAGCCGCGCGCGCGGGTAAATCGGGCGGTAGAGAAACTGGGGCCGAGACGGGGATAGAAACTGATCGGGCCACGTCTGAGATTTCTGAAGCGACTAGAACGGCCGAAGGCGGCGGTGTTGACTGGGATTGCTGCGGAGCTTCAACGTTCAATGCGGCCTGGTCATGATTTGCGTGCTTCAGTCGATAGAGACGTTCGTCAGCAATACGGACCAACTGATCCATGGCGTCGCCGTCTGATGGGAATGTGGATATGCCATGGTCTATCCTGACGTCGATGGAGATTGCGATGGAGCGCAGGACATCGGCAAAGATAATACCGATGCGTTTGCTCAACGCGAACGCCTGAGGCGCGTCGGTTTGCGGAAGCAGGAGAGCGAATTCGTCGCCACCGAGGCGAAAAGCGGAGTCCGACGTGCGCAAAGATTTTCGCAAAGTGGATGCGACGGCCCGCAAGACGTCGTCCCCACGAAGGTGACCGAGTTGATCGTTCACTTCCTTGAAGCGGTGGAGATCCAGAGTGACGAGGCTCAGCGGCTGCGTGTAGCGCTTTGCGCGATTCAGTTCTTTTTCAAAAGTTTCACCGAACAAGCGGCGGTTGTGGAGGCCGGTAAGCGCATCGGTGACCGCGTTGCGTTCGAGTGTTTTTAGATCTTCGCGTTCGATGAGAAGAGGGAATTGAAAAAGATTGGACGAAGCGAAGACGTCTACCATTGCGGTGAGCAGAGAAACTGAACTGCCGGACGCCGCTAAGAGTGCTTGCTGACGCTGAAGAATTTCATCCCACAGTTGAGAAGAGCGTTCCTCGGAGAGTTCCAAGTGAGTGAACGTGCGGAAAAATCCGCGAAGGAATTGGCCGCGCACAGAAACGTCGAGCGATTGCAGCGTTTCAACGAGAATTTCGAGAAAGTTCGCGGCAATCGATGTGCGCGCCGGAAAATTCACGCCAGGGCTGGGCGGGTGGTTTATGTGCGTTCACCTCTGCCTGTCCCCGCGGGGGTTGGGGAAAGTCAACTTAATCCGATTTAGATGACCAACAGGGAGCAAACGGGGTACCAAAGTGGTAGAGCGTCCGCTGCTGCCAAACGAAAAGAACGATCTGCTGTTGGGCTGTAAAGTATTGAAAAAGGTGCCCTTGTGTCAAGTGGCGAAGCTGGACGAAGGGAGCGAGGCTCGCGCCTTCTGATCAGACGGAAATACTTCGGGTCGGCTGGGGAAGAAGTGGAAGTTTATTATCCCCTAGTTGGGGTTCAATCAAGGTGCTTGAAGAACTCGATACCGAATAGACGAAGGTCCCCCGCTGCTTGCTGGCGCAGTACTTTCGCGGTGATGGGCGGCGTTTCGTTGGGAACCAGTCCGGACGACGCGGGAGAAGGAGTTGGGATGGTCAGGTGCACCACCTGATCAGGGCGAAGGATGTGGGTTGAAGCGATACAGGCACCAGAAGCACTAATATTCAGTGTCTTGGTGAGTTCGACGAAATCGACGCCGGAAGCGTCTTGAGCGCGGAGAAACACAGGAATCTGGAGGCGAATCCTTGGAAACCGACGCTGCTTGGAGCTGTCCACGGCTGGGTTGGTCTTGGCAACCTGAGTTTCCACAATTAGCCCTTTTGGTACCACAGAACTAGTACGGACTCATGCACCTTAGATGCCAGAGTTGCTGAGTGGGTTCGGGCGCTAAATCTAACTAAATCAGTATATTAGCCAGTCATCTGGAAAGCGAGGAGATCGAGTACCCTCGATAAGGTGAGGAAAGGGATACCGCACTTCCCATTATGTGCAAGTGGAACGGATTTACCATTGACACGTCTAGACCCACCTGCGAGCATGCCAAGCAACGGGAAAATTTTTGCCACTCTGAGGGAGCTCGAACAAACTAATGGAGTTGCAGAGCACTGCGGTCTCAAATGACGTGAGGACGCCGGGAACCGTAGCGTTCGGGGTAGTCAAGAGTTTATTGGACTGCGTCGAAAAGGGTTTGCTGGTCGCAGAGCGAGGCGGACGAATCGTCTTGGCAAATCTGCGCGGCCGAGAGACCCTGGCGGCACTAGGACACGGTGATTTTCAAGAAGCGAACCTGATTAGCGATGTGCTGAAAGTGTCGTCTGAAACGTTTGTACAGAAATTAGAGGCCGGGCGCAGGGAACTTCAACTGGAGATCATTTCGGGCGCAGGCAAATACTTTGCGTCCGTGCAATGGATGGCAGAGCCAGAATGGCTCGTGCTGCAGTTCGAACAAGCCGCGGCGAATCCGGCACCCGATGTTGCGACACAGTTGACGGTGCAGGAACTTCTGCAAGAGAGAGAAATCACCTATCGCAACCTGCTCGCGGCATACCTGAAGTTGCAGGAAGTGAATCGTCAGAAGACAGTGTTTTTGGCATCAGCCGCACATGAATTGAAGACGCCGCTTGCCGTGATTAAGGGCTACTACGACTTGCTGCTGACCGGATCGTTGGGCCGACTAAGCGAAAAGCAGCGGGACATTCTGGAAGAATCGAAAGAGAGCTGCGAGCGGCTGGTACGCCTGGTGTCCATGTTCCTGAACTATTCCGCGCTGGAAAGCGGGAAGTTGGTTTTACAGCTAAGGGAAAACGATTTACGCGATTGTCTGGACGAAATGGCGAAACGGTGGTCAGAGGCGTTCCAGCGCAAAGGTGTACGGCTGGATGTGAACCTCGATCCTTCCATTCCAAGTTTCCGTTTTGATTACCAGAAAGTGCAACAGGCTGCCGCGAATTTACTGGATAACTCGCTCAAGCACACGCCATCGGGCGGGACGGTAACGCTTGTTGCAAAACCGCATTTTTGGGAGAGGCGGGTTGCGGAGGTGGCGGCGCCAAGCCAAGAACGCCGCCGGTTCCGATTGCCGCGCCCGAACAGCGTGGAAGTGAGCGTTTCAGATTCAGGTTCTGGAATCGCGCCGGAGCATCATCAGGAGATTTTTGAAGATTTTGTGCGGGTGGATCGCAACACATCCGGCATGGGACTCGGACTGGCGATTGCGAAAAGGCTAGTGCAGGCACACCGCGGCAAGATTTGGGTGGAGAGCGAGTCAAAGCGTGGCAGCACATTTCATTTTCTGCTGCCGATCGAGTAGTAAGAAGCCGATTGGTCGAAGCGAGATGAGAGTGAGGGATGACGATGGCGGTAAAAGAAAAAATCCTTGTCGTGGATGATGAACCAAGCATCAGGAAGTATTTGCAGACCCTGCTGGAAGTCGAAGGTTTCGACGTGGAGACGTTAGGCAGCGGGCCGGAAGCGATCGAAAAGATCAATAAGGGCGACCGGCCGGACTTTATCATTTTGGATGTTCTGATGCCGGAAATGAGCGGCATCGAGACGCTGAAAGAGCTTCTGCAGATTGACCGCAATCTGAACGTGATCATGCTGTCGTGTTCGAACGAAGTCGGCGTGGTGGTGGAAGCGATTCGGCTGGGCGCGCATGACTACCTGACGAAGCCGTTTGAGAAGTCCGAGCTCGATGCAGCGATGTTGAAGTCCCGGCAAAAGAAACAGCTCACGACGGAAAATCAGGCGCTCCGCGACTACTGCGACCAGGTGACGGAAGATTTGAGTTTTCTGGCGGCGAGCCCGCAGATGGTGAGAATCCGGCAGCAGATTCTGCAGATTGCTCCGGTCGATGTGCCGGTGTTTATTTGCGGAGAGAGCGGAGTTGGTAAGGAAGTTGTTTCGCGCATGATACACCTGCGTTCGAAGCGGCGAACGCAGCCATTCATAAAAGTGAATTGCGCAGCGCTACCTGGTGAACTGCTAGAATCCGAGCTTTTCGGATTCGAACAGGGCGCGTTTACGGGAGCGGTGAGGGCGAAGCCTGGGAAATTTGAACTGGCGAACAAGGGAACAATTTTCCTCGACGAAATCGCGGAGATGAGCCCACATTTGCAGGCGAAATTGCTGCACGTATTACAGGATCACCAGTACTCGCGGCTCGGCGGCCGAAGCATGATTGAAACCGATGTGCGCGTGCTGGCGGCGACAAACGTAGACGTCCACGAGGCGATGAAAACAGGTAGATTCCGGGAGGACCTGTATTACCGGCTGAACGTGCTGTCGATCCTCGTGCCGCCTCTGCGGGAGCGGACGGCGGAAATTCCACTGCTTTTCCGACACTTCCTTACGAAATATTCGGAAAAATTCGGCAAGCCCGCGGTGGACCCGTCCAAGCACTTGCTGGACGCAGCGGTAAGTTATCCGTGGCCTGGCAACCTACGCGAGCTTGAGAACTTTGTGAAGCGGTACGTGATTCTGGAAGACGACGAAGGCAGCTTGCGCGAATTGGTGGAGATGTCGTCCACGCGTCAACGGACTTCGCCGCGCGAGGAAGTAGCCGCTCCGAAGGAACAAGGATTGAAAGCGCTAGTCCGCGGACTGAAAGACGAAGCGGAAATGGAAGCGATCGCGGACGCGCTGGAAAAGACGCGCTGGTGCCGCAAAGACGCGGCGAAGATGCTAGGGATCAGCTATAAGGCGCTGCTCTACAAAATGCGGCAATTCAACCTGGATACGCCTCGCACCAGAAAGTCCGCCGCTACAGTGGCCGCGGTCCCCGCACCCATAGCGGTGGGGCGAAACGACTAGAGAACGACTAAACGAAGGTTCGGGCAAAGATTTCTTTCACGCCGCGCTCTCGGAAAGGAAGCAACAAATGTTGGGTGGTATTGTTGGCGGGACACTTGGTCCGGATTTACGCGGCACCACAAGTGGATTCGGGGGCGAAAGGTTCATCGGGGGATGAACCGCGTGTTTCGCTCTTGAGATAATAGTGCTGAAGTGATAAAAGAGGGCCGGCCAGAAAGTCTTGGCCGCGAATAGGGTGAGGGATGAGCTTGATGTCGGAACGGCGCAATGCTCGACGGTACGATTTGTCCTTGCCAGTGATCGTCAGAATTCCAACGGAGCGTCCAAACGGAAACCAGACCGGCAAAACGCGCGACATTTCGACGCGCGGACTATATTTTGTGATCGATCAGGATTTGGAAGCGGGCTCAGAACTCGACATTACCCTGACATTGCCTGCCGAAATCACGCACAGTACCGAAGTGTTTGTGCGAGCTTTGGGCAAAGTGGTTCGAGTTGAGCGCCGCGGCGAAGACGGTGAATTGCGTATGGGCGTTGCCGCAGTGATCGAGCGGTATGACATTATTCGTGGCGAGACGGCACGCGCTTAGAGGAAGCGACGGTTGCAGTGAGTTGTCGTTGCTGGCTTCAGAGGCTTGGGTTAGTTCCGGTACGTTCGTGGATGGCCTCTTTTTCAATCCAGACAATCTGGAATATTCGTAAGTGATAGCAAAGGCTTTCTTTTCATGGGAAATTTCCTGCCCGCGCTGTGCAGGGCGAATTCGTATATGGTACTAAAACCAATCCGCCTACTTTAGCAAGTCGGGATAAGTCTTTATCTCTTTTTCCCCATTTTCCTCATCCAAGGCACGACATGACCCGTTTTGAACCGGCGGCTGGCCGAAACTTGTTTGGACAACAAGGTGCAGTCATCACGTCGACAAAAAATGGGCGCTATACCAGCCAAAGCGTTGACGACCGAAGCTTCGACAACTTCGGGGACGGGGAACGGCCTGCCGCCGGTCGAGGTCATTTTCGGTGACACCGAAGTGATGAGCATGGTGCGTCGAAAAGTGGAGAAGTCTGCGGCGACGGGAGTGCCGATCCTGATTGAAGGACCGAATGGCTGCGGCAAAGAGGTTATCGCGCGGTATGTGCATGCGATTTCGCCGCGGCGCAGCGGAGATTTTGCGAAGGTAAATTGTGCGGCCTTGCCGGGACCGCTCATGGAGAGTGAACTGTTCGGCTATGAGCGAGGCGCCTTCACGGGTGCGGTGAATTCGAAACTGGGACGATTGGAATCGGAAACGCCTGGCACGATCTTGCTGGATGAAGTAATCGACTTGAACGCGGATTTACAAGCGAAGCTGCTACAAGTGTTACAAGACGGGAAATTCTTCCGGCTCGGCGGACTGGAAGAAAGGAGCCTGATTTCCAGTGTGATATCGACGAGTTGCCGACCGTTAACTGAAGAGATCCACGCGGGAAGATTCCGAGTGGATTTGTATTACCGAATTAACGTAATAAAAGTAAATGTGGTGCCGCTGCGAGACCGGCGCGAAGATATTTTGACTTTGGCGAATTATTTCCGCCAAGACCTGTTGCAGAAACACCAGTGTGATGCACCGCCACTTTCGAGCACGTTCTGCGAGTGGCTGAAAGAGTACGAGTGGCCGGGAAACATCAGGGAGCTGCAGAACACGATTGCCCGGTACGTGCTGTTGGGGCCGGAAGCGGCGATCCAGTCGCTCGAAGGTACGGGCGCCACGGAGAGTCTTTCGGTTCAGGTGAGGCCGAACGGAAACAGGCGATTATTCGCCCAAACTTCGACAGCGGTGCGCGATGTCGAGCGAAAAATTATTTTGCAAGCCCTTGCGGCGAACCGCTGGAACCGAAGAAAAGCGGCTGCCGCCTTGAAAATCAGCTACCGCACGCTACTAAGCAAAATCAAACAAGCAGGTTTACCACGCCGGCGCGATTTACCGGCAAGCGCACTCGCCGACTTGAAACCTTCGACGCCGCCAACCATCAATTGAAAAATTGAACTTAGCGTCCTCGCTCTAAGTAAGGTCCTTTCTTGGCGCCTCGTAGAAGTTCACTTGCGCTTCGGCACCGCGGTAGGCCACAGCTCCCTGAAACCCCTCTGCCGCAGCGAAGGAATGTAGGTTCCAACCGGCACCCGCACCCCGGAGGAACCTAGGCGCTTCTCCGGGACGCAGAGAAACCTCAAAACCATCGAGTGGAATCTGCAAACCGGCGCCGAGTGCCTTGACGTAAGCCTCTTTGCGCGTCCAGCAATTGAAGAAGGCTTGCGGACGGATGTCGGACGGGAGAGAGAGCAGCTCGCGGAACTCCGCCGGCGCGAAATTGGATTGAGCCACTTCCTCTCCGCCAAAATCGTCGCGAATGCATTCGACGTCAATACCAAGCGGCTGGATCTGCGAGATAGCCAGGACGTACAGATCTTCCGAGTGGGACGCGTTGAACGCAATTGACGCGGGATTTTGGGCGCTTGCAATGGCGGGTTTGCCAAATTTCGAATAGGCGAAATCGATGGAAGCAGGGGCAACATGCAAGTAGCTGCCGAGGATTTTGCGCAATTGAGATCGGCCAGCGATGTAGCGGTTGCGATGGATCGGGAAGTGGAACCGGGCCGCTCGTTCTAGCTCCGCGGGACTAATGAGATGTCCGGCGTTCCGGGCGTGTTCTGGGGAGAGTTCCAAGCCACAGCGCCAAATGTGTATTTCGTCCGCTGCTATTTGAGGGGCAATCGTCACTACCTGCCATGTGACCGAGAGCATAGGAAACGTGTGCCTCAGAAGCGCTGGACGCGCGAACGGCTGTTTGAGAGGATTATGCCTCAACTTGGCTTAACTGTTGAAAAATAAGGAGTTCCGTGCTAGCTGAGCCTCACATCGATATGGCGGCCACATAGGGGAAAAGAGGGTACTTTGTTTCCACTTGCGGGCAGAAAAAGATTTCCCTGAGCGCCGGGCTGAGTCCAGTTAAACTATTGAAAATAAGCGTGTTAAGCATGGGCTAGATTGGTCGGTTGATTGCACATTAAAGCAGCCTTGGAGTGTGTCGTCTCTACAGAGCACATGACGTTCGAACTCAAGACCGCACCGAACCCTAAAGCCGGGTTGCCAGCGCCTACTGATTTGTGGGCTGGTGAAGCGACGGCCTATCCGCGGGGCGCGACCATTGCGCAGCTTTTCGAGAGGGTAGCAGCGGAACATGCGGACCGTGCGGCGGTCGTATGCGGCGGCAGCACGATCACCTACAGAGAATTGAACCGGAAAGCAAACCGCCTGGCGAACTGCCTCCGCGGCCACGGAGTTGGTCCAGAAACGATGGTTGGGCTATGTGTTGAACGATCAGCTGAGATGATCGTCGCGCTTGTGGCGATATTGAAGGCTGGCGGAGCGTATGTCCCGTTTGACGCGTCGTATCCGCGCGAGCGATTGGAGTTCATGATCGGTGACACCAAGACGCAGCTGATGGTGACACAGAAATCGTTGATGACGGTCGCGATCGGCGACAGACCTGTAAAAACAATCTTGGTGGACGACGCGATCCAAGGATCGGAAGAGAACCCCACGCCGGCGGGTGGCCCTGCAAGTTTGGCTTACGTGATGTACACGTCCGGATCGACAGGCCGGCCGAAAGGCGTGTTGGTCGAAAATCGTGCCGTGGTTCGACTGGTCTTCAACACGAACTACTGCAAGTTTGGCGCTGATCAGACGTTTCTTCAATTTGCGCCGATTTCCTTTGACGCTTCGACGCTGGAGATCTGGGGCGCGTTGTTGCACGGCGGGAAGCTTGTGGTGATGCCGCAGCAAGCGTCATCGCTGGAAGAAATCGGCAAAGCGATTTGTGAAGAAGGTGTTACAACGGCGTGGTTCACGGCGGGATTGTTTCATCTGTTTGTTGACGAGCGCCTCGAAGATTTGCGACCGCTCAAGCAGTTGCTGGCCGGCGGCGACACGCTTTCCGCGAAACATGTACGGCGCGTTCTAGACGCGTTTCCCGAAATGACGGTGATCAACGGTTACGGCCCGACGGAAGGGACGACATTCAGTTGCTGCCACGCGATGCGAATGGGCGACGCTGTGCCGGATTCAGTGCCCATTGGAAAGCCAATCTCCAACACGCGTGTATACATCCTGAACGATGACTTGAAACCAGTGAAAGCCGGGGAAATCGGAGAACTTTTTGCTGGAGGCGATGGCGTTGCGCGGGGATATCTGAACGCGCCGGAAGTCACGGCAGAGAAATTCTTGACGGACCCTTTCGTCGACGGACTGGACGCGCGCATGTACCGCATTGGAGATTTCGCGCGGTGGCGAGAAGACGGCTCTGTTGAATTCCTGGGCCGCAAAGATGGGCAAATTAAAATTTTGGGCCATCGGATTGAGCTTGGCGAGATCGAAAACGCGCTGTCGCAGCACGCCGCCATTAAACAGGCATGCGTGACGGTAAAAATTGACGAAGCGAGCACCAAACGACTGGTTGCGTACTACGTGCAAAACGGGGCGGAGCTGCAATCCTGGCGCGAGTTGAAGGGTTTCCTAGCCGCAAAGTTACCCGCCTATATGGTACCCGCGCACTATGTACTGATGACGAGCTTTCCTTTAAATCCTAATGGAAAGATAGACCGGGGCGCACTACCAGATCCCGCTGCCGAAACGAGTGCGACGGAAGTGCAGCCATCGGGTAACGAGCTTGAAGCGGCGATTGCGGACGTTTGGAAAAAAGTTCTGCGAACCGACCGTGTGGGGCTCGACGACAACTTCTTCGATTTGGGCGGAGACTCCTTGCTGCTGGTAGCGGTCCACTCTCAACTCAAGAAGCGTCTAGAACGTGAGATCCAGGTGATGGATTTGTTCGACCACACGACCGTCCGTGCGTTGGCGAAGCACCTGAGTGCCGCGGGTAGCGAAGCGAAATCGTTTGACGCGGCGCAAGAGCGAGCCGCGAAGCAACGGGCGGCTTTCGCGAAGCAGCGGTCGCTGAGAGTGGGGAAGCCTGCATGAGTAGCTGGAATCCAAATCTCGAAGGAATAGCAATCGTCGGTGTGGCGGCGCGGCTGCCCGGTGCGAATAGCGCTGCCGAGTTCTGGGAGAACCAGAAAAACGGCGTCGAATCGATTTCCCACTTCCGCGAAGACGAACTGGAAGTTCCAGACAAGGCGGCGCTGGCAAAGCGGCCGGATTACATTCGCGCGCGTTCGATCGTTCAAGACGCAGAGATGTTTGACGCGGGCTTTTTCGGGATTTATCCGCGCGAAGCGGAATTGATGGACCCGCAACATCGCGTGTTCCTTGAATGCTGCTGGGAAGCTTTTGAAGATGCGGGTTACGACCCGCTGGATATTCCGGGTGCTGTGGCCGTCTATGCCGGCTGTAGCATGAGCACGTATTTTATTTCGCAGCTTTGCTCGAACGCGCAGTTCCGAAACGACTACACAGGTTGTTATCAGGTCGGAAATTATCCGGCGATGATGGGCAATGCACTGGATTTCCTAGCGACGCGCGTTTCCTACAAATTCAATTTGCGCGGGCCATCGTTCACGATGGTGGCGGGTTGCTCGACTTCGTTGTTGGCGATTTGCCAGGGGTGCCAGAGTCTTTTGACGTACCAAGCGGACATGGCGCTGGCTGGCGGCGCTTCGATCACATTTCCGCAGCGTCGTGGATATTTGTATCAAGAAGGCGGAATGGTTTCGTCAGACGGCCATTGCCGGGCGTTCGACGCCGATGCGAGCGGGACGGTATTCGGGAGCGGCTCGGCAGCAGTGTTGCTGAAGCGCTTAGAAGACGCGGTCAAAGATGGCGATCAAATTTATGCAGTGATTCGCGGCTACGGTATGAACAACGACGGGTCGGCAAAAGTGGGCTATACGGCTCCGAGCATTGAAGGCCAAGCGCGCGCCATCGTGATGGCGCAGGAGTCTTCGGGGATCGATCCACGATCGATTGGTTATGTGGAGGCGCACGGAACGGCTACGCCGCTAGGCGACCCGATTGAGCTTGCGGCACTAACGCAGGCATTTGGAGTGCGGACGAAGCACAAGGGGTTCTGTGCTATTGGAACGGCCAAGGCGAATATTGGCCACATCGACGTAGCGGCTGGCGCAACTGGTTTGATTCACGCGGCACTTTGTATTCGGGACGCGAAGCTGACGCCAACGCTGCATTTCAAGAAACCGAATCCCAAGATTGATTTTGCGAACAGCCCGTTTTTTGTGAACACGACGTTGCGCGATTGGAAGCAGACGGATGGACCACGGCGCGCGGGTGTGAGTTCCTTTGGAGTTGGCGGCACGAATGCGCACGTTGTTCTGGAGCAGGCGCCGGAGCGAGTATCAGAGAAGCCGGGGCGGCCTACTCATGTACTGACGATTTCCGCGCGGTCCGAAGCAGCACTTGCCGCGGCAGCGAAGCGTTTGGCGGCGAGACTGCGCGAACATCCGGAAACGAATTTAGCCGATGCGGCGTATACCCTGCAAACAGGCCGGAGAAAATTTGAGCACCGGCGGATTGTGACGGCGTCGAGTGCCGCGGACGCGGCGGCGGCTTTGGAGAGTGGCGAAGCCAAGCGTGTGATCAGCCGGAAATCGCGCAATGCGGATCCCAAGGTGTGCTTCCTGTTCCCGGGCCAAGGGTCGCAGCAACCGAACATGGGGCGCGAGTTATACGAGACAGAAGAAGTATTTCGGCAGGAAATCGATCGTTGCGCGAAGTTGCTCGAGCCACACCTCGGATTGGATTTGCGCAAGCTGCTTTATCCGGCCGAAGCAATCACGGACGAACTGCGGGACAAGGTGACGCAGACCATCCTGGCGCAGCCGGCGATTTTCACGATCGAATATGCGCTGGCGAAGCTGTGGATGAGCTGGGGCGTTCAGCCGGACTTTATGATTGGGCATAGCGTCGGCGAATTTGTTGCGGCGTGCTTGGCTGGCGTCTTCTCTCTCGAAGATGGACTGCGGTTGATCGCCGCGCGCGGACGTTTGATGCAAGCGCTTCCTCATGGCGCGATGTTGTCTGTTCGATTGAGCGAAGCCGATGCACGCAAGTGGCTGACAAAGGATCTGTCGCTCGCCGCGGTAAATGGGCCTACGCTTTGCGTGATTTCGGGGCCAACTGAAAAAGTTGCCGAGCTCGAGAAACAACTGACGGCGAAAGATGTGGTTCATCGCCGGCTGCACACTTCGCACGCATTCCATTCCGCAATGATGGATCCGATTCTGGAGCCGTTCACGGCGGAAGTGAAACGCGTGGTGTTGTCTGCGCCCAAGTTGCAATACGTTTCCAGCGTAACGGGCGAATGGATTACACCCGAGCAGGCTACCAGCCCGGAATACTGGGCGAGGCATTTCCGCGAAGCCGTGCAATTCTCTCACGGCGTTACGAAATTCCGCGAGCGTGAGGACTGTATCTTACTGGAAGTCGGACCGGGGAATGTGCTGGCGACCCTTGCGCGGCAGCACGCGCCGAAATTGGCCGACCAGGTTGTTGTGTCGTCGCTGACGGATGGCACTGCGAACTGCAGCGAAGAGACCGCGATCCATCTTGCGCTGGGGTCCCTGTGGCTGAGCGGTGTGAATCCCAACTGGAAGGCGTATCACTCCGAAGGGCGCGTTCGCGTTTCTTTGCCAACATATCCCTTTGAACGACAGAGATTCTGGCTGGAAGAAACAGCTGATGTGACGGAAGCGATGCCGAAGGTAAGCACGCAGCCGTTTTCAATGACGATGACTTTGAACCCACAGCCGGCGCCGACAGCCCCTTTAGAGGCCGCTGCGCCGGAGGAGATCGTAATGAGCAAAGTACCGGAGAGCCCGTCACCGAAGGGTGCGCGAAAAGAGAAAGTGCGCGCCATGCTGGCGGAGATTTTTCAGGACCTTTCAGGGGTTGACGTACTCGCGGCCGGCGGCGCAACGACGTTCCTCGAGATGGGATTTGATTCTCTGTTCTTGACGCAGGTGACGCAAGCGCTGCAGAGCAAATTTAGTTTGAAAGTTACGTTCCGCCAATTGTTGGATGCGCAGTCGTCGCTTGATGCGCTTGCCACTTATATCGACGAAAAACTTCTGGCGGGGCTTTATGAAGAAGTAGCACCGGCTGCCGCGCAAGTTCAGGTGGCTGCCACGAGTGAGGCCGCTCCGCCGATAAGTTTTGCGCCAGCAGCGCCGAACGGGCAGGGAACTCCTGCTGCGAGCGCGGTTGAGCAACTGTTGCGCGATCAATTGCAAGCGATGAATCAGCTTTTTGCGCAGCAGCTGGCGGCATTGCACGGCGGGATGCCGATTCCAACGCCGCCCACGGCGAGCGCGGCCGCTAGCGCACCGGCGGCAGCTGCGAAGCCAACCGCTGCTCCCGCACCACCGGCGGCAGCTGATGGAACCAAAGAGCTGAAGGGCTACACACCTTTCAAGCCATTGCAAAAGAGCATCTCGGGTGATTTGACACCGCGGCAAGAAAAGTACATCGCTGATTTGACTGCGCGCTATACCAAGAAGACACCGACCTCGAAGAAGATGACGCAGGAATATCGCGGTGTACTGGCCGATCCGCGTGTCGTGACGGGCTTCCGCGCACAATGGAAAGAGATGATCTACCCGATCATCACAAACAAGTCCAAGGGTTCGCGTCTCTGGGATATAGACGGCAACGAGTACGTCGACATTTTAAATGGCTTTGGACCGATCATGCTGGGACATCGCCCGGACTTTGTTGAGAAAGCAATCGAGCAGCAACTGCATGAAGGATTTGAGATTGGTCCGCAGACTTTGCTCGCGGGTGAAGCGGCGAAGCTGATTTGCGAGCTTACCGGAAATGAGCGCGCGACGTTCTGCAACACTGGGTCGGAAGCAGTGACGGCGGCGATGCGCGTAGCGCGAACCGTAACTGGCAGAAACAAAATCGTGTTCTTTGCCGGGGACTATCACGGCATGTTTGACGAAGTGCTCGTGAAAGGATTGAAGAAAGCAGGCGAGCCGTACGCGGTTCCGGTGGCGCCGGGAATTCCGCGCGAGAAGGCCGCAAACGTCGTCGTGTTGGAATATGGGGCCGCGGATTCTCTGGAATGGATCCGCAAGAACGCGAATGACCTTGCAGCAGTAATGGTTGAGCCTGTACAGAGTCGTCACCCAAATCTTCAACCGGTGAGCTTCCTGAAAGAATTGCGGCAGATTACGAAGGATTCCGGCAGTTGCCTGATTTTTGACGAAGTAGTGACCGGTTTCCGCGTGCATCCGGGTGGCTGCCAGGAATTGTTTGGTATTCGAGCAGACCTCGCGACGTATGGAAAAGTACTTGCGGGCGGAATGCCGATTGGTGTCCTCGCGGGTAAAGCCGAGTACATGGACGCGCTCGATGGAGGCATGTGGCAGTTCGGAGACGATTCGTATCCGACCGTGGGCGTGACGTTCTTCGCCGGAACGTTCGTACGGCATCCGTTGACGATGGCTGCGTGCCTCGCGGTGTTGAAGCACTTGAAATCGCAGGGGCCGGAGCTGCAGAAAAAGCTCTCGGTGCGCGCCGGAGAAATGATTAAGCGATTGAATGCGTTGTTGGAGAAGAATCATGTTCCGACACTCATTGAGAATTTCGCGAGTTTCTTCTACTTCAGTTTCCCAATAGACTTCCGGTTCGGAAGTCTCTTCTACTACAGCCTTCGCGAAAAGGGCGTTCACCTGCTGGAAAACTTCCCGTGCTTCCTGACGACGGAACACAGCGATGCGGACATCGAGAAAATCTTCCGCGCGTTTGAAGAAACGATTCGCGAAATGCAAGAAGGAGAGATTCTGCCGCTACCGGGGGAGGGCGCCGTTTCTGTGCAGGCAGTTGCGAAGCCAGGGGAAACGCGGATGACGGAGCCCCAGAAGGAGATCTTTCTTGCGGCGAAGCTTGGCGACGACGCGTCCTGCGCGTTCAACGAATCGTTCAGTGTGTACTTGCGTGGCGAATTGAAAGTAGACGCGCTGCGCGACGCATTGAACGCCGTGATTTCGCGGCATGAAGCGTTGCGGGCCACTGTGGATCCCGAAGGGGAACTTCTGCACTTTGCGCCGGAGCTGAAGCTGGAATTGCCGCTTAAAGATTTGTCCGGCATGGATTTGGCGAAGAAGGAAGCGGAGATAAAAAGGATCCTCGCAGCGGATTCGTGTAAGTCGTTCGACCTGACGAAAGGGCCGCTGGTGCGCGGCGAGTTGTACAGGCTCGAATCGCACCGCCACATGTTGCTGTTCACTTCGCACCATATTGTTTGCGACGGCTGGTCCACCAACGTCCTGCTCGATGAGCTGTCAAAGATTTATAACGAAAAGGCAGTCGGCAAGAGCGAGGAATTGCCGAAGGTAGTGCACTTCAGCGAATACGCGGCCGCGGAAGCAGCACGCAAGAATTCCACGGAAGGCGCCGACGTTGAAAAATACTGGCTCGCGCAGTTTACGGATGTTCCGGCACCGCTGGACCTGCCACTAGACCGGCCGCGTCCGATGGTCAAGGGCTATGCCGGAGCGACGTACCGAACGAAGATTGACGCCGAGGCGTACCGGAGAATCAAGCAGCTCGGCCCGAAAAAGGGTTGCACGCTGTTCGTCACCTTGCTCGCCGGCTTCAACGCGCTGCTGCATCGCCTGTCCAATCAACAGGACATCGTTGTCGGAATCCCTGCTGCGGGACAATCGCTGATTGAAGATGGAAATCTCGTTGGGCACTGCGTCAACTTCCTGCCGTTGCGAGCGCGTTTCAGCGAAGACCTGGCGTTTTCCAGTTTGCTCGGACAGATGAAGAAGACTCTTCTGGACGCTTACGAACACCAGACATACACGTACGGGACGCTGGTACGCAAACTAGGTGTTCCACGTGACCCGAGCCGCCTGCCATTGATGGAAGTGCAGTTCAACCTGGAGCGAATCGGCGGAAGCTCCGAGTTCGCAGGAGTGAACGCGGAAATTGACCCGAATCCGAAGAGCGCCGTGAACTTCGATCTGTTCTTCAATATTGTTGAATCGGATCAAGGCCTGAAGATCGACTGTGACTACAATACAGACTTATTTGATGAATCGACGATCGCGCGCTGGTTGAACCACTACGAGACGATGTTGCTGGGCGCAGTTTCGGATCCAGAAAAGCCGGTGGACGACTTGCCGATGATGACGCCAACGGAACTTTCCTCATTGCTGGCGGCGTGGAATCCAGCGCCGAAGACCTCAGCGGTGACGACAACAATCCATCAGATGTTCGAACAGCAGGCTGCACGAACGCCCGATGCGATCGCGCTTACGATGGGCGCGGAAAAAATGACATATCGCGAGTTGAATGAACGGTCGAACCAGCTTGCACGAACTCTCAGAAAAGAAGGCGTGAAGCCCGATTCGTTGGTGGCGGTGTGCTTCGAGCGATCGCTGGAAATGATGGTTTCGTTTCTCGCCGTCGCGAAGTCAGGCGGCGCCTATCTGCCGATCGATTCGTCCTACCCGAAAGAACGACTCGAGATGATCCTCGGCGATGCCCAACCGACGGTTTTGGTGACTCAGGAGCGCCTACTCGGAAATTTGCCACGGCAAAACGCCAAGGCGATCTGCGTGGACCGCGATTGGCCCGTGGTTGACCGGGAAGAAAAGGACAACCTCGCACCGGCATCACGGCCCGAACATTTGGCGTATGTAATCTACACGTCGGGCTCGACTGGCAAACCCAAGGGTGTAATGGTCACGCACTCGAACGTCGTCAGGTTGCTGACGGCGACGGAAGCGTGGTTCCACTTTAACGAGAGAGACGTTTGGTCGCTCTTCCACTCTTATGCGTTCGATTTTTCCGTATGGGAAATGTGGGGAGCGCTGCTGACCGGTGGCCGGTTGGTGATTGTGCCGTACTTGACGACGCGGTCGCCGCAAGATTTTTACAACTTGCTGGCTCAAGAAAACGTCACCGTACTGAACCAGACTCCGGCTGCATTCTACCAGCTGATTCAGGTGGAAGAGTCTGGATACGAAAAGCCGCTGGCGCTGCGGTATGTGATCTTTGGCGGAGAAGCGCTGAACTTCACGAACCTTAAGCCGTGGTTTGAGCGTCATGGTGATGCGAAGCCGCAACTTGTCAACATGTATGGAATTACTGAGACCACCGTCCACGTGACGTACCGGCCGCTGGTTGCCGCAGATGCAAAGGGCGATACGAGAAGTCTGATCGGTGTGCCCATTCCAGATTTGCGCGTGTATCTGCTGGACGGAAAGAAGCGCCCCGTACCGCCGGGAGTTGTGGGCGAAATTTACGTTGGTGGCGCAGGTGTAGCTCGCGGATACCTAAATAGGCCCGAGCTGAGTGCTGAGCGATTTGTGCCGGATCCGTTTGAGGCGGGATCGGGTTCTCGGATGTATAAGTCTGGAGACTTGGCGCGATTTGTAAATGGCAACGACTTGGACTACATCGGCCGCGGCGACACACAGGTAAAGATCCACGGTTTCCGGATCGAACTGGGAGAAATCGAAGCTCTCCTTGCGCAACATCCGGGAGTCCAGCAGAACACGATTGCGGCGCGGAAAGATGGGCCGGGCGAGAAGAAGTTGGTCGCGTACTTCGTGCCAAAGGCCGGAGCGGCGCCGTCGGGTGCGGAGTTAAGGGAGTTCTTGCAGGCAAAGTTGCCTGTACACATGGTGCCGTATGCTTATGTGCAACTATCGGCATTGCCGTTAACATTGAATGGAAAAGTAGATAGAGATAAACTCCCCGCGCCTGACCTAAGTGCATCCATACGAAATCGGGAGTACGTGGCGCCGCGCACACCGGAAGAAACGGCGTTGGCGGGGATTCTCGCGGAAGTGTTGAAACTGGAACGCGTGGGGGTCACGGACAACTTGTTCGAATTGGGCGCGGATTCGCTGCACGTATTTCAGATTACGTCGCGTGCTGCGAAGCAGGGGCTCGGCGTTACGCCCCGGATGTTGCTGCAACAGAGGACGATCGCGGGTGTCGTTTCAGAAATGGGGGAGTCGAAAACGCCAGTGCGAGCCCCCGCGCCGGAGATTACCAGAGTCGAACGAAAGAAGTTTCGCGTAACCCGCGATACGTAAAAAGAAAGTAAGGAATGACGGATTCCACGCAGCCAGAGATTCCGGCCCCTGACCAGGAACAGGATGCGCCAGAGCAATCGGCCCTGCACGGCGACAACGATGCGGAGTTGTATGCGTTCCCGCTCTCTCCCGTTCAGGAGCGAATGTGGCATGCCTTCCTGCGGAATCCGGAATCGCCGATTTTCAACGCATCCTTTCGCTGGCAGCTCGAAGGCCCGCTCGATCCGCGCTTGATCGCACTTTCATTCGAAGAAATTGTCCTGCGACACGAGGTCCTTCGTGCGCATTTCAGCGCCGTGGACGGAGAGCCGCGCCAGCTGATCGCGCCGGAGATGAAGATAACAATCGCGCGCAGTGATCTGAGCGGGATGCTCACGGCGGAACGTGACGCAGAATTCGATCGAATGAGCACGGTTGAGGCACAAACGTGTTTCGATCTGAGGACAGGTCCACTTCTGCGAATTGGGCTAATTCGCATGGAGGCGAAGCGTCATGTACTAACGCTGACGCTGCATCACATCATCTGCGATGGATGGTCCATCGGAATTATCATGGAGGAGTTGCAGAAGATCTATGCAGCGCTAGCCGCGGGCCAACCTTCGCCTTTGCCGGAGTTGCCAATCCAGTACGGCGATTTCGTGATTTGGCAGAAAGACTACCTCCAACGCGAAGAGATTCGCCAGCAGCTGGCTTTCTGGAAGAAAAAATTGGACGGCTACCAGCGGCTGGAGGTACCGGGAGACTTGCCCGGTTCCGATGATGCCGACCGCTGCAGCGCGATTGTATCGGTTCTGCTGCCCCGCGAATTGAGCGAAAAACTGAAGGAGTTCAGCAATCTGCAGGGTGGAACGCTGTTCATCACAACGCTTGCCGCGAGTATTGCGTTGCTGCACGCCGAAACTGGAAAAACAGATATCGTTGTCGGATCGCCGCTTGCCGGCCGGAATCGATCGGATCTGGAAAGCCTCATCGGTGTGTTTATAAATCATGTCGTTTTTCGCGTGAACACCGGCGGGGATCCGACCTTTGCAGACCTGGCGACGAGCGTGAGAGACACAGTTTGGGATGCATTCGCGAATCAGGATGTGCCTTTCGAAGAGGTGGCTAAGGAAGTCGCGGGTAAGAGCGGCCCGGCAGCAGACGCATTCTACGTGATTAATTACATTTGCCAGCGGGAATACGCACGTGCCTCGACCTTCGTTTTTGAATTTGCCGGTTTGCGGATGTCGACGATGCCGTCTAAGTCTCAGGGCGCACTGTATGATTTGAATTTCTTCATGGTGGAGCGCGAAGCAGGCTGGCGATTGTCCCTTGAGTATCGAGTGGCTAAGTATTCGGAAGGATTTGCCAAGGCGGCTCACGGCAAGTTTTTCAGACTGCTGGAAGCGATTGCCGAGAATCCTAATCGCAAGCTTTCGGAGATTGCCGGGCCGCGTAAGCCCACGGCTGATGCAGTGGCGGAGCCGGCGACGGCAACGAGTGCCGACGCGGCCGTAAAGAGCGGTGACGAAGAGCCGGAGGTTTATGCGTTACCGGCCAGCGTGGCGCAGCAGCGTTTTTGGCTGTTAGAAAAATTAAGCCACGGCAACGCTGCCTTCCACATGCCAGCCGGCGTGCGACTCACGGGTAAGATTTCGGCAGAGCGACTGGAAACAGCGTTTCGAGTTGTGATTAGCCGGCACGAGATTCTACGAACGACATTCGAAGATTCGAATGGGGAACTGCTGCAGATTATTTCACCGGCTTGGCCATTTCGACTGGAAAAGACAACGGTCAGCGGCAAGGATCTGGCCCAAAAAGAAGAAAAACTCCCGCAACTCGTGCGCGACGAGTCACAAATGCCGTTCGACCTTGCCAAAGGACCGCTCTTACGGGCGCGACTGTTTGCGCTTTCGCCGGATGACCACGTTTTGCTGCTTACTCTGCATCACATACTTGCCGACGGATGGTCGCAGAGCATTTTGCAAAAGGAACTGTGGACCGCGTATGCGGCGGACGATCAAAGCGGGGATGCAGGTCTTCCTCCGTTGAATATTCAATACAGCGACTATGCGGCATGGCAAAAGGAGTGGCTGGCCTCCGAGGATTCAAAAGAACACCGTGAGTTCTGGCTCAATGCGTTAAAGCCCCCGCTGCCCGTGCTGGATTTTCCAACTGATCGGCCGCCGCAGAATCGTCCTGCTTCGCATGGCGCGATTGAGACATACCTTTTGCCGCCGGGACTCGCCGCGTCGCTCAAGACGTTTGCACAGAAAAACCACGCGACTATGTTCACGCTGACGCTGGCGTGCTTCGGAGCGTTGCTGGCGAAGTATTCCGGCCAGGAAGATGCTGTGGTAGGCTCGCCGGTGGCCAATCGAAGGACCGAAACGGAACCGCTGATCGGCCCCTTCGCCGGCCCGATTGCGCTTCGTCTGAACCTTGCTGGAGATCCCACGCTGCAAGAGCTGCTAATGCGCGTCCGCGACTTCACGCTTGATGCGCTGTCTCACTCGGACTTGCCATTCGAAGTGCTCCTCGAGAAAATCCGGCCACTTGCCGTACAGCGCCGAAATCCATTGTTTCAATTTTACTTTTTCTATCAGACGGCATTTTTGCAGCCGCGCCAGATCGGCGACCTTACAGTTTCACCGATGCCGACCTTCAGCGTCGGCACGCCTTTTGAGCTTCAGCTGGGATTTGTCGAGCGCCAAGAGGGGATTCGCGCGCAATTGGAGTACAACCCGGACCTTTTTGATGCAACGACGATCAAGACGATTCTGGAATATTACGGAAAGATTCTGGGCGCAATGCTCGGTGATGCCAATACTCGGATCAGTGGGCTGCCAGCTCCGCAGAAGCCGACTGTGACGTCTGCGACGATACTAGGTGCGCGGCCACAATCCCGCGAATTTATCGCGCCGCGCGACTCGGTCGAACTCCAGCTAGCCTTGATGTGGGAAAGATTGATTGGGCGACAACCGATCGGAGTGCATGACGATTTTTTCGAAATTGGCGGACAGTCGCTCCTCGCGGCGCAGATGGTTATTGAGATCGAGAAGGAATTTGGCAGAAAAATTGATTTGTCGACCCTTCTGACGGCTTCTACGGTAGAAGCGCTCGCACAACAGTTACAGAGCGAAGAGACTGGCACTGAATCCTCCCTTGTTCCCATTCGGGCGACAGGTAGTAAGGCACCCCTGTTTTGCGTGCATGGTGGTGGTGGGCACGTGCTGCGATTCCGTGCGATGGCGGCAAGACTTGATGCGGATCAGCCTTTCTACGGGCTGCGTTCGCCGGAAGCCGATGGTGCGGTGGCGCGCCTGACGGTTGAAGATTTAGCGGCGAAATATATTCGCGATATTCGTGCAGTGCAACCAAAGGGACCATACTTTCTAGCCGGCGCGTCCTTTGGCGGACTAGTTGCGTATGAGATGGCCACGCAACTAAACACCGCCGGAGAAAAAGTTGGCCTACTCGGCTTATTCGATACAGGCAATCCCGCCTATTACCGTGACCTTTCATTCGGACAGTCGCTCCAGTTTCAGGCGCTATATGTAATCGATCGAATTCGTCTCTATGCGCGAAGGCTTTTCAAGGGCGAGACCTGGCAGTTGATCCGCGATCTTGGTCGCTCAATTGGATCTCGCGCGAGTTACATTTTCTTTCGAGTCGCGCAGAGGTTTTACGGCTGGTCGCAAAAGCCTTTGCCCGACGCGCTTCGTGACAACGTCAAGATGTTCAGCGCCGTCGGCCAAGCGTTCACTCCGAAGCCTTATTCTGGTGAGTTGACACTCTTCCGAGCGAAGGGACGCACAGCGGAGTATGGGAGCAATTTGAGCCTCGGATGGAATGAAATTGTCAGTGGCGGGGTTCGAGTCATCAACGTTCCCGGCGATCACATGACGATCTTAGAAGAACCATTTGTTTGGGACCTGGTTGAAGAACTCCGCACGTGTTTGCACCGGTCGACACAAACCGGACAGTAAGGAAAGGCAAAAGAACCTCCTAAAAAACGGCCGAACCAAGCACGTATCGGGTGTTCACCGTATTTGCAAGCGCTCGCACGCTGTGATTGAATCATCCGGAATTTCATTAAGCACGTCGCGTAACGCTATTGGGCAGTGTGGTTTAGGCTCCGGGCCCCTTTTCAAAATCGAGCGACTCATCAGCGCCGGAAGACTCCAGGTCTTCGCGACAGCAAGGCTGCCGACGATGGATAATCAGCGAAGCAGCGTCTTGGGACGTTTGCGACTTCGTCAGATCCGATTTGTCTCGAAAACTCTCGAGACTATGGGAACGAAACCGCGTTATGAGGCTTTTTTGCGAGTGTTGCGGAGTAATTTCGTCACTCGCCCCTTGCTGGAGCTCGCGCTGGGGTTTCGCCGTAGGTTCGATTCTCTATCTGAAGCTCGCCGCGTAGCGGACACGTTCACGACGTGGGGCCACGAACACCCGACAAATGTCGCGCGGCACGTGGAAGCATTGGAAAGCCTTCGGGAGAGCGACTACCCAGTCCTCTATTACTGGTTGCAAATTCGACCAGAACCTCGCCAAGTCCTCGACCTCGGTGGAAACGTTGGCAACCTATTCTATGCATATCATCGGCACCTCCGCTTTCCGTGTGATCTGAAGTGGGACATCGTCGAATTGCCCAGCGTCCGTGAGGCTGGAGAGCGTCTCGCAATCGAAAGAAAAGAGAACCGTATACGTTACATCGACTCGCTTCGCTGCGCAGCAACAGAAGAAGAAGAAGTCGATCTCTTCCTGTCGTCGGGCAGTTTGCAATATTTCGACGAATCGCTGCCCGATCTGCTACTTCAACTGAGACAACTTCCGTCGCACGTTATCATAAACCGCGTACCAGTTTGCAACGGGAAGGAAATCTGCACGGTGCAGGATGGATGGACGTATCTCGTGCCGTGCAAAATTCAAAACGTCGATGCGCTTGTGAGCGGCATGGCGAGAATCGGATATGAGCTCGTCGAGAACTGGGAAGCGAACGAGATGAGGCAATTGGTTCCGCTCTATCCGGAGTCTTCTGCCTTTCGATATTCGGGCTTTTACTTTCGGAAGAGAAGCATCGAGTTCAACCAGATGACTTCGCCGACTTCAATCAGTCGACGGATGATCCACTGAGTCGCGCAAGGTTGAGCGTTACCAGGGACAATTCTTGTCCAATAGCTGCCGCGTCTTCACCAACCCGCCGAATGTGACCTTCTTAAGCGTGTCTCGCACAGCGCCGCTTCCTGGGGGCGAAGGATGGATGCCGAGTTTCCGGAGGAAGAAGTTCGCGCGATAGATGTTGGCGAGCACCGAATCTACGAACTGGAAGCTCACGCTAAGCGAAATGGAGATGTCGTCTCCGTTCTGGAGCCAGTGTGGAGCATTAACCGGAATGTGAACGCCGGTGCCAGGCCGTAATGAGTAGGTGTTCGCACGGTTCTGGTATTGCGGTTTGTAAACCGGAGCGTTGTTGTCGCTCGCCCAGAAAGTTTCGATTTCGGTTTCCGGCAGAACTTCGCGGTCTTTTTGATCGAACACATGGATCGTCTTTTCACCGTGGATCTGGAGCAGAAAGTTGCACTCGCGATCAATATGATAGCTGCTGATTCGCTTGGGCGAAGTGATGAAAATAATCATTTCATCTCGCTTGATATAACGCGTCAGATCTTTGCCGACGAACGCTTTGAGTTCCGCCATCGTTTCGTCTAGCAGAACTTTGTAGTCTGGATCGTATTGCGCCTTCTTTAGAAGGACCCAGGCACCGGCCGAGCCGATGCGTTCGATGGCTTCATCAATGGAGAAAACTCCCTTGGGTGCCTGATCCCACCGCGTGCTGATTCCAATGTCACCGGCGTCGTAATACGCATCCTTCGGGTGAGTCTCTCTGATCGACTTCGTCAACTGCATTAGCCGCTCAAGCTTGAACAAAGGGTGGTTCGCCAGGTGATGCGTGAGCTCGAAACTCTTTTGGTTAAACCGCTCCTGAAACTCGGTGGCTAGGGCCTCGATGTGTGAGTGGCTGGAGGTCTGGTTGGGCATAGCTAGCGTGGCCATAATCGTCTCCAATGACGTCAGAATGCAGAAGAGTACCCATTCAGGAGGATGCAAAGGCTATACCAAACTAGGTCCGGGAGCAAGGACGCCTCCATTGCATCGGTTATCGTTTCCGCGTACTGTAAGTCATTGTAAATAAATAGGTTAGTGAAATTATGGATTCCAGTGAGTTGACGCGGGGAGCATTCCCTCAACGGAGTCCTCGCGATTCTAGTGTGTCGGTGGCAACTAATTGTCCAAAGTGGGCAACTTCGTACTGACCAACGCTCGTTCCATTGAGAAAACAGACTCCTGTCGGCCGAAACACCCAGAAGAATCAGCAAAGCTATTATTTACAATACGTTACGCTAGGACTTGCGTCTGTCAGCAACAGTGACCCAAATTCTTGGAGTGTGCCCCACAATAGTGCACCTGCTCTAAGACAGAGGGGGATCGCCGGTTTCGGCCCAGGATACCGAATAGCCTATGGCCGAAAAGCTGGCTGAGCTATCCCTAGGCCTCACAGTTTCGCAAAACATTCGCCCTGACTAAATGCAGTCTCTTTCTTTGCCGCCTTGTGTCAAAACTACCCTTCAGAGGAGAAATTACACTCACTGCACTGGTTGTGGAAAAAAATAAGCGGTGGCGAATCAACTCCTTGGCGAATATTAGTTTTGGTAATGAGCGTGCCGCTCGGAATCAACCACCTAAATTACATGGGCCGCACAATAAATTGAAGAGCTTCTCTCCAACGGAATGAAGAGACCTGTTTCAACGTCTCGCTTCAAAATACGGAAAATAGACACGCTGTTGCTCGTTTGGACTCTTTGCGAGTACAGCTGTCCTCAATTAGGCAGTCAGACCAGTAGTTTCCCTCACTTCCAACTTTCTACACTGTCATCGTCAGTGGAACGGTTTGGGAGCCGCACTGAAGAACAGCCGGGCGCAGCGGGGGCCTTCGGCCACAAAAATCTGAGGGAGATTCACTAATGTCGGCTTTCTCAACGAGAAGAAAATCTAGAGTTCGCGAAGGGGCCGCGTGGCTTGTTGGCGCCGCACTCCTCGGAATGAATTTAGTTTTGGCGGGATGCGCTGGATTGGTTGGAGCAAATAGTAGTCCCAACCCGACAGCGCCTGCGATCATGCAGGTGAGCACAGCGAACATTACAAAGAACTCTGCGCAGATTGATTGGACGACGAACGTCGCGGCGACGTCGCAGGTTCAGTACGGAACGACGTCGAGCTACGGTTCCACAACACCGCTTGATTCCACGATGGTCACGACGCACTCCGTATCTCTGGGAGCGCTCACGGCGAATCAGACGTATCACTTCCGCGTAGTTTCCACAGCGGACGGCCAGACGGTCAACGGCAGCGATCAGACATTCACGACCGCGACGAATGCCGCGGCGATCACTGGCATCTCTCCGAATTCGGGGAGCACGGCAGGCGGTATTCAAGTTACGATTTCGGGTTCCAATTTTGTTTCGGGAGCGACAGTTCAGTTCGGCGGAACGGCTGGCAATGCAGTTACCTTCGTAAGCGGCACGCAACTGAAAGCAACGACGCCAGCGCACGCTGCTGGAGCAGTCACCGTTGTGGTCACAAATCCTTCCAGCCCGGCAAGCACACCATTCAGTTCCTTTACGTATACGACTGCGAGCTCTCCGCTTACTGTCTCGACGACCGCACTTTCAGGCGGCACCGTAGGCACGGCATATTCTTCGTCGTTGCAAGCCAGCGGCGGAACTTCGCCGTATACGTGGACGCTTGCGTCGGGCACGCTTCCGGTCGGTTTGACGCTCTCGACGGCTGGTGCGATTTCCGGCACGCCCACGACAGCGGCAACTGCGTCCTTCACGGTACAAGTGAAAGACGCGGTGAATGCGACGGCGACGAAGGCCCTGAGCATCGTGGTCGGCGCAGCGGCACAGCCGCCGGCGGTATCGACGACTTCACTCGCTGGAGGAACCGTCGGAACTGCCTACTCTGCGACTTTGGCAGCTACGGGTGGCAAGACACCTTATACGTGGAGCTTGACCACTGGAACGCTTCCGGCCGGTTTGACGCTCTCGACGGCTGGCGCTATTTCCGGCACGCCGACGACGGCGGCGACGTCCTCCTTCACCGTTCAAGTAAAGGACGCAAATAATCTGACGGGCACGAAAGCGCTGAGCATCGTGGTTGCCGCAGCGGCACCAGCGCCGCTTGCAATCTCAACGACATCTCTTGGCAACGGAGTCGTCAGCCAGACCTTTAATACAACGATTAAGGTGACGGGCGGCAAGGCCTCGTATACCTTCGTCGTGTCCACCGGTTCACTTCCGGCTGGCTTGACGCTGGCGGCTTCGACGGGTGTTATTTCCGGAACGCCGTCTACAGCCGGGTCTTCGACGTTTACCGTTAAAGTCACCGATTCGTCTTCGCCCGTGCAAACGGCAACTCAGTCGTACACGTTGACGATCTCTGCGGGCGGCGGCGCGATGGATCAATACTTCGGATTGATGAGTACGCCGTGTACGAACAACAACACATCGTTCATCATCACGAAGGTCGCGAACAATATGGTGTTCTGCTCGCCAGCGGGACACGCGATGTTTGCCCGCGGCTTCTACGTGTTCGATGACAACACTTCAAAGGCGGACGAGTCTGGCGGAAGCTCGGCCAGCTACTCGACGGCGAAGTATGGCAATACTACGAGCAGTTGGGCGCCGCCTCAGCTGACCCGGATCAAGAATTGGGGCTTCAACATGGTCGGGCCGTTCTCCAACGCGTATGCGCGGCCGGTGTGGAGCGGACAGACTGTCAAGGTGCCGTTCATTCTGTTTGAGAATAGCTCTTCTTACTCGCTCACGAACAATCAAGGCTGGGTGAGCGTGGGCATCGATCATGATACGGCGCAATTCGCCACGGAGGCGATTCAGCGCTGGTGGAAAAAGATGGGCCGTCAACGCTACCCGGGTGCGAAGGAACTGCTGATCACCGCCGATGGCGGAGGGAGCAACGGTAGCCGCTGCCGT
>Ga0137409_10000414_pt1 | contig 46267 bp, 42 predicted proteins | sample CZODoug1_16funga_FD_122059 | JGI IMG/M metagenome (GOLD analysis project Ga0137409, IMG submission 122059) | Vadose zone soil fungal communities from Angelo Coast Range Reserve, California, USA - CZODoug1_16fungal (Hybrid Assembly) | ecosystem: Environmental > Terrestrial > Soil > Vadose zone...
AAGAATTTCAGCTGACGCTGAGGTACGGCGAAGTCATAGCTGCCGCCCAGCTGAAGATTCTGCGCCGAGGAGAGGCGCGAGAAGATTTTCTTGCCGTCGAGCTTTCCACCGGTCAATGTACCGGAAACAATCCACTCCGAGCCCAGATATTCGATATTTTCGACTTTGAAGCGGAACGGAACGGCGGCATCGGTCACCGTCGAGACCGGCCGGAAGTGCTCGGGGCGGAAGCCGACGATCACGTCGCCAAGCTCGGCGAGGTTCATCGGCGGCGAACCTAGAAAGGTGGCGACGAAGGTGTCAGCGGGATTGTCATAGACATCGGTCGGAGTGCCGAGCTGGCGAACGACACCTTTGTTGAGCACCATGATACGGTCGCCCATGGCCATAGCTTCCACTTGATCGTGCGTGACGTAGATGGTCGTTGTACCCACACGGCGATGAAAGCGCTCGAGTTCTTCGCGGGCGGAAGCCCGGAGCTTGGCGTCGAGGTTGGAGAGAGGTTCGTCGAGGAGGAAAACGGCAGGCTCTCGGACGATAGCGCGGGCCAGTGCGACTCTCTGCCGCTCACCTCCGGAAAGCTCGCGCGGCTTGCGATCGAGGAGCGCGCCAATGCCTAGAAGAGAGGCCGCCCACTCGACTTTCTCTTTGTGCAGTTCTCTCTTTACGTTCTGGGCCTTCAGAGGAAAGGCAATGTTTTTGTAGACCGAGAGGTGCGGATAGAGCGCATAGCTCTGGAAGACCATAGCGATGCGACGCTCACGCGGAGAGAGATCGTTGACGACCTGGCCGCCGATGAGGATTTCGCCGGACGTAGGCGTTTCCAGCCCGGCGATCATCCGCAAGAGAGTCGTCTTTCCGGAGCCGGAGGGCCCGAGGAAAACCAGAAACTCGCCTTCGCGAGTCTCAAGGTTCACGTTGTTGACGGCTCCGAGTTGTCCTTCTTTGAATACCTTTGTCAGATCGCGTGTCTCAACGACAGCCATCGGGCCCCCGTCCGGTCATTTCCATCTGGCAAAGATGCGCTTGTATTCGTCTTCGGCAGACTTGGCGGCATTCTCCGGAGTTTCGTCGCCCCGCGCCACTTTGGCGAACATAGTGGGAATGACCCACGCCTTGAAGGCCTCGTCGATGGCGGCTGAGCCGTAACCAGGATAACCGACGTTTGTAGCCCAATCGAGTACGTTGCCGAGGACTTTGTATTTGTCCGGGGGAGTGGCCCGCGGATCATTGGAGATTTCCTGCGTGAGGTTGGGGACGGTGCTGGGGAAGCATGGGAAATTGTAAAACTGGCCCGCGATGAAGCCGTCATGGAAAGCATCGATGTAGTCGATCAGGAATTGCTGCGCGCCGTCCTTGTTGTCAGCGAAGTCCCAGATGACGTAACAATCCATGACGTGCTCGGCGGCGATGCGGCGAACCGGACCTTTCAGCGCCTGGCTGATCATGATCTTGGCGTCAATGGGCAAATGCTCCCTCTCGGATTGGCGAGTGATGGAGATGGCATTCGCGACATAAGAAACGCGGCCGGCGAGCATGGCCTGGTTGTTGGAAGGCGGAGTCCAAGTGAAGACTTCCGGAGTTTCGGATTCCTGATAAACAGCCTTCATAAACTTCAGGGCTTCGACGGTTTCCTTGGAATTAATGGTGACGTTGCCGGCTTCATCCTGTTCGGCGCCGCCAAAGGACCAGAGCAGTGCGCGCATGGCCATACTGGTATCGAGTTCTTGAGAGAGACCAAGGCCACAGGGATGGCCGGACTTGTCGCGAATCTTCTTGGCGCCGACCCGCAGATCTTCCCAGGTATCGGGACCATTCGGGAAACCCGCGTCGGTCCACCAGTCCTTGTGCCAGTTGCCGGGATCAGGGACGTAGGAATCGGAAAAAGCGAAGTAGCGCTTGGTCCTTGGATTGTATGTAGATTTGTGCGCGAGATCGATCTTCTTGCCGTGCTTCTTCTCCACTTCCTGGTACACGTGGGACATGTCAACGGTTTGCTTCTCGTAGGCCGCGGGCGGCGAGAGCAACATGAAAAGGTCGTGCCCCTTCTTTGCAGAGGCCTCGGAAGCAGCTTTCGCGGAAAGGTCAACAAGGTTGATGTGGTCGACGATGACGTTCGTGTCGTGTTTTTGTCCCCATTGCTTGCAGAAGGTACCGTCGAACCAGGTGTCGTACGCGGGGACGAAGTGACTCCACTGAAGTATTTTTAGCGTCTTCTGCTGTGCCGCAGCCGTCTCTGGAAACAGAAAAAAAGGGCCGGAACCCACGCCAGCTGCAAGGGCGCCGCTCCCCGTCCACTTGATGAAGTCTCGGCGTGATACCCCTTCCTGTTTTTTCTTTGCCATATTGCTGCCCTCCGAGAAACAGACGGGTCCGGGAAAACTCACTCCCAGGATGGAAGGAGCCTGCCCGAACCGATGATGCTACCGCGCGGGCGGGTGAGTCAATCAGCGTCGCCCGGCTATTGAACTGCGACCTGGACTTATGCCTTTGTTGCCCGCAGGGCAGGATGCTTCGCAGCACCCCGCCCCGCGGAATGAGCGGTTTAGAAGGTAAAGATGGTGCCGCCTTCACTGCGCACGTCGCGCCAAACGCGAGACGGGACCCCATTCGCGAGTGGGAAGTTTCCGGTCGCCGGGAGGATCACTCCATAGGTTTCGTAGAGTGATTGTTCGAAGGCGAAGGTCACCCAGTTGTTGAGTCTGTAGTAGAGAGTGCCCGCGTACAGGGGGCTCTTGTGCCGGGTACCGGTAGCGCCGACGCGCACCGCATCCCGAGCCTTTGCGAAGTCCACGCCGTAGTGGAAGTACATGGACCAACCCATGTTGCGGCCCTGCGGATCGGCTCCGAAGATACGCGAGAGAGGCAGGCCAAGGTTGACGAATCCACCTTGACTGCGTACGGGCCGCTGAGGAGCAACAACCGCGTTGCCGTTGACGGTGCCAAACACAACGGTGGACGCCCCGTCAACCGAAGGCGCCGTAGTTTGATTTGCTATCCCGAAGGTGTCGTTGAAGTTCGAAAGGAGCTGGCCCGCGAAAAAGTATCGCAGGTCGCTGCCGCTGTAGTATTTTCCAATCAAAGTCATGTAACGAGTGGGCAGCTGGAACTCACCTGACCACCCGGCGGTGGTGGTGCTTACGGTCGCGCCGTGCGGGAAGGCCGCCCTGAAGAAATTGGCGGGTAGGCCCGAGGCCGCAAGGGGAGTGGGAACTTGCGCCGCCAGGACATTGGCTTGGCGCCTTCCATCCAACCCGCTAACGATGAGCTGGGCCGGGGCTACCCCCGGGGCATGATCGAGCTGGAATTGCCCAACGATCCGGGCTTGCACCTGAGGCCGGCCGGAATCGGGGCCTTGACGCTCGCCGTAAGCAAGCTGGGAGGCGACGCCGGTTACAGTTAGGACGCCGTTCGTGACAACATTGGCGGGTGTGTTACCTGATGTGGGGAGAACCAGGGCGACTTCGGGCATGAGCCTGAAGGCGTTGAAGTCGTGAGTCCACCCAACGCGCATCTGCGGGGCGCGTTCATAGAGTGTGCCGAAGCCGAGGCCCAAGCCAGTCGTCTCAAGCAAGTTAGGCAGGGTCGAAGAACCAAATGGGGTCCAGTCCTGCCCAAAGAGTGCCGAGAAGGTGTCCTTCTCGCCGAACCTGTAATCGATCCGCCCGTAAGCCAGGCGGATCGAAGGCATGCTTGAGCGGATCGACGAAAGATTCCTGTTGTCGGCGCGGCTGAAGTTCCCCTCGAAATCGACCTCAAACCTGCCGGTTATAGTGAGGTTCGGAGAAGGATCGAGCCATTCAAAGTTGGTGCCGATGCGGGATGACCGCGCCTTCACATGGAATTCCGGCGAGTTTCCCGGGCCAGAATCGATAAAAACACTGCTGGGCTGCAGGAGAAAGCCGGGCAGCGGAAAGTCGTCGCCGTACGGGGAGGAAGTGTCGTGGATGAACGTGGCCTTCAGGAAGCCAAACGGAGTCACCCGAATGGAGCCGATGTTGAAAGCGGGCTTAAGCCCTTCCCTCGGTAGTCCACCCACGGGAAAGGGACGGATCGGCGTAATTGCCGGAATGAAAGTAGGCCCGGAGGACCCAGCTTGGTCGGAAGGACGGTTGGCCGGCGGTGCAATGTTGGAAAGGGGAGCGACACTCACTCCGTTGTTGATAGGCACGCGGTAAACAGCCGCGATTGCGGTGGGACTAGTTACCCCTGAACTGGAAGCATTCATCATGCCCGGCGCAGAAACGGTCTGGTCGTAATCGGCCTGGGAGATTACGCCCTTCATAAGGAGTAGCTTGGCCAGCCGCTGGTCCGCGTCGCTGGCAGACGACGCTTGGCTGATTTGCGCTACTTCCTCCGCGGTCAAGATGCCTTTTGCTTGCAAGACGCGAACGAGCGGATTGACGGCAGATTTGTTGTCCGCCGGCTGTTGCGCCAGGCTGCGATGACACAAGGTAAATATTACTAATAAACACACAACCACCACCCAGAATGGTTTCCCTCTCATCTTGAATACCCCCTGTGACTCAGCATTACCATGCGAGTCAGGTCTTCAGACGTGGAGGCCCTAAAACGTCCCGTTCATATACGGCTGCACCTTGATTGTCAAGAAATCTGTAATAACCTTCATGTTATTTGGTCGATCAGATGGAAACGGAGATAAGCGATCAGGTTGCACCAACCCGCACAAGGTCGTGGGAGTAAAGGCGAGAGCGTTTCGGGATTCCGGTAGTAACATTTCGGTTTGTCGGAGACTGAATTCGTCACAAGTGGAGAGGACTCATTCTTTTTCTGGAGCGTTCGTCGCCGCTACGGCCTTTCTGCTTCTTGGGATCGCGGGCTCTATATTCCTACTGGGGTGGATAGAACCGATCCCCGATCCCGCCTGAAACGAAGGGCTCAGCGTGAAGCCTCGTAATGCTTGCTTCTTTGGGTCCTCGAGTTGAAGACCTCAAAGCTTCCATTCCTCAACGCAGTCAGCTTGAGATAGTTGCCGGCATCGGGCCCAGGAAGGTTGGCAATGAACCGGTCAGCGGAATTGTGCGCCGCGCCGCCTTCGTTCGAAAAATGAAGCTGCCAAAAATCTTCGAGGCGAGGGGACTTTTTGATGATGTCCCAAGAAGAAGGGGACCCACCTTTCATCGCGCCGTTATCCATGATGGCCACCCGCGGCGCGATGCCATTCAGCAGTGCTGGGCTGTTGCTCTGGTTCCAACCATGATGAGAAACGATGTAGATATCGACTGTGCCGAGCCGGTTTATCGGGCACACCAATTCCATTTCTTTGTCCCAGGTCAGGTCGCCGAGATCCAGAATTCGCAGCTTGCCAAATGTGATTATCGTACCGAGTGATCGCAGATTTTCCGTCTGGTCGGCAGGATGCTGATCGGAGTCCTTACAGCTTGTGTTCGTTCCTCCAGCACCCGGTAAAGGTCTTTCGATCAACGCGCCGTCAGAGCTGACGACTTCGGCCCTAATGCCCGGAAGCGGCAAAACATCTCCCGGTTTGACGATCAGCCGTTTGACATTGCCCTTCGCCAAGAATTTTTGATAGTCCTGCCAGGCTTGTTCGGTCGCGGCCTCCGCATGCTCGCGGTTCTCTCCATGATCGATGACCGTTCCAATTGGGATCTTGGCGGCGAGCTGAGTGATCCCGCCGGCGTGGTCCTGATGGAAGTGTGTCAGCAGAACAAAATCGATCCGCTCAATCGCGGCCTTTCTGGCCGCAGCCACGATACGGTCTGCATCGCGGCCATCATTGCCCGCCCAGCCCGTGTCGATGAGAAGCGACTGCCCGCCCGGGGCGACAAACAGCGTGGCCTGGCCGCCCTCAACATCGACGAAATAGATCTGAAGAGTGTCCCGAGCTTGACGAGGTGGCGCTGCCCAGGCAGGCGGCAGTAAGGAGAGGCCCAAAAATCCGCCGCACAAGGCTTTGAGGAACCAACGGTAGAAATCCAGCTGAATTCCAGGTGAGGAAAAGGAGGCGTTTGTCATGATATGAGCTCTTAACTCGATTCCGCTGGATTATAAGGACCCGACGGAGCCAAGGCGCGGGTTACGCCGGTGGAGATTCCATCATCCACCAGCAGGGTCTGCCCCGTCACGTAACGGCTAGACTCCGCCGCTGGGAATACGAAAGCTGCATCGTCAACAATGACGAACACCGAGGGAGCGCCCGCGGGCGTCATTCACGTGCCTCCATCTTGGCAGGTAGAGTAAGGTAAAACCTTGCGCCGCGCGGAGAGTTGTCGGCAGCCCACAAGCGGCCACTATGTGATTCGACGATGGAGCGGCTGATGCGAAGTCCCATGCCGGTGCCGTGAGGTTTGGTGGTAAAAAACGCATTGAAGATCTGGTCCGCCTGCTGCGGGGGAAGTCCCACGCCGGTATCGCTGACTGAGACCAGCAGTTGCTCGTTTTCCGCTCGCTGCGACTTGATAGCAAGCTCACGCGCCCCGTCCACATCCTTCATCGCATCGATGCCATTGATCATGAGGTTCATCAGCACCTGCTGCAATTGCACAGGATCTCCCATAGCCTGAGGAAGGTCTGCCTCCAACTCCGTCCGCACTGATATGGAGTACCGCATGGCCTCGCTGCGCAGGAGGACGATCATCTCTTGAATGACTTCGTTTAAATCGACCAATTCCCGTTGCGGAGTACCCTTCTTGAAGAGCAGGCGGACCCGGCTGATGATTTCCCCCGCACGCTTTCCGTCTTTCACGATTCGCATGGCCGCCGCGCGCGCCTCTTTGAGATTGGGGGTGTCGGCGGCGAGCCAGCGCAAGCAGGTATTGGCGTTGGTAACGGCGGCGGCAATCGGTTGATTCACTTCATGCGCCAGGGAAGCAGTCAGCTCTCCCATGGTGGTCACCCGATTGACTTGTTCGAGATCCGCCTGCGCCTGGCGCAGCGCTTCTTCGGCGCGCTTGCGGTCCTCGATCTCGAGACCGGTTCCATACCACTTAACAATGTTTCCCAGCTCATCGCGCAGCGGCACGTTGCGAATCAGCAACGAGCGGTAATCTCCTTTCGCCTGCCGCACCCGTGCTTCGATCTCCATCGGTTTCCCAGCCGCCAAGGATGCGTGCCACCCGTCGACGTACCTCGCGAGGTCATCGGGATGAATTACGGAGCCCCAATCCCAGCCTAGCGCGTCCTCCATGGCCAAGCCCGTAGATTCCAGCCAACGTCGATTGATGAAATCAACGGAGCCGTCAGGGCGCGTGCTCCAGACATGGGCCGGAATTGTGTTGATGACAAGGCGGAGGCGATCTTCGCTGCTCTGCAGCGTAGCGTAGAGATCGCGCAGGCGCCGGGCGGTATCGTTGAACACCTGCCCGAGATGAGCGAGTTCATCTTTCCCGGTGACAGACACTTGATGCTGAAACTCGCCGCGCGCCAACGCCTTGGAGCCTTCCACCAATCGCGCTAGTGGCTGGGTGATGCTGCGCGTAATAGCCAGGCCCAGGGTACCCGCGATTAGCAACGTGAAGACGGCCGTCAGCGGCACAATCAGGAAAACTCGCCGCTGCACGCGCCTAATATTCAACACGGTTTGCGCCTGCTGTTCGCCGGCCTCGTGGTCGACTCTCTCGACGAGCGCCGAGGTCAGGGATTCCAGTGGGCGTACTTGGTTCTCCAGGCGCAGGTGCACAGCCCGCCAGTCGCCGGAGGCGGCCAGTGTGGTGACGGCCTCAAGCTGCGATGGCAGCGCGCTCTGAACGACGTGAAGGGTAGGCAGGATGGTGGGATCCCGCTGGAGGTCGAGAGGTAGGAGACGGAGGACGCTCGTTGCGCGACGGATGTCCTCTAGGGCCGCGGTACGAAGTGGTCCAGCTTCTGTCACCAGTCCGCCGGCGTCTTCGGAGTCGGCGAGCGCATCTAGCCGATCATGAAACGCTAACAGACTACTATGCACGCGTAAAACCGCAACTAGCTTCTGGTCGATATCGTTCAGGCGCTCTGCCTGAGTACGGACCAAGTGGAATTGCCAAAGTATAACGGCATCCGCGGCTAACATCGACAGGATGATGAACACGAAGCCGAGTATCAAACGGGGGCCAATGTTGAGCCGACCGGCATGAAGAGTTTTCGCTTCAGCGCTTTTGACCCAATGGTTCAATTTTGTTGCGGTGTGAAGCCCCATCGGTTGTTCCTATCGAGCTATCGTTATTCTCGAACTTACGCCCCGGCGCTCACCGTTCGCGCACCACATTGAAGCAGAAGCCAATCTGGGCGAGGCTAATGGACCGGTTACAGAGCTTCTCTTTACTGTGCTGATCCTCCAGGGGGCGGTCTCTTCTTGAAACCGGTGATGCGAACCAACTCCTTCTCCAGGGCTGCGGCCGCTTCCGGCGCACTCTTCTCGCCTGTCAGCACGGAGTGCACAGCCTGGATGTAAGCGTCGGTCACGTCCTGGTATTTTTTGCCAGTGACGCTCGAAGGGCGCAAAACTATGCCGGTCCGGAACGCTTGACTCAAAAGGTCAAAACGGGGATTTGGTTCAAGTACCTCAGGCAGGGTGTAGAGTTCCGGTAGAATGGGTGGCTGCGAAAGCACGCTGGACCGCTTCACCTGCACGTCTCTACGGGTGAGATACCGGACCAGCTCTAAGGCTTCACGGGGATGAGCCGAGAATCGGGAAACTGCCAAGCCCCATCCTCCCAAGGTACCCACTCGGCCTGCCTTACCACCGGGCAGCAAGGCTGTATCGAACTTATTTCGGATTGGCGACCCTGCCGCCTGGCTGTCGACGTAGGCTGACGGCCAATTGCGCATGAATGCCGCGTCGCCTGCGACCCAAACGTTTAGCGAATCCCACTCTCTATATCCGACTACACCTGGGGGTGAGATGGAACCAACCCAATGCGCCGCCCTTTGCCACGCCCTGATCGCCTGCGGATTATTCACGCTGATCGCCTGGTCCTCCTCGATGATCCGCCCGCCGCCTTCGGCTGCCTGCCATTCCAGCGCGTCGCAGGTCAACACTTCGTCAGCCGCCCCTTGCCACACAAAGCCCCAAAACTGTTTCTTACCTTTGGCTCGTTCGCCAGCCTGAATTCGAGCCGCCATAATCTCCAGCTCATCCCATGTCCTGGGTGGCTCACGATATCCATACTGTCGCAGAAGGTCGGTACGATAATACAGAAGTCCGATGTCGGCACGATACGCCATGGCCACCAGCTTGTTATCCACGGTGTAGCCGGCGGTTATGGCCGGAAATTGGAGGGAGACTTCGTTTGCGAAATATGGCTTGAGATCTATGAAATATTCGTTCAGAATCCCCGGCCAAATCACATCAATGCCGTAAACGTCAGGACCTGAGGCGCCTGTCCCGAGTAACTCTTTCCACAAAGTCAGCCTTTGCCGCGCGGACTCCGGAGACGGAAGGAGACTGACTCGGATTTCGGTTTCCCGAGTGAATTGCTGCAACTCCTGCTGGCGCGCCTCGCTGAACGTCTTGTTCGACCACTCATCCAGAAGAGTCAATGTAACCGGTTCATGAACAGATGGCCGAGCACAACCGTGCAGAACCAAAGTAAGCAACATAACGCAAACAGGGCCTGCCATCTTGCCGCAATTCGACCACTTAGCGTAAAGACCACGAATTCCCCGTGCGACCACCCTCTGAATCGGTCTTGGGATGCTGCCAACTGGCCCGGTGGACACGGTGACTGATGTGGGCTTGGCCATACTTACCGCCTCTCAAAGCATAATTGACCTCACCGTTGCGAACAATAACACATCCAGGAATCCCCCATTTCATCTCGTAAGATCTCGATTGATTTGGCTCAGACCCTTCAGGTTCTCATCTTGGCTCAGCACCCCGGTCTTGAGCCAATGCAGGCGCGAAGGCAACGCTGCCCGCGATCCCAGATCTTCTCGGAGCCGATCAACTGGAACGTCCGATCTTGCGATCGCCGCCCGCATCGTTCAGATCCTCGTACCCTGCCAAGAGGCGATTTTGTTCGCGATCGTGCGCATCCGCTAAAAAGGCTCAATCAGAGCCCAGTGATGGAGCTAAGCCGGGACCCAGACTGGACTAATGCAGAGGAGTCAGGCACCTGGTCCGAAAAACTAACGAGCACCAATTTGCTTCCCGCCTCTGGGGGAACGCTCGCCCTCTACCCGTGCAATTTCTAATTCTGCTAGAATGAGATTCTAGGCAGACGGGGTGTCCTCAGAAGAAGGCACTACTTCGAGCTACCCATTCAGGGATGTGCATCTAAAATATTCGTTTATAGCATTCCTTGAATGCATCGCATAACTTATTGGTTGACAAGACACTTAATCGGCTTTTAGAATGCCGACGCCGCTCGAGCTTCGCTCTGCGAGTGGGACGCAGCGTTAACTCCTAACACGGTACGCGGTTGGAATCTGGGGGATGGAGCCCCTGCACTATGGTAGAGAACGGCAACGGATCCTCTCCATCCGGCATAAACGTATTCCTCATAGCGGAAAACCGTCTTCTTCGCGAAACGCTGGCGCGTCTGCTCCATAAGCGCGCAGGCATCGGCGTCGTTGGTGTAAGTCGCGGCCCCGGATCAGCGTGGGAAGAGATCGCCGCTTCTCGTTGTGAAATAGTTCTTACGGACTGTTTGAGTTCCGACCGCGACACTAGCTTGGTCAGCGAACTCTTCGAGCATCTTCCTCAGATCAAGGTCGTCCTTTTTGGAATGGACGAAGACCCGGATGTCTTCCTGAAATTCACTTTTCTTGGAGTCAGTGGCTATGTGCTAAAGGATGCCTCAGCCGCAGAAATAATCTCCGCCGTCCGGGGGGTGGCACAGGGAGAGGCCGCCTGCCCGCCAAAACTGTGCATGACTCTCCTTCAATATCTGTCGCGCGAATACCGGCAGAGGGCAAAGGTTTCCAGCGAGCAAGGTAGTGCAAAGCGTTTGCTGACCTACCGGCAACTCGAATTGATGGATCTTGTCGCAAGGGGTATGAGCAACAAAGAGATTGCGGCAAACTTGAATCTGTCTGAGTTTACAGTGAAGAATCATATGCGGCGCATCTTGAAACAGGTTGACGCCGATGATCGCCACGAAGCGGTGCATCTAATCCGGGCAAGCGGCTTTTTGCCTAACGCGTAGCGGACGTTGTTTCGAGAGACCTCTGGGCGCCCGCCGAGCATACAATCAAGACTGGTAAACGATTTCTTTAGCATTACTCAACGCTCGGAACGCAAGTCTCACATTACAATCGAATCCAATAAGTCGCGGCGTGTTCCCCGCATCGGAGGAGAATTGAATCTAAGGGCGAGATGGATTCTTACTGGGCTTCAATGCTTCATCTCCGGACTCGTAATTCTGATCGATGAAGTTGACTTGGTGCATTCGCTCGAGAATCTTAGCAGCGGCCAAATCTGAGGAATACTTCATGGGTCATCCTCTTCTCGATCTCAAAAACAAAGCAGCAGTGGTGATCGGTGGAACCAGCGGTATCGGGCTGGCGCTCACCCGTGGACTGGCGCAAGCGGGTGCGGACGTTGTGCCGACGGGACGTCGCGCGGAGCAGGTGCTAAGCGCGGCCGACGAGGTCGTGGCGCTCGGGCGGCGATCGCTCGTGCAGACTTGCGATGTCACTGACAACGCTAGCCTCGAGCGACTCTTACAGTCAGTATGCAATGAGTTCGGCAGCGTCCAGATCCTCGTGAATTGTGCCGGTCGCACGAAACGAATGCCTACGCTAGAATTTCCGGAATCCGAGTGGGATGACATCTTCGAAACAAATTTGAAGGGAACTTTGCGCGCTTGCCGCGTCTTCGGCCGGCACATGATCGATAAGCGTTATGGCCGCATCATCAATATCGGCTCGCTTTCGTCGTTCGTTGGGCTCCATGAAGTTGCCGCGTATGGCGCCAGCAAAGCGGGCGTTGCTTCCCTCACGAAAACGCTGGCCATCGAATGGGCCAGGTCGGGAGTTTGTGTTAACGCGCTCGTTCCGGGCGTATTGCGCACGGACTTGAATGCCGCTCTGCTCGACGGAACGGAGCGCGGTCGGGAATTTTTGCTTCGTACCCCAATGAAGCGGTTCGGCCAGCTCGATGAGTTGGCGGGCGCCGCAGTGTTTCTCGCATCCGACGCCGCAAGCTTCGTGACCGGCCATCTGCTGGTGGTTGACGGCGGCATCATGGCCAGCGGCGTCAATCAATAAGTCCTGCCGCTAAGAAACCACGGCAGCATCGAGGTCGAATGTCACGCGCGGCTCCTGGCAGCAATACTCGATGACGCCATTTGAGCTCGTGCTTGCTTTACAATCGCGAGGAATCTCCGGGCATTTTCAACAATAACTTCCGGCTTGTTTGCCTTCAGAGCCTCGGCCTGCACCAATTCGCCGCCGATGCCCAACGCGACAGCGCCCGCTTCGATGAATTCAGCCGCAGTATTCAGGTTGACGCCGCCCGTCGGAACAAGAGGAATTTGCGGAAGCGGGCCTTTCAGCGCCTTGATGTATTTCGCGCCCCCCACCTGGCCGCAGGGGAAAACCTTGACGAAATCCGAGCCGGCTTCCCAAGCGGTTATGACCTCCGTGGGTGTCAGTGCCCCGGCCATCATCAGCTTCCCTTCCCGTACCGCAAGCTCGACGGTTTGAAGGTTGAGCCCCGGACTGACCAGAAATTGTGCACCGGCATCGATACAGCGGCGCGCCGCTTCAGCGTTGAGGACAGTTCCCGCTCCAACCAGCAAGTCCGAAGGTCTGCCCTTGGTGAGCTCGCGGATGACGTCGACAGCTCCAGGCACGGTCATGGTGATTTCGACGATCGGAATGCCGCCCTCACAGACAGCTTCAGCAGCAATTCGAGCTTCGTGAGGGGACGACGCGCGGACGACTGGTACGATCCCTATTTCTGCGATTCGATCGCGAACCTTTTCTTTATCCATTTGCGATTACTTCTCCTCCGCCTCTTTAACGCGCGATGCGCGCCCCGACACCTTTCATCACTTGCATGACTTCGTTCAAAGTTGCCATAGAGGTATCTCCAGGCGTTGTCATCACCAGAGCGCCGTGAGCGGCGCCGCATTCCACCGACCACTGCGGCTCTTGTCCCGATAGGAACCCGTAAATCAGACCGGAAGCGAACGAATCGCCTCCTCCGACACGGTCAAAAATTTCAAGGTTCTCGCGGTTTCTTGCCTGGTAGAACTTGCCATCGCAATAACAAATCGCGCCCCAGTCATTCACCGTCGCGGTCTTAGCTTTCCTGAGCGTGGTAGCAACAACCTTGAACGGATAGTCCTTCACGACCTTTGCAATCATCTGCTTGAAGCCTTCCACCTCGAAAGTCGAATGATGCTCATCCATTCCCGGGACCCCGTAGCCCAACGCGGCCGAAAAGTCCTCCTCATTGCCGAGCATGACGTCGACATGAGGCGCGATGCGCCGATTTACCTCCTGCGACTGTTTTTTCCCGCCATGAGACTTCCAGAGAGAGGCACGGTAATTCAGGTCGTACGAAACAACCGTGCCGTGACGCCTCGCCGCCTGCATGGCTTCCAGCGTGACTTCTGGAGTCGTCAGAGAAAGCGCGCAGAAGATGCCGCCGGTATGAAACCAGCGCGCGCCCTGTTTTCCAAAAATTTGATCCCAATCGATGTCACCGGGCTTCAGCTGCGAAACCGCGGTGTGCCCGCGGTCGTAACTCCCTAGCGCCGCGCGCGCGCCGAAGCCGCGCTCCGTGAAATTGAGGCCGTTACGCGCCGCGCGGCCCACGCCGTCGTGCTCGACCCAGCGCACCAGCGACTGATCCACGCCGCCCTGGTAGATCAGGTCCTGAAGCAGCCGGCCAACGGGATCATCGGCGAATGCCGTGACAATCGCGGTGTCCAGTCCGAAACAGCGCTTCAGTCCCCGCGCGACATTGTACTCGCCTCCGCCTTCGCACACTTCGAAAGATCGTGCCGTGGCGATGCGCCGGTCGCCCGGGTCGAACCGGACCATGACCTCGCCCAAACTGACCAGGTCCCAGCGGCATTCTTTCTTCGGCTTGATCGTCAACCCCATGTGCTCACCTCGACCGCTCGTTCCATTGGGAATCAGCTATCAATGCATTGTCACGGTTTGCGTGAAAAGTTTCCAGATTCACGTTTGCATTTCTCAATTGATCCTCGCCGGCTCCAGCCTGGGGACAAGAGCATGAATGATGACCAGTGCCAGCAAGTAGGCCGAACCTGCAACGAGGAAAGGAACACTGTAACTCCCGGTCCACTGAAGCACGTGGCCCACGACGGTTGCGATGAGCAAACCCCCGATCGCGCCGGCCATGCCGCCGATCCCCACCACCGAGCCGACGGCCCGAGCCGGAAACATGTCGGAGGTCAACGTATAGAGATTGGCGGAAAAACCTTGATGACACGCGGCCGCCAGGCCGATCAGTAGTGTGGCGGACCAAGTGCTCTCCACGCGATATGCAAACACAATGGGTATAACGCCGACTGCGCAAAGGAGCATGGCGGTCTTGCGAGCAACATTGACGCTGTTGCCCCGCTTGATCATCCAAGATGACATCCAACCCGCCGCGACGCTGCCAACATCGGAGATTAAATAAATCACCACTATCGGAGCGCCAATCCGCGTCAATGCCAGGCCGTGTTTGGTCTGCAGGAAACCAGGCACCCAAAAGAGATAAAACCACCACACCGGATCGGTCAGGAACTTCCCAACGACGAACGCCCAGGTCTGCCGAAGCGGAAGCAAGGCAGCCCATTTTATTTTCCGCGCCGATTCTGAAGGATCGCTGCGAATGTAGTCGAGTTCCGCCTTGCCGACACGCGGGTGCTCTTCTGGTTTCCGATAAAGCATCAGCCAAAACAAGAGCCAGACGAAGCCAAGTGCGCCGATGCCAATGAACGCTCCGCGCCAGCCCCACCGTGCGTTGATCCACGGCACCACGAGCGGCGTGAGCATGGCGCCTAAGCTCGTACCCGCATTGAAAATTCCCGTGGACAAGGCACGCTCTTTCTTCGGAAACCATTCGGCAACCGCCTTGATGCTGGCGGGAAAAACAGCGGCTTCCCCAAATCCGAGAGCAATCCGCGAAATCGCGAAGCTTCGGAAGGAACTCCCCAGTGCAGTCCCCATCGAAGCAAGGCTCCAGAAGACCATCGCCAGGGCGTAACCCAATCGCGTGCCAAGTCTGTCGATGACGCGGCCCATCAGCAGCATGCCCACGGCATATGCAAGCTGGAAGAAAACAACGAGATTGCTGTAGTCAATTTCGTTCCAGCCCAGGGTGTGCTGCAACGTCACATTCAGCACCCCGAGTACGTTGCGATCCATGTAATTCTTGGTAGTGCCGAAGAGAAGAAGCGTGCAGATCACCCAGCGGAAATATCCGGGGCGAGAGGAAACGTTCGGCAAGGCCTGTTCACCGGCCGTCGCGGCTGCGGTTTGCGCCTGTGACGCCAAAATGCCGGATGTGGAAGTGGGGTGCGATGGGTCCATTGGGCGATTCGAAACTTGCTAGTTCTCGCGGCCGGCTTCCAAACCGGAGGCTGCGATTCTAGCATCGAGACACACATATACTTGCCGTTCATTCTGAACTATAGGAATTCGCTTGCGGGGAGTCAAACCGTAAAAACTGAAGTTGCCATTCAGCGAGACCCAACAAACTCGGGAACAGGACTGCAAGCATTTGCGGCAGCCGCCCTATCTTATGCACTCTTGGACAACCGCCTCTACCAGCTGTGCATAGTCCCATCGAGTTTGCGATTGATCGGCAAGTACGCCCGCCGATAGGGATACTTGGATGCCAGAGCCTCATCTAGATCGACACCGAGGCCTGGGGCATCGCCCGGGTGCATCATTCCACCGGAAAAAGTATAGGAATGCGGGAAGACACGGTCAGTCTCCTCCGTGTGGAGCATATATTCTTGGATTCCAAAATTAGGAACACTCAGGTCGAAATGGAGCGCCGCAGCCATGCACACGGGACTCAAATCGGTCGCCCCGTGTGATCCCGTCCGGACTTGATACAACTCGGCCAGGCTGGCGATTTTCCGTAGATGAGAGATTCCTCCAGCGTGCACAACGGTGGTCCGAATGTAATCGATCAGTTGCTCCTGGATAAGCTCCTGGCAATCATAAATGGAGTTGAATACTTCGCCGACGGCCAGTGGCGTAGTGGTGTGCTGACGGATAAGCCGGAAGCTTTGTTGCAGCTCCGCGGGAACAGGATCCTCGAGCCAGAACAGATGATAAGGCTCGAGGCTCTTTCCCAGGCGCGCCGCTTCGATCGGGGTGAGCCGATGGTGCGCGTCGTGCAGCAAATGAAGATTCGCCCCGAATTCTTTACGCAGCCGTTCAAATAAACGCGGTACAAAGTTGAGGTACAACTCTGAACTCCAGGCGTTCTCGATCGGCGCGTCTTTTTCCGCTGGCTCATAGTACATTTTGCCGCGGCCAACGCCGTATGTGCTTTGCAATCCAGGTATGCCGCTCTGCGCACGAATCGCTTTATATCCAAGTTTGACGTAATCGGCGGCGGCTTTAACCGTTTCTTCGATATCCTGACCGCTGGCGTGGCCGTACACCAGCACCGCCTCCCGGGAAGCGCCTCCCAACAATTGATAGACTGGCGCATTCAAGGCCTTGCCCTTGATGTCCCAGAGCGCGGCATCGACCGCGGCAATCGCACTCATCGTCACTGGGCCGCGGCGCCAGTACGCGCCTTTATAGAGGTACTGCCAGATGTCCTCGACTCGCCGAGCGTCGCGTCCGATCAAAAGTGGAATGACATGGTCGGCGAGATAGCTTGCAACCGCAAGCTCACGGCCGTTTAGCGTGGCATCCCCGAGGCCGTAAATCCCGTCATCTGTCGTGATCTTTAGAGTTACGAAGTTGCGTCCCGGGCTGCAAACTATCACTTTCGCATCGGTGATTTTCATCGTTGATATGGATCCTTTGTCGCCAGGAATTTGCGAGAGGCCGCCACTCTCATCCCGCTCGCAGTCCTGTCCAGTTCTCGAAATTTGACCGGAAAAGACGGTTCACGTCCCGCTGAATATCTCGGCGGCTTATTCCCCCGCCATCATCTTGAATCAGTCTGTAGGCATTCGTCAGGATGGGCGCAAGGGTGCGGCGGGTGTTCCGCCACTTGTAGATGACCTGTTCGAGAACGCGCGCGTCGGAATGTTGTGGAATGAAACTGGTGCCGAGCAGTTCAATCCGCTCGCGCGTGATCTCCTCCACAATCGACGGATTGTTCAGGAACCACCAGCAGCCGAAAGGCATCAGATTATTGAATTTCCGCGCATACACGCAGAGTTCGTGCTGATTCTCGCGGCTGAGTACGCTCACCAAAAACCGATTATCGGGAAAGCTGCGGCAAAGACTCTCCACGACGCGAAGGTCGGCCCTGCCAACGGCGTCGCCGGCAAGACGGAGCGCCGGATTAACCTGTCGTCGCACCCCGATCATTAGCGACATCGGCAGCTCGAATTCGCGGCAGGACGGCAGCACTGCTTCACCCAAAATTTTGCTTGTAATGCTGTCGTCCGGATAGAAAAACGTGTCGGCAAGCGAAACTGCCATATACAGCGGTCGCATGCGCTCGTGCCACTCGGCCAGAAACCGCCGAACCTCCGCGATCGACTTTCCTGATGCCTTCTCGTCGACCGCATAACCCTGACTCGCCAATCGCTGCCAGTGCCCCGGCCAGCCCCACAGAATCCGGTCCAGCCGCAGCGCGGCGTGAAATTGCGGATGCTTTTGACCGCCGTTCAGCCATACCGGTTGCTCTTCGGGGTCCAGCGGATCGTTGGTCATCACCACGCTGCTCAGACGCGCGATTTGGAAGACTCTTCGAATGTGCTCTTCGATCGATTGCGTTCTGAAAAAAACTCGTGCTTCTTCCAGGGCCGAAGGGTCTGTGGGCAGGTCAAACGCATCGAGGACGGCGACGATGCCGCGTGTCGCTTCCGAAATAGGGCTGTTTTCAACGAACAGCACTCGCCAGATGGCGTCGGCCTGTTCTCGCTTCGAGAGCCTCCAATATTGGTCGGGCGTCGTGTTCGACGACCGGAAAAACTCCGCCTCGAGATAATGGTAAGTTAGGAGTTCATCGATTCCCCAGAGTCCAAGTTTGCCGAACGCCGGAGAAAACAGGTGCGTGTGAATATCAATGAATGGAGTCGACTCCAGTACCTCTTCCACTGCGCGCCGGATCTGCTCGCCTGACAGCAGGTCCGCAGGCAAAGTTTTGCTGTTTGCATCTGATTGTTTGACCGATGTGGCTTTCATACGCACGCCTGCGCAGATTGTTCGAGGTCCTCGCGCGTCCTTTCATGAGGGTCAAGCCAGAGGGATCCGAATCCGCGCTGGCATCCGGCCGGCTGACGCTCTTATCTTAGATGCATTCTGTGGAACATGAAAATTCGTAAGAGCGCCACAAAATATAGAAGCCACTCCCCGAAGTGTCAAACTCAAAAAACCGCGGTTAGAACTCAGGGGATTGAGCGAACAAAATCTATGCCTGCCATTGGCGCGTCACCGAAGGAAATTCCCCAAAAAATGTTAAACTTCCTGGTTCGCCCCGACTCAAATCTGCCGCAATAGACAATCCCTTTAGCAATTTTCAACGCTGGAAACTCCCGTCTTGGCTTACTATTGGCTCGTTTGGAAGGATACGCACGGCAACGCGGGGCAACGCCCTCAGCCGAATCTGAGCTGGGGTAGCCGTCTGACCGGCCCGCACATTTTCATAGTATTCATGGAGGTCATATGTCTTCACAAAAAGCTTCCCGTCGGGATTTTCTGAAAATCACCGGCGCTGGCGTCGCTGGCACGGCGTTGGGCGCCAGCGCATCGAGTTACGCACGAGTCATGGGCGCGGGTGATCGTGTCCGGGTGGCAATTTGCGGAGTGCGAGGTCGCGGCCAAGATCACATTCACGGGTTTGCCCGTGTCCCAGGAGCAGAGATTGCCGCTCTGTGCGATGTGGACGAAAGCGTGTTGAACCAGCGCCTCGGGGACATCGAGAAGCTCGGATTGCCAAAGCCAAAATCCTACGTCGACATTCGTAAGCTGCTTGAGGACAAAGATACTGACGCCATCTCCATCGCCACGCCCAATCATTGGCACGCGCTAATGGCCATCTGGGCGTGCCAGGCCGGCAAAGATGTGTATGTAGAAAAGCCCTGCTCGCATAACTGGTTTGAAGGACGACAACTGGTACGTGCCGTAAAAAAGTACAGCCGAATTTGCCAGCACGGCAGCCAGTCGCGATCGAACCCGGGAATGCTGGAAGCCATTCAGCAACTGCGCGACGGCACCATCGGCGACGTGTACATGGCCCGCGCCCTTTGCTACAAGTGGCGGCCATCCATCGGGCACGCTGCGGTGGAAGCCGTTCCGCCCGGCGTTAATTACGACCTCTGGACCGGCCCCGCTCCTCTGAAGCCGTTCACGCGTAATCGCTTTCACTACAACTGGCATTGGATCTGGGACACCGGGAACGGTGAAATCGGCAACCAGGCAATCCATGAAATCGACATTGCGCGCTGGGGTTTGGGGGTCGGCTTCCCGGTATCCGTGTCTGCTATGGGTGGACACTTCATGTTCGACGACGACCAGGAGACACCAAACACCTTGAATGCCACTTTCTGTTTCGATGGCGCGGAGGGCAAGCGCAAGATGATGGAAGTCGCAGTCCGGCACTGGATCACCAATCACGAAGTGGAGATAGGCAGCGGCGCTTACGGGACCAGTGGTGTGCCCGCCGCGGGACTGACCGCCGAAACAAACAAAAAGCCTGCTAACAACCAGGCCTTGGGGCCAAGAGATGCAAAGACGAACACCGTCGGCAACATCTTCTATGGATCAAAAGGCTATCTCGGCATCGATGGTTACGATACATATAAGACGTGGCTGACGAATGAGACCGAACCCGGGCCACACGGCAAGGGTTCCGGTGACCATTACGCAAACTTCATCGATTGCATTCGCAGCCGCCGTGCCCAGGATATTCATTCCCCGATTGAGGAAGCCCACATCTCGACCACACTGGTGCATCTGGCCAATGCCTCGTACCGTCTGGGGCGTACGCTGCAATTCGATTCCGCGCAGGAACAGGTCATTGGCGATGAGGAAGCCAACCGTCTCCTGCGTGCTAGTTATCGCGCACCTTATATTGTGCCGGAAAAGATTTGACCTGGACGTCAGCAGTCTGTTTCATCTTGGTCGCTGCACCAGATTTCCTCACATCGTCGCATGATTTCGACAGATGCCGAACCCGTCCTGTTGGCGCACAAACCGAACGATTCCGAATTGATCCACTATCGGGGCATTCGGCCACACTGTACTACTACACACGCATCGCATCACTTGGAGAAAATCAAAATTCCAACTATTCTTCTTTCTTACTTAAAACTTAAAACTAACAACTAAAAATTCTTTATGACCTTCCACATCGGCCTCATCGGCGGCGGCAACATCACAGAAACCCACGCCCGAGCTGCCCGCGCCATCCCCGGAGTCGAAATCTCCGCGATCCACGGAACCAACTCCGAAAAAATCGCCCGCCTCTGCCGCGAACACGGCGGCACTCCCTATCAAGACTTCGACGCGTTCTTAAAACATCGCCCCATGGATCTCGTGATCATCGGCAGTCCCTCCGGCCTCCACGCTACCCAGGGCATCGCCGCGGCATGTAACGGTCTGCACGTCCTCACCGAAAAACCAATCGAAATTTCCACCGCACGCGCTGACACCCTCATCGAAGCCGCAAAACAATCCGAAGTCCAGCTCGGCGTGATTTTTCAGGACCGCATGAAGTCGCACATTCGCCAACTCAAACACTGGGTCGATCAAGGTCTGCTCGGCAAGCTCTTATTCGTCGATGCCAAAGTGAAGTGGTATCGCCCTCCCGAATACTACGCCAATTCGCGCTGGCGCGGCACTCTGGCACTCGACGGCGGCGGCGCCTTGATCAATCAGGGCGTTCACACCATCGATTTGCTCCTCTGGCTGCTCGGTGATGTCGTTCGCGTTCAAGCCCGCACCGCCACCCAGCTTCACAAGATCGAAGCCGAAGACACCGCCGTCGCCATCCTCGAATTCGCCAGCGGCGCCTTAGCCATTTTCCACGCCACCACGGCCGCTTATCCCGGCTACCCGCGCCGCGTCGAAATCTCCGGCTCCAAAGGCACCGTCCTCCTCGAGCACGACCGCATCATCGCCGCCAATCTCCAAAGCGCTCCAACTGCCCTCGAATCCGCCGCCCTCGACGAAAACCAAAGTGCCTCCTCCGCCGTCGTCAGCGATTTCCGCGGCCACCAAGCCGTCCTCGAAGATTTTCTCCAAGCCATCCAACACAACCGCCCCCCCGCCTGCGACGGCCTCGAAGGCCGCCGCAGCCTCGCCCTGATCGAATCCATCTACCGCGCCGCAAAAACCCCCGATCGTGTCGCAACCGTCTGAGCGAAAAGACGCTCTGCAGTTCAGTTCCTGCTACTTCACGAACCCAGCGAAAGACGTTTCTCAATCTGTAGGGGCCGCATCACGCCGCCATCTGTCCGACAGGCACCTGTCTAGCGACCTTGTTAGTTTCAGCTCATGCGCAAGTTGCATGCGGATTCCCTGCCTAAGTTGGTGAGGATGGCTTTGCGCCGCAGATCGGCACCCAGGGCGACCGCAACTGGCAAAACGTCCTGGGAAGGCATGGAAATCTTGCCGCGCTCTACGGCGCCCGTGCCCGCAATTGGGGCCTGTATTTCGAAAACCAGTTTGACCTTCGCCGTGGCCTGAGCTTTGTTGTGGGCGGGCGCGGCGATGTGGCCTATCGCCGCTACGAGGATCACTTTCTTCGATCATCTGACGTTTCGCACTGCGTACACGTATGCGCACTACACGTTTCGGGGCGAGTCCGCCTTTAGTGGCAATTTTCTGCTGGGACAGCCGCGGCATCTGCTGCGGGCGGAGTTGCCCTATCAGCATCCTTGCGGCTTCTGGGCTTCGCCGTTTCTCGATTGGTCGCCGGCGGAATACTTTGCAGACAGCGCAAACACCGCGCCCAATGATGCGTATGCTGTCCTGGGTCTCAAGGCAGGTTATGATTGGCGTCCGCTCGGACTGTTCTTTGAAGCGAATAATCTCGCCAACAAGCTCTGCTCCGCTTCCGTACAAGTGGATTCAGGACATCCGCGCTTTTACGAGCGTGCGAACGGGCGCTCATTTTACGGCGGTGCGCGATGGCACTTTTAGGGGCGCATAGCGCGCGAGTGGGACGGAAGGTTGCAGGGACTGTTGCTCTCAGCATGCTGGCGTGGGCCGCAGGCTGCGCTCGCAATTCCTCGACCCCGCTCTCCTTCGAAGCGCGCCCGCGCACGGTGCTTGCGGACTTCGGCATATCTGCATCTCGCTACCCACAACTGGCAGTCTCGCCTTCCGGGATGCTTTCGATGCTGGCCCTGTATCAAGCCAGCGGGAAGACTCGTCTCGGCTTCACCATGTCGCACGATGGCGGAGAATCAGTTGGGGTACCCCCTGTTTTTTGCAAAGAGTGCGGAATTCGATGATTCCAAAGGGCTTCAAAAAATGGCGTTCTTTTAGCGTGAGAACGGATACATCGCCCATCCAATTCCCACCCCGATCAAAAGAAAGAGAAAAAGCGACCACACGATGTATTTCACACGGTCGATCGGCCGCCGCCGGCTCAGGAAGCCAAACGCAATAGAAATCAGCAGTGCGAAGAGCAACATGGATTGCAGATGACTGAGCGTGAATCCTATACTTGCGTTCATGCTTTGCGTCCTCGTGCCGCTTCATACGCGTGCAGTGCCGCCAGCAGATTCAACACACCAGCCGTGGCGAGGAAACGCGTCCCGTAATCGCCGCCCGCGTGCGAGACGTCCGCGCCGTTCGTTTCGAGCGATTTAGCCACCAGATAAAGCGTTCCCGTGCCCAGATCCGCCAAATAACCCAGCCAATCGAAAGCATCGTTCCCGCTTGAACTAAAAACGTTGCCCCGCATCCCCGCGCCAAGAATTACAAGCATGCCTACCGTCAGAAAACATGCCGCCGCGCGGCCCCACATTTTCATGAGGGCGTGGCCCAAACCCGGCACGAGCCATCCCGCCACGCCAATGACGAAAGCAAATGTCTCGCGCCTGGAGTCCTGCGGCGGAGCCGTCGGTGCTGCCGTCTCGTCTGCCATCCATCTTCCTTCTATTCCCGGCTATGCCAGTAACGCCAGAATTTCCTTCTGAACCGACCCGGTCACGCGAGCCTCACCATCACCGATATACACATTCACTTCGCTGCGGACGCCGAATTCCAGCAGATAAATTCCCGGCTCAATCGAATTGCAGGTATTCGGGATCAGGTGCCTCACGTCATGTGTTTCGAGCCCGTCCATATTCACGCCGTTGCCGTGCACTCTTTCTCCAATGCTGTGCCCGGTGCGGTGAAAGAAATATTTCCCGTAACCCGCTTTTTCAATGACGCGGCGCGCCGCTTTGTCCACCTGCCATCCTTGCAGCGGCTTCCCCGCCGCAATGTGTTTGCGAATCAAGTCCGTCGCCGTGTCGCGCGCCTCCCGCACGACGCCGAACACCTTCGCATATTTCTCCGGCACTTTCGCGCCAAGATATCCGATCCAGGTGATGTCGTAATACACGCTCCCGGTCGTTTTCTTCTTCCCCCAAACATCCATCAAGAGCAGGTCGCCTTCACGGATCGGCGAGGCGGACTCCGCCGTCGGTCCATAGTGAGGATCGCTGGCGTGGGCGTTGACCGCGATATCAGGTCCTTCCTCGGTCCAAATTCCGGCGGCATCGAATTCCTTCAGTATCCAATTCTTCAAATCGAATTCCGTCAGCGTTTTTTTCTCGCGCACGCTTTTTGCGGCAAGCTGAAAAGCTTCTCGCACGATCCGGTCGATGGCCACCCCGGCCGAAAGATGCGATTCCAGCTGCTCGGCGCTCCAGCACGCTTCGTATTTCTGCACCAGGTCCGCCGAACTGACCACCTTCGGCCCCGAGCTGCGCACGAGTTCAATCGTCCCCGCATCCACCATCGCCACATAGGGGATCGCGTTTTTCGGTGAATATTGCATCGCCACGTTCCTCGCGCGGCCAAACATTTTTTTCAGGTTCTTTCGCAGTTCGTCCTGCGCCGAGTAATACAGCGTCTCCCCGGGCAACGCCGCCAGTGACTGCGTCTCAATCTTGTGCACCAGCTTCTTTGGCGTGCCCTTCGCCGGAACGAAATAGAACCACCTTCGCGTCCTCATCCCTTCAGGCAGACTTAGAATGTGCTGCGCGATAGGATCGCGTCCGCGAAAATCATAAAAAAGCCAGCCATCGATCTTGGCGGCTCGCAAATCGCTCTGGATTCCTTGGATATCTGCGCTCATCGGGGAATCAGCTCCATCGCTCGGCAAAGATTCGACTGTGAAGCTTCAAGCATCGTGCACCAACAGCGCCAGGATCTGCTGCCGGGTAACACCGCGGATTTCAATGCGTTTCGTGCGGCTTCTTTCGCCGCTCAGAATTCTAACAGCCGCCCTGGGTGTTTTCAAAAGTTGCGCCAGGAATTCCACTAGCGCCTCGTTCGCGCGGTCCTCCACAGCCGGCGCTCGCAGCCGCACCTTTAACGCGCCTCCCATTTCACCGGCAATCTCATCCTTGCTCGCTCGCGGCTGTACCCGCACCGGAAAAGTCACCGCGCCTTCTCGCTCTTGCGCATCCAGCATCCGGTTCCTCACGAATCCTTACTTGATGTCTCGAGTCCCAAACAGCGCTGTGCCCACGCGCACTTCAGTCGCACCTTCTTCGATCGCCACTTCAAAATCGTGGGACATTCCCATCGACAGAACGGGCAGGGCGATACCAAGTTTTCCAGTTAATTCGTCGCGCAGTTCTCTCAAGCGCCCGAAATAGGGCCGGACCTGCTCGGCCTTTTCCAGAAACGGAGGAATGCACATCAGTCCCGCAAGCTCCAGTCGGGTCAGATCGGCAACCCTTTCCGCCAATGCCGAAAGCTCGTTTACTTCCACGCCACTCTTTGTCTCCTCTGGTGCAACACGCACTTCAATCAGCACGCGCAGTTTGCTCGTGATACCTGCCTCAGCCCGCGCGCGGTCCAGCCGCTGCGCGGTCGCGAAATCATCGACGGAGTCTATGTTGTGAAAAAGTCTCGCCGCCCGCGCCGTCTTGTTGCTCTGCAAATGACCGATCAGGTGCCACGTCGCCGCCAATCCTTCCGTTCCAGCGCGCTTCCCTTCCCACTCCTGGACACGATTTTCGCCAAAGTGCCGAATCCCCGTTTCATACGCTTCGCGGATTGCGTTCGCCGGATGCGTCTTCGACACCCCAATCAGGGTGATCTCCTCCGTCCGCCGTCCCGCGCGCTCCGCAGCCTTGGCAATTCTTTCCTGAATTCGTAGCAAATTTTCCCGCACGGAGGGTTGTGTCATGTTCGAATTTGAATCCTAGCACGCGCTGCGTTGCAGCGCAGAGTCTCTGCGGTTAGACTGGCGTTCGGCCGCTGATGGATCCGCGGTCACACTGAATATGACCGCTCCCGGAAAACTCGTCGCCATCGAAGGCATCGATGGCAGTGGCAAGCGCACGCAAGTCGATCTACTGACGCTAAACCTCAAGGCTCGCAGCCATTCCGTGTATTCCACCGGCTTTCCTCAATATGATTCCTGGTTCGGCAAAATGGTCGGTCAGTTCCTCAACGGCGATTTGGGCCCGCTTGAAAGCGTTGATCCTCACTTCACCTCCCTGCTTTATGCCGGTGACCGCTTCGAAGCCAGGCCTAAACTCGAAGCCGCCCTGAACAACGGCCAAATTGTTCTCGTGGACCGCTACATCGGCTCCAATCTCGCTCATCAGACCGCTCGAGTTCCCCCGGCGAAGCGCTCCGAGTTTCTGGGGTGGATCGAGCACCTCGAATACGGCATTTACGGCCTTCCCCGTGAAGATCTCATCCTCTACCTTCGCGTGCCTCCGCAAGAAGCGCAGCGGCTGGTCGAACGCAAATCGGCGCGCAGTTACACGTCCGCCCGGAAAGATTTGCTCGAGGCCAGCCTTCGCCATCTCGAAGACGCTGCCGAGATGTACGACTCGCTTTCTCGGAGCGTGCCCTGGGCGACGGTTCAATGTTTCGATGCCGCTGCCAGCGCCATTCGCGAACCTGAAGAAATTGCCGTGGACGTTCTTGCCGCTGTCGAGGGGGTGCTTTCCTCGGCTTCCGCGGGCGAGGAGCGCTAGCGCATGGGCCTTTCCGAATTTCTCGGCAACGAACGCATCGTCGCCGCGCTCCGTGGCGCCCTTCGCACCAGTCGAGTTCCCCATGCGTTGCTCTTCACCGGGCCTCGTGGTGTTGGCAAATTCACGCTCGCGCGCATGTTTGCGCAAGCCACGAATTGCGAACGCCTCACGGACGACTTCTGCGGCGAGTGCGCTACTTGTCAGCGCATCTCTCAACTCGCCGATCCGCAAACATTACTCGAGCAAGGACTCATCGAACGCGGAGAGAGTGCGGACGCTGCCACTGTCGAGCGCGTACCTCTCATCCTGCAATCCCACCCGGATGTCTGGGCGCTCGTTCCCGACCCTGTACGTCTCAAGAGTCCGGTAGCGCGCCCCATGTTGCGCGTAGGCCAATTGCGCGCCGTCCAACGCGCCGCCTATTTCCAACCGATGGGGCGCCGCCGCGTTTTCATCCTCGATGGCGCGGAGACCATGCGCTGGGATGTCGCCAACGTCTTCCTGAAAATCCTCGAAGAGCCTCCCGGCTCGGCGACGCTCATCCTAACCGCGCCTTCGCCTTATGCGCTTTTGCCCACTATCGTCTCGCGCTGCCTGCAATTTCATTTCGCGCCGCTTCCGCAGGAAGCCGTGGAAAAAATCCTGAAAGAAAAGACCGCTCGCAAACCCACCGAAATCAAGCTCGCCGCGCAACTCGCGGAAGGCAGCCCGGGCCTCGCCATCGAAATGGATGTGGACGTAACCTCGCAGCGCCGCAAGAGCGCGCTGCGCATCCTCGAACGCGCCGCGCAGGGTCAGGGTTTCGCCCAGCTATTCTCTGACACCTCCGCCCTCGCCAAAGACCGCGATTCTTCCTTCGAGGATCAAATCGGCGTTTTCTACGGTTTGCTCACCGATCTCCTTGAAATTACCTCCAAAGTGAAAGAGCCCGTCCTGCGCAATACTCCACTCGCCAAAGAACTGCAATCGCTCGGCAAATTCGTCGATTCTGCCTGGGTTCTACGCGCTATCGCCGGTTTTGACGAACTTTACGCGGGTGCACGCCGCAATCTGAACCGCCAGCTCGGCCTGGACGCCCTGGCCGCATCTCTTGCTCCGGGAGTTTCCCGTACTTCCCTGCCCCCAAAACTGAGCGACTCTAGCAAATATTCGCCAAAATAAAATTAAATCGCTAGACTGTAACCCACAGCCAACCGCACGCATCTTAGACAGCAGATACTTCACACCGCTATGTTAGAAGGAGCAGTCATGGTGAACCGTCGTATGTTTCGTCCGGGCTTTGCGGACGTCAAGGAGCCGAGCCCTCCCCGCCCTCAGCACAACGGTCCTATCCCCAACAAAAAGCCTGCGCCGCCGGAAATAACCCATGCCGAGAACTTTTATTGGGTCAAGCAGATGCAGTCCCACACTCCGATGGCAGTGGTTCTCGAGGACGGCGAGGTCCTTCGCGGCACGATTGAGTGGTACGACCGTGATTGCATCAAGCTCACCCGCCAGGGTAGCCCCAACTTGCTCATCTTCAAGCGCGTAATCAAGTACCTGTACAAAGACGGCGAAGAATCCGCTCAGGGTGGCGAGGAGTAAGCCTCCTACTTGTAGAGGGAATGCGCGGCGGTTGCTCCGAAGGTGAGCAGCGCCTTTGCGGCCAGCGATCCGTTCTCGTTGAAAATTTCGCACTCGGTCACAATAAAATTTCTGCCCGCGCGCAACACACGCGCGTCCGCTTTAATGCGCCCGCCCGGCACCGGCTCCAGATAATTGATACTCAGTTCCACGGTCGCGATCTCCGTTCCGTTGGGGACCGCCGTGTACGCCGCAATCGCCGCCGTGGTGTCCGCCAGCGCCGCCAGAATTCCTCCGTGTACCACGCCGTGAATCTGCTTGTGGCTCGGCCGCACGTCTAAGCGGAAAATCGCTCGTCCCGCGTGCACGCTTTCCACGTCGAATCCCAGAAGCTCTGTCGAGCTGCTTTCTTTCATCCGCCGCCGCACGAGTTCCGTAATCCGTTTCTCTTCTTTCGACATTCTCTTCGTCATCGCGCTTCGCCACTTTCCAGCGAGCCTTCCGGGGCCTTCCAACGTATCCCCGCCTTCTCTGCGCTCCTCCACGTCTCTCTGCGTCTCTGCGTTATCCTTTTTTCCTCTTTTTGGACTGTTAGTACGCCGTCAGGCCCCCGTCTAGGGGAATTGCCGCCCCCGTGAGCCACGACGACTCCTCCGAAGCCAGGAACACCGCCATCTCCGCCACATCCGCAGGTTGGCCGAAGCGCCCCAGGGGAATCAGAGCCAGCCGCCCTTTGCGCCGCGCTTCTCCTTGCTCGCTGGCGTCAAACAGTCCTTTCACCAATTCCGTCTCTACGATCGAAGGGCAAATGCAGTTGACGCGTATGTTTTCGTGTCCATGATCGACGGCCATGGCCTTCGTCAGCATCGTTACTCCGCCTTTTGACGCGCAGTACGCCGCGCGATCCTTCATCGCCACGAGTCCAAGCACTGACCCGATATTTACGATCGCTCCCCCGCCGCATTTCCGAAACTCCGCCAGCACCGCCCGTGACATCAAGAACGGCCCTTTCACATTCACGGCCATCACGCGGTCCCACTCTTCCTCGCTGATCCCCTCCACGGTCGACACATGCAGCGTTCCCGCATTGTTTACCAGCACGTTCAGCCGCCCGAATCGCTCCACCGTGCCTTTCACCGCACGTTCGACGTCTTTAGCCCGGCTCACGTCGCACTCCATCGCCAATCCGGCACCGCTCTGCTTTTGCACTTCGCTGATCACTTCCCGTAGTTTTTCCAGCCGTCGTCCGGCCACGGCCACACTCGCGCCTTCCCGCGCAAACGCCAGCGCGATCGCTCGACCGATACCCGTGCCGCCCCCGGTGATGAGCGCCACCTTGCCTGCAAGTCGTGTCACGGAATTCCTTTTCCTCGCGTCTAATGGGATGCCGCGCCACCGCATTGCGGCGCGGCGCGGGTGGGCGCGACTCTAGCACCCAGCTTCCTGTCCCGCAAGCCGTCGTATTTGCCGTTGTATTGGCGGATCTTTAGATCCGCGCTTTTCTGACGTGTAGCCACAGGCCGTCGCAATCAAATCTGTTGTATCGTAGCGGTTCCCATTGACGCGACGGACACTCAAAGGCCTATCTTATGCGCATTGGCATCACCTGCTATCCCACCTACGGAGGCTCCGGCGTCGTCGCCACCGAGCTCGGCATGGAACTCGCCGCGCGCGGCCACGACATTCACTTCATCAGCTACGCCCCGCCGATCCGCATGAATCCCAACGATCCGCGCATCCATTTCCACGAAGTGGAAGTGGTCTCTTATCCGCTCTTCGACCATCCGCCCTACACTCTGGCGCTCGCCACGAAAATGCTCGAAGTGTTCGAATCCGAAGCGCTCGACCTCCTTCACGTCCACTACGCCATTCCGCATTCTGTCAGCGCCCTGCTCGCCCGCTCCATGGCCGCGCCCCGCCGCCTGCCATTCGTCACCACCCTGCACGGCACGGACATCACTCTCGTTGGCAGCAACCGCAGCTATCTCCCCATCACGCGTTTTTCCATCGAGCAGAGCGACGGCGTCACCGCTATCTCGCGCTATCTCCTCAATCAAACCATCAAGGAGTTCGACATCAAGCGCCCTATCGAAGTCATCCCCAATTTCGTCAACTGCGATCTCTACAATCGCACCGCCGACAAGGGTCTTGCCGCACAATGGGCCCCCAACGGCGAACCCATCCTCATGCATCTCTCCAATTTTCGCCCCGTCAAGCGCCTCACCGACACCGTCGAAATCTTCGCCATCGTCCGCGCCAAAATGCCCGCCAAGCTCGTCCTCATCGGCGACGGCCCGGACCGCGGCGCCGCCGAATACCTCGTCCGCAAATATCATCTCCAGAAAGACGTTTTCTTCCTCGGCAAGCAGGACAACGTCTACGAAAAACTAGCCGCCGCCGATCTCTTCCTTCTTCCCTCGCAGCTCGAATCCTTCGGACTCGCCGCCCTCGAAGCCATGGCTTGCGAAGTTCCCGTCATCGCCACCAACGTCGGAGGCGTCCCCGAAGTGGTCAAGCATGGTGTGGATGGATTCTTGGTGGAGCCCGGCGATGTGAAGGAAGCGGCGCGCTACGCCATCGAAATCTTGTCCCGCGCCGACCGCGGCCGCGAAATGGGCAAAATCGCCCGCATCAACGCCAAGAAAAACTTCTGCGCCAACGACGTCATCCCCGCCTACGAAAACTACTACAAGCGCGTCCTCGCCGAATCCTGAGTTTCGGGTTCTCCAGGAATTCCGAAAGTTTCGGCGTTCGTCCAGTCATTAGACATTAGGACAACGCAGGACAGAAGTACTATTGTTGCACTCTCTCCCACTGAATACCGTTGAAGAGCGACCCCCTAAGACGAACGACTAAGGTCGTTTAACCAGAAAGCGGACTAAAACAGATTCCCCAGCCATGGAGGCACAAATGCGCCGTATTTTGTCGACTCTACTCCTGTTGATGGTGGTGGTCTCATCTGCAACAGCCGAAGAAATCGTGCTGAAGGATGGGACAAAAATCGTTGGACACATGACTGGCGTCACAGCCGACAAAATCGAGGTGGATAGCGCCTACGGAAAAATGACGTTCAAGCGCACGGACATCGTCGCTATCAACTTCCCCGAAAATGGCGCTAGCCCCGCTCCCGATGCTTCAGTGAAAAAGGACGCTCCGGCTCCGAACGTAAACGTCGAGGAATCTTTACGGGGCACACAATACGTCAACAAGACCGGCAAGTTCGCTCTCATCCTTCCATCGGGATGGAAAATCGACCCGAAACTTGGCCACTCCCAGGCGATGCTTGCAGGGCTTAGTTCCGGCGATGATATGCGCTTTCTGACCGTCACCCAGGAGCAGTTCAACGCCTCCCTAGAAGGGTACAAGGGGCTCCTGGAATTCAAGTACAGAAAAACCTTTGGAGGCTACGAGGAAGTTTCTCAGTCCACGGTTACCATCGACGGCAAATCGGCTCTACTTATCTCTTTTCGAGGCACGCTACCGCAAGCCGGTCTGCCACCGGTTCAATACCTTGTCGCCATCATTCCCTCGGGAGCCACTTTTACGCGCGTCGCCACGTGGTGCGCCGAACCGCTTTTCCACGAGACTCAACCAACCTTCGAAAAAATATTGTCGTCCTTTCACTACACGGAACAAGCGGCTGCACGCGCCTCCAGGTAGTGACTCAGCTGCTGCGTTAGCAGGAGACTCGCATGTCGATTGAATGGCCCACGGTCATAGAAGGCGGCATCCCCATCCTTGGGGGCCTCTATGCAACAGCCCTCGGATATGGAGTCATCGGCGCCTCACAGTCTCCTCCGAGCGCGTTCAAGCAGAACCTTCTGGCTCGATTCAAATGGCTTGGCCCCGCTGTTGTCCTGTTTGGCGTATTCACGGCCTGGCAGACACACCTCCGCGTCATCCATCCGCCGGCAGAAGAGCTTGCTCGCCAGATTGCTGCGCGGCTGAGCTTTCCGTCCAACGTCGACGAATTGACCCAAGCCGTCGGCGTGGACGGTAAAGGAGACGACATCATTTACCGTTATTCGATTGCCGCCTCTCTGACGGACCTTGGTGGACGGGAACGTGTACAAAGCGGACTAGAGCAACAGTTGCGGAGTGCCGCCTGCAAGACGAAAGACTCGCAAACGCTTCTTCGCGCCGGATACACGCTGCAGGCGCGCTACTCGTTCAAAGGATCTACAGAAGAGGTCCTGATTTCCGTTCCTCCGCGAGCGTGTGGGTACTGATCTCACTTTACGGGCAGCGAATGAGCATCGAGTAGCGGGTTTCCTGATCCTTCCTGTTTCCATGCAAACGAAACTCTCGTTGCAGTCTTGGCGAGTTGCGCTCTGGGGCGCGGTCACATTCCTGCTATTTTCCGTTTTGTTTTGGTATCTCCTGGATGTCTATATCAAGTTTCAAATCGGAAAAAGGGAAGCATTCTCTTCGACTCCCCCGACCCCTTTCCTGCCAAGCATAGTTTCAGGAGCAGTTGCGCTGCTGTTGACGGCCCTGGCTCTGGCCGCCCTGTGGTGGCTTCAAACCTGGCGAAAACCCGTAGCCCTTCGTGCCGGCTTTGCGCGCCATAAGGGAAATGCGGAGTTATGCATTTGGTTGCTGCTGCTGATCCTGTTGATGGCAATCTCCCCATCTCTTCCGGAACACTCCCACATTGCCACCTGTAGATGCTGTCTCTTCACCGTGAATGAGGCGTGCGGACACGGACCAATCTCTGCAACCGAACTCCCCTCTCAAGGTTCCTACTATTTTTCGGCTGGCCCCGGTACATATGCCGGAATGTACGCGAGTGGACCCAAAGGGCTGACCAAATATGGGTTCGATAAATTTGCATTTGAAAACATTGAAGCGGACCGAACCCCGTTCGGCTGGCCAGTGAGCGGAATCACGCTGGATGCCGTTCCGCGGGAATCCGAGTGGCACATCGTATTTGAACCTTACGCGGCCGGAAATCCCTTTGTCTGGTTTTTGGGATGGCTAATCCTGCAAGCGATTATCGGCATCTCAAAGTGGTGGTTTCGCTTAAATAATTCGCTCTAGAAGAGTGGCGGCCTGCAGTCTTCGCTTTGAAGGCTGCGGGTTTTGACTTGTCCCCCACTGTTCTTTTCTCTTGACCAGACTGCCGTTCTCTGGTAGTTTAAATATTAGATATACTTGTCGTTAATCCCGTTCCCCCTGTCAGCGTTCCTCCACCCGACTGTAGCTCACCCCGGAATTCATTCCGACCGGGTTGGGAGGGATGAGGTCATTTCCTTCCGCGCATGGTGAGTCGCGAAATTTTGGCGGAACGCAACCCCCTTTAGAATCAACACTTACAGAAATGCCCGCAAGTGTTGATTCTAAACCATTTACATAAATAATAAGTCCTTTAGATGCAACACTTACAGAAAACCAGGGGAGGGATCCCAGTTATGGCTAACCAGATAGCCGACGAAGGCTGCCTGTCCTGAACGACCATCGGGAGTGAAGGATCTCTCCCCTGTGAGCTCTCTGTGCCCTCTGTGAGATCCAAGGCTACTTGACGGTAGCTTCAGCCTCTGTTCGGACATGCTCCAACACCCGCAAATGAATCCGATGAATGATGTAGTCCGACCACAAATGCCAATAGGCTGCGGGCCACATCGTGTGCTGATACCACGTCGCCCCTTCGAGCCGGGTCCGCCCTCCGGGCAAAGCTGTCAGCAGGAACTGCCCTTGTTTCGAGACAAAGTACCCGTGCAAATGGGGAGGCTGAATGTTCCCGTAAGGGCTAAGTTCGTTCAACGGTGCTGGATTCGCCGTCACGCCAAATTTCAGAAGCCGCGGCTCATCCCACACTTCGATAGGTTCCACAAACGGTCCCGTTGAAAAAATGCAATGCCGCACCGCGCCAACTCCGTGGCCGGAAATCTCCGCGCGAATCGGATACGCGATTCCCGCGCGAAACAACAATTCTTTCGGCGGTGGTATCTCCGCAAACGCCACCACCTCATTCCAGACTTTCTCCGGCGGCGCGTTCACCTCAATCGCCGTCCGCACCTCAAAGGTCTCCGGCCTCAGCTTCGCCCAATATTCCGCGCTCTGGAACGCCGGCGCGAACAGGAAAACAATCGATAACATGGCGGGAGTGCCTTTATGCAGCCAATACCCCGCCTGGATCGCGTACCCCAGCATCCCGCCGAGCGCCGAAAGCACCAGGGCAAACGGAGCCGCCATCAGAATACAAACCAGTCCCTCGATCATCACAAGGATGAGCACGGCGCCCAGCAGCGCGATGGGCCCCACGGCTACACTCATGCAACTGCCAAAAGAACGTGGCTCGTGGTAGCTGTACACCAGCACCGAAAACAGTCCCAGGCAAAACGGCAATGCTACATACAATCCCCATCCGTAAGACCGGAGTACCTCGGTGCCCAATACGGTGAACAGGAAGCCAATCGCAATCGTCAACGCGAAGGAAACGGCTGCCGCCCCTACTGCGCTTCGCGGAATCCATCGATCCAGCATGCGCGTCTCAGGCCATGGCATCGCTTCGCGCTGTGCCCCAGCCGAATGCGATCCCATCGCGCAAAGTAAGAGGAAGAACAACAGGTTGACCACCGGAACAAAAAAGAGCACCACCAACCAGAGCGGTTTCCCGGCATCACGCAATCGCTGGACCGTCAGCGTCACGCCCAACCAAATGAATGGCAGGGCCAATATCAGCAACGTCCCTACAAATGCGCGCGTGTCCGATGGAATGGCATTCACGCGGACATCCGGCCCGAGCGGCTGCCAGTAGCTCCACAAATACCAGATCCGGCCAAACACCGCGAACGCCACGAACTTGTCGAGAAGATATTTCAGGACAAAAGCCGTGCAACCCGCCATGGCATACGACTTCCGATCGATCGTCCCCTGCCACCGCCACATCTCAACAAAACGGTTCTCCACGAAACCTCCTCACCGTTCGGCCGGACACGAAATCGCCGCACAACTCCGCTTCCCCGCAATCCAGCGGTACCCTTTGCGCAAAATTTCCATCATCCCGGGAATCTTCGAAATCCATAACAGCGGCCGCGCCCACCAAATCTCCCGCGCCAGCGCCACCGCCGCGTCCGCTCCTCCGAATCGGCTTCCGTCGCTTAGAAGAAATTGCATTTCGCGCATCAATTCTTCGCGCGTCAATCCCAACAGCGCCCCGACCCGCGGATCCTGCAACGGCGCAAGCGCCATTCCGCGTCGCTCCAGAATCGGCGCTAGCCATCGCGCGATCCGCGTGCAAAACTTGCACTCCGCGTCAAAAAACAGCCACCCCCGCGCGTGCCGCCCTTTCCCGTCCGTGTACTCACTCACTAGCGAAATCATAATGCACCCTGCGATTCCCCGCCGCGTCCGACCCTTCTCTGCGAATCTCCGCGTACTCTGCGTCTCTGCGTTATCCTTTTCGTTTTTCTCTCCCGGAACTTTTAACTTTAGCTCTCAACCATTGGCCGCTTTCTTCCCAAGCAGCGTAATCACTTTCCCGCGCAGCTTCACCACGCCCTTCAGCGCTGCGGTCGGCATGCGAATGATTTCTTCGAACAAACCCGTCATCGCCGTCAAAAACTCCAGCATGGTCTCAAGCCGCTCCCGCGTGTACGCATCGCCCTGGGGATTGGACTTGACCTCGCGCACGCACTCCGCCAGCACGTTCAGCGTCGGATCGATCTCCCGCCGCTTGCGCTCCTCCGAAACAATCCGGAAGATTTCCCATACATCCTTGATCGACTCGAAGTGGTCCCGCCGGTCCCCCAGCACATGCACCACGCGCACGATTCTCCATCCCTGCAGCTCGCGCAAACTGGTGCTCACGTTCGACCGCGCCACTGCCAGCGTCTCCGAAATCTCATCCGCTGGCAGTGGCACCGGCGACAAAAACAGCAACGCATGCACCTGCGCCACTGTCCGATTGATGCCCCAACGCGTGCCCATCTCGCCCCAATGCAAAATGAACTTCTGGGCCACCGGGGTTAGCGAGTTTTTTGTCGGTTCGCTCATTTTTGGCCTTCCGTGAATGGTGTCGTTCTCACCGCTTTCGTCATGTCTGTTATTTTTGTTATTACAGAATATACAGTAACCCCTGCTCCCTGTCAAGCCTTTCTGCAACGGCCACGCCGTGGTAGTATAGTAGTAGTATGAAAGAGAAGACCTCTGTCACACTCTCGAAGGATGTGCTGGAGGACGTCGACCGTCTGGCCGGGTCAAAGTACTCTCGTTCCGCGTTTATCGAACGCGTTCTCCGTAAGTATCTGCGCGAACGGGCCAAGGCCGCCGCGCAGGCGCGCGACCTCGAACGCATCAATGGCGCCGCCGATCGACTCAACGTCGAAGCCGCGGATGTGTTGGATTACCAGGCCTCCGGGGAATGACTCGCGGGGAGCTTCATCGTGTCTCTAAGCCGGGAGGCGATCCCAAACAGTACCGTGTTTTCGTCATCGTCAGCCGTCAGGTGCTGATCGATTCAAAATTTTCGACAGTCATCTGTGCCCCGGTGTTCAGCAGCGGCGAAGGGCTATCTACGCAAGTCGCCGTCGATCTTGAGGAAGGCCTGAAACATTTAAGCTGGATCATGTGCGACAACCTCGTAAGTCTGCGAAAAGCAGATCTGCGGAATTACGTCGGCTCTCTCTCACCAGCCAAACTCGTCGAACTAAACCGCGCCTTGAAAATGGCTCTTGATCTCTGAGAGCAGATCCAACTGCTGGTCTATCATGCTATCGTAACCACCCTCCAAGTGTTGGAGGCGATTTCATGACCGCCAACGAGTTTCGCCGCCTCGCCCTCAGCTTCCCCGAAGCGGAGGAGCGCGCTCACATGGACCATCCAGACTTTCGGGTTGCCGGGAAGATTTTCGCAACCCTGGGCTACCCTGACGATGGCTGGGCCATGGTCAGACTCACCCCCGTGGAACAGGAGATGTTCGTTAAAGCCCAGCCCACCGTGTTCAACCCCTGTACGGGCGCTTGGGGACGCCGAGGCTGCACGAACGTGCGCCTGAAATCTGCGCGTAAACCCACGCTGCGCCGTGCTTTAGAAGCCGCGTGGCGCCTTGCCGCTCCGGAGGCACTGACCCGCCGATTCGACAAAAATCGCTAAATTTCACTTCTGTTCGGAACTAATCGGCCCACAAAACGTCTATATTCTCCAACGAGTGGTCATTTGGCGCTTTTGGGGGAGAGCCCACATGGCAAACTTCGCGCGCAACGTCCGCTTTGGCCTCAGGCTGCTGCTCAAGAATCCGGGGTTCACTTCCGTAGCCCTCCTCGCGCTAGTGCTAGGTATCGGCGCGAACACGGCCATCTTCAGCGTGGTCTACGCTACTCTTCTCTCCCCCATGCCGTACCCCAATCCAGATCAGCTCGTTATTGTCTGGTCCGAGATCAATGGCAACCGCAACGGCGTTTCCGCGGGCGACTTTCTCGATTGGAAGGCTCAAAGCACTTCGTTTCAATCCATGTGTGCCTGGACCGGCGGCAATTACGCGCTGGCCAGCTCCGACCATCCCGAACTCATCCAGACCAGGTTAACCACACCGGGCTTCAATGACATGGTGGGAACTCCCTTCTTTCTGGGACGGGATTTTCTGCCAGAGGAAGGACAGGTCGGCAGGGACCGTGTGGTCATCATGACGCATCGTCTTTGGATGGAGCGCTTCGGCAGCGACCGTGACATCATCGGCAAACCCATCCGCCTCAATGGCGAGTACTACACCGTGGTGGGAGTGCTGGCGGCCGGCCAGCCCGACCGTCTGGAGGAGCAGATATTTGTCCCCTTGGCCTTCAAACCGGAGCAGATCAATCACGATTTTCATTTTATTCTGGTGATGGGCCGCCTGAAACCTGGAGTCACACTCCAGCAAGCCAACGCGGACATGGACTCTGTCACTCGCCACATCGCCGAGGTCTACCCGAAATCCAACAAGGGCTGGAGCGCTGCGGTCGAACCATTGCGGAATGATTTCATCAGCAAGGACACCATCAAAAATCTGTGGCTGCTGATGGGGGCCGTCGGTTTCATACTGTTAATCGCCTGCGTAAACGTCGCCAATCTTCTTCTCGCCCGCGGCAGCGCGCGCCAAAGAGAAATTGCCGTCCGCGCCGCGCTTGGCGCAACACGCTGGCAGCTCTTCGGCCAGTTTCTGACCGAGAGTGTTGCATTGTCTCTGATTGGCGGAGTCTTGGGCATAAGTCTTGCTTGGGGCTTGCTCAAAGTGATCGTAGCGATGATTCCGCCATTTACTCTGCCGTCCGAAGCTGACTTTCGCTTGAACCTGCCGGTGCTTTTCTTCAGCCTGGCTGCATCGATCGTCTGCGGAGTGCTCTTCGGCTGCGCTCCTGCCTGGCAAACGGCGCAGCTCAATCTGAGCGACACGTTAAAGGAATCCGGGCGCTCATCGTCCAGCTCCGCCGGCCGACAAGGCCTGCGGCGAACTCTTGTCGTTGTGGAGTTTGCCCTGGCGCTCACGCTCCTCGCCGGCGCGGGCCTGGTCATTCACAGTTTCTGGAAATTGTCGCGTGTGGATCTCGGATTCCGGCAAGACCACATCCTCACGTTCTTTCTGCCCGTCACCAACGATCGCTTTGCGAACGCCGAACTGAATAACGCTTTTTACCGCCAGCTCATCGATAGGATCGGCGCGCTTCCCGGAATCACCGCCGTCTCCGCTTCCACGGGCATGCCTATCATTGGCACAAACTTCGGCATGCCTTTCCATCTCGCGGGACAGGCTGTTGACGACCTCTCCTCGCGCCCTGGAGCGGGCTTCAATATGGTCACTCCCGAATACTTCCGAACTTTTGGCATTCGCATGGTTGCTGGCCGCGCGTTTACTGAACAGGACGTTGCGGGCGGCGTGCCCGTCGCCGTCGTGAACGAAACCTTCCTGAAAAAATACCTGTCCAAAGTGGACCCACTCACCCAACGCGTAGTCGTTGAGCAGTTGATTCCTGGTATCACCAAGCTCGGCCCGCCCATCGAATGGCAGATTGTCGGTGTCTACCATGACGTTCACAACGGCGGAGTCCGCCGCGAGGGCTTCCCAGAAATCGACGTTCCCTTCTGGCAATCCCCTTGGCCGCAAGCGGGTTTGGCGGTGCGCACCTTTGGCGATCCCACCGGCATGACCAAGAGCATTACCGCGGTTGTCCACACCGTGGATCCCGATCTTCCTCTCGACCAGGTAAAAACCATGGATCAGCTAGTACACGAATCTCTGGCCAGCGATCGCTTTTCGACCGTGCTCTTCGCGAGTTTTGCCGGTCTCGCACTCCTCCTCGCTGCCATCGGCATCTACGGCGTGATGTCGTTTGCTGTGGCGCAGCGCACTCACGAGATCGGATTGCGGATCGCCCTCGGGGCCGGTCCTCAGCAAGTGCTGCGCCTGGTGCTTGGAGAAGGGATGCTGCTCGCGCTGATTGGTTTGGGCATGGGTCTGGCCGGCACCTACTTTGTCGGCCGCTTGATGAAGACCGTCTTGTATCAAGTCAATGCCATCGATCCAGCAGCCATCAGCGCCGTCACCGCCGTTCTTCTGCTCTCCGCGTTGCTGGCGTGCTACATCCCGGCGCGCCGCGCTACTCGGGTGGACCCCATGGTCGCCCTGCGCGACGAATAAAATTTGCCTGTTCGATAACTGAGGCCAGCCGCCTGTTTCGTTAATGCGAGCCGCGAGTCGAGATTGTGGGGAGTCTGTCAGTTTCTGATTGACGCTGCCGGCTCAGATGGTCGACGCAACACTTGCCTGGAGTTTACTCGCAGGGGTTTGGAATCCTAAGGTTTTTCTGGGTCGTTGGTTCAAGCGCAGCTCGACCTGGTCGAGCTGCGCTTGAGAGATGGCGGACAGGTCGGTTCCTCGCGGGAAATATTGTCGTAGCAGCAGATTCGTGTTTTCGTTCGTGCCACGCTGCCAGGGGCTTTGTGGATCGCAGAAGTAGACCTTCACATCCGTCGCCACGGTAAAATCCTTGTGTTTGGCCATCTCCAGTCCGCGATCCCACGTCAGCGAGCGACGCAGGGTCGCCGGAAGTTTACGAACATGTTTGCTTAATGCCGCCACAACCACCGCCGTGTCTTTGCTCGGCACCTTGATCAGCATGAGAAAGCGTGAATGCCGCTCCACTAACGTCGCAATGTAGCTGTTCTTTCCACCGGCCAGCAGATCGCCTTCCCAATGGCCAGGAATCGCTCGGTCTTCCACTTCCGCCGGTCTTTCTCGAATCGAGATGGCATCGACGATCTGTCCGCGGGACTGTCCATGCTCGCTGGAATGACGCGAGCGCCGCATGCGCCGCTTCGACCGCAGGTGGTCCAGCAGCTCCTTTTTCAGCACTCCACGCGCTTGTATAAACAGGCTGCGGTAAATGGTCTCGTGCGACACGCGCATGCTCTCGTTGTTGGGATAACGGATCTTCAGCCACCCGGAAATCTGCTCGGGCGACCAGTCCAGAATGAGTTTACTCGCAACAATGTCACGCAACTTGCGGTTCACGGCAAGCAGACATCTCTTCGGACGCAAGGCCGAGACCCAAGCTTGTCTGTCCGCATCGTGGGCACGATAGACAGGACGGCCACCATGGCGCGCGATCTCTCGGCTCACTGTTGAGGCGGATCGTTTCAGGAGCCGAGCTATCTCACGAATCGAGGAACCCGAAGCGATCCCTCGTGAGATGTCCTCCCGCTCCGCGAGCGTGAGAGATAACCGCGAGCGGCGATGAGGGGCGGGAGGAGCTATGCCGCCACGTGGCAACAACAGCTTGCGAATGGTGGGATGTGGCCTGCCAAAAGCGCGCCCAATCTCATGCAGGGACTGCCCGGCCTTCCATCGACTCCAAATGTCGTTCTTCTCTCTAGAAGAAAGTCTCGACCGCTTCGCGTGGATCATACACACCACCCTTAAACAGATCAGTTCTTAGATGGTGTTGCATCGACCTAACGAATGCACCGCTTTTATCGGGCGCTGGCCGGTTGTGCTTTTGATGCGCTGCCACGCCGGCGGTTAGTCAACGAGGAAGATGAGCGATCCGGGAAGGTAGCACGGAGCGGCACTGGCTGAGTTAGCGGACCGACCTACAGATGTCCCGGCACGCGGTTGATCTGCACCAAAGTCCGTGCTTGTCCATCCGATTGAGGAACAAATCCGGGCCGCATGAGCTGAATTGCCCGGCGGCTTTCAGCTTCCAGAGATTCGGCGACCTGCCGCGCATAGCGGATGAAGTGGTGACCGGAGAGCGCAAGCTCGAACCCAAGTCGCCTTTTCTGCGGGTGCAATCCCCAGCGCAACATGAGCTGTCGCATATAGCGCCAATACGCCCGCCGATAGCCGGAGAGCACGCCTTGCTTCCAAACAGATTTAAGCAGCACTCTCAATAAATACAGCAAAGAAAGCGCCGGGGCTCTCTGTTCAGGTTGAAGTTGCCAGCGTTCCAGGGAATCGAGTACACGTTCGTAGAAGCGGCGCGGGTCATAAAGTATAACTAGCATCCGCTTCGTGCCGTCGAGCAGTTCGGGCAGGGGCAGCACTGTCCGGAAGTTCGGAGGGTCAAAGTTACTCGGCTCGGGGTTGTCTTGAAGGAGCCGGCCCTCTCTTTTCATGCGTTCATATAGCGGAGTGGTAGGGGGCGCCTGCAGGACACCTGTCATCGCCCAAGGGATGGCGGCACGCTCTACAAACTCAATCTGCTGGTCAAAAATATCTGGTGGATCGCTATCAAAGCCGACGATGAAGCCACCCATGACCCAAAGCCCATGCTGCTGAATCAAGCGTATGCTGTCCAATGGGTCCCGGCGGAGATTCTGAAATTTTTTTGTTTCCTTAAGCGACTCCGCGGAGGGTGATTCGATCCCAATGAACACACGACAGAAATTTGCTTTGACCATCGCATCCAGTAGTGCCGGCCGCGAAGCAAGATCAATGGAAGCTTCGGTGAAGAACCCGAACGGATACCGGTTGCGGCGCTGCCACCGTTGCAACTCCTGGGCGAGCTCCAAAGCCGCCTTGTGATTTCCAATAAAATTATCGTCGACAACGAATACTCCTTTCCGCCAGCCGAGCTGCAGAAGCGCGTCGAGTTCTCCGATCAGTTGCGCCGGAGATTTCGTCCTCGGGCGGCGTCCGTAGAGCGTTATGATGTCGCAAAACTCACACGTAAACGGGCAGCCCCGCGAGAATTGCACCGACATGAAGGTGTATTTGTTCAGTGCCAACAGGTCGAAACGCGGTGCCGGGGTGCGACTGACATCGGGCTTTTCCGTAATACTGTACAGCCTGCGGGCTGAGCCGCGCTCGAGATCTGCGGCGATCTCTGGGAAGATTTCATCTGGCTCACCCACGACTACATGGTCAGCCAGCGGCAGTAACCCCTCCGGGTCGCTGCTGGCATAAGGGCCCCCAATCATGGTTCGCCGATTCAGCTTGGAAGCACGTTCGAGTGTTTGGCGCACGCCTTCGCGCTGAACCGCCATTGCGCTGACGATCACAAGATCGGCCCAGAGGATGTCCTCATCGCTCAACTCTTCAAATGCAAGGTCGACGAGACGGATTTTCCATTGTTTGGGACAAAGCGCGGCCACGGTGATGAGCCCGAGCGGAGGCACGAGGGAGCGCTCTGGGACGATTTCCGTCACTTCCGCAAGGCTCCAAAAGGAGGCAGGAAAGCGCGGCCAGACCATCAGAACTTTGATCGCAGGTCCGAGTGGCGGGAAAGACCTAACGTCTTCGAGATCTTGGTTCATGAACTAATCTCTCATCTGAGCTGTTCTGGAATCCGGTATCCGAGGATTGGTAGAAGCGAAGTATAGCACGGGCCACAAAGATGCAATTGGGGAAGGGGCGAGCGGATGAAAGACTCCTGACGTGCGGTAATCATCATTCGGAGCTCGACACGACCGAGTTGAAGATATCAATTCGGCCCCAAATCGGGCCTGCAACAGATCGAATAAGCCGCAACTTCTGATAAGTCGCGCACTACCAGAGCGCCTCTAGGCTTGACACCAAATCCGCGCTACCCTATGGTTTGGCGCAAGGAAAGTGGAGGTCGCAAGCTCCCGCCTGCTCACAAAGATTCCCGCTTTGGAGGTACGTCATGCCATTAAGCCTGATGACTCTATCCGTCGTAGATTTGCCGGTAACCTTGAAGGAAGGCCTGAAAATTCTCGAACGCGATGATTATCGCTGCCAGTATTGCGGATTGGACGGCCGCGCCAGTTTTGAGAACGCTCTGGTGATGCGCGTGGATTTCGTTGTTCCGCGAGCTCGCAGAGGGAAGAAAGAGGCTGGCAATCTCGTAGCTTGCTGCACACCCTGTAACACCATCAAGGGCACGCGCGTCTATGCCAATTTCGAACAGGCCAAAGCCGTCGTGCTCAAAAAACGCGAAGAGTTGCGGAAGAACTGGGAATCCAAGACGGCGCGGCCGCTCGCCAAGTCGGCAAGAGCATAGAGCAGGAGTTCAATTCATCGCAGGAGACTCGTCAAGTACGCGGAGATACTTCTCTCTGTTCGGCGGCCGCTTGATGCGGCCTCGCGCTTTTTTGTGCGGAATATCTTCTACGAAGCCTTCGCCTTATTCCCTCGCCATTCCTTTGCGGAAAGAAAGCGCATGCATGGACAGAAACCTTTGTGGTCCCCCGCCGCCTGGCACGAATACTTGAGTGCCGCGTGGCTGCCGGCCCGGTGCCCGCACGTGCACATCTCGCGCGCCAGCTCGGGCGAAATTACCACTCCGCGGCCGCGTCCAGCGACTCTCGGTCTTGCGTCTTGTGTTTTGCTAGCCACAGTTCCTCGCTCCCTGTCTCCCCAGGCACCCTTCTTGTTCGCCTAGGATTTCAGCCCTCTTAGTGTCGCATCTGCGCGTTAAAATCTCAATGACCTATAAAAAGGCTTATTTCACTTCCTGCATCGTGGCCACCAGCTCCGGAATCTCAATGCGGATCACCGTCCCTTCGCCCGGACGGCTCTGGATGTCCAGATGAAAATCCGTGCCGTACAGCACACGCAGCCGTTCGCGCACGTTGCTCAGCCCGATGCCCTCGACGTACACGTGCGGCAACTTTTCTTCCGAGATACCCACGCCATTGTCTTCAATCTCAATTCTCAGCCGGCCGTCGCTGTTCGTGGTTCTCAACTCGATTTTCCCGCCGCCTAGCTTCGGGGCCAGCCCGTGTTTCAGGCAATTCTCCACCATCGGCTGAAGCAGCATGCTGGGCACAAACGCTTCCAGCGCTGCTTCGTCGATGTGCTTCACGATGTCCAGATTGTCTTTTCCGAACCGCGCCACTTCGATGTCCAGGTAATCGTCGATGAATTGCAGCTCCTCGCGCAACGGCACAAACGTTTCGTGCTTGCGCAGCAGCCGCCGGAGAATGTTGCTTAGCCTCAGCACCACGCCGCGCGCGGAATCCGGATCAAAGCGGATCAGCGCGGAAACGGTGTTCAGCGTATTAAACAGAAAATGCGGATTGATCTGGCTGGAGAGCGCGTCCATGCGCGCTTTCAAGAGCAATTGCTGGTGCCGCTCGAGGTTCATCTCGACGCGCGTGTTGTTCCAGATCTTCAACGGCGAGGCCACGGACATCAGCGTCGCAATCACCACCAGCAGCAGCCACCAGTCCCAGTGCGAATCCACCGCGAAGAGCCACTTCGGCTTGGTCGCGAGCACGAGCGCGACACGGCCGAGTTCCAGGCCGACGCACGCCCCTAGAGGCGCCATTTCCCACGACAATTCCGCTTTCCGCAACAGGCGCATCGTCGCCTTGGGGATGTTCAAAAACGTGAAGGGGCCGAAATTCCAGAGATCTTCTTTGTTGGGAATGGCCTGCCGGATCAATCCGCCAAGCAAACCTGCCGTCGACGCCGCGGGCATCGCCAGCCATTCGTGTGAGATCAGCGCCGGAATTGTGATGATCGCGCCGCCGATCGGCCCCACGACGCGCCCTCCGAGCAGTCCCATCAAGAAAGCGCCTTCGAGAGACAAGTCCGCAAACGCGTACGAGGGCCCTCCCACGAGCCGCAGCGTCACGCCCACGATCAGCGCCGGGGTCATGAACAGCATCAATTTGATTTTTTGGTCGGGATCGCGTTCCTCGGTGAAGAGCACGCGCCGAAACGTGGTCCACCGCGCCAGCAGCGCGGAGATAGACGACGCCACTCCCACCTTCAACAGCAAGGTGAACAACAGGTCGCGAATGGGTGTAACGGTTTCCATTTTTGGGTGCGCTTCTCAAGCTAACGCTAGCCAATCCGCCGCTTTATGTAAAGCACACAGGGTACGCTGTTGCTTTCCCAGTTCGCCGGAGCCTTCGGACTGCGTTGAGCTTCAACCAAGGAAGGCGCGGATTCACGCTCTCACTCGTACGCCGCGGAAAGTTATTTCCTTTTCTTGAGGCAAGAAGTCCTGCCATGATTCACAAAGGGGATCTTCCCCGGCGCGACGGATTTTCTTCGATGGAGGATGCAGATGAATATCGCAGGCGTTCGAGACCGGCAGAACTGGGCCATTTATCTAGCGTCCGCAGCATTGTTGATGTCGCTGATTGCTTGCAGTCGTTCCACCACTTCAAATGCAGCAGCACGCGAGAACAATGATTCCTGGAAAAACGAGCGACAATATCCGCCGTTAGTATTCAACAGCGATGCATGGCTGGATTGTTCGATCTCTTCCAGCGCGAACGGGCGACAGGTCATGAACACGACGTCTGGCCAGGGATTCACGTTTGATGCGACCATGCTTCCGATTGAAAAGAGCAAACTGCAGGTCATCGGTCAAAGCGGGATGAAATACAAGTTTGATTCCTTTCCTACTGCCGCGGTCAAAGCTCGTTTTACGGGCTTGGGCGACGGCTTGATCACCGAAATGAAGTCGGAAGTGGAGGTGGCTGTCGCGCGGTACAGTCAGCCGGGCGGGGCGGGGACCGCGATTCATTTCACGGCCGCGGACATCGGTGCGGATTCGGCTTACGTCGAATTTACGGGAGTGTTTGTTCGAACGAACGATAGCAAACGCTTCCCTTTTCGCGTGCTTTTCGGCCGCGTTTCGGAGGGAAGCGGCACGGTTGTCCCACTCAGCGCGGCGCCGGAAACTCGGCTTCTGAGCAAAAATGTGACTCTGGGAAGTTTGCAACACCCCGTGACGGTAACGACGGCGCTGTACGAGGCTGAAGAGGATGTTGCCAAATTGAAAATGCAATGAGATGGAGGCCTACATGTGCGCCGATGAATTCGCAGGATGCACGAGCCCTGTTATACTTTTCAGTTCCCATGAACAGAAAATCGCAAGCACGGAAGCGAACGAAGAGAAAAGATACGGGGCCGCAGATGGTTGCGCACGCGGCGCTTCCAACGCGCTATGGCCGGTTCACCATTTATGGATTCAAGGGCCGCGGGCCGCAGGAAGAGGCGGTTGCGCTGGTACGCGGAAATCCGAAAGGCAGAACCGCTCCGCTTGTGCGCGTGCACTCGCAATGCCTGACTGGCGACGTACTCA
>Ga0137409_10000215_pt2 | contig 46239 bp, 44 predicted proteins | sample CZODoug1_16funga_FD_122059 | JGI IMG/M metagenome (GOLD analysis project Ga0137409, IMG submission 122059) | Vadose zone soil fungal communities from Angelo Coast Range Reserve, California, USA - CZODoug1_16fungal (Hybrid Assembly) | ecosystem: Environmental > Terrestrial > Soil > Vadose zone...
TCCTGGAGTCGAGGTCACCGCTGCGGTGAGGGTGACAGTTTGCAAGTAGTCTGACGGGTTCAGAGAAGACACAACCGTTGCTGTTGTTGGCTTCGTGCCTGCCGTTCCATTCAGCAAGAGACTAACCAGGAAGTCATTCGTATTCGTGACCGCGACGTCGAGTTTCTGATCGCCATTTACATCGGCAACTGCGAGCCAGATCGGTTCGGATCCGCCGGAGTCGAAGGTCATCGCCGACTGAAATGTCCCGTCGCCATTCCCCAAAAGGACACTCACAGTGTTCAGGTTAGGGCTTACAACTAACAGGTCTTGCTTGCCATCGCCGTTCATGTCGGCAATCGTCACTGCCGTGATGGTCCCGGGTAAGTTATTTTGCACCACCGGCTGGAAGGTTCCGTCGCCGTTGCCGAGGAATATTCCGATGGAGGATACACTGGTCATGGCTACATCGACTTTGCCATCGCCGTTCAGGTCGGCCACTGCCATGGACACGCTGTTGAAGGAATTTTTTGTCCCGGTACTGTAGGTCACTGCGGGCTGAAAAGTGCCGTTGCCATTGCCTAGAAGAACACCCAGCAACCCGTCGTTATTACAGGAATAACAAGTGTCGGCATTGGCAACCAGGATATCGGGCTTGCCGTCCCCGTTCACATCAGCGACCGCGACCGACCAGGCCGCGTCTCCGCCCGAACCATAGGTGACGACAGGCTGGAAGGTTCCATCGCCATTCCCGAGGAAAACGCCAACCGTGTCGGAGAAATAACTGTTTGACACAACCATGTCCGGTTTGCCGTCTCCGTTGACATCAGCGACGACGACGGACGACGTTTGTGAACCGCCCGCATCGTAAATCACCGGCTGTTCGAAGGTTCCGTCACCATGGCCGAGAAGTACGCCCACAACCCCGTTGATCCCGCCTCCGCATAGGCCGGTCGCCCCGCAGTTGGCCACGAGAATATCGAGTTTGTGATCACCATTAACATCCGCCAGTGTCACACCGTACGCAGGAAGGCCGCCGCTGGGATAGATGACTGCATCGTGAAAAGTGCCATCGCCATTTCCGAGAAGAACACTCACCGAGCCAAAGAGATTCGTCACAACCAGATCAGCCTTGCCATCTCCGTTCACGTCACCTATGGCGACGGCATCGCAGAATTGTCCGCCTGAAGGGTAACCTTCCGCCGGCAGTAAAAGAGGATTAGCGGAATCCATCGCAAATTTCCGCGATTTCGCTCTTCGAGCAGAGCTCATGCTGCCCGGCTGGGAAGGGGCTGCGGATGTCCGAACCGCGCTCATCGTCGGGGACGGAGAGGTCAGAGCGGCCGCGGCGACAATCAGGGCGAGTCGCGCGGCGGTCTTGAGCGTTAGACACTTATGAGATGAGGGACGAGGCATGGCAGACCTCCGGGGGAAGAACAGCACGAACCCTGAATATCTTTCGCAAGCGATTGTACGCCTAGGACTCAAATGCCGCAGTTAACTTTCGCAGCTCTTGCCATATTTGTTCGATAACAGAAGTAGACCGGCCGGCTTAGAGTTCAGAGTTACAGGGTCCCATTTCGATAGAGATAACCATGAGAAGCCGTTAGCTATCTCTGCGGTAGAGAAGGTTGCGGATCGCCTGGCGGCGGGCTTCGTTTGCTTCCTTCGCGGCTTTGCGGTCGTCAGCGTCCATGGCCTGCTTGGTGGCGAGGCTGACCAATCAAACAACCGCACGGGTTCCATGGAAATAAAGGTATTACCCATCTCGTCGCCGTATCGACGAAAGCAACTCGAACTTCCTCCAGCGATCGCGGACGGCGATCGCAATTGAGAGCGACGTTCGGGATCACTGGCATTTCGCCCGGGCTCCGGGTTGAGCACCTGAAAGTCAGCGCGCAGCCTGAGGTTTGCCTCCCTCGTGGGCGCTCGTCAGATCTATGACAAAGATGTCTGCCCGCTGGCAGGGTGTATTGGGCAAATCGGCCTGGGGGCAAGTCGGATAAGACGTGCCGTTATAGACTCCTCCGCCCGATGCGGTAGTCGAATCCATGCAGTTCGAGGAAGTGCCGTTTGTGCATCCGAGCGTGTCGTTCCAGTCGGATTCGAAGACCGCGTAATGTCCGTCCGGGGAGATCGTCGCCATCGCGTTTTGGGCATTGAACAGCCAGCTCGTTCCAGTGTTAAACGTATGCGCAAAACGATACACGCAAGCCGTCGGTCCCGCTCCGTAATTGCAGTGGCGGCCGTTGGAGTTGGCCTCATTGCCAGCGTTTCCGACCGCATTTTCGATGGCCACGATTTCGTCATATCGTGGTCCGGTATGAATTGGATCGCACGCGCCACTTCCCTGTAATCCTCGAGCCTGGCCACAGACATGGGTGATCGCCAGAAGCATCGGAGTGAGGTCTTTGGTGCCGGAATTGCCGTAGGAGCCGTGATTGTCGCCGGGAAATCCGATCGAGTCTGTCAAGAGTGGAGTAAGGGGTGAGTTTGGCGATCCAAAGGTGTGGGCCCGATACTGCTTTCCTTTGTAGATGTTGATAAATCCTCGGGCACCGTGTCCGTTGCACTGGACAGAGCAGGGCCTGACAATCCGAGTGGCGTTCTCCCAGAAATAGTTTTCACAGAATCCTCGAACTTTCCCCATCACACAAGAGTAGGAGCACTTGGAGGGGTCAGCCACTTCCGCGCACGTCGTGTTCCCGGGTGAGATTCCGCTGTACTTCGAGTCCGGAATGTCGCCCGCGCCGTGCAGGTTAAATTTGTCGAGCAGCGGAGTAACCCCGTCGGGCCCGAGGATGGGACCGACGTCGCCCCAGTCCCCCTGGATGACGCCAGTAAATGTGTTGTAGAGCCGACAGCCTTTTCCGACCTTGAACATCACCGCATAGATTGCGCCCGTTTTGCCAGGCTTTGGTTTTCCGCCCTGTCCGTTATCGCTCACTGCCAGAGTGAACGACTGGTCGTCATTCGAAGGATTGGCGGGGTCACTCCAGGTGCTGTTGAAACGGGCCGGAAGGCAACTGTGAGAACTGGTTCCTGTGTTGAGACCGTTGACGAAGCCTTCCGTCGTCGAGGTGGCAGGACACTTCGCGCCTTCACAGTTGAAATTGAAGAGCTTGACTCGCGTCATGGTCCAGGTTGAAGAATCGGAGGGGTCAGTTTTCACGATGGTGAGCTTGTTGATCTGGTTCACCGAGACTCCGTTATAACTGCCACGATCAATCTCGTACATGACATTGGGGTCAATGGAGGAGAAATTGATGTCAGCACCTTTGACAAAGTGAGTTGAGCCGGCGCAGGGCGTCGTTGTGGCTGGTCCTGGGCAGTCGCCTCCAGCATTGGCGTTGTGGATGGCCGTCAGAGTGGTCTGTAGGGAACCATGAGGATCCATACTGAATAGCAATTGCGAGCCGGAGGAATTGCGGACCAAAAAAAGGGTCGAGTCCACCGCCCACAAACTTTGATTGCCACCAGAGGCCGTGGTGAAGGATGCCCCGCTCGCGTTCATGCTGTAATCGGTGGCCCGCACGATCCTGGTTCCAAAGTCCGGGTCGACTATGACCGTGTTTTTTCCGGTCAATCCGCCCATATCTGGGGCGAGGTCGAGCCATGCCGATCCACTACATCCGGCGCCGCAAGTGTTCCTTCCGGTGAAGGACAGACCATGGCCGGAACAACTCTCCCCGTTTGCCTGAATGTCCGTGTTTCTAAGACAGGTATCGGTGCGCGCCGAATATGTCAGCGGGGCGTCACTATTTTGTGCATGCGCGACGGAATAGTTGAGAAATTGGAAGGAACTGATCACTAAAACAAAACGAAAAGCGTTCACGGGCAGTCGTGTTTTCATAAAGAACTCCACTGTTGGCCTTCGTTGCCAGGACTAACGCCTCGACCGAGGTGTTTTCCCCACTCCCTCAGCCTATCGGCGACGTGGACTCATCAATTAGTTGTTTTGGGAATCAGTCATACCTAAAGGTCTCTACCAAAGCGGAGTTTGGACGTTTTCTGCTGCCATTGACGCGAATTGTGTTCTCAGGAAAGCGGGCCGTTGCATTCTTGGTCTAATGGTGACCTTTCGCCGACGACGTGGGGTGGCGCGATCTAGACGCGCATCTGTAAGTTGCGCGGAAAGCCGGAGGTGTCGCCAGGAGTGGTTGCGACGGCTCGGCCGCAATGGACGGCGAAACGCAAAGCCTCGTCTACACTTTTCCCAAGCAGGCAAGAGGCGATGTAGGCGGCGTTGAAGGCATCGCCGGCACCCATGGGATCGGGTGTAGGTTCGGATTGAATTTTCAGTTCCGACCAGCCCCTTGCGTTTGTGAACGATCCAACGCGGTCGTCACAGCGAACTACAACCTCACGCGGACCGCGTTGCACGCAGCGGCGCGCTAGTTCCTGCGGCTCAGATTGCCCAAAGATCTCAGCCAGTTCCTGATCTCCAGCGAGGACAAGGTCGCAGCACTGGATGAGAGGCAATACCAATTCAACGCGACGGTCTGAGCCCCAGAGGCCGCGACGGAAATTGGGGTCGACGACACGAAGGCCCCGGGCAGCACCCAAGAGCGCGAGCGCCGCGGATTGCGGATCGGCACCGATCTGAGCAGTAATGCCCGTGACCAGGACGGCGCGGGCCTCGGATACTGGAACGCCCTTGAGATCCAGTGGACGAAGAGTGCTCGCAGCGGAGCCGCTGCGATAGTAATGGGCGCGACCGTTCACGGGATCTTTGATCATGATTCCGGTGGGCCGCGTTGGATCACGTCCTACCCATCGCGTATCTAGTCCCTCTTTCTGAAGCGCTTCGAGCACGTGGTCGCCCAGTGGGTCCGCGCCCAGTTTGCTTACCCACGCCACCTTGAAGCCAAGACGGGCAAGGCCGATACAGGTATTGCTCTCTGCGCCCCCGTGGTCTACGACCAGGCTCGCGGCGTTGGCTAGTGATATACCTGGCGGGGGACAGAGTGTTGCCATTGTTTCCCCCAAGGCAATGAGATCGTAAATCACGGCTCGACCGCCCCCAGAGGTGGTCGCAATGAAGCGGGATATTTCACGCCAGCTCTTTCTAGTCGCTGCCGCACGCCCGATTTGAGATTGGTGATGGTGTCACCTTTCTGCAGGGAGTTGCGCAGCTCGTTGATCTCGTCCTGATATCCGACTGCATCGTGGGAACGGCCCTCCAGCACGGCCTTCTGGAGACTCACGAATAGTTCCGGGTTCAGATTTGCGATTGCGGATACGATCCCCGTAGAGCCACGCTGCAACGCATCGAGGGCAAGCCCGTCGGTGCCCATATAGACCTCGAACTGGGAGGTCACGTCGGCGGCGATCTTCAAGTATTCGCAGTGGCGCTCAAGGGATCGTGTCGAGTCCTTGATTCCAGACAAGCCGGCGTTGGCGAGACGGCGAGTAAGGTCGGGCGAGAGATCGTTTCCCGTCCGGCGCGGAATTACGTATGCGTACAGGGGGTGGCCGGCGCTCGCGCGAATGAGTTCGCAGTAGTGAGCTTCCAGCTGCGGAGCATCGAGTTCGTAGTAATAAGGAGTGACGGCGGTTGTGCCATGCGCACCGGCTTCAAGAGCTTTGTCCAGTAGTCGAAGTGTGGCCCTGGTACTTGGCCTGCCCACCTGCGTGATGACTACCGCACGATTCGCCGCGCCTGATACGGTGCGGGTGATCTGGAGAACTTCGTCGTCGTCGAGCAGGGGGCCTTCGCCGGTCGTGCCACATACAAAGAACCCATCGACTCCGGTAGCGCGGAGGTCCACTACATGGGCTTGTAGCGCTTCGGTGTCGATGTCCCCCTGCGGAGTAAACGGCGTGACCAGCGCTACCAGAAGGATTCCGCGTGGCATGGTTAAGACGATATCCTATGGACGCAGAAATTCGAAAGACGGAGAAAACGAAGTTGCCCTCAGGCCAAAAGGTAGGATCATTCATCTGCGATCTGGACACTCCAGTGACGCTCGTTGACCTGGATCGGTTGGAGAAGAATATTCGACAGTGGCAGGCCGACGCCGATCGGTGCGGAGTCAGGTTTCGTCCGCACATCAAGACGCACAAGATCCCCGAGATCGCTCGCATGCAGTTGGCAGCCGGTGCATGTGGGATCGTCAGTGCCAAGGTAAGCGAGGCTGAGCCGTTCGCGGCAGCGGGAATCGAGGATATCTGCATTGCATATCCGGTTGTCGGCGAGACGAAGTGGCAACGCATTGCCGCGTTGGCTGCGACTACACGGAGCGTGACGGTGAACTGCGACTGTGAAGAAACTGCGCGGGGGTTGTCGAAGGCGGCGGCTGAAGCTGGGGTTACGATCTATGTCCAGATCGATATTGATAGCGGACTGCATCGGGGAGGAGTCCCTTGGGAAGACCAAGAGGCGATCGAGCGATTGGCGATCGCAATACAATCGTTGCCGGGTTTGAGATTTGGAGGGATAACGACGTTTCGGTCGAGCACGTTTCCGGGAGCGCCGAACCCTAGAGATGCCGGGCATGCCGAAGGACGATTGCTGGTGGAAATAGCAAATCGTCTTCGGGCAAGCGGTGTCGAGGTCAGCGAGGTCACAGCCGGCAGTACGCCGACGGGCAAATGGGTCGCTGAAGTGGCCGGGGTCACGGAGGTACGCGCGGGCAATTACGTTTTTAATGACCTTATGCAACTGGATAACGGCGTCTCGAAGGAAGAACAGTTGGCGCTTTCTGTTCTGTGTACGGTGGTGAGCAAGACGGGAGACGGCCGTTTGACGATCGACGGTGGCTCGAAGACTTTTAGCGGGGACGCTGGTGGCGTCGGCACTGGCGGGGCTGCGCCACCCGCAATCGCGCGGGCCGTTGATCGACAGATATTTGTAGAGCGACTCAGTGAAGAGCACGGGATAGCGCGCACCGGGGAAGACGTGAAGCTGGGAGAAAAAATCCGGTTCTTTCCCTACCATGCTTGTACCTGTGTCAATCTGAGCGATGAAATCATCGGGTTCCGGGGAGAGCGAGTGGAAGTAGTTTGGCCGGTACGGGCGCGAGGACTCAGGACGTGAGCTCGGACAAAACGATAAGAGTTGATCGAATCAGGAGGAGTGGGAATGGCGAAATATGTGATTCAGAGTAAACAGAGTGCTCCGCCGCAGGGAGCCTATTCGCAAGGCTGGCGCGCGGGAGAATTCGTCTTCGTGACTGGAACGGGCCCGATAGATGCCAAAACCGGCAAGCTGGTGGGCGAATCAATTGAAGAGCAGACCGAACAAACGATCAGCAATCTGGAGTCTGTACTCGCTGCGGACAATGCCTCCCTCGCTGATGTGGTCAAGGTGACTGTGCACCTGAGCGATACAGCCCTCTTTGCGCGTTACAACGCGGTCTATGCACGGCGTTTTTCTCCTCCTTACCCTGTACGTACGACTGTTGGGAGTGACTTGAAAGTGTTGGCGGGGATGTTGATTGAGGCGGATTGCATCGCCTACGCTCCGCAAAAGAAATCCTCTACACGAAAATCCAGCCCGAAGAGAAAGAAAGGCAAGAGCAGGCGTGGGAAGTAAGCTGGCTTACTGTCGGGCACCTGCGGTTGGGCGTATTCTGGCGGCCGATTTGCGAAAGTAGAAGTAGAGGGGAAGACCGGCTGCAATCAGTCCCAATCCAACGGTCGATTCGAGAGGCCGAGTGTGGACCGTATTCCAGACCAGCCAACTGGCTACCACGACAAATACCAATGGCAGAAATGGGTACGCTAGGGTCTTGTACGGGCGTTCTGCTTGCGGCATTTTCCGCCTAAGAGCGAAGACTGAAGTTGTTACGAGCGCATAAAAGATCCAAGAAGCGAAGACGACACAGTCGGTGAGCTGATCGTACGTCCCTGAGATGGCCAGTAGACTTGCCCATATCCCCTGTAGCACGATCGAGAATACCGGGACACGCGTCGCGCCGCTGAGACGGCCGAACGGAGCAAAGAATAGCCCGTCGCGTGCCATCGCATACGGCACTCGGGCGGAGGAAAGAATAGTGCCGTTCAACGCTCCCAAAGTGGAAATCACAAACACCAGGGAGACGAACGTCGCGCCATAGCGGGCCAAAAAAGTCTGGGCGGCTTTGGCCGCTACCGGTAGAGCGTCCCGGTACGTTGTAGAGTTGGAAGTTAAGACTTCGGAAAATGGAAGCGCGTAGAAATACGAGAAGTTGGCCACGCAATAGATCACAACCACTAAGGCCATGCCGATGATCAGACCTCTGGGAACGTTGCGGGTCGGGTGTTGTACCTCACCCGCACACATGGGCATCTGATTCCAGCCTTCGTACGCCCAGAGCGCCGCGAGCATGGCGGTCCCAAAGGCAGCGAGACTGGTCAATGGTCTGACGCCCGCGGAACTCGCCAGGTGGGTAATCGAGCCTCCTTTGGAGAAGAAGAGGATGCCGCCGACGATGGCGGCGATGCCGGCGACCTTGAGAATGGTCAGCAAGAATTGCACTTGCCCACCCAACACCACGCGGCCGCAGTTCAATGCGGAAAGCAGGATGATCACGCCTACAGCTAAAACTTGTTGGGTTCCAAATCGCCAAGTGAGGGTCTGGCCAAATGCACGGTAGGTGTATTCGGCCCAGTTGTAATTGATCGGCAAGACAGCGGCAAGAAAAGTGGCGAAGCCGACGGCCAGGCTGGCGATTGATCCCGCGGATCCCATTACGAACCTCATCCAGCCAAACAGGAAGGCGGGACCTTTGCCATAGGCCTCTGACAAATAAACATATTCACCGCCTGCATGGGGCAGCAGCGCACCCAATTCCGCATAGGTGAGTGCTCCTGCCATGGAGAGAAGGCCAGCCAGCGCCCATGCCCAAAGCACGAGGCTGGGCGATCCAACCGTCTGCGCCATGACGGTGGCTTTGAGAAACACTCCGGTGCCAATGACGCCCCCTACGACGAGAGAAATCGTATGGGCGAGCGTCAGTCCTCGATGAAGTTGCGGCTCCGGTTCTTGATCAGTGCGGGAAACGCTCATGCGGATTCAATGCCGACAATTGCGCCCAACGGAAGTTGAGTTCGAGGAAGTATATGGCAATGGCGACAATCCACAAGGATTATTGAATATCGCGCAGCCGCAAGAAGACCAACGAGGTCGTTACCCAGAAGGCCAGCATACCTCCCAGAATGGCGAGCGAATCGTTATACGTAGTGCGGCCGAACTCGACAGGAAAGGATCGATCCGCCAGGTCGAGCGGTTTCTTTGGTTTTTCAAATTTTCCGTGAACCGGTTTTACGGGAGAATCCGCGGTTTCGCCGTGAGGCTCGGCGGCTTCGACCAGCAGATTGGCTTCGTATGCCCAGCGCGACGGCACGACTTTCGCAACTTGCTGCATTGGCTTTGACATTCCGTTGAGCGGAGTGAGTCCGCCGGACAATGTGATGATGGGCAACAAAATCAGCGGCAGCATCGCGATGGCCGCTTCGGTGGTAGACGCGCGCGCGGAAACGCAGAGTCCCAGGGCAGAACCCACGAGAGAGGAGAGATACAGAATTTCCAGGGTCCTCAGGAAGTCGCCCTGGAGGTCGCACATCAGGGTCACAATCCCCAGTAACGTCAGGCACTGAAACAGGCTGAGCACGGCCGCGACTGTCAGCTTGGAGAAGACGTAGGATGGAAGCTTCAGGCTTACCATTCGTTCGCGCTGAAAGACCGTCCATTCGCCGACGATGTCGCGGGCGACATTGTTGCAGCCAAACCATATCGCGGCGACTACTAAAAGGAATTCAAGTGGAGGGGCCTGGCTTGCGATGGTTCCCCAATCCGTCTTGGGGAATTGCAAAACCTTAAAGACGCCGCCCAACAGCAGCGCGAACAGAGGCGCTTGCGCCAACAGGATGATGCCCTGCGCCCGGTCGCGTACCTTGAGCAGGAAGTTGCGGCGTACCAGCGTCCACCACTGGCCGAATCCGAACTTGCGAACAGGACCTGAGGTGGCCTCGCTGGCCGCCGAGGGGACTTTTCCGGAGCGGTCGGTCACGAACATTTGTTTGTAGCGCGACTGCTCGTAGCTCGCTACCCAGTCGGACGTCGTTTTCTTGGCCAAGCCGCTGAGCAGCATCTCGGGGCTCAGTTCCTTCCCTGACTGGCTGCGGACGGCCTGTGTGCCCGCGGGATCGAAAAACTCAATCGAATCCGGATGCGCGGGACCGAAGTAGGCCAAAGCGCCGCGCCCGCCGCGATCGCGAGTGATCATGATCAGGCTGTCGAATTGTTTGAAAATATCGAGGCTGGGCTGGTGGATGGTCGTGATGATGGTATTGCCTTCCGTGGCAAGCTTCTTCAGCACCTGGATTACGTTCTCCGCGTCGTAGGAGGAGAGTCCGGAGGTGGGCTCGTCGAGGAAAATCACCGGGGCAGCGACCATCAGTTCCATCGCGATGTTCACGCGTTTACGCTGGCCGCCGGAAAGCACCTTGCGCTCCGGAGAACCGATGATGGCGTTCTTCTTGTCTTGAATCCCCAGGCTGTTGAGAACTTTGTCGATGCGTTGTTCGATCTCGGCGTTTCTCAAATCGGTGCGCAGCTTGGCGCTGAAATAGAGGGCTTCGCGCACGGTCAACTGAGGATGCACGATGTCATCCTGCGGGACGTAACTCATCTGCTGGCAGAAGCGGTCGTAAAACTGGTAAAGGTCCGCGCCGTTGAAGAGAACTCTACCGGCTGCCGGTGGGGTGTAGCCGTTGATCGCTTTGAGGAAAGTAGTCTTGCCAGCTCCAGCAGGGCCCATGAGCGCGACCAACTCCGAAGGGAATATGGTCAACGACATTGAATCCAACAGGCGCTCTCCAGTGGGCGCGTTCACCGCTACGGAGGAGACTTCGATGGTGACATTGCCAACGTACTCGCGCTTGGCTAGTTGGCCGTCTTCAAGAAGATGAAAGCGAAAACTGCCGAGGCCGATTTCCTGACCGGGGCGGACCAGCGTTTTGCCGGTGATGCGGACACCGTTTACATAAGTCCCGTTGCGCGATCCGAGGTCTTCGACGTAGATTCCTTCCGGAGCGCGTTCGATCGCCGCGTGCTGCCAGGAAATTGTGGGGGCATTCAGGGGGTAGCCGCTTGCAGGGTCGCGTCCGAGCACCATGCGATCCCCCAGACGGATCCGCTCGAACGCTCCCTCGCCCTGCTTGAGTTGCTGCTCTTTCAAAATACGGCTGGCAAGTATTTTGTAGGAGCCCAGATAGATCTCATCAGACGGTTGCAGAACGGAGCGTTGAATCCGGTTGTAAATCTGATTGAGCGCAGTCCCATTGCTAGAGTTCAGATCCTCGATCATCCATTGCTTACCGCTGGGTGTAATGCGGGCGTGGTGCCAGGAAATCATCGGATAGTCGAGATGGATTTCGCATTGCGGATCGCGACCGATGGTCAGCGATTGGGACGCAGATGCTGGTTGGTGTTCGGATCCGGATGAGGATGATGACGATATGCCTGAAGCCTTTTTCACAGGCCACGGCATCGGTAAAGTCGGGCCGAGTGTCACCTGATCGCTGGCCTTGATTTGCACCGGGGACTTGCTTGCCAAACGCTGGCCGTTGACGAATGTGCCGTTGGTAGAACCGAGATCCTCGAGGACATATTGGCCATTACCAACACTCAAACGGCAATGCTTCCCGGAAACGAAGGGCTGGCTCACGACGATGTCGCAATCCGGTGCGCTGCCTACGATCCAGGAAGACTTGGCGGCAGAGGCAGAATCTGACATACGAGAGAAGAAAAACTGAGGAATCCTAGCACAGAGCTGTTAAAGACACATCCCCGCCTGCCACTATCTCGCACTTCCTAAAATATCTGCGCCATTGTTCGACGACTTGAGTTTCACAGATCGTTCGGGCAAGTGTGCCCCACTTATTTTGCTCTCGTCTGCCTGCCGTCTTAGGATTCGGCTTAACACATACCCGTAGTTCAACCCACTACAAGGAGTCTCCATGTCATCATTCGCTTCGTTCTTCCTGATCGCCGTCTCATTTCTGTACTTTTCAATTTCCCCGGCTTGGGGAAAGGGCGTTTTTGATGGTCCCGCTGAACTGCCCCGGGCAACGGTAGCAAGTTCTATGGCAGATACACCGGCTCCCGGAAGTATTGTTCCAGTACACGCCGGCGACGACCTTCAGGCCGCGTTAGACAATGCCCATTGCGGCGACACAGTCGAACTCCAGGCGGGGGCAACATTTACTGGAAGGTTCGTGGTCCGTGCCAAGGGCTGCGACAGCGGTCACTGGATCGTGATCCGCACGAGCGCGTCCGATGCCCTCTTGCCGTCCGAAGGACAACGTATCAATCCTTGTTATGCCGGAGTCGCTTCCTTGACGGGGCGTCCGCAGTACACCTGTGTCAATCCGCAAAACGTAATGGCGCGGATAGAAAACAACACAACCGGGGATGGCCCCTTCATTCTTCGCACGGGTGCGAGCCACTATCGGTTCGTGGGGCTGGAGGTTACGCGAACGGCTGGGACGCACAGTGCACCAGCTCTTATCATGGTTGAGCCCACTGGCGTCGCCGATCACATCGTGGTCGACCGTTGCTGGTTCCACGGCACTCTCCAGGATGAAACTCAGACGGGCGTTTCTCTAAACGGCGCTACCGACGTCGCTGTGGTTGAATCCTACTTCACGGACTTTCACTGCATACTGTACGGAATGTGCACCGACGCACATGCTGTCAGCGGCGGAGTGGGAAGTCACCAGGATGGTCCGTTCAAGATTTCAAACAATTTTCTCGAGGCTTCTGGAGAAGCTGTCATTTTTGGCGGAGGAGCGGCGACGCTGACTCCGGCGGACATCGAAATCCGGCGCAACCACTTCTTCAAGCCCTGGCAGTGGATGCCGGGCAAACCGGGCTTCATTGGCGGCGCCAATGGCCAGCCGTTTATCTCCAAGAATCATCTCGAGCTCAAGAACGCCGCGCGAGTGCTGGTCGAAGCGAACCTGATGGAAAACAATTGGGGAGGCTTCACGCAATCGGGTTACTCGGTGCTGCTCAGCCCCAAGAATCAGCACACGCCCCATGGCAACGTCTGCCCGCTTTGCCAGGTGACGGATGTCACGGTCCGGTACATTCGCATTTCGCACTCTGGTAGCGGTATTTCGATGGCCACTTCGATTTCAGGCGACGGGAAAAATGGCGCGCCTGCGTTGGCGGGAACACGCTGGAGTATTCACGATGTCGTGCTCGATGACATCAGCAGAAACTACGTCGGCGGCGGGAATTTGTTTTTGGTAGAAAATGGTTGGCCCAAAAATCCCGTCAACACAATCACGATTAACCACGTCACGGGATTCCCTGATTCCGAGGGCCATTTGGCGCTTTTTGGAAATAGTTCCAAAAATCCCAGTATGTATGGATTCGTCTTCACCAACAACATGGTGGTGACCGGCCGATATCCAGTGTGGAGTTCGGGAGGAGGGCCCACTAGTTGCGCCGCACTGGGAACGCCCGCGCAGAAAATCAAGAAGTGTTTTACGACCTATACGTTCAAGAACAACGCCCTGATCGCGACGCCGGACGCTTTCCCGCCCTCTTCGTGGCCCACCGGCAACTTCTTCCCCCTCGACCCGAACGCGGTAGGGTTTGTCCAATTCAACGGTGGAGTGAACGGCGACTACAGACTCCAGACAGGTAGCCCATACAAGAACGCAGGTACTGACGGCAAGGATCTGGGAGCGGATATCGTCGGAGTGGACGCCGCACTCACAGGGCTGGAATAACTAAAAGTGTGACGGACACAGTTGTTCGTTGTTCGTTGCAGTGCTTTGGCCGTTGCGATTGCGATTGCAATCGCAACGGCCATCGTGCTTATTGGCGTGTGTGTATGTCCGGCTTCTCGCAAAGGCGCTCCCCGCTTGCGATTTGACACCTTTGTCGGCGAGACCTATACTCCCGGTCCACGCCACGAATTTCTCCTGGAGGGACTTGCCATGTCGAATCGCTCGCTTGCTTTTCTTATTACCGCCTTTGCTCTGGCAACGTTCTGCGTTGCACAAGAGCACTCGAGAGTTCACCAGCCCAGGTTGACTCCGCAAAACAGCGGCACCACGCAAGGCCTGATTGCAGTGAGTCCGGTGAACTCGCGCGTAGTCTGGGCATCGGGACGCGGCGGAACATTCGTAGTCACGACCGACGGCGGAAGAACCTGGAAAGCCGGCATTGTGCCGGGAGCCGATGCGTTGCAATTCCGCGATGTGCAGGGTGTCAGCGACAAAGTCGCGTATCTACAATCCATTGGAGATAACCCGACGGACTTTCGGATTTACAAAACGATCGACGGCGGCGCGAACTGGACGATGCAGTTCCAGAACCAGAATCCAAGTGCGTTCTACGACTGCTTCGCGTTCTGGACGCCGAAGCGGGGCATTTCCCATAGCGACTCGGTGAACGGAGTGTTCCCGGACCTGCGCACCACTGACGGAACGACTTGGCAAGACATCAGCAGCAATATGCCGCCGGCATTGCCGGGAGAATTTTCATTCGCGTCGAGCGGCACTTGCGTCGCGACTCAGGGCGCGAGAAATGCCTGGATTACAACCGGCGGATCAACCACGGCGAGAATTCTGGCAACCAGAGACGCGGGCAACACTTGGAACGCATACGATACTCCGCTCGTCAGTTCTCCTAGCGCCGGCGGGTTCACGGTGGCGTTCCGCGACCCATGGCATGGCATCGTGGGCGGCGGCGATCTGGACCCAAACGATCCCAACAACGCGGCGACGGCCATTTCTGATGATGGCGGCAAAACCTGGGCACTTACGAGCGCGCCTCCCGTAACCGGAGCCATCTTCGGTCTGAGCTACGTCGGTCGGGCCGGCGGCCATGATCTCCACAGCCACGACGACGGTGGCCGCGCGGTTGTGATCACAGCCAATGCGGGCGGAGCGGCATGGACTCCTGACGAAGGAAACACCTGGTTCACGCTGCCCGATGTGAGCGGCTACTGGGCGGTCGCGTTTGCGAGTCCGGAAGCGGGATGGTTGGTGGGCACGGATGGGCGCATTCTGAAAATCAGCTTCGGGCGCTGAAGACGAAGCCAAGTGCAAAACCTTGAACCACGGGGAGCACAGAGGACACAGCGGAAATTCGTTTTCCTCCGTGTCCTCTGTGCTCCCCGTGGTTAAGCTTTTGACAGTGAGCGTCGGAGTGGACGTTTCGGGCCTTACTGCATCAACCGCCAGGCGCTCCAGGCCCACACTACCGGCACCGCGAACAGCATGGCGTCAATTCTGTCGAGCATACCGCCGTGCCCTGGGAGGATGGCTCCGGAATCTTTCACTCCCGCGCCGCGTTTGACCAGAGACTCTACCAGATCTCCCAGTTGGGCGGCGATATTCACAATTGCCGAGAGCACCACAATGACGCCCAACGACGGCTGCTGCAATCCAAACATGCCGTCGCGCCGTTCGATCAGGCCGGATTGCAGAAGAAAGGTGCTGATTCCTGCGGCGTGCTGGAACCAGAGCGTTCCGATCGCCACGCTAGCCACCACTGAAGCAATGGCTCCTTCCCAGGTTTTCTTTGGACTGATCTCTGGCGACATCCGATGCCGGCCGATCGCTTTCCCAACGAAGTACGCGAAGATATCTCCAGCCCACACCACCAGCAGTGTGTAGATCACCAGAATCGCACCGGCAGGCTGTTGCCGGATCTGCACCAGCAACGCCATTGGAATCGCGATGTACGCGAAAGCAAACGACGAAGCAGCGGCAGCGGGATATCCACTCCTCAAGTCCGCGCGCTGCATCGCGATTGTCAGGAACACGAAGGGCGCGAGCGTAGCCGCGAGCGCGAGCCCGTAAATCATGGCAGTCGTCTCGACCAGAGGAACACGGTTGCTTGCGGCAACAATGACGAAGAGAAAAAAGATCACGACGAACGCGTAAGTCGGCAGCCACAACGGCTGCACTCCGTACTGCATGGCAAGTTTGAGAAATTCCGCAATTGCCAGTACGGCCGCCGCTCCCGATACGATCGCCATCAAGTATAGGGGAGCCTTGAGAACCAGAAGAAGAACGAGAGGAATAAGAACGACTGCCGTAGCAACGCGCTTGATCAACGCTTCGCCTCGGAGGGATTGCGGACAGGAGCGTGGTCGTGTTCTTTGTCTTTACCCAGTCCCCCGTACCGGCGCTCGCGTTTCTGGAATTCTTCGATTCCTTCCAGCAGGTGAACGCCGCGAAAATCCGGCCACAGAGTTTGTGTCACGTAGATTTCCGCATAGGCGAGTTGCCACAATAAAAAATTGCTGAGGCGCATTTCGCCGCTGGTGCGGACGACTAGGTCCGGATCGGGCAGTCCGCGCGTGTAGAGATGTTCGCTGATCAACTGTTCAGTCACTTCGAGATGATTCAGGCCGCCGTTACGAGCGGCGGATTCGGCGAGCGAACGAAACGCGTCGACAATCTCGCTGCGCGCGCTGTAGTTGAGGGCCAGCGTGAGGACCATCCCTCGATTCTTGCTGGTGGCCTCGCGCGCATATTCCATTTCCTGCTGGACTGACTCCGGCAACTCGTGTTTTCGGCCGATGTATTCAAGGCGAATATTGTTGTCGTTGAGAGTCTTGATCTCGGCTTTGAGAAAACGGCACAACAAACGCATGAGGAAATCCACTTCGGTCCGCGGCCGCTTGTGCCAGTTTTCTTCGGAGAAAGCGTAGAGCGTAAGCGCGGGAATGCCAATGCGCGCGGCCGTCTCCACCGTGGAACGAACGGAGGCCACGCCGGCACGGTGTCCTGCCACGCGCGGCATGTGGCGCCGCCGCGCCCAGCGTCCGTTTCCGTCCATGATGATGGCGATATGCCTGGGGAGCCGCGCCGGATCCAGCCGCAAGTAAGCTTCCGCTTCTTTGCGGTCCATTCCAGCCGGAACTGTGTGTCGCAAGCTGACCTCTGCAAGTCGAAGTTAACACGCGGGTTGCGGTGCGTGCAATGTGGATGGGACCAGTTTGGAACTACGTGTGCCCGTTACGCTGCAGGACGCGCTACCGCCTGCAACTGCTGGCCGAGTTCGGCTGGGTCGAAGACTGGCGCCTGACAAGTAGAACCCGAGCACACGACCGCAAATGATCGGCCCTCCAGTAACGCCGGAAGTTTTGGAATTGTCTCCGCTAACCCAGGAGGCAGATTTTGCGCTACCACTGCGTCGGGCGAAAACCGCAACACTGTTTTGGTGAGTGCGACCGCTTGCAGCGCAGCTCGATAAAGGCGATCGGCAACCTGGTCGTGTCCGACGATGACTACTTGCGTGTGTGGCTGCGTGCAATGCACTACGGCAAGAGCGTAAGTGGCGGCGAACATTCCATATTTATCGGCGCCGCCGGCGAAGACTGCGAGCGTCCGCTCGGCCTGATCGCGATACGAGGATTCGTTAGTGTAGGCATGCAATCGCAGAAGCGCAATCGCCGCCGCTGGATTGCCGGCGGGGGTGGGCGAATCCTGAAACGGCTTTCGTCGCGTGCCGAGAATGCCGAGGGGAGTTTGTTCTTCCGCGGGCGTAGCGGCCTGTGTGCGCGCCGTGTCGAAGAAGCCTCCCGCTTCTGCGTCGAAGAAGCGGGCAATCATCGCATCGGTAATCGTGCGCGCGAAACGGAAGTAGCTAAAGTCGGCGGTGGCTTCGTAGGCGTCGAGGCAGGCGATGGCAGTGAAGGCGTAGTCGTCGAGCACTCCAGTTGTGTCGCGATGTTCCGCCTTGGGATCGGAATACGCGATCACGTGCTTGAGTGTAGGTTGGACACTCCTGTCCGCCGCCGTTGGGTTCGCTTCCGCGTTCCAGCCTTCCGAGAGCAAGCGATCGAGTGAACACAGCGCGAAACGCTGGGCATCGGGGATGTCGAGTACGCGGGCGGCACCCAGGTAGGCGGAGACGCACATCGCGTTCCAGCCGGCGTAGATCGTCTTGTCCACGTAAGGTGTAGGACGTACGAGCCGGGCGGCGTACATTTTCTTCTTCGCGGAAGCGAGAAGCTCGCGGACTCGCTCTTCGCTGATGCTGAGTCGACGCGCGATTTCGTCCACTCCGGCGCGGATGTAGAGCACATTTTTCACCGGGTTGTGATGCATCTCGCCGATCTCGTTGATGTCATAGTGGAGCGCCGCAACTTCGAGCTCTTCGGGCGTAAGTGCCGCTTTCGCTTCTTCCAGAGTCCATGTGAAGTAATCGCCGTCATCGTCCATTGAGTAGTCGGCATCCTGCGACGCATAAAAGCAGCCTCGGTCGCGGTCGCTTAGCCACTCGTCCATCCAGCGGATGATGTCGCGTGCGACGTCGGCGAAGAATTCATTGCCGGTTGCTTGCCAGGCGTGAACGTAATTCTTGAGCAACTCGGAGTTGTCATAACACATCTTCTCGAAGTGCGGGACGATCCAGCGTTCGTCAACCGAGTAGCGATGAAACCCTCCGGCGAGCTGGTCGTAGACGCCGCCGCGCGCCATCTTTTCGAGCGTCGTGACAATTACGTCGTTCAGTGCCTCGCTACCCGTGCGGACCTGGTAATCGATCAGCAAATCAAGCGTCGAAGGATGGGGAAATTTGGGTGCATTGCCGAAGCCGCCATTACGCTCGTCGAACATCTTGACCGCCGACTCCACAATCGCCTCAATCACTTTCGGTGACACCTCTCCGCGGCCTCCGGGAAACGACTCGGCCTGCGAAATCGCGTTCGTGACCAGGTTGGCCTGTTCCACGACTTCGCCATTCTTTTCCCGATAAGCCTGCGCGATCGACAACAGCACCCGCTTGAAACTCGGACGCCCGTATTGGTCCTGGGGAGGGAAGTAGGTGCCGCCGTAGAAGGGCTTGCCGTCGGGAGTGAGGAAGCCGGTAAGTGGCCAGCCGCCTTGCCCAGTCAGCGAACTCACGGCGATCTGATAACGGGCGTCGATGTCGGGACGCTCATCGCGGTCCACTTTTACGGCGATGTAATTCTCGTTGACGATCTTCGCCACTTCGGGATCGTCATACGACTCACGGTCCATCACATGACACCAGTGGCACCACACTGCTCCAATGTCCAGCAGGATAGGTTTGTTGTCGCGCTTCGCCGCAGCAAAAGCCTCTTCACCCCACTCGTGCCACAGGATTGGCTGGCGCATGGCCGAGCGCAGGTAGGAGGAGGCGGCTCGGGCCAGGGCGTTGGGAGTGGACGTGGTGGTCATCTCGCAAGGATATCGTTTAGTGGAAAAGATTGCAGACGAGTGCCGCCAGCTGGGCGCAACTGTCCCATTTATAATCTCGTCGGGGTCAACTCCAATGATCAACCGGGCTTTCTTAGCACTTATGCTGCTGCTGGCGATTCCCTCCGTCACCCAGACTCAATCACCTGTGTTTGATGGGGTTGATAAGTGGAAAGGATCACTCGCCGCATCCGATATGACCTCGTTAAAGAGTTCGTACTCGACTGATCCGCCTGCAAAATCCGTTGATAAGGATAAGAAGCCGACTGCCGACATCTCGCCTGAGACGGAGTTCTGGCAGACGGTCATCTCATCCGGCCCGAGCGATCTGGAAGTGAGCACTCTCGGAGAGCAGGACCAACAGGGTGTTCATATCGTGAGCCTTCAGGTTTCGATGAAGGTCAAGACCGCCAGCGGTCCGCGAACCCGCTATGTAATGGAGCAACAAGCGTGGCAGCAGCAGAGTGACAAGTGGCGAATCGTGGTAGCAACGCATTCTGACTTGCTCAAAATGCGTCCGGCCCTCAAGCCGAATCCGAATCTCTATCACAAAGACGCGGACGCCCGAGCAGAAATCAAAGAAGCCGTGGCCACTGCCACGAAGAATCATGAACGCGTGATTCTCGTGTTCGGTGGGAACTGGTGCTACGACTGTCATGTGTTGGACCAGGCGTTTCATCAGAATGATGTCGCCGCCATCCTGGAGAAGAATTTCCAGGTGGTCCACGTGGATATCGGCGACGACGGCAAGAAGAACAACGATGTCGCGGCTGAATACAAGACCCCGCTCAATAAGGGTGTGCCGGTACTGGCAATTCTCGGCCCAGACGGCAAAGTGCTGTACTCACAGCAGAACGGCGAGTGGGAGTCGGCGCGGTCACTCGATCCTGACGACGTGATTGCATTTCTGGAGAAATGGAAGCCCTAGAGTTTGCTGTCCAAGCTCTTGATACAAAAGTGCGTGTCCGGGAATTTATAAACACTCATGATGAGATAGCCTCAGGGCGTTGGGCTGGGACGGAGCGGGTTCACCACCTGAACCGCCCCGTACCGCTGCCCATCCGACAAGTCCTCTGAGTAGAGGACGGCTGCGCCGCAAGTCTCGGCTGCCTGTATCACCAGCGCATCCCAGTAAGAAATCTTGTAGCGCACTTCGATTTCCAACGCCTGAATGACCGATTGCGGACTATTGACGACGATCTCCCAACTCAGGTAGTCCTGGACCAACCGTCGGATCTCATCCACGCTAAGTGGAGGCACAACTTTGCGCCGGAGATTGACGCAAAGCTCTTGCAAGACTTGTGTGCTCAGGACCCCCTCCCCCGTCGACCACAGGTGCGCAATTAACTGGCGGGCGCGATCCCGCTTTACGCCGTGCGAAGGATCATGCGCATAAAGAAGAATGTTCGTGTCAACGAAATATTTGTCAGGCATTGGTCATCAGCTGCGGTCATCGCTTGTGAAGCTCGTCGCGGGAACGGGGAGGAGTCCAATTCATGTTGAGTCCTTCTTGCAATCGTGCCAGGGCTCGCTTGCGCGCGCGGTCGTACGCCTTGCGTTGGCGGACGATTTCTTCGAGGCGCGCAGCCAGCAAGGCGCTAATGGAAGTGCCTTCTTCGGCGGCGAGGATTCGAACTTCTCGCAGTAGGGCGGCGTCCAGTTTGAGAGTAATATTGGTTTTCATCGCGTTAGCACGTAGATATGTGCAGCACTATATTACGTGCTTGGAAAGCGGATGTAAACTAGCCTACAGCCGTCTAGCCATTGCACAGTATATCTCCACCGCCTGAGTCAACTGCGCCTTCTCCACGTACTCGCCTTCCGTATGCGCCACATGAATCGACCCCGGCCCGAGCAGTAACGGCTCACCCCAGTTCGGCAACGAGGGTATATCGGTAGTGAAAGCGGCAACCATGGTGGGCAGGCCATCGAGCGTGCGTAGTCGCATGAACGAAGTCTCACGGGTAAAGTTGATGTCGGTCAGTGAGCCGACCGCCTCGGTGATCTGACAGCGCAATTCATCGCCAGGGCCAACCAACCGGTAGAAAAGGTCAGCTTTGGCGGTGTCTGATATGACGTTCGGCGCGCGACCACCGTGGATGGAACCTACGTTCTTTGTACATGGCCCAACGTCGGGATTCACCGGCAGCTTCATGGCGTGCAGGCGATGCAGCGCCTCCACCAGTTTGTCGATCGCCGACTCGCCCAGTTCCGGATAGGCCGAATGCGCCATCTTGCCGCGGGCGGTTAGTTCCACATGCAGAGCGCCTTTGGTGGCGATCGCCAGACGGTTTTCCGTGGGCTCGCCGTTTATCATGAACCGCGCGCCAATCGGATGCTGGTTGGCGGTCTTGGCTCCGATCGAGTCCCGTTCCTCGCCGACGAGAAATAGCAGGCCGACCTGAACGCCCTCTGTGCGCAGTTTCTCGGCTGCCACGATTTGCGCGGCGATGATCCCCTTCGCATCGCACGATCCACGCCCGAAGATGCAGGTATCGTCTTCCGAGGAAGAGATAAACGGCGGAACCGTGTCCATGTGGGTCGAGAGGACGATCTCAGGGCGTGGGTGGCCGGGAACGGTCGCAAGGACGTTGGCGCGCTGGCCTTCAACCGTCATCTTGCTCGATTCGAAACCACGGCGACGGAGTTCGTCGCAGAGAAAATCTCCGACTGCACATTCATTCGGCGTGATGGACTCGATGTCCACCAGGCGGCGTGTGAGTGCGAACAAATCCATGGCAAGAGCGTAACAGTCGCTGCGCTTGGTCGCCAGGTGCTGGTCGCTGGTGGGCAGACTCTGCAATACTAACGATCCAGGGCTAATCGACTAACGCCAAACGGCCACTGACTAACGACGAACCACTGTCAATGCACTCCGAAACCTCCAGCATCCGTTCGCTCTTTCTCGACGGCCCGGCCGGACGCCTGGAAGCGCTGCTCAATGCCGGATCGCCCACGGCCACCCATGCCGCTATAGTCTGTCATCCGCATCCGGTCTATGGCGGGACGCTGCACAACAAAGTTGTCTTCCACACCGTGAAGGCGCTGAACCACTTCGGATTCCCAGTGCTCCGCTTCAATTTCCGTGGCACTGGACTCAGCGAAGGGGAGCATGCGCATGGCGTTGGAGAAGTTGACGATGTGTGCGCAGCCCTCGATTGGATCGAACGCGAGTACACGTTGCCGATCGTCTTTGCTGGATTTTCGTTTGGCGCGGCAGTGGGTTTGCGAGCGGCTTGTCCGGATCCTCGGGTCACGGCGCTGATTGGATTGGGACTGCCCGTGACGCTCGTGGATGATCGGGCATACGACTTTGATTTCCTTCGCTCCTGCACGAAGCCGAAACTGTTCGTCAGCGGCTCGCGCGACCAGTTTGGCCCGCCGGGAAAACTCGAACCGCTGGTGGACACGTTTGCCGATCCAAAGAAGCTGGTGCGCATTGAGGCGGGAGATCACTTCTTTGAAGGACGTCTGAAAGAAATGCGGGAGGCGATCGAGCGATGGGTTGAGGAATTCCTGGTAGCTCGACCGTAGCCCCGGCGCCCGGGCCGACACAGCCGCCGAGGCGGACCTACCCTATAATCCCCGGAATGGCGGCGATCACTCTCGCGCGCGAGCAGCAGTTCCGGCAGATGCGTGACGCCGCGCGCGACATCTTTACCTCCGCGCTGAAAAACGCTTCGGTCGAAAATGCATTTGCGCGGCACGTGAACTGCGACCGAGGAGTGCTGCGCATTGGCGAGGACCTGCACGATCTCGATTCCCATTCCCGGGTGTTCGTGGTTTCTATCGGGAAGGCAGCTCATACTATGGTGGCTGCGCTGGAATCGCAGGCCGGTAGCCGGTTCGAGGGGATCGTCGCTTCGTCGGGGCAGCCTGCGAGCCAGGTACGCGGTTTCCGATATTTTCAGGGGGGACATCCCGCGCCCACGGCGGAGTCCATCCAGGCGGCGAATGCGATTTTGAAGTCTCTTAACTCTCTCAATGCTGCTTCGCTGGTCATCTTCATGATTTCCGGAGGCGGCTCTTCGATCGTTGAGAAGCCCATGGATGACGAGATTTCCCTGCCCGATCTGGTCGCTACCTATCGCGCGCTCGTACATTCTGGAGCGCCGATCGCCGAGATCAATGCCATCCGCAAACATCTGTCGGCGGTGAAGGGCGGACGCCTTGCGCAGACGGCTTATCCGGCGCAGCAGGTTTCGATTCTCGTCTCAGACGTCCCCGACGCCACTCCGGACGCGCTCGCCTCCGGCCCCACGATGCCCGATTCGACGTCGATTGCCGATTGCGATCGCATCGTGGCGAAGTACTGGCTCATCGAGCAGTTCCCCAAGCCGGTGGCCGATCTCTTCCGACAACATGTGCTCGAAGAGACGCCAAAATCCGACGACCCAGCCTTTGTGCGCGCCCGCTGGTGGACCGTGCTGTCGAACCGGGTCGCAGTGGAGGAAGCAACCTTGGCCGCCACGCGCGCCGGGTTTGCAGTCGAGGTGGACAACTCCTGCGACGACTGGGACTACGAAAAGGCCGCCGACTATCTCGTGAAGCGAGTGCGCGATCTGCGGAAGTCGGTATCCCGCGTGTGCCTGATCTCTGGGGGCGAAGTGACCGTCAGCGTACGGAACGGCGGCACGGGCGGACGCAATCAGCAGTTTGCGCTCGCCTGCGCGGAGAGAATTGCCGGGGAGGATATTACCGTCTTGAGCGCGGGCACCGACGGCATCGACGGTAACAGTCTCGCGGCGGGCGCGGTGGTGGACGGCTCAACGCTGGAGCGTGCGGGGGGTAAGGAAGTCGCCCGAAGCGCGCTGACCGGCTTCAATGCCTATCCTTTCTTCGATGCGCTGGGGGATGTCATTGTGACCGGCCCGACGGGGAATAACCTACGGGACTTGCGGATCCTGCTGGCCTACTAGGAGCGGTGCCCCTAAAGGGGGTGATTAAATCGAGTATTCCATCGCTGAACAGGCTGCGGGAAAAGTCTTCCGCGGTCTGAGCGCACCCCGGCGGCTGAAGCCGCGCCCCTTCAAAACAAAATCGGAGTTTTTCCGTAGCCCGTGAGGGAGGTCCTGATACGAACCCCAAGGCCTTTTCCGCAGCCTGTGAAGCGATGTCCCGATCGAATCTTCGCCGTGGTTTTTCTCCCCGCAAGAGCAAGCACGAGGCGTTCAGCCGGCATCCAACTTTTCAGAACCAGCGCCACGGAGGTCTCGTCTTGAACCAAACAGGTTTGCATTCGGTCCGTTTCGCGATTCTTGCATTTGCCGTTTTTCTGATGTTGTCGAACGCCACTTCGGCCCAACAACAGATCGACGTCGCTTTTGGTCTGAATACTATTACGGCGCCTTCCGCCAATGAGGCGGACGGCAGCCATAGTCCGCAATCACTCACTGGCGGCGCCTATCCGAGCTTCAGCGCCGATGTGATCCTTTTCAGGAACATCGGCTTTCAAGGTGAATTCGCGTGGAAGGCGACGCGAGGCGAATGGCAGGGAGTCCAGCCCGATCGCCCAATGTTTTTCGACTTCAATGCGATCTACGCGCCGAAGCTTGCCGACCGCGCTTACATGGAATTCCTGGCAGGCCTGGGGTCGGAGGCCACGCGCTACTATCAGCCCTTCCAGACCTGCGACTTCTATACCTGCAAGAACTACGTGACCATTAACCATTTCATGGGACACTTTGGAGTCGGCCTGAAGCTTTATCCCACGCGGAATTTCTTTGTTCGGCCCGAGGCGCATCTTTATCTGGTGAACGACAATCAGGAGTTTAGTTCCGCGCGGGCCGTGCGCTATGGAATTTCGATTGGGTACACGTTTGGCAGGAGATGAAAATTGGCACTTACTTCATGTTGCGCCACTGTTAAATGTTATCCACGGATGTGCAAGCGATTGTTAACCTAATTCATACTAATTTCACCTTGCCTTAACCTAGGCACGTGAGACCTTCAAATATAAAGAGCCCATTCCACTGTGGAGGTGAATGCGTTGAAACCAAATCAGTTTGTTCCAACTCGCTTACGTTTGGCGAACGCGGTTGCGTTCGCGCTTTGTCTGTTGCTCATTTCTTCAACCGCTTTTGCGCAGTTCGGTTGTCCGTTGACTAACGGCGGCACCCAAATCAAACACATCATCTACATCCAGTTTGATAATGTCCACTTCACTCGCGACAACCCCAACGTGCCTTCCGATCTCGAACAGATGCCTCATCTCCTCAACTTTCTTGAGGGCAACGGTACGCTGCATAGCAATCACCACACTCCGCTCATTTCACACACCGCCAATGACATCCTGACTTCGCTGACCGGCGTCTATCCCGACCGGCACGGCGTTCCCATCGCCAATAGCTTCCGTTACTTTAATCCGGACGGCACGACCAATCCGGGCGTGTCTTTCGCGTACTGGACCGACCCAATCTTCGATCCTTCGTTGCCACCAGTTCAGTCCGATACCACGTTTAACATGCTTTCCGAAAAAGGCAAGAATGCTCCGGCGCCCTGGGTACCCTTCACCCGTGCCGGCTGCGATGTGGGAGCGGTGGCAGCGGCAAACACCATCCTGGAGAACATCACCATCGACGTCGCTAAAGTGTTTGGAGCGAATTCCCCTCAGCAGCAGGAGGTCATCAGTAATCCGAATCTGGCGACCGCAGATTTTGTCGGGATCGGCGTCCACTGCGCCCTGACCAGTTCCGTCTGCTCGGCGGCGAACACCGGTGAACCGGACCTGCTGCCCGACGAACCCCAAGGTTATCTCGGCTTTTCCGGTCTGTTCGGGCACAAGTATGTTGCGCCCGTGATCAGTCCGAACGGTCCCTTGACGGATCTGGATGGGAATGTGATCCAGGATACGCACGGCAACCCTGGATTTCCTGGATTCGATGGCATGGCGGCTACGGTGTCACTCTCCTATGTGGCGGCGATGCAGGAAGCCGGTGTGCCGATCACATTCGCATATATCTCTGACGCGCACGACGCCCATCCCAGCGGACCCGCCTACGGACCCGGTCAGGCCGGTTTTGTTGCGGCGCTGGCAGCCTATGACGACGCTTTCAACAAGTTCTTCACTCGTCTGGCGAACGAAGGCATCGACCGGAGCAATACGTTGTTCGTAGTCACCGCTGACGAGAACGATCACTTCGTTGGCGGTCCCCCCACGCCATCCGATTGCGATGGCATCAACGTTCCCTGCAACTACCCGGTCATTGGTGAGATCAATACCAATCTAGCCGGGCTCCTGGCTACGGAACTGAACGTCAAGACGCCGTTCACGGTGCACTCCGACGACGCTCCGGCGGTTTACATCACATCCAATCCGGGCCGCAAGGATTCCTCCACGCGCTTCTTCGAGCGGGCTGTAGGGAAGCTGACGGCAGTCAACCCTATCACCGGCAACACCGATTTGCTTACGGCATTTCTGGCTGATCCGGTCGAACTGAAACTTTTGCACATGGTCACCGACGATCCGGCGCGGACTCCGACGTTTGTGATGTTCGCCGATTCCAACTACTTCCTGTTCGCGGGCGCACAGAATTGCAATTCACCATGCGTTTCGGTGAACCCATCCTTTGCCTGGAATCACGGCGATGTTCAGTCCGATATCGTCACCACGTGGCTCGGGTTGGTCGGCCCGGGGGTGCAGTCGAGAGGCGTGGACGGCGAAACTTGGTCGGATCACACCGACATTCGTCCAACAATACTGCTGCTGGGTGGCTTCAAAGACGACTACGTCCACGACGGTCGTGCTCTGGTCGAGGATTTGGATAGCGATGTCCTGCCGCCGAGCCTGAGCAATGACCAATCGTTTATTGCTTTGTCGCAGGCGTACAAGCAAATCAACGCCCCGGTTGCCCAACTCGGACTCGACAGTCTGAAAATATCCACGAAGGCGTTGGAGAGTAACGACAAGCGTGACCAGACCTACAATTTGCTGGAAGGGCAACTCGCGCGCTTTACCGGGCGGCGAAACGCGCTCGCCAGCAAAATCAAACACCTGCTCGACAACGCCACGTTCAAGAACAAGCCCCTGGACGACGCGGTCGTCAACGATCTCATCAACCAGGCGAACGTGCTCTTGACGGACGTAAACAACCTGGCCAACAACTAACGGTATTTGTTGCCCTCCCTCGACTCTGGCCCCAGGCTCGTACTGGGGCCTTTTTTTCACCCAGCGCTAGGCTGTTTCGGTTCCGACAGATGTTAGGAAGTGGCCCGGTGTGCCTCTCTCGCATTATCATACGAATATGAACCTCGGTTTTTCAGAGATGGTGTTCCTGTTCATCCTGGCACTGCTTATTTTCGGACCGAAGAAATTGCCGGAAGTCGGACGCCAGATCGGGCGCTTTATGAACGAGTTCAAGCGGGCCTCCAACGAGTTCAAGGCGCAGATCGAGTCGGAAATCAATTCGCTGGAAGCTGAAGTGAAGCCGCAATTCCTGCCGCCGCTGCACGCGCCGCTCAATTCTCTCGCCAGTCGGATTTTCAACCCGCCTCCGCCCGCAAGACTGGAAGCTGAGGAAGCTAAAGCCGAGGCCGCGACCGAACACGTGACTGATCCCGAGCCAGCGCCCGCGCCGAAAGCGGCTCCAGATGCCTGAGGCGACCGCGTCCTCGTCCGCGACCGACCCCGTTAAAGACGAAATGCCGACCATGGGGTTTCTCGAACACCTCGAGGAATTGCGGCGGCGAATTATCTATTCGATCGTTGCCATGGCGGGTGGCTTTTTCCTCTGCTGGGGATACGCCCAGCGGATTTATGACGTCATGCAGCGTCCGGTGATCGAGGCTCTGCAAAAGAATGGGATCACCGCAAAACTGGTCTATCTGAATCCGACTGAGCCCTTCAATCTGTACATGAAAGTCGGGCTGATGGCAGGATTGTTCGTGGCTTCGCCATTCGTCCTGTACCAGGTGTGGCTATTTATTTCGCCAGGCCTCTACCGAAACGAGAAGCGCTACGTATTCCCCTTCATGTTCTCGACCGTCGCCCTCTTCCTTACCGGCGGATATTTCGGATACAAACTGGTGCTTCCCCAGGCGCTCGTGTTTTTGATCGGCTACGGCAAAGAATTTCAGCCGATGATCACGCTGGGTGAATACAGTGGGCTGTTCCTGGCAGTGATCATCGGCCTGGGCGTGATTTTCGAAATGCCGATTTTGGTGTTCTTCCTGGCGCTGATGGGGATTGTAACCGCCGGGTGGATGTGGCGAAATCTGCGTTATTCGATCCTGGGAATCTTTGTAGTCGCCGCGATTCTTACTCCCACAACCGACATCCTCAACATGTGCATATTCGCGGCGCCTATGGTGGCGTTGTACGTTGTGAGCATCGGGATCGCATGGTTAGTGCATCCTGCGCAGCGGAAGAAGCGAAAAGAGAAGAAAAGCTCTTAACCACAGGGGGCACGGAGGATCACGGGGGAAGCATGAGGTCACTGAAGATACCTAGTACTCCGAGTCGCACAGGTTCCCCCCGTGTACCGCCGTGTTCCCCGTGGTTAAGCCTTCTCCTGCCCTTGCTGATATTCCTGCTTGCGAGCACGGCTTGTAGCAAAGGATCATCGTCAACTCCAGCCGCGAGCGCCGCCGCTGCTGGGAGTGCCGCCGCTCCGGAGCCAGCGCCCGCAGCGATATTTCCACCCGATCCAGGCCCATTGCCACAGATCGACTCAAAACGGACGTTCCAGTACATCAAGGACATCGTGGCTTTCGGAACGCGTCCCATGGGCAGCGAGAATCATAAGAAAGTCGAAAACTACATCACGTCGCATCTGAAGGGCGATCAGGTCGAAGACGACGCTTTTACCGCCGACACAGTGGAAGGGAAGTTTCCAGTCCGTAACATCATTGCGAAATACCCGGGGACGAAAGATGGCATCATCGTGATCCTGGGGCACTACGACACCAACTATCCGTTGCGCGATGTCGGATTCGTGGGCGCCAACGATGGCGGTTCCTCGGCTGCAATTCTTCTGGAATATGCTAACCACCTGCGCGGTAAAAAGCGCGAGGGATACAGCGTATGGCTGGTCTGGACCGATGGCGAAGAGGCGGTCCGGCAATGGACGGAGACCGATAGTCTCTACGGCACACGCCACCTGGCGGAAAGGTGGGAGAAAGACGGCACGCTAAAAAAGATCAAGGCCCTGCTCGTTATGGACATGATCGGCGATGCCGACCTCAATATCGAGCGCGAAACCAACTCTGCGCCCTGGCTGATCGACCTGATGTACGCAGCGGCCGAGCGTGGCGGCGTCCAGTCCCACTTCTACGCCCGCGCCGCAGCCATCGAAGACGATCACCTGCCCTTTGTAAAACGTGGAGTGCCGAGCCTCGACGTGATCGATCTGGACTACGGTTACAACAATGTCTTCCACCACACGCCGCAGGACACTCTCGACAAGTTGAGCCCCCGCAGCCTGGAGATTGTCGGCAACACCACGCTCGAAGCTCTGCGCATGCTGGACCAGCGGTAAAGTGCGGTGCTGTCCGCGTTGAAGAAACCGCACTTGATCAAATCCCTACTGATATAGTAGGGTTTTATTCCGTGGAGATCACCGTATGACTTCCCGCCGCGAATTTCTGAAGACCGCCTCCGCCGCAGTGCTGGCCGCCGGCGCAGTACATCCCGTGTTTGCGTGGGGTGCGGACGCGCCATCGGTCACTGTACCCGGCAAAGATGGCATGATTGTCCGCTCCTACCGTTTCCTCGATCTTGAGATGCCGGTCGAGCTCATGACAGAGTGGGTCACTCCGGTCAAACATTTCTACGTGCGCAACCACATGTTCGAACCGGCCAAGATTGATACCTCCACATGGAGAGTGACCATTAGCGGCGAGGTCGATAAGCCGCTCACGCTCACGCTGGCCGACCTGGGGAAAATCCCGGTTCATTCGGTTACTAACGCAATGGAATGCGCGGGCAATGGGCGGTCGCTACAAAATCCTAAAGTCCCGGGCGTTCAGTGGGGCAAAGGTGCGATCGGCAACGCGAAGTTTTCGGGTCCAAGTTTGAAGGTGCTTTTGGAAAAGGCGGGTGTCAAAGATACCGGTAAACATGTCATGTTCCGTGGACTCGACGAGGTCCCCGGCAAAGTGCCGCCTTTCATTCGCAGCATTCCCATCGAAAAGGCGATTGATGCCGACACTCTCATCGCCACCCACATGAACGACGCACCCCTGACTGGACATCATGGTTTTCCAGCGCGAGCAGTTACACCGGGATGGGCGGGGGCGGCGTCTTGCAAGTGGCTGACTGAAATTACCGTGCTCGACAAGCCAGCGGAAGGAAACTTCATGAGCCCCGGTTACCGGCTCCCGAATGCGCCGGTGAAGCCGGGCGAAGCCGTCAAGCCCGAGGACACACATTCCGTGACTGGACTCACTGTGAAGTCTTTGATCGCCGGTCCGAGCGATGGGGCGAAGCTCAAACCGGGCAAGCAGGAAATCAAAGGTGTGGCGTGGGCCGGCGAGGCGGACATCACCAAGGTTGAGATTTCAACCGACGGCGGCGCTTCCTGGAATCCTGCGCAGCTTGGCAAAGATCATGCCAAATATGCGTGGAGACTCTGGAGCTACGCTTGGAAGCCGTCGAAGAGCGGCGACTACGTTATCCTCTCCCGAGCTACCGATAGCCAGGGACGAGTGCAGCCCGATGCGGCGGTGTGGAATCCGAGCGGCTATCTTTACAACGCTTACGATCAGGTGAAGGTCTATGTACAGGCTTGATGCGAGTTTTCTGACGGTTACTTTAATCTGCGCCGCAGTGGTCGGGGCAAGCGCGTCGTCTCCGAACGAAGAGTTGCCCGCTGGACCCGCTCAGGAAACGGCGGTCAACGCGTGCTTGAGTTGTCATGAGGCGCGCATCATTGTGCAGCAACGCCTGAGTAAGGCGGCCTGGACGCGCGAGGTCGACAAGATGACCAAGTGGGGCGCCCCGGTCGACCCCAAAGACCACGATGCATTGATTGACTATTTCAGCGCCAACTTCGGTCCCGATCAAGCGTCGTACGCGGCTCCGAAGACCGCTAGGGAGTCTGTCTCGAAATCGCACGCAAAATCTAAGCACTGACTCAACTGCGGGACAAGAAGGCGCTAAATCCTGAGACCTGACAACTAGTGTTCTCGCTTGACGGGGTGAGCACATGACGGGAGGGAATATGCACCCCTGCGTTCGCAGATACGACAGATCAGATCGCCGGGGGGGGGGCCACCGTAACCGTGCGTGGGAGAGCGTGCATGCCGTTGTCGCTGACTCAGTCACACTTTGCAGGTAAACGGCTCGATGCTTTCCAGTTCATACCGTCCGCAAAGTCAACTCCACCGACCGCTATTTTGGCATGCCGTGAGAGACAGGAATCTCGCTGCCAAAATCTTCCGGTCGATAACTGCGTAGTGGTATCACGCGGCTCTACTCCAATCGCGTATGTCTTCATAACTAAGACAGTACGGGCACGCTTGATCTCGTTCGCCACACACACAAACGTAATGGCGGTTATTGTCTTGTCGGTTCGGTTCTCAATCGTGAAACCTGCTTTTCCTGCTTCATCGAACCTGACAGGAGCTGACGGAAAATTGAAACTGCTCGATGCCTGACAGAACGACGGACAAGATGAGGCAATTAGTACAGCAAGGATTACTTTTCTAATCATGTGCTCCATTTCCTTCGCATCAGTTGGCCGGGGGCATCGGCCCCACTCTTCATCTGCATCATCTGCATCTTAGGTTAACCCTCGCGAGGGTGCATATTCCCTCTCGCTATGTTCTCACCCCTGTTCCCGCTTGACCCCAATTCTCTTCACCCCTACGATAGAAACAGCACCCGTGGGGGGTGACTCTAATCGGCTCCGGTAGCCGTGAGTACGTGGGGATCCAGCTTGCTCCAGAGAATTTTTCTTTCTGTCATTCTGTTTGCAGTTGTCAGCCTGGCCGGGGCTCAGACCAAGCCTTTGCCACCCGGACCCATGCAGGCCAAAGTAAAGGCTGCCTGCACGCAGTGCCACAACGCCGCACGGATCACGGAGCAGCATTTGACCCGGCAGGAGTGGTCGACTGAACTCGAAAAAATGACTGGTCTCGGAGCTGACATCGCGGATTCCGACCGGGCTGCTCTCCTAAGTTACCTTTCAAAGAACTTCGGCCCGGAGAAGGTCGGCAAAACAGCGCCGAAGAAAAGCGCGGAAGAGACCAAGTAGCGATTTGCCCCCCGCCCGTACCTAAACAAACACTTGAAGTTGTGGGCGCGCTTGGCCATGCTCACAGCAGTTGAAGATCGATAGAGGCAGCGCTACCGTAGCGTCCTTTGGGCACTGGGTCGGTAGCGCTTTGCTGTTCCTGACCGCGTAGACGCTTCGTCTCATTCAGGGCTGGCGGCTGACAACCGAGAGCGAGTTGCAGTTACCAGCGCATCCTGGAGTGCACGCAAATGCCGCTCCTCGGTCAGGTAGCTGACGACCATTACCCGGATTACACTCTCGCCGTTGACAATCGTTTCCGAGATCCAGCGCCGACCGTCACGCGTGACTTCGTCCACGATCGCGTTCTGGAGCACTGCACGTTGCTTCGGATCGGCGATTCCTTTCAGCCGCAGATTTAGGATCGGCACGACCATGGGCGCTGAAAGTTCGAACTGATCGGAGTCGCTTACCCACTCGGCAAAGCCGCGCGCCAGATTCATCTGCCGGTCGATGTGTTCCTCGTACGCGTTTCTTCCGTGAACTTTCAGAGTGAGCCACAGTTTCATGGCGTCCATGCGGCGGGTCCACTGGGTGCTGATTTTCGAGTTGTCCGGCAGCACTGCGCCCGCCGCCTTCGGCATGTAGGGCGCGTACACGGCAAAAGCTCGCTCCAGAATTTCCGGGTGGCTGGTCAAAATGACTCCCGCTGCGAACGGCACCGCCAGCCACTTGTGGGGATCGATGGTGATCGAGTCTGCTAACTCAATTCCACGGATGAGATGCCGATGTTTGTCGGAAAAAATCAACGATGCGCCGTACGCGCCGTCGACATGAAGCCAGAGCTGATGGCGTCGGCAGATTTCGGCGATCGCCGTCATGTCGTCGATGATCCCGGAACTGGTCGTCCCGGCGGACGCGACCACTCAGAACGGTTTGCACCCGCTGCGAAGGTCGGCTTCGATGGCGGTTTCGAGAGCGTCCGGATCCATTTGGAGTTGCTCATTGACCGCGATCCGCCGCAACGCCTTACGTCCGATACCGAGCAGTCCGGCGGACTTGTCGAGCGAGTGATGCGATTCCGACGACGCATACGCTACCGGTTGCGCGCCGATGGTCGCGACTCCGTCCTCGATTGCGTTTGGGAACTTCCACGCGAGCGCCAGCGCGAGACCGCTGAAGTTTGCTTCGTTGCCTCCGCTGGTGAACGTTCCGTTGAAAGCATCGGGCCATCCTACGCGTTCGCCGATCCAGCGGAGCGTCTCGACTTCAATCTTCGACGCCAGTTGCGAGCGCGCCAGTGTGGCGAGTTGCGGATTCAGTCCAGCGACCAGTGCTTCTCCGACAAAGCCCATGTAGGTCGGCGTGGGATTCATCAGGCCGAAGTAGTTCGCCGCGGGCACGTGAAAGCCCTGGTCCACCATCTCGCGACAAATGGTGTCGAGCACTTGCATCGGATCGGCGCCTTCTTCCGGCAAGGGATGGTGGAGCGGACCGTAGGTACACTGCTGCACGGGACGGTTGGGCAGGGAAGAGTAAAAAGCGTCGATGTGATCGATCAGTTTGTATCCGAGTTTGCGACGCAGGTTGGAGTCGAGATCGAAAAACGACATAGAAGGCAGTTCTCGGTTTTCAGTTCTCAGATTTAAGTTCTGAGGTCGTCGGCTCACTCTGACGGAGTCGACGTGAAATGGTCTATCCGGAAGTTGACGTCAAATTGTTTTCGATGCTGAGTCCTGGAATTTCAGAAGAATTTCTTTTGATAAAGTCACGACAAGATCCCGGAATTGGGGCGTCACGGAGAATGTCCCGTTCGCCTCAATTCCGGGGATACGAAATAAGGGACGGAGCTCTTGGGTAGCAGCGTTATTCCCGCACCAGAATCCATAGAGTTGCTTGTATCCGACATAAGCGTCGATTTCTCCCGAGACGATCGCCTGCAAGAGTTTCCGCGTTTGCTCCCGGGCCGACGCTTTTCGGAGGGATACTTTGGTGGGTGGACTCATCAGTTTTGCCTCGATATGTGACAACCCAAGCCAACCTATTTCGCCCCCGGATTTTCCGTATCCTCGGATGGCAGTGGTTTTTCCGACCGCAGCAGCGGAAACAGAATCACGTCCCGGATGGTATGTGAATCGGTAAACAACATCGCGAGGCGATCGACGCCAACCCCGACTCCGCCCGCCGGAGGCATGCCATAGGACAGCGCTCGAATGTAGTCTTCATCCATCTGGTGCGCTTCTTCGTCGCCGCGTTCGCGTTCTTTGAGTTGTCCTTCAAACCGGCGGCGCTGGTCTTCGGGGTCGTTGAGTTCACTGAATCCGTTGGCGATCTCCATCTTTCCGGCAAAGATCTCGAAGCGCTCGGTCCAGTCGGGATCGTCCGGCTTCTGCTTCGACAACGGAGAGACGGCAGTCGGGAATTCGTAGATGATGGTCGGCTGCATCAAGTGCTCTTCCGCAATCGCTTCGAAGATACCGGCGATTGTCTTGCCCGCAGGTTCGTTTGGATCGTAGGCCAGTTTGATTCCGGCGTCACGCACGCGCGTCACCAAATTCTTCACCGATTCATGGGTTGCGAAATCGCTGACGACGGGCTTGGCTCCCGCATTCTCGGGCCAAAAATGTACGATGGCCTCGCGCATCGTCATGCGCCGCCAATTCGCGCTGGCCCAGTCGATTTCCTGATCACCCCACTTCGTTTTCGAGCCTCCGGTCACGTCGTGGACGGCCTGCACGATCGCATTCTGCGTGGTGTTCATAATGCCGAGATAATCGGTGTATGCCTGATAAGCCTCGAGCATGGTGAACTCGGGATTCCACCGCCATCCCAGACCTTCGTTGCGGAAATTGCGATTGATTTCGTACACCCGGTCGAATCCGCCGACGGTCAGGCGCTTCAGATACAGCTCCGGTGCGATGCGCAGGAACAAGTCCATGTCGAGCGTGTTGTGATGCGTTTTGAACGGACGCGCGACCGCTCCGCCGGCGATGGGATGCATCATCGGGGTCTCGACTTCGATGAATCCTTGCGAATCCAAATGGCGGCGGAACGATTGCACTAGCTTGCTGCGCTTCAGGAAAACTTCGCGGACTTCGGGATTCATCACCAGGTCGACATAACGCTGGCGGTAGCGGAGTTCGACGTCCGTCAGTCCGTGCCACTTCTCGGGCAACGGCAGCAGGTCTTTCGCGAGAAAGGTCAGTTCGTCGGCGTGAATGCTGAGTTCTCCGGTGCGCGTGCGGAAGAGATATCCGCGGACTCCGACGTGATCGCCCAGGTCAAGGAGTTTCCAGAGTTCGAAACCCGCGTCGCCGATGGCATCTTTCTTGACGTAGAACTGGAGACGCTGCCCGTCCTGTTGCAAGTGCGCAAACCCAGCTTTGCCCATCAGCCGGATGGCCATGATGCGTCCGGCGACGCGCACATTGACGCGCGTCGCTTCCAGGTCCTCGCCTGTCTCGCCGCTGTAGGCAGCCAGGATCTGGGGGACGGTGTGGCTAAAGTTGTACTTATGCGGATAAGCGGGCTGTCCGAGGGCTTCGATCTTCTTCAGCTTCTCGCGCCGGATTTCGTAGATGTTTTCGTCGAGTGACAATGAGCGATCCCTTTGCAATGTGAATCAGCGATTATAAACAACCGTGCAGGACTGGGAGCGACAGGGCGGCACCGGCGCGCCAGGTTGCAGCAATGCCCAAAATATTTGGTACGTGTGGCGCGCTACTGATGGCGGGCAATGGGCATCCAAAGAACCTACCGAAGAGGTACGGAAGGCATGCGTCTCGCCAGATTTGGGTTTCTCGGCATCGTTTGGTTTGCAGCCATGTGCGTCTTATGCGGACCGGAGACTGCGCACGGTAGTCTGCCGTGGCACTCCCCCAAAAAGGAATTCGTGCGTCTGCGGCTGGTTGCTTTAGCCTGGAATCATCCCCGTTCTTCTTTCTTCGGGAACGAAGAGATCTTCATTGCGGAAAAGGAGCTGACAAAAGACGAGTCACGGTTGGTAAAGCTGGTCTTTAGCTTTCTTCCCTATCAACCCCGCCTGTCCGACGAGGGTCTGAACTATTTGACTGTTCACGAACTTTGGGCGTTCAGGGATCCAGAATGCGACGAGACCGTGGCGCACCTCCTGACGGGGGAAGTTGGCGATTGGCGCGGATCCAAGTCTCAGCTGCAATACTCAAAAGATGCTCCGACCCTGAATCTGGCCCGGCGGAAGAGCCGCTTGCTCTGCTATGTGACGAGCGCGGACGACTACGCCAAGCCGCTGGATGAGCCTCCGAGCGAACCGACCCGGTAGAACTATTCGCAATTTTCATTGGAATGAAATGGCGTACCGTGGTACATTGGTACCAATGACCGCCGATCTCCAATTTCTTGTGGAGCGCGTGCAAACCGGCGTGCGCATGGAAAAACGTCTGCTCAAAGTGTTGAAGGGGTTTGCCGAGTATCACGACTTGACGCTCGGCGATCTGCTGGAAGGCATCGTGCTGCATGCGTTTGACGGCAAGACTCCCTTCAGTCAGGCGTCGCTGGAGCGCATTCAGGAATTGAAGAAGTTTTACGGGCTTGATCTTGATTCGAGCGCCAGTCATCGTCTGACGGAAATCAAGCGGCGGGGTGGCAGCAAGGCCGCTTCGGAGAAGAAGAAATGAGCAACGATCATGGCCGCCCGGCTTTGCTTGTCTTGCAATGGGTGCTCGGCCTGGTGATCCTCGCGATGGCTGCGGTCCTTGCGTTCACGCCTGCATCCGCCCATGCCTTTGCCAAAACTGGATTGCCCGACTTCATCAGGCTGGCACTGGCATGGGGCGAGATGGTGGCAGCGATCTTGTTTTTGATCCCGCGCACGCTTAGGGCGGGCGGTTGGCTCCTGATCGGCGTCTTGGCGCTCGCCATCGTCCTCCACCTGCTGCATGGATGGTGGAATGTGGGCGATCTAGTTGTTTATGTCGCCGCAGCCGGGGCCGTGATGGCGGGCAGAACGCAAACGTCCACCACAAGTTGAAGCCTATGACCAATGAAGAGATCATCGAGGAATTCGAGAAGAGTCGGGCTCCGGGCGAATCATTTCATCACGCCGATCACATCCGCGTGGCGTTTGCTTATCTCTCACAGTGTCCGGTACTCGAAGCATTGCAAAAGTTCTCGGAGGCTTTACAACGATTTGCCACCGCCCAAGGGAAGCCGCATCTCTATCACGAGACCATCACATGGGCGTACTTGTTTCTGATTCGTGAGCGTGTGCTGCGTGCCCATGCCCCACAGACCTGGGAAGAATTCGCCACTCAAAATCCCGATCTTCTGACTTGGGAGAAAGGGACGAGTGGCGTTCTCGCCCAGTACTATCGGCCGGAAACCCTTGCCTCGCCGGCCGCCCGAGCGGCATTCCTGCTTCCGGACAAGGCCCTTAGTGTTTCTTGGCTGGTTTCTTGATCGCACTATGTAGCGGCTTCTTGTGGGCTGCCGGCTCATTCTCGACGCGTAACCAGCCCGCCCTCGGCGCTTTCCCGTCCTTCTTCCACGCGACCACTTCCGTGAACCCGCGCTCGATTTCCGCAGGCTTGATGTTGCAGTGTCCGCCATGTTTCACGTATTGCTGCACAAAGAATTGTCCGGCTCCGGCCTCGCGGGCAACCAGGAAATAGTCGCTCGGGATTGAAGGAGCGACCAGCGGATCGTAGCTGGTGTGAATGGCCAGCACCGGACGTGTCAGGTGTCCAGTGGGTGTGTAGAACTGCTGCAAATAGGTTAGAGCGCCGGGGTCCGCCTGGTAGCGCTGGATGTGATCGTTCACGGTGTCGCTGGCAGGTAGACGCGTGTAGATAGTGTTTCGATTGTCGAAGGGGTTGCCGCCGCTTCGCTGTTCCAGGTCTTTCAGGATGTAGGTCAGAAACACGATTCCGCCCGCGAGGTCCTGGTTCGAATGCACGTCGGAATAGGCGCGAACGGCAGCCGCGGCGGAGGGTTTCGCTGTGAGCGCGTGCAATACAGTCCGGGTGAGCTTTTCCGACATTTCGTAGCTCGGCGGCACCTTCGCGGGCGAGCGCAGCAGGCCGGGAAAGTAATAGTCGAAGACGACGCGATCATCAAACGCCCGCTGCATGACTGCCGGCGCCGCGCCAATTACACCGCACAGGGCCAGCCCGGCGTCATAGGTGTCGGGATACTTCTCGACCATCAGCACTGTCAGCAGGCCGCCCATGGAATCGCCGCTTACATAGGTTTCCGCGGGCCTGCCGTATTTTTCGGCGAAGTATTGGCGAAGGACTTCGGTGTCCACGACCGCCTGCTCCACTGCCCATCCGCCGGTGGAATAGCCGGACTGCGCTACCGCGTATCCCTCCTTCAGAAACACGGCGAGCGATGGATCCAGCGGCTTCTCTTTGAATGCCCCGGGCTCCGGATCGTAGCCGTGGCAGTACATGACGAGGCCGTGGTTCCAGTTGTCGGGGACATCGATGCGGAATTTGGCCTGATTAAGCTGTCCAATCTCAGTTTTCGCGAAGACGGTGGCCGATGCGATTACAAGCAGCACAAAGATCAGCGAGTGGCGGCGCATGGTAACTCCGATCATTCCACGTCGCGGACAGCAAGGAAAGTCACTCCCGTATCACCAGGTAACCTGCGGGGGAACACTGTCCCCTGGAACATATTCGGCGTGATCTTTGGTGCTTGAAGGGGGGCCGACCCAGGTTTTAGCATGCGGGCTTGCGCATAGGAGGACCTATGAAGAAGCTTGCAGCTTTGGTTGTGGTCTGTAGTCTGACAATGTGGACATCTGGCTCCGAGACACCGGCACCGGGAGCCGCGAAGTTTATCGGACTCTGGAAGCTGGTGCGAATCGAAGTGCGGCAGCCCGACGGCAGTATCACGCCCGATCCCGATCTTGGGCCGCACGCTGTGGGATACATTTATTACGATTCCACCGGACACATGGGAGTGCAACTGATGAATCCGGACCGTCCGAAGTGGAAGTCTGACGATGTTCCTACCCAGGAGGAGGCGATGACCTCCATCACTGGGTTTGAGGCCTACTCCGGAACGTATGATGTGCACGAAAAGGAGGGGTACGTGGTCCACCACCCTCAGCTTTCATTGGATCCGAACAAAGTGGGCCGAGACCGAAAGCGGAAGTTCGAATTAAGCTTCGACCAGCTGCGGCTGACTCCTCCGCCCTTCAAGACCGTCAGCGGCGTGATGGTCGAAGAGACTCTGGTTTGGGAACGGGTACGCTAGATATTGTTCATCGGACTGCACTTCGGTCTGCATCTTGAAGCGTAGGCGGTGGGACAGTAGCATGGTCAAGTCCTGTACGTTGAAGTGTGGTTAGAAGAATTCGCGCCCCGTAGCTGGCATGACGTCGTTCCGTCCAAATCCGATTGCTTCAGAGGAGACTTTCAGCGCCAGCCGCTGGACCAGGGGGAACCTTTGGTTCCCGACTCACATCGTGGTTAGCCCGTTGCGCGTGAGCCGCGTCAAGAGGCACCTGCTCGGCAGCAACGAGGAAAGCATTTCGATCTCACAGGTAGCTTCGGTGAAGATTTCGACAGGAGTTTTTTGGTCGGACATCCTCATCGAGTCGAGCGGAGGTACCGATCCGATCAGGAGCCATGGTCATCGGAAAGCCGACGCATTACGTATTCGCGATCTGGTCGAAGGGTTTCAGGCGCCGCGGTCCTAGGGCAACGGCTCGGTTGCTCGTTCTGGAATGCGATTGCCCTCGCAATCACGGCGCTTGCGACGATCGTAATCGGAGTCTATCCGGAGCCGTTCATTCGAAGCGTGAACTGGTCGCCAGGGATTGCGCGGGCGCTCGGGTGGCGAGTCGCCCCCGACGGCGAGGGCGTCCGCGCTACGTTTTGGGACGCGAGGCTGGTTTACAATCCTTCGCATGCCCGAGCCGCCGAAGCCTGAGAAGAAAGATCCGCTGGTTGCACTCGCGCGCTATTCGGAGATTGGGTTCATTATTCCGGCCGCGGTACTGGTGGGATTTTTCCTGGGCAAGCTTCTGGATTACTGGCTGCACACCAAGTGGCTGTACCTGATCGGACTGCTTTTCGGCGCGGTTCTGGGATTCACTCAGATGATTCGTATGGCGATGTCCTCCTCCAAGGATGAGTAGTCCTCCCCATCCAGATGCCAGCCCCGAGTTCGATTCGTTCTATGCCCATGCAATTCCCCGCATGCTGCGAACCATGTTGGTGGTGGGCGTCCTGCTGTTGGGGCCGGTGTACTGGTACTACGGGTGGGCGGGCGCGATTGGAGTGGCGGCCGGGTCGGCCGTTTCCTATATCAATTTTCGGACTCTGGTTCGGGGTGTGGAAGCGCTGGGAGACCGTATTGTCAACCAGCGCAGCACAGAACGGGGATGGGCCGTGGTGGCGCGGTTTCTGGTGCGGTATGGGTTGGTGGGGATCGGTGCCTATGCTATCTTTAAAAGTTCCGGCTTGGCCTTCTGTGGGTTCCTGTGGGGGCTTAGCCTGCCCGTGGCGGCCATGATGGCTGAGGCAGGTGTCGAGGCGTACGTGGCTTTTCGACGGAAATAGGCTTTTGTGTAGGTCGGACACTCTTGTCCGACGCAGTTGACTTGCTTCTGGCACTGTTAAGAGCCAAGTCAAAGGCGTCGGACAAGAGTGTCCGACCCACAAAGCTCGACTTTTATATGGAGCAACTGGTCTTCACGCAGTTCCTGAATCGTCTTTTTGGCGGGACCGTGCTGGCGCTGCTGCATGCGCTGGGCGTTCCGGTGAAAAATCCGGCGGCGCCGATTTCCAACGCGTTCGCGATGGAAGTTCTGGTCGTTCTCCTTTTGACATTGTTTTTCGTGCTGGTGCGTTCGCGGCTTTCGGTGGAGAAGCCGGGTGGCCTCCAGCATACGATGGAGAGTATCTACGGATTTGTGAACAACCTTGCGCACGAAACCATTGGCCACGATGCGGATCGATTCGTGCCGTACCTGATTACGCTCGGCATGTTTGTTCTGTCGTCCAATCTGATCGGGTTGGTGCCGGGACTAGAATCCCCGACCGCAGTACCAGTGGTTCCGCTGGGATGTGCGTTGCTGACGTGGATTTACTACAACTACTACGGCATACGAACGAACGGCCCCATCGGATACTTGAAGCACTTTATCGGGCCGCAGGACAAGGACATGCCCTTCGTGGTCCGTCTCTTCTTGCCCGTGCTGATGTTTCCGATCGAGGTATTCAGCCATCTCGCCCGGATCATGTCGTTGACGATTCGTCTGTTTGCCAACATGTTCGCGGGCGAAATGGTGACGCTGGTATTTTTCTCACTGATTCCTCTGGGCATCCCAGTGTTGTTCGAGGGGCTGCACATCGGCGTCTCGTTGGTGCAAACATACATTTTCGTGCTGCTCGCCTGCGTGTATCTGGCGGAAGCGACAGCGCACGAGCACTAGGAAGAAGGTCACAGGTCACGGGTGACAGGTCACAGGATTTCGTTCGACATCTTTCCTGTGACCTCTGACCTGTCAACTGCCACCTGCTTTCCAGCGTGAGGGCTCCGGCCTCCCAAGGCACGGCGTCAACCACCCACTGGAGCAATTTCATAAGGAGAAAAAACAATGCGGAAGATGTTGATGTTGCTGTTTGTGATGCTGCTGCTTTCGATCTTGGCTGTGCCTGCGTTCGCGCAGACCGGTAGCGCTGCGCAAGGCGGGACCAACTGGGTTGCGATTACGGCGGGGTTTGCCATTGCAATCGCAGCAGGACTGGCGGCGCAAGGGCAAGGCAAAGTGGGCGCGGCGGCTTGCGAAGCGATGGCTCGCAATCCTGCGGCGCGCTCGTTCATTCAGCTGGCGCTGATTCTCGGCCTGGCGTTCATCGAGTCTCTGGTGCTGTTTACGCTCGTGATTATCTTCGTCAAAGTTGTGTAAGCACTGGTCAGCTCGTAAGAAAGCTTCCGCCTAGGCGGAGGCTTTTTGCTGTTTGTGCAAGCACCTTCCTGTAGAAATCCAAAATCTGTCGGCCATCGTTCGACAGCGAGGCGATGAGCCGTGTTCCCAGGCTTCGGAGAATCTGGCAAGAACTTCATCGAAATAGGCAAGCGCCCCACGGTTCAGGGAACTATGCTTAGGCCTGCGGTGCCCTGAAGGCAGGCGAAATTTCGCAGCGTAGGAGAAGAAATGCAAAGACGCAAACTTGGAAAAAGCAATCTGGAGGTATCGGCCATCGGACTCGGCTGCATGGGACTGAGCTTCGGCTTAGGGCCCGCCGTGGACAAGAAGGAAGGGATCGCGCTGATTCGAGCGGCAGTCGAACGTGGCGTCACATTCTTCGATACTGCGGAAGTCTACGGTCCATTCACGAATGAAGAGTTGGTGGGCGAAGCCCTTGCTCCATTCCGCGATCAGGTGGTGATCGCAACGAAGTTCGGCTGGGCGGTGAATCCGGACGACGGAGGCAAGTGGACTGCCCTCGATAGCCGGCCAGAGCACATCAAGGAAGCAGCCGAGGGCTCGCTCAAGCGGCTCAAGACCGAGGTCATCGATCTGTACTACCAGCACCGAGTTGACCCAAGCGTGCCCATCGAAGACGTTGCCGGAGCGGTGAAGGAGCTGATTCAGCAAGGTAAGGTGAAGCACTTCGGCCTTTCTGAAGCAGGCGTGCAAACAATCCGCCGCGCAAACGCAGTCCAGCCGGTCACGGCACTCCAGAGCGAATATTCACTCTGGTGGAGAGAGCCTGAACAAGAAATTTTGCTGGCGCTCGAGGCACTCGGGATTGGATTCGTCCCATTTAGCCCCTTAGGAAAAGGGTTCCTCACGGGCAAGATCGACGAAGAAACGAAGTTCGATAAGACCGACTTTCGCAACATCGTCCCACGCTTCACGCCGGAGAACCGCAGAGCCAATCAGGCCCTGGTGGATTTGCTCAGCAAGATCGCCGAACGGAAGAAGGTTACACCCGCGCAGATCGCGCTCGCCTGGATCCTCGCCCAGAAGCCTTGGATGGTTCCAATCCCCGGCACAACGAAGTTGCACCGACTGGAAGAAAACATCGGTGCAGCTGTCATTGAACTAACATCCGACGATCTCCGGCAAATCGACAGCACTACGTCGAAGATTCCGGTGCAGGGAGCGCGGTACCCGGAGAACCTACAGAAATTGGTCAATCGCTAAGGTCGGCAGGCCTCGGGAGGAGCACGAATAAGAGGAGTGCACATGCCAACGCAGAACGATGCTTTAGAAGGCCGCCTTTCCCGATATCGCGAAATTAACATCACTGTGACCGGCAGAAAGTCAGGACGCGCCATCACAAACCCGGTCTGGTTTGTGTTCGAGGACGACAAGCTTTACCTCCTGCCGGTGCAGGGGTCGGATACACAGTGGTACAAGAACGTGCTCAAGAACCCCTCGATTCGGATCGACGCGCGGGGCGCAGAGGCTGAAGTCAAGGTTGTTCCTGTCACTGACGCCAAAGAGGTGTCGTCCGTGGTCGAGAAATTTCGTGCCAAGTACGGAGCCGGCGACGTGAAGAAGTACTATTCAAAGTTCGACGTTGCTGTTGTCGCGCGGATGCGGTGATGGCGTCGCTCTTTTCTGCCTTCATGTGGAGTTACGATTCGACTTTGTGGTAGAGGCGATAAACTTCGTCTCCGATTGCTGCAAAAGGACGAAGCGTCAACTTGTGATCGTCGCTAACTGCAAACCAGTCTTCTGAAGATTGAGAAACAGCAGTCGCAGCGAGCAATTGCGCGCGCGTGATTTTCGCAGGAATCTCGCCTACAGCAAAAAGAGCGATCGGGCCGCGAACCAGCGCCACCGTATTGCGATTCTGGTCATCGATTGCTTCCAGCCGCAATGGCATCCCGATCTCAAACTCCACGGTATCTCCGCTCCTCCAGCTGCGTTGTAGCGCAAGAAATTTACCGGGTATGAATTCGCCTTGCACTTTCTTACCGTTGAGCGATACGTGTGTCTTGGTGTCTGCCCATGCCGGAACTCGCAGGTAAACCGTAAAATTCTCCGGGCGATCCATTTCGAAATGAAGTTGCGTCAGGTTCGATGTGGGGTAACTGGTCTGCTGCGTGAGGGTGCAGCGCGTCTTATTCTGCGCCCAGGAGACCCGCGAGGGAATGAACAGGTTGACGTAAATACCGTCCGCGCCGGGGTAGTATGCGCTGATGCCGTAGTCGGCGGTCAACTGTGGGAAAGTGCCGGAGCAGCATGGCCACTTATCTTTGTAATAAACCCTTTTGCCGCTATCACTGTTGTAGTCGGAATAGTAGAAACTGGTGCCGTCGGGAAGTATTGGCTTAGCGCCCGCGACCGTGTTGTACAACACCCGCTCCATGCAGTCCCCGTAGCGTGAGTCGCGCGTCACGCGCAGTAAGTAACGAGTGATCTTGAACTGACCATAGGCCCCACACGGAGTCTCGAAGCTGGAGCGAGTCGTAGTAAGGCTGGCTGCAAGCAATCCCTTCCCGGGTTCCACGAACGCCTCATTCGGCCCCCATCCACCAGTGGCGTAGCTTTGCTCCTGCACCATGCGCAATCCGTTGGCAGCGGCGCGTAGGTACTTTTCATTTCCGAGGACCAAGTAGGCCTGCATGGCAGAACTGAAGGTGTTTACATGGCTGTAGGCATGCTTGCCGGGCAGGACATTGTGGTTCTCTGCCAGCGCGTCGTAATACTCGTGGTAGATGAAGCGCGTGGCCAGATCGCGATAGCGTTTGTCCCCACTCCGCCGATAGGCCAGAAAGAAGTTTTCCGGCAGAGTATAGGTTTCGTCCCATGTGTAAGCGATGTCCTTGTGCGGTCGGGCTTCCATCGCGGGGCGGCTCAGCGCTTTCTCTGGTAGATGAGGCAAGACCGCGTCGGTGGCGCGTTTCAGGACATCAAGCGCAATCGGATCGGCTGCGAATTCGTGAGCGTCAATCAGGCCGCAACAGGTCTTGTCGAACGTGTAGCCCGGCAGATGATAGTCAACGTAGAACTTACCCGCAGGCTCGACCGTCTCGCCAAACGCGCGAACCAGACGGTGCACTTTGGCTTGGGTGACCTTGTCTCCCGTGACGGCGTAAGCCCTCGCCAAACCGGACACATACTGGCCGAAACTGTGGCCCGGAATAAAGCCATGAAAACTCCCGCCGGGAGGATCAAAGTCGTTGCTGTTGTCATACCAGCCGCCGAGATCCGGGCCCGGAGCAGGCATTCCCCGACGTTGACGGAACGGCTTGAGCAACCCATTTTCATCCAGATTCAAGAAGACTCTGTGATTGTTGTCGAACTGCTGACGGAGTAGACCATCCAGCAATTGCACTTGCGAATATTCAAAAAGCCCGAGAGGAGGCGCCACCGCTATTTCAACGTTGGGAAGAGTCCACCCCGGCAGGGAACGCGCGGCTAACATCCCGCCCGCAGTAGCTGCGGCTGCCTTTAGAAATTGACGTCTGGAAGCAATTTTCATGATGAATCCTCCTCGATGAGCTTGAGGTCTAGCAAAAGCCTGCGTCAGCTTAGGGTATCTTTCGGCGACTCAGAGAAATGTTCTCTGAGAGGCCGCTTCGTATCTCACCACTAGTAGTAGCTGCCGGTCAATCCGGCGATCACAGGTGTCGTCCGTGGTCGAGAAATTCCACGCCAAGTATGGGGACAACGGCGTGAAGCTATATTCAAAGCTCGACGTTGCCGTTCTCGTCCAGACGGCATGAGCGCCATAATGATTGTCAAAGAGGTATTCTCGAAGGCATGAAGACCAACGGCAAAGTGCTGTCTCTGCGGCAGGTAGGTAACGGAGCGGATCCAAGTGAACCAGATACAGCCAAACTGGCCCGCCTCATTACCGCCTACGCCCCGCACGACGGCAGTTTCGACCTGTGCATCCCTGGTCTACACGCCAGTCGCTTTTCACGAGTCAACAGGGAGTGTGTGCATGCG
>Ga0137409_10000415_pt1 | contig 46168 bp, 40 predicted proteins | sample CZODoug1_16funga_FD_122059 | JGI IMG/M metagenome (GOLD analysis project Ga0137409, IMG submission 122059) | Vadose zone soil fungal communities from Angelo Coast Range Reserve, California, USA - CZODoug1_16fungal (Hybrid Assembly) | ecosystem: Environmental > Terrestrial > Soil > Vadose zone...
ATCATCGGGTGCGGGATACCTGCTCGATGGTACGTATCAGCGAAATTCACGCCGACGGCCGTGCTGCGAAGACGTACTTGGCCACGCTCGGGAGACCCGACCTTGATCTCCTCCCACACGAAGTTGTCGGGTGCGCCTTTCTTGTGGATTACCGCCGCCATTCCCATGATGTGTTCTTCCTGTTGTTAAGCATCGTTGCAACGTTCCACACGGAGGGGTCTCAGATGCTCTCGACGATTACGATCTCTAACTCGCTCGCGCCGTCCTTCCTGCGTTGCGCCGCGGCCTCAAGGTACTCGGCCGATTCATGGCAGGCGATCGCCTTCTAACCGTGGCACCCTTGGCATTGTTGCTGCGAGGTTCGCAATTGTCTCGGGCGAACAGTTCGGCACACACCGAACTGTTTTTGATTGATATGCTTCCGGTATCAGTGATAGGGTTGAAGATGGTCGCGGCGGAAAATCTAAATCTGGTGGAAGTGGCCGCGCTCGTGGGTGACACTGCGCGAGCGACGATGCTTAGCGCCCTTATGGGCGGCCGGTCGCTGACGGCTAAAGAGCTTGCCTACTACGCCAATGTCGCTCGATCGACGGCGAGCGGCCACCTGAGCAAGCTGGTTGCCGCGCGGCTTTTGACTGTTATTCGCGAGCGCCGCTTCAGCTATTATCGGATCGCGTCCCCGCTGGTCGCGTCAATGCTGGAGAGCATCAAGGTCGTCGCCGCGATAGAGTTGCCACCCCGCCGTCAGCCGGGGGCAGCAAACGACGATGCACTGCGTTTTGCCCGAAGTTGCTACGATCACCTGGCTGGCCAGGTAGGAGTCGCTGTTACCGATACACTTGTGGCGATGGGGCACATCGTACTCACCGATGAAGGCGGTGAGGTGACGTCTTCGGGCGGGCGTTTCCTTTCCGCGTGGGGCGTTGATCTGATGCCGCGGAGTCGGCGGATTTTCTGCCAGCCTTGTCTCGACTGGAGCGAGCGTCGTTATCACCTCAAGGGACTCGTCGGAGCTCGGATTCTGGATCGTCTATTGGACCTCGGATGGCTCAAATGTGTGTCGGGTAGCCGTGCACTCCAACTAACGTCGTCTGGAAGGGCGGGCTTGTCCGAAATCTTCCAGATCGAGATCAACAACGGGGGGTGTGCCAACCGGTTGACTATGCGACCGACGACGGCTGACAGCTTAGGCTGAGCGAAGCGTCATCTCGCGCAAATGCTGTAGGGCACCGCTTCCACTTTTCGACGTCCGCCGGCGCGTGTTTCGACAAGACTACCGGCGAGGTCTGGTCGTACGCCCGCAAGATTCGTGAGCAAACGAATGTCCGCTCCTGGCCGAAAGCCGATTTACCTGATATCCAGAAGGAGAAATCACCATTACCCTTCCAATGACCCCCACTATCACCGCTTTTGAACGGTCGCCCGATCGCGGCAGGGGACTGGCGCGTGACATGCGCGTTCGCTGGGCGCTTGAAGAAGTGGGCCAGCCTTACGACGTTCGTCTTCTTTCGTTCAGTGAGATGAAGGAATCCGCGCATCGTATGCTTCATCCTTTCGGGCAGATTCCGACCTATGAAGAAGGCGATCTCGCCCTCTTCGAGACGGGGGCGATCGTATTCCATATCGCGGAGCGCCATGCGGGGCTGCTGCCAGATGATGCGAATGCCCGGGCGCGCGCGATCACATGGATGTTTGCCGCGCTTAACACGGTGGAGCCGCCGATCCTTGATCGCGAAATCGCCACGCTCGTGGAGCACGACAAGACCTGGTATGAGGAGCGCCTCCCTATCCTCGAGGATCGCGTCCGTGTACGGCTGGGCGAACTTTCCAGTCGGCTTGGCGATGCCGACTGGCTCGACGATGCGTTCAGCGCCGGTGACCTACTGATGGTGACGGTGCTGCGCAGGTTGAACGGATCGGGAATACTGGAGAAATATCCGAACCTCTCCGCCTATGTCGCCCGTGGCGAAGCGCGGCCCGCCTACAAGCGGGCTTTCGACGATCAATTGGCGGTTTTCACTGGCAAGCCACCGACCGGCTGATAAACGTCCGCTCTGGGCTCGAGGCGGTCATCGCGTTACCCCGAAATGTAATAGGTCCTGACCCTAAGGAGGTGTGCGTGCATGATTATCTGTGCCTCGACCTATCTTGCTTACACGAACGCGGGTAAGAGTTCCTAGGGGTAGCCTCTATTTGCTGTACGCGATGCGCGCGCCGGAGCCGGGTGGTACAGCCGCGGAGCGTCTGCGTGGTCATCGGCCCCTTCATCGGGTGTAAATCGTCCGCTTTGCCGCTACCGTTCCACGTCACATTGCGGCCCGGTTCTCCGGGCTCCACTCGATGAAGAAAAACTAAATCGACTTCAACATCTTCTGTTTGTTCCGAGGAGGTCCCTGGGAGCACAGTGTCACTCGCCCGGACGAATGAGGCCATCGACCATTCTACTCCCGGGCGGAGACGTGTATGAGTATTCGCAAGCAGTCACTCTTTCAAGGCGTCCTCGCACGAATCAGTCTCGGAACTGCACAAACGTCGCACGTAGCGAAAAGAAAGCCATCATGAACACATCAGCCATCGGACAATTGCCGCGTGTCGAGGCGGCGCTGAGCTACCTCGAGCCGATGAGCGGCAAGCCGCGCTCGCTGGAATATGCGCCGCCCCCGGGCGTACTGCGAACGACGGCCGTCCACCGGGATCACACGGTCACCATCCGCGATGTTCGCCCGTTGGCGTCGGCTCTCTCACTGGACCGTGAGGGATTTCAACTCGTCACTGCCGCGAGCAGCGTCGGGAATTTCTACGATCAAGAAGCGGTTCAGACCCGCTACTACGCCGAAGCCGTGTCATTGCTCGAGGCATTGACCGCTGCATCCCGAGTGGTCGTTTTCGACCATACGATTCGTCGTCGCATTCCGGGCGCGACTGACAGAACCACGGGGATTCCGCGCCAGCCCGTGCCCCGCGTCCACAATGACTACACCGTGAAATCCGGTCCGCAGCGAGTCCGTGACCTACTCGGCGAGGACGCGAGCGATCTGCTGCGCAGGCGCTTTTCCGTGGTCAACGTCTGGCGGCCCATCCGCGGGCCAGTACAAGATGCACCGCTGGCGGTCGCCGATGCTCAAAGCGTCGACGGTGACGATCTCGTCGCGACAGATCTCATCTATCCGGACCGTACCGGCGAGATCTACTACGTGAAGTACAATCCATCTCATCGCTGGTTCTACGCCTCCGCCATGCGCCAGGACGAAGTGATGCTGATCAAGTGCTTCGATTCAGCCGATGATGGGCGTGCACGTTTCGTACCGCATTCGGCATTCGTGGATCCAACCACGTCCGCCGGCGCGTTGCCCCGCGAAAGCATCGAGTTGCGAACACTGGTGTTCTACGAGGAGTGAGATGCCCTATTCGGCAGTGCTTTCACCGAACGCTGGATAGTGCGCGTCCGTACCGGTGAAAGGGCGGGAGCGGCTGGTGATGTTCCCGTGCGACCGGCCTATCCTTGTCTGCGGTGCAATTGGCATTGTCTTCACAGCTGCGCGATATGGACGATTCCACGCCGAATGAGATAGACGTCCGAACGCTGACGACGCATCAGGTGACGCCTGACGGAAGTGTCATTTGCCTGAACATCGAGAATTCGGGCGGGCAGCCGATCGCATTGAGGTTGCCGAGCTTCTGCGTCGAGCAACTCTTGATGACCTTGCCCCATCTGCTGTCTAAAGCGCTACAGGCGCGGTACGGGGACGAATCGATGCGAGTAGTCTTCCCTCTCGGCAACTGGCGCCTCGAAGCGGCGGAAGGATCGAAAGACTTCATCCTTACGATGAGCACATCAGACGGATTTGAAGTTGCGTTTGTCCTGAGCGCGCCCACCATTGCGCGGATGACGTCTGCAATGAAAGACCGGGCGTCCACCGGCACGACTCACCCCCGACATTGAGAGGTGTCAGGGGCGTGCGTTCCTCACAGCACCCCCTGGTCAGGCTTTCAGCGTCGGCCTGGACGGCGGAGCCCGCGGTGCTGCGGGCTATTCGGCGTGCATCGATCTTGCGATGACGTCGAGGAGCTCATCGTTACGGTCTTCGCTCAGCTCCCAGAACATCATACCGCCGAGGTGATGCGCCTTGACGTACTGCGCCTTGATCGTGATCGACTGCGGATCGTCGTAGGTGATGAAGGTTCTCGAGGCACTGTTCCACAAATAGGGCGACTTTGCGCGATCGTCCCAGTAGCGGATGAAACCCGGTCTGCCGATGAACTTGGCCGCGAGTTCAGAATAGTCGTGGGCACCTTCGAATCGCTCGTAGGGTTGCCTGAGCCCGTGATCGATGGGCTTCACGCCCGTGAAGCCTCGGCCGTAAAACGCCACGCCGAGGACGAGTTTGTCGGAAGGAATACCGGCCGCCAGATGCTGTTTGACCGAGGCATCGGCATATCGATCGGTGGGCAATGCCGTCGCCGTCCCGTACAGTCCCGCGTGATGACCCGTCGTCGGCGTCAGGCTGTTGAAGAAGTCGTAGCTCATCACGTTGATCCAGTCGAGATACACGTGGAGCTTATCCATTTCGCTGTGATCGAAATATTCGCGGTCCGCGGATGCGATGGTCAGCGTATACCGGCCGCCGCCGGTGCGGCCCTGAGCGGCGCTCGCCGCGTCCAGCTTGTCGCGCAGCACCTGGAGCAGCCGGGTGAAATTCTGCCGGTCTTCGGCGCGGTATTTGATGCCGGCAACACCCTGCCCCGGGTATTCCCAGTCGATATCGATTCCGTCCGCGGAGAATTGGCGAAGCAACTCGACAGCACTGTCTGCGAACAGGGCACGTGAAGCATCCGTGAGCGCCGCATCGGAGAAGCCATCCGCCATCCACCCTCCGATGGAAACGATAACCTTGAGCCGTGGATTCGTCTTCTTCAGCGCGACCAGACGCACGAGACTGGCTTCGCCATCAGACACCACCGCCCGACCCGCCGGTGTGATCCGCGCAAACGCAAAGTTTATGTGCGTGAGCTTCTCGGGATGTATCACCGCGGGAGTTGACCAGCCCGCGACGTAGGCCACGATTCGATACGGGTCAGTCGCCGGCGCGGTTTTCCCGATCTCGGCTCCCAGAACTCCTCGTGTAAGGCCCGGCGTGCAAATGAGAACGCAAAGAAGAAGCGATGTGCAATGTTTCACGGCGACTCACGGTGCCCCAACCCAAACCCTATCATGAAGCAAATTCTGCGGCGGCGGGCGGATGGTTCGCGACGCATCTGCGGATCTCGCGCCTTTGTACGTCTTACTGTTTCTGGGGTCGACTTACCGCACAGGGACAGGGCAAACCGGATTGCGATTGACAGCCGATGCCATGAGTCGATATTCTGACCTCGCGCCAATTTGATTCTCAGCTTGCGGGCGCTCTATAAATTCTGCTAAAGCGAATGGCCGAGGGTTCCCCTTTGGCTGCTCCCGCAAGCCCGATCAGTTGGCGCCTTTGCAATCATCAAAGGTGCCTCATGCCCGCGGTTGAAGTCTTGAAATTCGGCAGTTCCGTATTGCGCAGTCCCGGCGATCTGCATGTCGCCGTGGACGAGATCTACCGGCGTTGGCGCCTGGGGTTTCGGGTGCTGGCGGTGGTATCGGCCTTCGAGGGCGTTACGGACATCCTCATGGCAAGGGTCACTGGCGCGCTCGGGTCCGGCGGAGCCGAGGCGACTGCGGCGTACGTGGCAACCGGTGAACAGCAGACGGCCGCGCTCCTGTTGGGATCCTTGCATCATTACGGACTGCCTGCCCGCACGGTGCATCCACACGATATCGGGCTCGTGGCCGAGGGCCCGCTGCTGGAGAGCATGCCGGTGCGCGTGGAGACGGCCGCGTTTGAACGGCTCTGGCAACAAAGCCCCATCCTGATTCTGCCGGGTTTTTACGGCATCGACTCGAATGGCCGAATCGCACTCTTCGGGCGTGGCGGCTCGGACATGTCGGCGCTGTTTCTGGCCTCTGCGCTCGGGGGAAGCTGCCGACTACTGAAGGATGTCAACGGCGTGTTCGACGCCGATCCCGCGCGCAACCGCCTGGCACATCGATTTTCCGTGCTGTCATGGGGCACAGCTCTCGAGGTTGCAGGCCCCCTCATTCAACCGAAGGCGCTGCGCTATGCACAAGGCAAGGCACTTTCCTTCGAGGTCGGGCGACCCAATGAGGCGGCCTGCACTGTCGTGGGTAGAGCCCAGGACGAGTGGGCGGTTCCGGCACCCGATGCCGAACCGTTGCGTGTCGTGCTGGTTGGCTGCGGTGTGGTCGGACGCGGTGTCTACGAGACCATTCGCCGCTACCGCGAGACGTTCGAACTGAGTCGCGTGCTGGTGCGCGATATCGCAAAATACCCCGATATTGAGCATGTCACCATGGACCCCTCGTGCGTGATCGACGATGAGGTGGATGTGGTCATCGTCTGCTATCCAGGCGCGACGTATGCTTATTCGTTCATGAGCGCCGCCTTGAACGCCGGCAAATTCGTGATCACGCCGAACAAAGCAGCCATCGCCGCTCATGGCACGGCGCTGGCGCGCTACGCTCGCGGCCCGGGCAAGCGGTTGTGGTACTCGGCGGCCGTGGGCGGCGCCCTGCCCGCGCTCGAAACCCTCGCGAGCCTTACAACTCCCGTGCGCGAGATTCGGGGGATCGTGAACGGCACGAGCGGTGTGGTGCTCGAGGCCTGGTCGCAAGGCAAGACACGGCAGGATGCGATCGTGGAAGCGCAGGCCGCCGGCTTCGCGGAACTCGACCCGACGCGCGATCTCTCCGGTCTGGATTCGGCGGATAAGCTCGCGCTCCTCATTGAAGCGGCATTCGCGGAGTGGATCGATCCCACCCGAATCGCGATCCGAGGAATCGAGTCGATCTCAGATCCCAATGGCTACAAGCTGGTTGCGCGCGCCACGAAGAACGCCGAAGGCATCAGCGCCTCGGTCGCGCCCGAGGCGCCGCCGCCGGGAAGCTTCTTGGGTCAAGCACGCGGCCCCGAGAATCGTCTCGAGATCGAACTCGAGTCCGGCGAGATCATCCGATTGCGCGCGCAGGGCGCGGGCCGCTGGCCCACGACCGCGTCGGTGATGGGCGATCTGCATGAAATAGCCCGGCTCGTCGACACCGGGCGCGATACGCACACCACTGCCGTGGCCCAGGGTGCGTCGGCTTGACGGACATCCACTGCGATCGCGACGGACACCCGCAGGAGTAACAGCGCAAGCCCGGGCCAGCCAGGCGGAAACATGGAGAACAGCCTCTGCACGATCGGGAGGGTGCCTTTCCTCCGGATTGGGGCGTAGCCTATAGAGGGGCAGCGCACTCTGCCCTTTTCGGGAGATTCGTGCGGCACCCAAGGAGGCTGAAGCTGCGCACTCTGAAGCGGGGAATTCTGGATGTCTGAATGTGGCAGCAGTTGACTTTCGCGCGCCGAGTCTCCGTGGCGTTGCGCGCCGAGGTTAGCCGCACCTAACAACTTCTAGCAACGCCTAACGCGCCACGAAGAGTTGGGTGGTCAATAATCGAAACGAAATGACGTAATCCTTCAAGTGGACTTCTGGAAAGACACAATCGGAGGAATCACATATGAGCACTCCAAATTCAAGAGCGACAGACTCAGAGCTCGAGCCCATTGGGCCCCCAGCACGCCACGGAGACGACAGTGTGAACGTCCGACCACTCGGCTCAACTCGGAAGTCGTCAACCGATCGCGGTGACTCGGGTTTGATGATCGCGGTTCAGGCGCGTGACCGACCGGCGTTCGAAAAACTGTACTTTGGTTACTACTATCGTCTGGTTCGCTTCCTGGCGCGATTCACAAAGCGCCACGAAAATATCGAAGAAATTATCAACGATACTTTCATGGCTGTTTGGATGGGAGCAAAGGATTTTCGGTACGAATCCAAAGTGTCCACCTGGATATTCGGGATAGCCTACCGCACTGCGATGAAGCAGCTGAGACGACAGCGGCATGTTTCGTCCTTGGAGTCCGTCGGCGACTTGCGGGAGAGCGCCGACCCCAGCGCAGAAATTGACACCCAGGATTGGCTATCCTGCGTTTTAGGTCGCCTTCCGCTAGAGCAACGCACAATACTGACGCTTGCCTACCAGATGGGCTATTCCGTGAAGGAGATAGCGCGCATTACCGAATCGCCGATCGGCACGGTCAAATCGCGTATGTTTCATGCTCGGATAAAACTGCACGAATACGCACTGGAACTCAACAGCTGAGAGCGACGTCAAGCGTCCTGAGCCCAGGACACGCTCTTGTCGGCACCGGGTGGCACTACGCTGTTTCCAGCGCGACCCTGCGTGTCGGCGTGGTCACCCGGCGAGTAACCGAAGCGACGGCGAAATCGTCTTGCGAAGTGCGTGTAGTCGCGAAAGCCGCAGGCGTAGGCGATCGCGCTGATCGGCTCGTCGATGCTCAACAGCTTGCGGCGGTCGAGCAGGCGCGCGGCCTGGTTCAGCCGCAGCGAATAGATGAATTCGGTGCAGGTAAAGCCGCGCTGCGTAAAGAGCTTCTGCAGGTAGCGTAACGAGATCCCGGTTGCGGAGGCCGCTTCCGGCGGGCCAAAATCCGGGTCGGCGAAGCGATCCTTGATGAGGCGGCGGATACGCATGAACAATTTGCTCGCCGGACCCGACGACGGCGACGGCGACTCGGGCGGTGCAAACAGGGCGCCGAGCAGGTTATACACGGCCAGCTGCATGTAGGAATCGACCGGAGGGCACGCCGAGGCTCCCCCGTTCAGGGCCTCGAGAACCACCTCGTACAGTAAGCGCCCGGCCGCGGTGCCGCTGCGCCTGAAAGCTCCCCCTTGCGGCTCGAATCCGAGATGGGAAACCAGCGACTGGCGCGGGAGATTCAGCGACAGCCGCCGCACGCTCCCGCCCTCGGAGACGCAGGTGACGGGTCGGGCCACATCGATGAGCGCGATATCGCCCACGGCGAGCTGCACGCATTGATCGTTCTGGTAGAAGGTCGATCGGCCGGCGATCTGAAACACCGCCTTGTAATGGTCCCGCGCGTCGAGGCGCACATCCCGGTCGGTGCGCTCGAACCGATGCGCATCGCAACAGATTTCCACCGCCGCCAACCCGCTCACGATCAGACGGCGCAGCCAGCCGGCAGAGGTGTCGGGCGCGACTCCCGCCAGGCTGTGCCGCCCGTACAGAGGGCGCAGCATCGCGCTCCACGCTTCGTCATTCATCGGCACGGTATCGAGAAAATCATTGCCCTGACGCATTGCTGCCTCCATCTTGACCTGTACCGGACTATGCATGGGCAGCGCTACACGGACGTTTCATGTCAAGCAGAAGAGCTACGGCGGTAACACAAACGGCGACGACAATTGTCATACAGGACGATGGTCAACACAGGCGCAGCCTCTGTCACAAACCGCAGTCGCTCAATCCAGGATGGTCGTCAGGGCGCCGGCCTAGCGGCCAAAAGAACTTGCGATCGGAGTTCCTGATCGGCAGATCGTTGATGCTCGCATAGCGGCGCATCATGAAACCGTGCTCATTGAACTCCCAGTTTTCATTGCCGTAGCTGCGGAACCATTGTCCCGAATCATCGTGCCATTCGTAGGCAAACCTCACGGCGATTCGATCTCCGGTGAAGGCCCACAACTCTTTGATCAATCGGTAGTCCAATTCCTTCGCCCACTTGCGCTGAAGGAATTGGCGCACTTGCTCGCGCCCGACCGGAAATTCGGCTCGGTTGCGCCAACGGGTGTCCTCAGTATAGACGAGCGCCACCCGGTCCGGGTCGCGCGTATTCCAAGCGTCCTCGGCCAGGCGCACCTTCAGGGCCGCGGTCTCTTGCGTAAAAGGCGGAAGCGGTGGTTTGTTATCCATGGCTGATCCTTTGGAGTTTACTAAAGATGTAGACAACTCTGTCTACGTGACCAATATAGCTCGCCGAGACAGATCTGTCTACAATGCCGGTGTGGCCAAGATTGACAATAAAGGCGGAACCAATCTTCCGGCGCGCGAGCGCATTCTGCTGACCGCGCATGATCTCTTCTATCGGGAAGGCATTCGGGCCACGGGCATCGATCGCGTGATTGCAGAAGCCGGTGTCACCAAGGTCACCTTCTATCGGCATTTCCCCAGCAAAAACACCCTCATCTGCGCATTCCTGGAGCACCGGCATCAGCGTTGGATGGCGTGGTTCATCGAGGCGCTGCAGCGCCACGGCGGCGCAAGCCGCGGCAAGCGCTTGGACGCCCTGGTACCTACTCTGGCCGAGTGGTTCCGCGACGAGAGCTTTCGCGGTTGCGCCTTCATCAACAGCGTCGGAGAGCTGGGTGGCACGCTGTCCGAAGTCGTCGAGATCGCGCGGCGCCATAAGCAGGAGATGACGAGCGCCATTGCGGGCTTGTTGCCTGCATCGACGCGCCGCAAACAGGATATGGAAGCCGTCGCTTTGGCGGTTGACGGCGCAATCGTTCGAGCGCAGTTCGATGGGACGCCTGACGCCGCGCTGAAAGCGCTATCCAGAATCTTGAGGTCGATGGCGGCGAGTAGCCGCGGGTTGATCCCGCGAAATGGCTCGAGCCCCCCGATGAAACGTGAGCAAATCGTTATCGCACGCAGGCGCGGCTCATAAGTCTCGACAGCACAAGTGGATTGCGTCGCGCATTTTTTCCGAGAATTCTTGCCGCGAAGCGAGACTATGTTTCCAAGTCATTCCACATGCGCAAAGCATGTCGGCAATGGTCGCAGCACGTTTATCAGCGCCCTTTGTCTTCCTCGCAGACCGCCCCAGAATGGCTTTCTCGAGCTTCTTTTGAAACGAAGAGCGGCTTTTTCCAACAGCGTCGCCGAGCACGCGCTCACATTGAGCCAAAAGATCAGACGCTTCGGAATCAAGTAGTCCGACATGACGGCCAAACCACTCATCTAATGCTTTAAACAGCTTTTCTTCGAGCATTAGGCGGTCATCATCCAATATTCGATTTGCGGCTTGCAGCCCATCGTCCAAGGCTTTTTGAATTGAAGCGCTAAAGATCGCGTCTTTATCTTTAAAATGAAGATAAATCCCCTGACGTGAGATGCCCGCCGCTTTCGCGATATCCTCGACGGACGTCTTTCTGAAGCCATGCCGAACAAAGACGGTCAGGGCTGTCTCGAGAACGTGTGCCTGCCTTGCCGATTCCTTCCCATCCATCGCCGGCAGGTTGACGTATTCGTCAACCAACGTCAACTTTGTGAAGTTCGGCTTTACATTTCATACATTATTTGACAAGCTAGTACAGAGAGTTCGGGAATAATCTGGAGAGATAAACATGCGGTATTACTTGCTTGGTAAAAGCGGTCTGCGCGTTTCTGAATTAGCTCTCGGCGCAATGAGCTTTGGTACGGACTGGGGCTGGGGAAGCGAAATTAACGAAGCCCGCAAGATGCTCGATCTTTATATCGATAGCGGCGGAAACTTTGTTGATACCGCTAACTGCTACACCAATGGTTCGTCCGAAAGGATGCTGGGAGAATTTCTTGGGGAGAAGCGCCAGCAAATCGTTCTTTCCACCAAGTACACGATCAGTACTCATCCTGGCGACCCTAATGGCGGCGGCAACCATCGTAAGAGCATGGCTCGTTCGGTTGAAACAAGTCTTCAAAGACTCAAGACGGATTACATTGACCTGCTCTACTTGCACATCTGGGATGGTACGACACCCGTCGAGGAAATCTTGCGAGCGATGGACGACCTTGTCCGCGCGGGAAAGGTTCTATACGTGGGAATGTCGGATACTCCTGCGTGGCAAATCTCGAGAATGCAAGCCATCGCCGATCTTCGCGGATGGTCTCCGCTCGTAGCGCTCCAAATAGAATACAATCTCATCGAGCGAACCACTGAACGAGAACTGATTCCCATGGCCAATGAAATGGGACTCGGAGTAGTTCCATTCTCTCCGCTTGCAAACGGGCTTTTATCTGGAAAGTACTCTAGAGAAGAGTGCCTCAATGAGTCTGGATCGACTGGGTTTCAGGGTTCTAGAAAAAGTGGCATTGAATCTCTAGGCAAATTTACGGAACGAAACATGGAGATCGTGGACGAAGTAAAGAAAGTGGCCTCTGAAGTTCAAAAGTCTCCCGCGCAAGTAGCGCTGGCCTGGCTCCTCTCCAAGTCGACGGTGACATCCGTTCTTTTGGGCGCAAGTAAGCTTGAGCAACTAGAGAATAACTTGGGCTCTTTGAATACACCTCTCAGCCCCGATCAGATCAAGCGGCTGGACGCCATAAGCCGTGTCGACATGGGCTTCCCGCATGAGCATCTGGCGAACCCAATGATTAAGCAGATGATCTTCGGCGGAGTTGAAGTCCATCGTAGATAGCTCTGCGCCCCATCACTCGGCCGGCACGTGGACCGCTTGACGGATCTCCACCGGCGGAACCAGTACAGCGAGAAATACGATCGTGAGCGAAATCAGCAGCATTGCCCAGAAGGTGAGATTCAGTGCTTGCTGGAGCGCCGAACCGATACCTGTATCCACGGCCATGCTGCCGGCCGGCGCTTGGAGAAGCAACCGAAGCTGATCCGAGGTAACGGATTTGCCATTGTTGACGTGAGTCAGGCCATAGTTGAGGACGGCGCCGAGCGCCGTCGCACCCAGCGTGCTGCCGAGGTTGCGTGCGAACAGGTTGGAGGCTGTAGCGCTGCCGCGCTGCGACCAATCGACGAGCTCTTGAATGAGAACGAGTGAGCTCACGCTGATCAGGCCCATGCCGAAGCCCATTACCAAGGATCCAAGAGCGGCGGTGACCGGGGAACTCTGTGGCGTCAAAAGCACGAACACGACCGTTCCGGTCGGGACGAGCACAGCGCCCGCGACCAGGATCTGCCGCAGACCAATCGATGAAAGCTCCGCGCCCCCAGCGTGGCGCCGGCCGGCCATCCAACCAGCATCATCGTCAGAGCGAGGCCGGCGACCACTGGTGATCGGTGCAGCACGCCTTGCACATACATGGGTAGGAACGTCGTCAGTCCGATGAGCGTCATACTGGCCAGCACCCCAACGCTGTTCGCGGCGGCGATCGGGCGGCGGCCCCAGAGGGCAAAGGAAATCATTGGATCGGCGGCCCGCCGCTCCTGTGCTATGAAGAGAACCAGGGACAAGCAGAATACGCCGCCCGCCACCAGAGCCGGCGTGTCATCGGAGGTTCCGGCTTCCGTCAGCGCAATCAACAGCGACGCGACAGCAACCGAAAACAAAGCGGCACCCAGGATGTCGATCGAGCGGCGTTCGCGCTTCGCGTGCTCGTGAAAGAAGAGGATAAAACCGACTGCCGCGGCAACACCGATCGGCACGTTAATCCAGAAAATCCACGGCCAGGACCAGTCGCGGATGATGAAGCCCCCGGCGATCGGTCCCAGTACTGCGGAGATCGCCCACACACTGGCAAGATAGCCCTGGATTTTGCCCCTCTCTCTCGCCGGGTAGAGATCGGCGACGATCGTGATCGCCACCGGCTGCACAGCACCGGCTCCGACGCCCTGAATGAGCCGAAAAACGACCATGATCATCATCGATCCGGCAAAACCGGCGAGGATCGATCCGATGAGAAAGATGGCAATCCCCACGAGCATCATGGGCTTCCGGCCATAGACATCGGCAAGCTTTCCGAACACCACCGTCATGGCGGCCTGGGTCAGCAGGAACGATGAGAAGACCCAGCTGTAAAGATGCAAGCCTCCCAACTGCGCCACGATCTGGGGCATGGCGGTCGACACGATCGTCGCCTCGATGGAGATCATGAACATGGACATCATTACCGACGCGATGACGAGCGATCGAGCTGATTTGGGTTCTTGAGGCAATTATCGATTCCTGACTAATTCGGTGATGATCCCGATCATCGATCAGAGCCGCAAGCTTGTGGTCGGCAAGCGCCTCCTCAACGCAGGATTACGTAAATCTCAAGTATTTGTTTTTATTACCTTTTCAGTCCAATCGTTCGAGATTCGGGAGCCGCAGGTTCAAATGCTGTCCCACATCGGCCCCCTCACGTCGCTTGCCCTTCTGTTAGCCGCGCCATCGAAGTGGGGGTCTAAAGGTCACACGGCGGTCTTGCCCTCGTTGACGTGGACGATCTCCCCGGCTGTAAGCTGATGACGTGAAGGACATTTTCGCACTGAGACTCTATACGCGGGTTGCGCGGCTGGGCAGCTTCTCCGCTGCCGCGCGCGAGTGCGGGTTGTCGCAATCCCAAGCTTCCCGGATCGTCGCCGATCTCGAGGCGGACCTGGGTACGCGGCGAACCGCTGCGAGCAGCAACACAGTCGCGCCGCAGTGCACCCCGGAAACCGGGGTACGCTCATTGGCGCACCCGACGAAGTGGGCCAGACGCAGATCGTCCCACGTGGTACTCGCTATGTGACCGGCGAACGCTGCACGTGGCTTGTCGCGCGCTGCCACGCGACCTGCGCTATCTTAGCCACCGCCCGACCTTGCATGGGATCCCCAAAAAATGCTGACCACGCTCCTTGAGCCTGACCTGCGAGCGATCCGATAAAGACCGTACTCCAACCTGAAACATGCCACACAGGAACGCATCAGTCGCGGTAATCGGAGCCGGTGACTACATCGGTGCTGCGATTGTCCGGAAATTCGCCTCCGAGGGGTTTGCCGTGTTCGCCGGACGCCGCAATGGGGACAAACTTGCACCGCTCGTCGCCGAGATCGGTGCTGCGGGCGGCACGGCGTTCGGGCGAACTCTCGACGCACGAGTCTCGGAGAACGTCACGGCCTTCTTGACGGAGGCCGAAGCATACGCGCCGCTCGACATTTGCATTTTCAATGTCGGCGCCAACGTTCAATATCCCATTTTGGAGACGACGGACCGGGTATTTCGCAAGGTGTGGGAAATGGCGTGTTGGTCTGGATTTCTCGCCGGCCGCGAGGCGGCGCGGATCATGGCGCCCCGCGAGAAAGGCGCGATCTTCTTTACCGGCGCCACCGCCGGGTTGCGCGGCGGCATCGGATACGCGGCGTTCGCCAGTGCCAAATTTGCGCTGCGCGGACTGGCGCAAGCTATGGCGCGCGAACTGGGTCCGAAGCATATTCACGTCGCCCATCTGGTCATCGACGCCGGAGTCGATACGGAATTCGTGCGCGGGCTCATTGCCAAGCGTGAAGGTCAGGAAGCACTCGACAATCTCGATCCTGGCCGGTTGATGACCCCCGCGTCGGTTGCCGATGCCTATTGGGCGCTGTATCGGCAATCGCCCGATTCTTGGACGTTCGAGCAGGAAATCCGTCCATTCGGAGAAAAATGGTGAGCAACCTGCCGCAGGTCCAGTTTCTGTTTGATTTCGGAAGTCCCAATGCATTTTTGTGCCACCGAGTGATTCCCGCGATCGAGGCGCGGACCGGTGTGCGGTTCGACTATGTGCCGGTGCTGTTAGGAGGGATTTTCAAGGCGACCGGCAATCAATCGCCCGCCACAGCCTTTGCGAATATTCGCAACAAGCCCGAGTACGAGCGCTTAGAGATTGAGCGCTTCGTGCGGAAGCACGGGATCAAGGGGTTTGGGTACTCTCCATTTTTCCCCGTCAATACGCTGGCGCTCATGCGTGGCGCGATCGCAGCGCGCACGCTCGGTGTGTTCGACCGATATGTCGACGAGGTATTCCGCCACATGTGGGTCGATCACAAGAAGTTGGACGATCCGGCCGTCCTAGCCGCCGCGCTCACCGAGTCGGGGTTCGATGCCAAACGGTTGATAGACGCATCCAGTACCCCGGCCGTGAAGGCGGAGCTGATCGCCAACACTGAGCGGGCGGTGGAACGGGGAGCGTTTGGTGCCCCGACTTTCTTCATCGATGGTGAATTATGGTTCGGCAAGGATCGTTTAAATGACGTCGAGCAGGCGATCGTGACCAGGTTGAGTGCCGCAAAGTGACTTGCACGTATTGCGGATGCTATCGAACGGGTCGCGTGAAGTGAGCAGGTCGAGTCGCTGCTTAATCGCCACCAGATCTAACCGAGCCTTCCGCGCCTACTGCTAAAACAGCTCACCATCGCAAAGTCCAATATATTGGACTTTTCCGAATTAGTCCAATATATTGGACCCATGAATCTACAGGCTATTGGCCGTCTCATCGCGGAACAGCGCCGCGCCAAGGGCCTTACGCTCACTCAACTTGCCTCTCGAGCGGAGGTGGGCCGCTCAACGGTCGCAGCCCTCGAGGCTGGCAAACTATCCGAACTTGGATTGCAACGCGTGAGCCGCCTGTGTGCCGCTGTCGATTTGGTGCTTGACGTTCGTCCGGTTGAACTCAAGGAGCCACTGATGGCGCATCGGCATCTGTCGGAGATTGCCGGCCGCGAACTTACCAAGGCCGCCATCGATGACATCATTACCCGGGGCAACATCGGTACGTGGCGTAAACTCGTCCAAGCGGTGAACACCGATACTACCGGTCGCGTCGCCCGTCGAGTCAGTGACTTGGCGTGCACTTTAGGTAAGCGTGACCCGAAGGCACGCGCTTTTGCATCGCTCTTGCGCAGGCTTCGCCGTACCGCGGGCGATGCGGCTGTCAAGTGAGTAAACGAGCGGGCATTCCTGATTGGGAAGCTCTACTGGCGCATGCGGCGCTGCTGCAGACGAAAATTCCCGCAGCGATACTTGTGGGTGGGACGGCTGCGGCCGTGCATGCGCGGCATCGTTTTTCCTTCGATCATGATCATATAGTTCAGAATCTCGCGAAGCACTACGATGCTGCGATCGTCGCGTTGGAATCCATCGCCGGCTGGCGCACGCACCGTCGCGTGAAAGGTAAGATGGTGTTAGGCGACGTCGGTAGTATTGCCGCCGGAAACGCCGCAGTTTCCGCCGCGATATAGGCCGGGTGAGCGATCGATCCTACGCCGGCATTCTGGCGTTCGAGTTGCATGTCGAGCCAATCGCGGCTGACACACGCGTCCGCATCAGTGTCAGCCAACAAAATGGAGTGCCGTGGTTTATGGTGCAAATGTTCCAATACAGTGCCGGCGCCGATTCCACGCGCCGTTGCACCGGACTGCACGGAAACCTCTAGTAGCTCACCGAACGCTCCGACATCGTCTCGAGCTACTTTAACCGTCCTATCCCGACACGCGTCCGCCACCACGACGATCCACAACGAGTTTCGCCAACCCGCATAGCTGTTGGCCGCAAATATGCTGAGGATACATTGGGCAATGGTGTCCGCCTGGTTTCGCGCCGGTATGACGACGCCGACAGCCTCGATTACCGAAGCCATGTACAAGTCTGCAATCGGCAGTGGCCAGCGTAAGAAGACGCGCACTCATTCAAGCTGGCTGCTGAAGTGACGATCCGAATCACAACTTAGAATTGCAAGATGCACGTCAATTTATTATCAAAAATGGCTGTCTGTGTGAACTCCCCCTATCTCTTTTCGTTTGACGTCCTCCCACGCCCTAAAGGGCGGGGATTCCTTCCGCAAGACGGCGACGTCCCGCCGCGAGAATGTTCTTCGCGGCGTTGAGGTCGCGGTCGTGGGCCGCTCCGCATTCGCCACAAGTCCACGCTCTTATTCCAAGACCTGCGATACCTTGTGGGCCACTGCGCGTACGGCACGCAGAACAGGTCCGGGTCGAAAACGCTTCGTCCACTTCAGCGAACCTCACCCCTGCGAAAGCGCACTTATACCGGAGCATCGTTCGAAAAGCGGACCAGCCCGCATCGAGCACCGATTTTGCATGCGGTGTCTTCGCGAGCGCCGAGGAAGCTACATTGCCGACAAAAATCGCGTCGTGCTCGCGCACCAGATGCGTCGAGAATTGATGCAGGCAGTCCTTCCTGCGATTGGCAATTTTGGCATGGATCGAGCGTACACGGCTCTGCTTGCCCGCGCGCTGCGCGATGGCGAGCTTCGCCTCCAAGCCGCGATAGAATCGCGGGGCCGAGAGTCTCTCCCCGGCGCTGGTGGTCACTAACTCCTTGAGCCCCAGGTCGAGACCCACCTCGCGCCGCGCCGATCGGTCAGCGCGCTGCTCCACCGGCACGGCGACGCAGGCATTCAAGTACCAGCGACCGCGAGCATCTTCGCAGAAGCTGCCCGCCCGAATCCGATACCTCTGCAGACCGTAGCTATCCCATAATGAGAGCCAACGGCCGGCGAACCGGATCTGCCCATGAGCGGCCTGGATCGCCACCGCCTTGAACGGAATCCACCCCAGACTGCGACGGCTGCCGGTGGACCGACGCCATCTCAGCCGCACCTTCCTGAATTGCTTGCGTCGCCTTGCGTATTCCTCTGCGATGGCCTGCACGGTCTGAGAGTGCAGATGCAGCCCTTCTTGGGTCGCGCCGCGGGTGAACCTCGCAAAATCATATCCTGAGAGAAACCGCCGCTCGCGATTGAACATCGTGAGTTGCAGTTCGTTGCAATAGTTCCAGACGAAGTTCACCTCGCGGGCGAGTGCGCCCAAGAGCTTCGCGTGCTTGTCCTTGAGCCGCAGCCTCAAGACTTTGGTCTGGGTGGCAGAGCCGTCGTTCATCGACTTTTCTCGGTGGCGAGGGGCTGTTATTATATACAGGTCGTACGCCTGCTGAGTATTCTGTGTGAATGTGCAGAAATAGCGCCCCCGGCTGTGAGCATCGATTTCAGAATCTGGCACCCAGCAACGCCGCTCTGTGCTCCCAGAGTGCGCCTGATATCCTCGGCCTTAAGGCCGAGGTCTTACGGCGCAATAGGATAAAAAGCACCCAAAGCACCATAATCATATCTGTGTAGAATGAATGGCTTAGCGCGTCGTCCTTCGCGAGCGTGGAGGCAAGACTTACGATGACTGAGGTCTGGACGAAGTGGGAAGGCCAGGTCATCAACGGGGCCTTTCCCCTGGTCCGCGTTCTGAGCACCTCGGACCTTAGCGCAGTGTTCCTTACCGAATACAAGGCACAGAACCTTCCCAGCGCCGCGCTCAAATTGATCCCGGTCATTCCGACTCTGGCGCAGACGCAACTCGCGCACTGGACGACAGCCGCCGCCCTCTCCCATCCTCACCTGATTCGACTTCTCGAGGTGGGCCGCTGCGAGATCGAAGGTCGCCCATTTCTCTTCGTCGTGATGGAATACGCCGAACAGACTCTCTCGCAGATTCTTCCTCGACGAGCCCTGACTCCCGAGGAAGTGCGGGAGATGCTACGTCCGACGCTGAACGCCTTGGCCTTCCTTCACGGCAAGAACCTGGTGCAGGGCCGGCTGAAGCCATCCAACATTCTGGTCGTCGACGATCAACTGAAACTGGCGAGCGATACCATCCGGCCCGTCGGTGAGTCCTCGGCAAGTATCGCGAAGTCTTCCGTGTACGATCCGCCGGAAGCAAAAGACGGCAGTTTTTCCACAGCCGGTGATATATGGAGTCTCGGCATAATCATGGTGGAGGCTCTCACTCAGCACCCTCCCTCGTGGCCCGACAATAAATCCGACACTCCCTCCTTCCCCGCCGCTCTTCCTGCAACGTTCGCGGAGATCGCGCGGCAATGCTTGAATCGCGATCCCGCCAAACGTCCGACCGTCGCCGAGGTGGAGGCCAAGATCGAACCGGCGCCACAATCGCCGGGCATTTCGGTGCCTCAACCGCCCGTTTCGCCAGCTCAGCCGCCCGTTTCGGCGCCTGAACCACTCGTGTCGATACCGCAGCCAGTCAGGTCGATTCCACAGTCTCCCGCAGGCAAGGTGCCGGGTAGATCCACGCCTCCCGAAGAGTCGCCGAAACAGCGTTTCATCCTGCCGATCACAGTGCTTCTCATCGTGGCGCTCACAGTTTGGGCTGGCTTGCACTTGCGGAGTTCTCTGACTTCCTCGGAACGATCCGCTCCGCCTGCGGCCGCTTCGCAGAATCCGGAGACGCCGGTATCCGCGCCTACGGAGGTCTTTGCTCCTTCTTCCAACGCGAATTCCACAGGCTCAAAATCGCCGGCCTCGCGCCATGTGTCGGGTCCATCAGATCAACGCGCACAGCCGTCGGCGAACGGGTCGGCGTCCGTGTTCCATGAAGAAATTCCTGACGTTCCGCGCCACGCCCGCGCCACGATCCGCGGCCTCATCAAGGTCGCGGTTCGCGTGACCGTCGACAGCTCAGGCAATGTCGTCGACGAAACTCTCGAAAATCCCGGTCCAAGCAAGTATTTCGCCCGCTTGGCGACCCAAGCGGCCAGAAAATGGAAGTTCGCTCCCGCGGACGATCAGGACTCTCGCAGGTGGCTGCTGCGCTTCGAGTTCTCTCGCGGCGGCGCGACCGGACACGCCGCCCGGACATCCTAGGGCGGTCTCGATACGATGGCGTCGCTCACGCCGCCCGCGAAACGGCAGTCCCGCGACGATCCATGACGCGGCGATCGGGGAACCCGATGGGCTCCTGCACCTGCCGCCGATCGGTCGCGCGCCTCTCGGGCCCCGTCGAAATCCCATGGGCGGCACCGGTGGAATAGGCGCGGCTCGACGTCAGTAAGGCCAGATTGAGCAATTGCAGGCTGCGCCGCGCGGCATTCATGACCTTCATCCTGTCGCGCTCCGTCCGGGCATAGCGCGCCACGATCTCCAACGCGATGCGCGGATGATCATCGTCATACTTGGCATGGTTGCGGAACCACTTGGTGGTGCGCGGGTTCATGTTCACGCCTTCGCGCGAACCATACGCCTCGAAGCCCTTCAGCAGAGTCCGGGAAAGGTCGCCGGTGGCGCCCTCGATCGCAAAGCTGGTCGCCGCCACGGCCTCGGCGAGCGAACCCTTCGCGTTGATGTACCAGATCCAGTCAGTCAGCGATTGTACGTCGCGCAACAAGGGGCGTTCGCCCTGGGCAAGCCCCATCATTTCACTGCGTGGGATGCCGAGGCCCTCACCCATCCAAAGCCAGTGTTCGGCATGTGTCTTCTCGACCCTGATATTGTCGATCAGGAAAGAGCGCGAATACTCGTCTTCCACCTTGATGAGCGCCTCGGCCAGGAACTTGGGAAATGCATGAATGAAAGGATAGAGCTGCAAGCACCAGCCGCGCATGGCATTGGTGGACCATGTTCCATTATTGAGGTTGGTGGCCCACTCCCCGGCCACGAGATTGTGCCAATCGGGCTGAACATAGTTCTTGAGCGTTTCAATCCATTTCATGTCGACCGGCGGCTCGTCCTGGATTTCCATTTGAACTCCATTCGTGAAGAATACACAGGCAAGTTTGGTTGCCTACAAAACTGTCCAGGTGCCGCTTCCAAATGGAATTGTTCTTCGTCGGATCAAACGGATCTGCGGGTCTAGCAATCTTCCATAATCCAGGAGAACGCCATCAAACTCCATTCCCCGGATCGGCGTTCCGGCGTGCGTGCTCGAGGCTGAGGTCATAAATCGCTTGAGCATCGTGGCCGGTCTCGATGAAATCAAACATATTGTTTGATTGTCTGTGCGTTATGTCCAGTCTACGAGGCCATTTGAATTTGAGCAACTCGCGCATGAGCTGCCGCAGCAATTTTTTTGGAATCAACGGCTTTTGACTTAATCTCGTTCCGACACCCGTTGCTTCTACGCAACAGCGGGCTCGCCGGTCAAGTATTCGACTCGGGGTCACCGTGAGCTACCGGGCGAATTTCTTCGGCATTCTGTCGGCAGAGTCTGCGTGAGCCGCGAAACCGCTCTCATTTTGGCGCGCCGCCGGACGATAAGCTGTACTGGACTGTTACTCCGGCGGGTCCTTCAAGGTGCATACCAGACTTCCAAGTTGTCCGCGCCACTGTCGGTCCGTCGAGGCTAGCCCAATGCGCACCCTCTAAGAGAACACCTGGCCCCATACCTTCAGGACCATGCGTATGATGAAATCCGGGCGCAGCAACCGCGTCGGGTCGACTGGGATGTCTCGATCCGCGATTCGTTTCGTGGTGCCCGTGCTCGTGTCCTTGAGCGTGATGTTGGTTGCGGCGGTGCTCAGCATCGAGTTGCTCTCAACCATTCGTGCTTGGGTCGGCGGCGAAGGGCTGTATTCGAAGGGACAGAAGAACGCCACATACTACTTGGCGCAGTACTCCGTCACGCATTCGGAAGGGGACTTCCAGCAATACTTGATCGCCATCGCTTTCCCGCTCGGCGATCAGAAGGCGCGTCTCGCCCTGCAACGAAATCCGGTTGACGTGCAAGCCGCCCGTGAGGGCTTCCTCGCGGGCGGGAGTGATTCGGCCGACATCGACAGCATCATCGTGCTGTTTCGATTGTTTGGAAATGTCGGCCGGGTGCGCCGGGCCGTCGAAATCTGGACTGAGGGCGATGCCTACACGCAGCGCGTCTGCGCATTGGCTTCCCGCATGCACCCATCGTCCCAAACCCCAGCACCGCCGGAAGAGCAAGCCGCAATGCGGTCGGAATTGAACCTCATCAACCGCGAGCTCACTCCCTTGGCGGCTCGCTTCTCGTCGACCTTGGGCGAGCTTGCGCGGATGACCCGCAGCCTATTGATCCTTGCGTTGACCATCGGCACCTTGGTGACCGGGTTTTTATGTATCCGCGTGACGCACGCGCGCGTGAGCGAGCGCGAAGCAAAAGAGCGCGGGCTGGCGCGCCTGACTGAATTGTATGCCGCGTTGAGCCGGACCAGCCAGCTGATCTCGCGTGTGAGCGATCGGGGCCATCTTTTCGATGAACTGTGCCGCATTTGCGTCGGCACCAGCGGGTTGAGCCTTGCCGCGGTCGGTCTGCTGGAGCGCGACAGTCCCACCATAGAATTCATCGCGTCGCACGGCGAGCACCAGCGGCACCTGCAGGCACTCGCAGCCGCGGTTTCAACAGATACTTCCACTCACTTCGAGGTGGTGCGTCTCGCGCTGCGCGATCCTCGAGCGCACGTATTCAACGACGTACGGGCGTCCGGCAGCATGTTTCGCGCGTTGGCGTCGTTTCCGCTGCGATGCCAGGACGAGGTCGTCGGAGTGCTGTGCGTTTTTTCGAAGGAGGAACAGTTTTTCCAGAAGGACATCATCGACCTGATGGAGCAACTGGCGATGGAAGCATCCTTCGCATTGGAAAGCCTCCGGCGCGAGGCGGATCGCCGCTACCAAGCGGCTATTCTCGCCGACCAGAATCGTATTCTCAATCTGGTCGCCTCGGGCGCAGATCTCAAGGTGATTTTCACGACCCTGGCGCAGTTCGTGGAGGCTCAGTCCGACGGTGTTTTTTGCACGTTGGTGGCGCTGGATCAAAAAGTATCGCGCTATGCCCTGAGTGTAGCTCCGTCCTTGCCTGCGGGGTTCGACCACGCGGTCGTGGGTGCCTCGCATGAAGAGATTTCGGCACCCTGCGCCGAAGCTATTTGCAACCGCTCTCCCGTCGTAATTGAAGATCTCGCCGGCTATCCCCTCGATGCGGCCCTGCGCGAGCTAGTGCGCGAGGCCGGTCTGCATTCGGTCAGCGCCTGGCCTATTCTCGGGAGCACGGGCCAGATCTTGGGTGCACTGTCGATTTACAGCCGGCGGCGCGATAACCCCCTTTGGCTGAACGTGCATCTGGTCGGCATTTGCACCGACCTCGCCGGCATCGCCATTGAGAGTCGCTGGGCCGCCGATCGCATCCGGCACCTGGCGCACCATGATGATCTGACGGGGCTGCCGAATCGCCTGCTTTTCAATTATCACCTGCCCCGGGCGCTGGCTCGCGCACAACGAGCCGGAGGCGCGGTGGGGGTGTTATTTCTCGACCTCGATCGCTTCAAGATCATCAATGACACGCTGGGGCACGGTGCGGGTGACGACGTCCTTCGCCAGGTTTCGAAACATCTGCTCGAATGCGTGCGCGCAACGGACACCCTGGCCCGTGTTGGAGGAGATGAATTTACCGTGCTCGTCGAGCAATTCCGCGATCCCCAGGACCTTGGCGACATCGCTCAGAAGCTCCTTGCGGCCGCCGCCAGGACCCTGACGGTCAACGGCCAGGAATACCATCTGTCGGGGAGCATCGGCATTGCGATCTACCCGAAAGACGGCGCGGACAGCGCCTCATTGCTCAAGAATGCCGACATCGCGATGTATCGGGCAAAAACTTCCGGCAGGAACAACTATCAGTTCTACTCGAGCGACATCAATGAGCACAGCGTCGAGAGACTTTCCCTCGAGAATCAGCTGCGTCATGCGGTGGCGCGGCGCGAATTCGAGGTTCACTATCAACCGAAGATCAATATCCAAACCGGCCGCATCGCGGGAGCGGAAGCCCTGGTCAGGTGGCGGCATCCGCAGCGGGGTACCTTGCTGCCGGGCGAATTCATCGGTGTGGCCGAGGAGGTGGGACTCATCGGCTCGATAGGCCGCTTGGTTCTGGACACGGTTTGTGCCGATGCCAAGCGCTGGTGCGATCAAGGGATGGCCCCGATTCGGGTTGCCATCAATCTATCTGCTCAACAATTCGCGGATTCCCGCCTCCTCGAGGATCTGGACAGCGTGCTGCGCGAGACCGGATGCGATCCGCAGTCATTGGAGTTCGAGATCACCGAGAGCGTCGTCATGACGAGTCCGGACAAAGCCCTGCTGCTGCTCAAGCAGATCAAGGAGCATGGAATCACCATCGCGATCGACGATTTTGGCACGGGACACTCCTCGCTCGCCTACCTCAAGCTATTCCCGGTCGACAGCGTCAAAATCGATCACACGTTCATCCATGAAATCGCGGCGAACCCCAATGATCTTGCCATTACCAAAGCCATCATCGCGCTGGGGCATTCGATGGGATTGAAGGTGGTTGCGGAGGGCGTCGAATCCGCGGCTCAGCTGGAAATTCTACGACGCTCCCGCTGCGATGAATTTCAGGGATTTCTATTCAGCAGACCGGTTCCCTCAGCGGAATTCGAGCTGATAGTCGATGCCCAGTCGAAGCCCAGGGTGCGTCAAGATGGGTCCGTTCTAGCCACCTATTGACGAGCTTTTCCGATCGAGCGGCAAATCCAGGCCGGCCCGGCGCCTTTCATGCGTCGGGTCCGGCTTGAACACCAGCGGGCGCGCGTCAGGTCCACGACCTGGCTCACCAGCAGGTTCACGTCCACCGGAACCAGCATCAGCTGCGGCTCACGTTGGCGATAGAGCATAATCGCTCCGTGAGACTTCCTGTCCGCATGGGATAGTACCAATTTACCCCCGTGAGATTCTCGCCAAGGATAAGGATACCGTGAGCAACGATCGGACAAACAGCACCCCCCCGCCGTCGAGCGGACTGCGCCATGGCCTTAGGCAGCGGCACATGACCATGATCGCCCTCGGGGGTGTCATTGGCGCGGGTCTTTTCGTCGGCAGCGGTGTGGTCATCAAAGCGGCAGGACCTGCCGCCGTCCTTTCATTCGTGATCACGGGGCTGCTGGTCGTGCTGGTCATGCGCATGCTCGGCGAAATGGCCGTGGCACTGCCGGCGGTCGGCTCATTTTACGAATACGCCCGCCTGGCCTTTAGTGACCAGCCGCGGCTCGGCGAGCTCGCGGGTTTCCTGGCCGGGTGGATGTACTGGTATTTCTGGGTCATCGTCGTCGCGCTCGAGGCGGTCGCCGGCGCGGGACTGGTTCGCTTCTGGTTGCCCAACGAGCCGGCGTGGCTCATCAGCTTGGCGGTGATGCTATTGCTGACCCTCACGAATCTCATCTCGGTGAGATCGTTCGGCGAGTTCGAGTTCTGGTTCGCCTCGATCAAAGTGGCTGCGATCGTCGTCTTCTTGATGCTTGCGGGCCTGTTCGTCCTCGGCCTGTGGCCGGGAGTCGGACCCAGCGTGGCCAACCTCACGGCGCATGGCGGCTTCGCCCCGAACGGTGTACTCCCGATCTTGACCGGCGCTGTGGCCGCCACGGGTTTCTACTTTGGCGCCGAGATCGTCACGATTGCAGCGGCAGAAACGGCCGAGCCCGCGAAAGCGGTCGCCAAGGCGACGAATTCCGTCATCACACGCGTCCTGCTCTTCTACGTGGGTTCGATCCTCCTCGTGGTGTGCCTGGTGCCTTGGAATTCGGCGGGAATCAGTACGCCCTACGTCAGCGCCCTCAGGGCGATGGGCATTCCCGCCGCGGCACAGATCATGAACGCAGTAGTCCTCATCGCCGTGCTGTCGGCCCTGAATTCGGGGCTTTATGCGTCGTCGAGAATGCTGTTCGCACTGACCAGACGCGGCGATGCTCCTCGGGGCCTCGCCAAGCTCAGCCGCAACGGCGTGCCCTCCCGCGCCATTCTGTTGGGAACCCTGTTCGGCTACGGTACTGTGGTCATGTCGTACGTCTCGCCCGACACGGTATTCGCGTTTCTCGTCAATTCGTATGGAACGGTGGCGATATTCGTCTATGTGTTGATCGCTATTTCGGAGCTGCGCCTGCGCTCGCGATTGGAAAAGGAGGATCCGGCGCGGCTCCGCGTACGGATGTGGGCGTATCCCTACCTGACCTATCTGGCGATCGCGGGCATGCTCAGCATCCTTCTGGCGATGGCTTTCATCCCCGAACAGCGAACGCCGCTCATATTCGGCTTGATCAGCCTCGGTATTCTGCTTCTGGGATTCAGTGCACGCGTCCGTTTCGGCAGAAGGCAGGACATCACGAAGCTTGCGATGGAGCCCCATCTATACGAAGACTTGTGACGGCCGCCGGCGGGCGCTGGATTTTCCGCGCGCCTAGAACGGGCGATCGCCGATCACGGTTGCTCGGTTCATGACGCGGCGGGCTGATGCGTTGACGACCTCTACCTCCTGGGCCGCTGCCGTTCGAGCACGCCGCCGAGACGGCGGATGCCTTCGGCGATCGCAGCCGGGCCGATCGATGAGAAACCGAGCCTGAAGAAGTTCAGCGGCGGAATATCTTGGGCGAAGTGCACGTCGCCGGGCTCGATCAGCACCCGCTCGGCACGAGCCTCATCGGCCAGGCGTCGGCTATCGAGCCAGCGAGGCCCCTCAATCCAGAAAGAGGAGCCGCCGGTCACCGGGGGATGGCGCGCCTCGGGCAGGTGGCGGGCCAGAGCGCCGGCCATCACCGTGGCCCGTTCGCGGTACGCCGCCAGCAGGCGACGGTTGAAGGTATCGAAGTATCCCAGCGCCAGAAACTGGGCAAAGCTGCGCTCGATGAATGCGGTCGGGTGACGGATCATCAGCCGCCGCAGTGCGCGCAGCTCCGCGATCAGCGGAGCCGGTGCGACGATGTAGCCGAGCCGCAGCCCCGGCGCAAGGGATTTCGAGAGGCTCCCGACGTAGATCACACGACCACTGCGGTCGAGGCTCTTCAACGCCGGGTTCGGAAGACCGGAGAAGCTCACTTCCGTTTCGTAGTCATCCTCGATGACCACGAAGTCTTCGCTCTCGGCCTGCCGCAGGAGTTCAAGTCGGCGCCCGACCGGCATCGTGACCGTCGTCGGGGCCTGGTGGCTGGGCGTTGCGTACACGAACTGGCAGCCCGACAGCCGGTCTGCGACGCATAGACCGTGCTCGTCGAGCGGCAGCGCGCGAAGCAGGGCCGTGCGCTGCGCGAAGATGTTGCGGGCATCCGGGTAGCCTGGGTTCTCGATGCCAACCGTGGTTCTGCCGTCGAACAGCAGATCGGCCAGCAGATAAAGCGCCTGTTGTGCGCCGATCGTGACGAGGATCTCTTCGTCCGTCGCCCAAATACCGCGCAGCGGCAGTACCTTGTCGCGGATCTGCTCAATGAGCCCGGGATCGTCGCGTGTGTATCGGTCTTTGGCCCAATCGAGCGCCTCGGCACCGGAGAGCACCTGTTGGCAGCTCGCGCGCCACTTGGCGGCGGGAAACAGGGTCTTGTCGAGCTGCCCGTAAATGAATGGAAATGCGTACCGCTCCCAGTCGGCAACTTTGGAAATGTTCCGCTGCAGGGACGGTTGCCGCTTCATCCGGGTCGCCCAGTTGGGAGAGGCGGCCGCGGCAAGTCCATCCGGTACTACGACCTGAGGCCGTGCTGCGATCACCGCCGGATTGGGGTAGTAGCCCTGCCGGCGCCGAGCGATCAGATAACCGTCATCCGCCAGCTGTTGATACACAATCATCACGGTATTGCGGGCGATTCCGAGCTGCACGGCAAGTGCGCGACTCGAGGGCAGTGGTCGGCTCGGCGGCAGGCTGCCGCCGGCGATCGCTGTGATCAGCTGCGCGCGCAATTGGGCCTGGAGCGTGACGGCCGAGGCGGGCTGCAGACTCAGCAGCTGTCGCCAGAGCACCTGGGTACGTCGCCGTCCTCCGCTCACGGTTTTCACTCCGATCCGAGCGCCGGGGGCAACGCTGGGCGCTGGCCGGCGTCTCCGGCGCCGCGCAATGCGCCCTACCATACCATGCAGGACGGCGCGCGGGATCGTCAACGAGTCGAGGTTTCGACCGGGATCTCACCCACGGTATCTCTCGAGTAACGCCTGTACGTGCCGCAAAATGGCGCGTTCTTCGTCGGCGGCGATGACCCACACCGGGCAGCGCGATTGCCGGGTCGCGATCATCTCCGCATGGCGTGCGTTGTGTTCCGGATCGAGCTCGATGCCAAGCCATTGGAGGTGAGAGACAATGCCCTCGCGCACGCGGGCACTGCCGCAGCCGATGCCGCCCGTGAAGGCAATGGAATTGACGCCCCCGAGAGTGACCGCCAGCGACCCCGCGTGGCGCGCAGCCCAGTAACAAAAATGCTCGATGGCAAATCGACAGGCTTCCGTATCGCGTCGCTCCAGCTCCCGCATGTCGGAGCTGAGGCCTGAGAGCGCCAGCAGTCCCGAGCCCCGGTACAGAAGCGCTTCCAGTGCGTCGAGCGACAGCCCCTGCTTCCGCTGCAGCGCCAGCAAGACGCCGGGGTCGATCGATCCGCAGCGTGTACCCATCACCAAACCGTCGAGCGTGGAATACCCCATGGTCGTGGCAACGCTGCGTCCGTCCCGTATCGCGCCCAGGCTGCAGCCATTCCCCAGGTGGAACACGAGCAAACGCTCCGTGGCCGCCGGCCCTGCCCGGTCGGTGAGCGTCGCCGTGACGTGCTCGAAGTTGAGGCCGTGAAAACCGAAGCGGCGATAGCCGGCCGCGTGCAGCTCCGCCGGCAGGGCGAAGCGACTGGCGACTTCGGGCACGGTCGAATGAAAAGCCGTATCGAAACAGGCGATTTGCGGCACGCCCGGGGCAGCGACGGTCATCGCCTCAATGGTATCCAACCCGAAACCGTTGTGCAGCGGCGCAAGTTCCCGCAGGGCGTTGATCTCGGCAAGCCGTTCCGCATCGACCACGGTGGGAGCGATGAAGCGCGTGCCGGCGTGCACCAGCCGGTGGCCGCAGGCGGCGAGTTCGGCGGGCTCAATGCCGCGCGCGCGAAGAGCCGGCAGTATCCGCGCCAGGGCCTCGCTATGGCGCGCGGTGGGCGCTAAATCCGCGGCAGAGCTTTCCCCACCGAACAGGAACCGAGGACGCGTGCCGATGCCTTCGACCTGGCCGTGATGGAGCCGCTCGTCGCCTGCGAACAGTGCAAATTTGAGCGAGGACGAGCCGGCGTTCAGGACCAGCACGCACCGTTCGCGGGCCACGCTCATGCGGGCTGTTGCGGGCGCATATCCTCTTTGCGAATGCCTGCGACGACGACCGGCTTCTTCATGGCATCGCGTCGAAATGGCTCGCCCAGCTCCTGGTTGAGGATGACCTCGATGAAGGTCGTGATGCCGTCGGCTTGCGCCGCGCAGGCCGTTTTCAGCGCTTGCGTCAGCTCGTTGGGCGTACGAGTCGTCACACCACGATGGCCACAGCCCTCGGCGACCCGCGCGTAGCTCGGCTTCGGGTCCAGTTCCGTACCGACGAAGTTGTTGTCGTACCAGAGAATCGCGTTGCGCTTCTCCGCACCCCACTGGTAGTTGCGGAAGATCACCATCGTGACGGCCGGCCACTCGTCGCGACCGATCGAGGTCATCTCGTTCATCGAGATGCCGAAAGCGCCGTCACCGGCGAAACCTACGACCGGAGTCGAGCGATTGCCGATCTTGGCGCCGATGATCGAGGGAAAGCCGTAGCCGCAGGGTCCGAAGAGCCCGGGCGCAAGGTACTGGCGTCCGCGCTGAAACATCGGATAGGCATTGCCGATCGCACAGTTGTTGCCGATGTCGCTCGATATGATGGCATCGCGGGGCAGACCCGCGACGATGGCCCGCCAAGCCTGACGCGGGGACATGTGGTCCGGCTCCCGCGAGCGACAGTCGGCGTTCCAGACGGTGCCGGGATCATCGTCTTCGTGATCCATCGTCGCGAGAGTCTGGGTCCACGCCTGCTTGCGGGCTGCGATCCTCATGTGCCGCTCCGCGCGCCCCTTGTCCCCTGCCTTGGCGGACAGCTGACTCAGTAGCTGCGCCGCCACCAGTTTGGCGTCACCGCAGATCGGGACCGTAACCGGCTTCGTGAGACCGATGCGGTCCGCATTGATATCGACCTGAATCACCGCCGCAGACTTTGGCCAGTAGTCGAGCCCATAGCACGGCAGTGTCGAAAAAGGATTCAGGCGTGTGCCGAGCGCGAGCACGACGTCGGCCTCCGCGATCAGTTCCATCGCCGCGCGCGAGCCGTTGTAGCCCAAGGGCCCGACGCTCAGAGGATGGTCACTGGGGAAGGAATCATTGTGCTGATAGTTGTTGCAGACCGGCGCCTCCAGCTTTTCCGCGAGTGCCATGCACTCGGGAATCGCATTGCCGAGCACAACGCCGGCCCCCGAGAGGATCACCGGAAACCTGGCCTCCGACAACAGGTGCGCGGCTTCCGTAATCGCCCTACTACCCCCTGCCGGTCGCTCGAACTCCAACGACGTCGGCAGCGGCACGTCGATGACCTGGGTCCAGAAGTCGCGGGGAATGTTGATCTGCGCGGGTGCCGAGAGACGTTTGGCCTTGGCGATGACCCGATTCAGAACCTCCGGTACGCGACTCGGATCGCGAACTTCCTCCTGATAGCCGACGATATCGCGGAACAGGGCCATCTGTTCGAGCTCCTGGAAGCCTCCCTGACCGATGGTACGGTTCGCCGCCTGCGGGGTGACCAGCAGCATCGGCGAATGGTTCCAATAAGCGGTCTTGACGGCGGTCACGAACCCCGTGACGCCCGGCCCGTTTTGCGCGATCGCCATCGCCATCTTCCCGGTCGAGCGCGTGTAGCCATCGCAGATGAGACCGCCGTTCGACTCGTGCGCCACATCCCAGAAGGTGATTCCGGCCTTCCCAAAGAGATCGGAAATCGGCATGAACGCCGAGCCGATGATGCCGAAGGCGTGCTCGATGCCGTGCATCTGCAGCACCTTCACGAAGGCTTCTTCCGTGGTCATCTTCATGGCGAGTGTTTCCCTAGGCCGTCGGCTAGCGCTTCGAACTGAATATATTCGTCAATGCCTTGTCCGTCGCATTCGTGATGCGGTCGATCTCCTCCGCCGTGGCGACCAACGCGGGACTGAAGCAGAGCGTATTGTTGAAGCGCGGAATGGAGCGATTGGTGGCACCGATGATCACACCTTGTGAGCTGCAATCGGCGATCACGGCCTGTACCTCTTTTTCCCCCACGGGTTCGCGCGTGGCCCGATCCCGAACCAGCTCAGCGCCACAGAACAGGCCAATGCCGCGCACATCGCCGATGACGTCGTGACGCTGCTGCAGGGTCCTGAGATTTCCGATCAGGCGCTCGCCCATAGCCAGGGTGTTCGCCAGCAATTTCTCATCCTCGATGATGCGCATGTTTTCCAGGGCCGCAGCCGGTCCCGAGGCACATCCGGCAAAGGTCGAGATATCGCGGAAATAAGACAGCGGGTCCTCGGGATCATCCTTAAACAGATCGAATATGGCTTCTGACGTGGCGACGCAGGAAATGGCGGCGTAGCCTGACGCCACGCCCTTGGCCATCGTCACGAAGTCCGGCTTGATGCCGTAGTGCTGGTAGCCGAACCACTTGCCGGTTCTGCCGACACCGCAAACCACCTCATCAATGTGCAGGAGAATACGGTGGCGCCGGCAGATGTCCTGCACCTGCTCCCAATAGCCTGTAGGCGGAGTGATGACGCCCCCACCCGCCGTCACGGGCTCGAGGCAGATCGCACCGATCGTATCGGGGCCCTCGCGCAGGATCACCTCCTCGATCGCCCTCGCCGCCCGCTCGCCATAGTTGGCGACGGAGCCGTACTGGCTCCGGTACTCGAGGCAATGCGGAACCTCCACGAACCCGGTGGGCAGTGGCCCATATTGCGCGCTGCGCTGCGGCTGCCCACTGGCAGCGAGGGTTGCGAGCGTGGTGCCATGGTAGTCGCGCTCCCGGAACAGGATCTTGTGCTTGCGGCCGCCGTGATGACGGTGTGCGATCTGGCGCACCATCTTGAACACCTTCTCGTTGGCTTCCGAGCCGGAGTTGGCGTAATAGACACGATCGAGGCCGGGCATCTTTTCGAGCAGGCGCTCCGCGAAGCGCGCACCGGGAACGGAGCCCGCGGAGTTGGCAAAGTAATTCATGCGCACCAGCTGATCACGCACTGCCTCGGCAATGCTGGCCCGCCCATAGCCGACGTTCACCGTCCAGACACCGCCCGAGAGGCCGTCCAGATATTCCTTGCCGTCGGCGTCCCACAGCCTCAGGCCGCGCCCTTCGACGAATACGCGGGGGTCGGTCCTTTCGAAGGCCTTGTGCTGGGTCAGGTGGTGCCAGACATGTGCACGATCGGCCTCGATGACGGGACGCAGTTCAGACGGAGTAGGTATGGCGTTCATGTTGCTGCGCGTGCCGCGAATCCGTGAGTGAGATAGCCATTCGTAACACACAGGGTCGCGGCCTAGAAGGGCCAGAATCGGCTGAACGGTGGTGCCAGTCTCGTCCCGAGCGCCTGCATAGAAGTCGATTGGGCGCAATAGGCCAATGAGATCAGCGCTTCTGAGCCCTCCCAGGGCTGAGGCCTGCCGGCACCATCGAGTCATGTACGCACGCAGCGGCCGGATCTAGCCTCTCCCCACGTCGAAGCGGTAGTCGACCGCGAAATTCGCCATCGGTGCGATACGGGTGCCGCGTACCGGCACATTACAGGCCATCAAGACGGAGGTTTTTCAATATGCTTCATCCACAAGGTAACTTTTATCCCCAGGGTGCCTTCGGCCCACAGGCCTTCCTGAGCAACCCGCAAGGCAACTTTTATCCCCAGGCAACCTTCGGCCCGCAGGCCTTCCAGAGCAACCCGGGCTACATTCCTTTCGCGAACACGCCGTACGGTTATCCTCAGCAGACACCCGCCTTCGCTCAAGGTCTGCCGCAATGGCCGAGCTGGCAACATCCAGGGCAACAACAGGCGGCTCTGCAGCAGCAGGCGATCCAGCAGCTTCTGGCGCACCAGCTGGCGGCGCAACAGCTCGCGGCACAGCAGCCCTCGGCCATGAATCCTTTCACGGGGTTATCGAACGGAGCGGCTCAACCCATCGGCGCGTGGACGCAGCAGCAGCCAAACCCGGAGCTGATCAATCCGGCGATGACGCCGCGCCATTACCTGCTGCAGCAACTCGCCCAATACCATTACTTGGTCGCACAGCAGCTTGCGCAGTTGGCGGCGCAACAGGCTTTCCAAAGTTCCGTCAATCCCTACGCCGGCCAATTCCAGGGCGCCGGCCAATTCATACCAGGTCAACTGGGAGCGAACTTCGTGCCCGGTATCACGATGCATTGACCTGCGTTGGCTGATGCAAGAAAAGACGATGCGAGGGATCGCGAGCGCAAAGTGATTCCACAACCGAGGCAGGAGACTTGTCATGGCTGAGCATAAAGATGATCCGGGCCAGGCGGCCAAACTAACCCAATCCAGGAGAGCGACTCAGGCGGGCGCAGCGGCGGAACCGCTCACCGCTCAAAATGGGACCGCGCAGGATCGGGTTACCGAAGACGACAGGTCCGGATCGCGTACCGGCACCGCCGACAAGAATCCTGCCACGGTTGTGCGCCGCAAGCAGCGGTATTTGATCGGGTTTAGATCGCTGCCTGGAATCGCATCGTTGCCCAGCGATCCCTTTCTCGAGAGGCTCGGCCAGATGGACGGCGTGGAAATCACTCGCCGTCTGAAAGGCCGTGGTTTGCAAGCCGCTGGGATGACCCCGATCGCTGGAGCGCCGGCCGCGGCGGCACCGGAGGTGGTGGTGGCTCACATGGACGAACAGCGCGGCGAGGCGTTGCGCCTGAATGCGCCTCCTCATGTGATCGTCGAAATCGACGCGCCTCTGGGCTATTCCGATATGGCCGTCACGGAGCCCATGAGCTGGCAGCACGCTGTGCAGGTGATGCCGTTTCCTCGTCCGCGCCGCGAAATCCGCTTCCGCATTCTCGGCGAAGGCGAACGGCCGCTCGCGAACGCGGCCGTCAATTTGTATGGTCCGGGTTTTCCCGTGCAAGCCATCACGGATTCATCGGGACAGGCAAGCTTGCAGACCCACGCCGTCGATGGCTCGGGCATCCATGCCGTCTACGTGCGGCCCGCGGCAGACCACTGGGAACGGTACATTCAGAATCCATCCCTCGAACCCGGACAGGTCAATGTCATTCGGTTGAATCCGCTGGATCGAACTTCGGGGAGCTTTCCGGGCGAGCCGGGCGAGCGCTCCTACAGCTGGGGTCAGCGCAACATGAAGTTCGATCGAGTACCCATGGATTGGAATGGTGCGGGCACCAAGATCGGCATCATCGATTCAGGCTGCGACACTTCGCACCCGCTCCTTCGTCATATCGTCCGGGGAGTGGACTTCACCCGAGACAAGGACCCTCAGAGTTGGAAATCGGACGAGCTGGGACAGGGCACTCACTGCGCCGGCATTGTCGCCGCCTCCGCTCTTGCCGCGTCCTCCGGCATCATCGGTTGTGCGCCGGGCTCCGAGCTGCACATATTTAAAGTAGTGCCGGGCGGTCACTTCAGTGATCTCATTGATGCATTGGATCAATGCATCGAGCGACGTCTGGATATCGTGCAGATCGGTGTCACCAGCGAGCACTTCTCCGAACTCGTGGCACGGAAGATCACCGAGGCACGATTGAACGGAATCGCCTGCATCGCCGGAGCCGGTAACTCCGGCGGAGCCGTGCAATTCCCGGGCAATGTACCCGGCGTGATGACGGTATCGGCCGTCGGCAAACTCGGCGAGTATCCGCAGGACACTCGCCATGCGCAAAGAGCCTTGCCACAACTGATCGCATTCTCGGGCATCTACGCAACCAATTTCAGCGGTTGGGGACCACAGGTCGGCCTGTGCGCGCCCGGCGTCGCCGTTGTGTCCTGTGTTCCCGGAGGCGGCTATGCGGCTTGGGACGGCTGTTCGATGGCGGCCTCGCATATCGCGGGGTTTTCAGCGCTGCTGCTCTCTCATCATCCCATGTTACAAAGTATCAATTTCGGAGCGCGCGCGGATCAGCGGGTTTCGATCTTGTACGATTTTCTTCGCGCCGCAGCGATACCCTATGCGCAGGTCGACCCAAACCGTGTAGGCGCTGGATTGCCCGATCTCCAGCAGGTGCCGGGCTTGCTGCCCTCGAACCAACAGTTCTATGCCAGCGGGATTGGCGCGGGAACCGTCCTCGGCGCTCTGCAAACCCCTTTCACCTACCCGCCTGCGTACGTGGATAATCCGATGAACGCCATACTGCAGTTGCGCGCGGCGGGATTGTGGGTGTGAACGGATGCGGCGAACATGGCTCGTAGCTCCATAGGCCCCCTAGGCGATGTGGGCTCGCTAGGCGACGCTGAAGCGCTCGCCGATCAAGGTTCGGAGCTTAGCCACCGCTTGCCCGCGCCCGTGTACTTGAAGCTTGTGCAAAATGTTCCTGACATGGTTTTTCGCGGTGCAGGGCTGCACTCCCAAGCGCCATGCGATCTCCTTGGTGGGACACCCGCGGTTCATCAATTCGGCGACCTGAAGCTCGCGCGTGGTCAACGGGCTGGCCGCGGCAGCCCTCGAAAAGCCGATGCAATGGTAGAGGGATGCGGCGACTTTGGGCGAGCAGGTCAATTCGCCTCGTACCACGCTCTCGATGGCGGTAACCATGTCGCCCAACGCGGCGTCCATCGGCACATAACCGTCCATACCGGCGGCCGCACAGGCCAATACTTCACTTGCGGTCTCGCGAACACCGACTGCCAAAATTCGTGTCCGCGCGCAGATTTTTCGGAGCGCCCCGACCGTGTCCGAGTCACTCGGCGACGGCGCATCGATCAAAGCGACGTCGGTCGCCGTGGTGCGCAGCACGTTCTGGGTCTCGTGCACGTTATCGGAGCCCAGCACCTCAATCGACGGACACCCACGGAGCAGCGCCACCAGACCCTCCCGGTGCAACCGCACGTTGCTCACGATGAATACACTGATCTGCACTGCGGCTCCGTGGCTCGTATCCATCGGGTAGTGGACCCGGCAAGTGCAGGAAAGGTTCCAGACAGAAGATGTCAGTCTCGCGTCAGCCGGTAGCGCTACAGCACTGAGTCGATCCGGATCTCGCGCGATCGTTGCTCCGCGGCATCGCCTCGCACTCGTTGCCGTGGCCCGGATTGCCTGCATCGTTGCCGCTCGCCAACGGGCCGTTTGCAAGACACGGGCGGCGCCGTCGGCGAGCCGTACAAATTATTTCATTCATCGCGGGTCGGGATAACGCTGAACCGAGCATCCGGTAATCTCTGCAGACCCTAGGACGAGGGCTGCCGTGGCGATCCGCACGAGCCTAGTCGGCTACCGCCCCCTCTCGTTTACCATGCTCGCCGCGCTCGCATGCGGCGGACGGTTGCATCGAACAACAGGCGGGCCACTCGAATGCCGCTGCCCAAATCCGTGACCGAATCGCGGCAGCGTTCCCGAATCGCTTCGTCCAGCGCCACGTCCTCGCCGCCGAGCGCGCCTGCCTGACATTGAATTTCAGCGGCTCGCTGCACGGTCCACAGCAGCGCGAAGGTGGTGGGGATATCGCGCTCGCAGACCGCAACCCCGTGGTTTCGCAGCACCAGCACATGCTTGTCGCCGAGGCTCGCCAGCATGCGGCTGCGCTCGTCGGCATACAGAGTGATGCCTTCGAAATCGTGATAGCCGACGCGGCCGTAGAATTGCGCGCCGTAAAAATTATTGTGATCGAAACCGCCACGCTTCATGGCGACCGCCGACACCGCGGTGGTGTGCGTGTGCGCGACGCAGGCAACATCCGGGCGCGACTCGTGGATTGCGCCGTGCAGCGCGAAGCCGGCCGGATTGGCGGGATGGTCGGACGGTTCGACCAGGCGGCCATCGACCCCCACCTTGAGCAAGTTCTCCGGAGTAATCTCGCTGTAGTTGAGCCCGAAGGGATTGACCAGATAGTGGTGTGCCGCCCCGGGCAGCCGTACCGAAATATGGTTGAAGATCATTTCCGTCCAGCCGAGAAAATCGACGAGGTGATAGAACTCAGTGAGTTCGCATCGCAGGCGCCACTCCTCGGAGTCCATCAAGGATGGGGACGGGCGTGTCGGCATCATATCGGGGCTCCTGTCATTCACTCGGTGGCAGGCGCCGTCGGGCGCGGCGCTGAGATGGATCGCGGGACCCCTAAACGGCGGGATCGCAAGGTATTATACAGAGGACCTCCTCATCGAACAGGAAGCGCCATGTCCGGATTTAACGATCTGACCCGCAAGCGCCGGCATGGTGTGCTCGGAATACTCGCGGCGCTGCCGTTCACGGCCGTGGGCAACCCCGCTGACCCGCCGGTGAGCGCGGAGACGGCGCATCGCGCCGTCACGCCGCTCAAGGACGCGCCGTTCGTCCAGGACGACGATGTCAAATGCCTGAAGAGCGCGCTCGAGAACGGGGACCCGGACACGGGTCCGTCAACCTTCCTCCTGAAGGCGCCGCCCGGTTGCCGTGTGGCGGCGCATTACCACACGGCCGAAGAACAACTCATCGTGATCCAAGGCAGCGTATTGACCGGCATGAAGGGTATGCGCAGCGTAACGCTCACCGCCGGGGGCTTCGCCGTCATGCCCTCCAAGGCCGTTCACTGGTTCAGCTGCGTCGGTGCGGACGCCTGCCTCATGGTCGTGACGTTCAATCAGAAATACGACATCGTGTGGGTCGCGCTAAACTCCCGCCCATGAACATGTCCGCTCAATCGGGCCGCAAGGCCGCGTTGACCTTCATCTTCGTCACGGTGCTCATCGACATGCTGGCCTTCGGCATGATCATTCCCGTGCTGCCCATGTTGGTGCAGAATTTCGTGGGCGGCAACGCAGCGCGCGCCGCGCAAATATACGGTGTGTTCGGCACTGCCTGGGCGCTGATGCAATTCATCTTTTCCCCGGTGCAGGGGTCGCTCTCGGATCATTTCGGGCGGCGCCCCGTCATCCTCATCTCCTGCGCAGGTCTGGGCCTTGATTTCATTCTCATGGCGCTCGCACCGAATCTCTGGTGGCTGCTGGTCGGCCGGGTAATTTCGGGCATTACCGCGGCGAGCTTCAGCACTGCCGGTGCGTATATCTCGGATGTGACGCCGCCTGAAAAGCGCGCCGCGAGTTTTGGGCTGATCGGTGCCGCGTTCGGCATAGGTTTCGTGCTGGGACCGGCCCTCGGCGGTGTCTTAGGCGCCATTTCCCCGCGCCTGCCCTTCTGGGCCTCGGCCGTCATGGCTTTGGCCAATGTCTGCTGGGGTTTGTTCGTCCTGCCGGAATCACTGCCCAAGGAGAAGCGCGTGCCTTTCTCCTGGAAGAACGCCAATCCGCTGGGAGCCCTGAAGCTGCTGCGCTCCCACCCCATGCTCACCGGTCTCGCAGGCAGCTATTTCCTGATGAATTTCGCCCATGGCGTGCTGCCGAGCACCACGGTGCTGTATATGCATTTTCGCTACGGCTGGGATACGCGTGCGGTGGGGATCCTGCTGGCCGGTGTGGGTATTTCATCGCTCATCGTTCAGGGCTTCCTGGTAAAGCCCATGGTGAGATGGTTCAAGGAACGGCGTGCGCTGGCATTGGGTTTGGCATTCGGCGCGGCGGGCTTCGCCATCTACGGCCTCGCGCCCACCGGGTCGATTTTCTGGATCGGCGTGCCGGTGATGGCCCTGTGGGGTATTGCCACGCCCTCGCTGCAGACCCTCATGACACGGTTGGTGGACCCCACTGAGCAGGGCCGACTGCAGGGCGCGCTGGCGAGCCTGGTGGGCCTGGCGAGCTTGATCGGTCCCACGGTATTCACACAGACCTTCGCGGCGTTCATCAGCACGCACGCCGACTTGGGCCTGCCGGGTGCACCCTTCTTATTGGCCGCGGTCCTGATATTCCTGGCCATGCTGCTGGCCTGGCGCACCACTCAGCCGCTGGGGGCTCCCGCGGCGACCGAACCCGCGTAGCCGTCGAATCACCTGGCCTCACCCCATCCGGGGAACGCACGCAAGGCGTCCACATAGTTATGGATGACATCTGTGTGCGCGTCCTCCTGCCAGCCGCCGGGTACGGGGTTGACGGATAGATCGCGCGGACGGCCCAGTTCGTCGATCGAATAGAGCGTTAAATCCAGCGCTTGCCGAGCTTCGGCGGCCAAGGGGGCGGACCCGGTGGCCTTCGCGTACAGCGCGAGCACGGCCCCGTAAGTCGAATTGATGCCGCCCCAGGCCTGCCTGTCCTCATCCTGCTCGTGACAAACGGCGATACCGAATTCTTCGTGAGTGAAGCTGCCGCGGACGAAGTCGATCAGCGTGCCGGAATCGGCCTGCCAATCGGGATCGAGCAGCTCCCGTCTCTCGAGCAAGTACCGCGCGAGATTGAGGGGCGCCCACGCCGTGCGGTTGGTGGGCGTGTCGTGGTCCTCGAAGAACTGAGCGAAGAGGGACCCGTCGGCGGCGGCGTTCGGAATTTGATGACGCCGGATCCAATTCCATAGCGATCGGCGCGGAAGGGAAAACTCCTCGTATCCCCGGGAGAGCAGCGCGTCGTACAACCGCAGAATATAGGTCATATTCCCGGACACGGGGCCTCGGCCCTCGCCGTTGCGATGGTCGGCGCGAAAAGGCCAGGGAGAATGCGCCGCATCGCCGTCCTGTTGATTGGCGGCCAGGACGCGGGCGTTTTGCAGTGCCTGTTCCAAGTACCTGTGCTCGCCCACGGCGTCGGACAGCAGCGCCAATGCGTATCCGGCGATGCCGCCCTTGTCGGGCTCGATCTCATGGGGGCGGTCGGCTTGCGAGCCGCAATCCGCCGCCTGAGGGAACTGATCTCGCTTGCCGGTCGAGCGAGTAAACTTGGGGTACGCGCCGGAATCCGGCGTCAGCGTTTCCTTCACCAGATAGTCGCCCATCGCCTGCGCCGTCCTCAGGTACTTAGGATCCCGCCGGCCGCGAAATTCGTGAAACTTGAGGTAAGAGAGTACGCCCATCCCGTTCTGGGTCGCCGGGATCGAGTCCGTGCGATCCGGACTAGGAGTCCAGTCGCCGTCCAGAAAAGTCGCCAACACGAAGCGGGGATACCCCCTTTCCGCGGGACACCGCTGGTAGAAATTCATCTCTCGGTCCAGGACGTCGTTCCACGGCGCCCACGGTCTTAAGCAGCCCGACGCGTCAAAGCTTGCCGTGTGGCCGGCAATGATGAGTGGCTGATGAATTGGACGACCTGACACTATGCTTGCCCCGAGCCCGCCTTGAGAGTGCGGGGCTAAAGATACTGCCTTTTCGTTCCCGGCCAAACTGAATTCGCCAAACTCTCGGGAAACGCCCGATCTCCCGCGTCCGATCGCCCGCGTGCGCCCGCTCAGACGGCATCGAGCTCCGCATAGTGCCGAAAGATTCCCTCGTCGTTGAAAGGGATTCGTCGTGGAGAAGCGAGGTAGGCAGCAATGCGCGGGCGTTCTTGCACTCTGGCGTGCAATGCGCAGAGTCTCCGATATTTACGTGCAGCTTTGGTCATTGCGCGCGGGAATGCGTAGTTCAGTCCCGCCATGACTTGAAACATCGACAGATCCGCGTAAGTCAGTTTCGCGCCGACTAGGTAACGCTCCCCGCGAGCGTTCTTCGCCAGGATCTGCTCGAAGTAGCCGAGAAATTTGGGCGCGCGGTGCTTCAGAAAGTCCGCCGCCCGGCGGCGCGCCTCCTTCTTCTGGTCCTCATAGTAAAGGCCCGCCGCCACCGGATGATGCGTGTCGTGTATTTCGCCCAGAAAATCCGCCATGGTAAGTTGCAGCTCGTGCGTCCAGAGCCGCCCGCCCTCGTCCTTAGGCGCAAGGCCGTGACGAGCGCCGAGGAACTGCAGAATGTTGGCGGTCTGGCCTATCACGAGCCTGCCTGCCTCGAGAAAGGGCGGAGCGAAGGGCGGCCGTTCGATGTTGCGGCCATCCAGAAAGCGCATGAGCGCCGCCACTCCGGCTCCTTTGCCGGTCTCGCGCGCGACATCCCGATAGCGCGCGCCGGCCTCCTGGAGTGCCAGTCGAACGAACTCCCCTCGACCCTGAATCGTCGGCCAGTAATAGAGCTGATAGTTCATGGCCGGCCTAGTGTAATCGGCACAATGCTCCGACAGAATAGGGATTGCGGATAGGCTAGACTTGAGGGGTAACGCATGACCAAGAAACGCACCCTGAAATCAGACGTCGTCGGATCGGATCACTACGACCCCATGAAGGAACCGCGGTACACCGAAATCGCGACCTTCATGCGGGCGCCGCTGGCGCGATCGCTCGTGGATGTCGACATCGGCTTGATCGGCGTCCCGACGGACCTCGGAGTCACCAACAGACCGGGTGCACGGCACGGTCCCCGTGAAATACGCAATTCATCGAGCCTCATGCGGAGCTTCAATCTCGCACTGGGGGTAAATCCGTACGAGCTCTGCCGCATCGCCGATCTCGGCGACGTGCGTTTGTCGCATCGGTACGATCTCGAAAAGCAGGTCGAGGAAATCGAGGCGTTCTATCGCCTGGTTCACGCCGCCGGCGTGCGGCCGGTCAGCGCGGGGGGCGACCACTCGATCACCTACCCCATATTCAAGGCGATTGCCGCCGATGCGCCCATCGGCATGGTTCACATCGATGCCCACACCGACACCTGGGGCGAGTTCTTCGGATCGAAATTCACTCACGGAGCCCCGTTTCGGTTGGCCGTCGAGGACGGATTGCTGGATCCGAAACGGACGATTCAGATCGGCATTCGCGGCGGCCAGAACTACATGGACGGCATCGAGTTCTCTCAGTCCCACGGCATGCGCGTAGTGTTCATGGAGGAATTCGCGTCGCTCGGGGTCGAGCGCATCATCGATGAGGCCCGCCGGGTGGTGGGCGACGGTCCCACGTACATTTCCTTCGACGTGGACGGGCTCGATCCTGTATATGCGCCGGGCACCGGCACGCCCGAAATCGGCGGCATCACCACCTTGGAAGCACAGCGCCTGTTGCGCGGACTTCGCGGACTGAATCTCATCGGCGGCGATGTCGTAGAGGTTGCCCCGCCGTACGATCAAACCGGAAACACCGCCCTGGTCGGCGCCACCATGATGTTCGAAATTCTCTGCCTGATCGCGGACCGGCATTTCGGGAAAGGTCTCACAGTTCCCGGTCGAGCGGCAGCAGCGCCAGGAAATTGACCTTGAGTCTCTGCCACCCGCTGCGCGCAGGCTCACGCGTGGACTCGACCATGCGGCCGTCCTTTTCGGTCCGCCACACCAGGCGGGACGATTTCCCCGGCGCGCGGGCCGAGATCAACCCCACGATGTAGCATTCCTTGGGCGCGACCATGGCATCGAACCGCCGCGCGGTCAATTGCGCAAGTTCCGAACTTTGGATCATCAAACCTATTTCGGTATTGATGCGTTTCGAACGCTGATCGTAGTTCATCGAACCGATGAACAGCTTTCGGCGATCGAAGATATATATTTTCGCATGAAGCGCGTAGTTGCCGTAGCGTGACACCTTCGCCGTCTGGCCGCTGCCCCTGACGTTCCCGAGCATCGAACGGACCTCGTACAGTTCCACGCCGTCCTGCAGCAGCGGGACCCTGTAATGCTCGTAGCCGGACTGCGCGGTAATTTCAGTGGTCGACTCGAGCGAATTGGTGAGAACGCGCACCCGCACCTGACGCTGGCGCAGATCTTTCAGCAGCTGCAGCTCATCCGCGGCCGGCACGAAGTACGGCGTGACCAGCAGAAGTTCGGACTGAACCTCGCGAATTGAATCGAGCACCGCGCGCGTGATCAGCCGGCCCGGCAACGCGCCGCCGGCCACTCGTTTCTTGTTGGGGCTGTCGTAGACCACTTGGGCATGGGCCCAGACCAGGGGTAGTCTCCCGGAGATGATTCCGGCAAGCGGCTCGCCGGTCTTGAGCAGGGACGCGTAGTCGATTGCAGCCGATTTCGGCGCCTGGGCTCGCGCTTCGCGGCTTGCGCCTTCGTGTTCGGTGGGGGCCCCGGCGTCCGGGCGGCCGGTGCGCCCCAACGCCTTGGCAGGAATCGCCAAGTCGCTGTTCCAGAACTCATCGAACGTGGCCGACAGTTCGCCGACAATCGGCCCGGCGGTCAAGACATCGTCGTCCGCGAACTGAGACTCAGGGTCAACCTGGAAATACTGATTGCCGATGTTGCGGCCGCCTATGAGCGCCAGCGCGTTGTCGGCCACCAACAACTTATTGTGCATTCGATAATCGAGCCGCGGCGCGTTGACGAGGAAGTTCAGCCTCCGCACGAACCGCGAGTGCCCCCGGTACGACGACGGATTGAAGATTCTCACCTCGACGGACGGATAGGTGAGCAGCCGCAGAAGCTGCTCGTCGCCGGCGACCGTATCCCCGTCATCGACGAGCACCCGTATGCGCACGCCGCGGTCTGCAGCACGCTGCAGGCCGTCGGTTAACATGCGCCCCGTCTCGTCGCCGCGGAAAATATAGTATTGAAGATCCAATGCCCGTTGGGCGGCATCGATCATCTGCATTCTGAGCTGGAATCCGTCGACTCCGGCATTGATGATGCGAAATGCCGAATACTGCCCGTGTTCGTGCGCCGCGCTCGCGAACTGTTGACCGAGGCGGGTATCCTCCGGGTGGGCGAACGCCGAGGATGCGGTCTTGGGATAATCCGCACCGGGCGGAAGCCCCGCGCAACCGTGCAGGAGCGCTATCGCCAACAAGACTGCCCCATAGCGGGCGCCCTGGCACCAGACGCCCCGGCGGTCTATCGCCGCTCTCTTGAACTCGAGCACGCTGTGATCCGGCAGTAGCTGAACTTAAGGCCCATTATGCACCGCAAACGAAATCGCATCTGCGTTCGCGATTGAGCCCGACTATCGCTGTGATAGAGAGAGCCGATTTGACTTGGCGCGGCCCTGAGGTCTAACGTAACCCAAGGTGTGTGTATTGGTTCCGATTCTTGATCGGGAGGAGTGAGCCGTGAATTTGAAAGGTAGTAAGACGGAAAAGAATTTGAAGGACGCATTTGCGGGCGAGTCGCAGGCGAATCGGCGTTATTTGTACTTCGCGGCCAAGGCGGACGTCGAAGGCTTCAATGACGTGTCCGCAGTGTTCCGTTCCACTGCCGAGGGTGAGACGGGCCACGCCCACGGACATTTGGAATACTTGGAGGCCGTCGGCGACCCGGCCACGGGATTGCCGATCGGCGCGACTTCGCTGAATCTGAAGGCGGCCATCGCCGGCGAGACGCACGAATACACGGACATGTATCCCGGCATGGCAAAGAGCGCCCGCGACGAAGGGTTCGGCGAAATTGCCGATTGGTTCGAAACGCTGGCCAAGGCGGAGCGATCGCACGCAAACCGATTCCAGAAGGCATTGGACAACCTGTAGCCCTGCCCTTCGCTGCCTCTGGGGCAACCGCACCGCACGCGGGCTCCGTTCGTGGAGCCCGCCACCATTTCGTGGGAGATAATCGTGTCGGACGGGCAGACCAAGTCAGGCCGCGAGGGCAATCTGGAGGCGCCCACGCGCCATGCCCTTGGGCAACAGGATCCGGAATTTTACGACACCGGTGCGCTGCAGAAGGAACTCGAACGGGTTTTCGACATCTGCCACGGGTGCCGCCGCTGCTTCAATTTGTGCAATTCCTTTCCGACTCTGTTCGATTTGATCGACGAATCGAAGACCGGCGAGCTCGATGGCGTAGATAAAACGGCCTATGGGCGCGTGGTCGACCAGTGTTACCTCTGTGACATGTGCTACATGACCAAATGCCCGTATGTGCCGCCGCATCCGTGGAATGTCGATTTTCCGCACTTGATGCTGCGCGCCAAAGCCGTCGAACATCGCGCTGGCGGGACGCGCTGGCGGGACAAGGTCTTGAGTTCGACGGACATGCTCGGCAAACTCGCGGGGATTCCCGTGGTCGCCGAGGCCGTCAACGCCGTGAATCGCACGGCTGTAGGGCGCAAGGTTCTGGACATTGCGCTGGGCGTACACCCAAAGGCGCCCATACCTTCCTATCGGTCCAACACCCTGCGCAAGCAACTCGCCGGGCGCGGTAAGCCGGCCGTCGCGGCGCAGGCGGCCGGGGCGACTCGCGGGAAGGTGGCGCTGTTCGCCACCTGCTACGGAAATCGCAATGAACCTGAGATCGGACTCGATCTCCTCAGCGTGTTCGAGCACAACGGCATCGAAGTCGCCCTGGTCGGACAGGAGAATTGCTGCGGCATGCCGAAGCTGGAACTGGGTGATCTACAAGCGGTTGCGGATTTGAAGACCAAGAACCTGCCGCATCTGCTGGCCATGATCGACAGCGGCTACGATATTGTCGCGCCCATCCCGTCCTGCGTGTTGATGTTCAAGCAAGAATTGCCGCTGATGTTCCCGGATGAACCCGATGTGGCGAGGGTCAAGCAACACGTATTCGATCCATTCGAATACTTGGCACTGCGGCACAAATCCGGATTGATGCGCACGGATTTCGTGCGCCCGCTCGGCAAAATCGCGTACCACGTCGCCTGCCACTTGCGAGTGCAGAATATCGGACTCAAGACCCGCGACATACTTCAGCTGATTCCCGGAACCACCGTCGAACCCATCGAACGGTGTTCGGGCCACAATGGCACCTACGGCGTCAAGCGAGAGTTTCGCGACATCTCCATGAAAATCGGCAAGCCCGTCATCCAGCGCGTACAGGCGAGCGGCGCCGATTTTTACGCAAGCGATTGCCCGATGGCGGGCCATCAAATCGAAAGCGGTTTGGAAAAGGCGTCGCCGCCGACGCATCCATTGACTCTGCTCAGAATGGCCT